>Ga0208243_1000271_pt1 | contig 35278 bp, 29 predicted proteins | sample Subbio2Aug_QV12A_FD_184826 | JGI IMG/M metagenome (GOLD analysis project Ga0208243, IMG submission 184826) | Serpentinite rock and fluid subsurface biosphere microbial communities from McLaughlin Reserve, California, USA - CR12Aug_QV12A (SPAdes) | ecosystem: Environmental > Terrestrial > Deep... | reverse complement strand
TTCACTTACTCTCTTTTTTTTCTGTCTTAAAATCTCTTTTAAGACGGCTGTCAATTCAATATGTCTATGAACGTTGTCTTCTTTATTATTCCGCTATTCCTTCGTTTACCTCACATTACTTTTTTTAAATAAGCCGTGTTCGGTGACTTTCAGTTAGCGGGTGCAAAAGTAAGCATCTTTTTTAAACTAACAAGTAAATTTTAAAATATTTTTGAATTTATTTTGTTATTACTTGATTTTCAAAAAATAAGGGTTGCTAAGATAATTGCTTTTATTAGTTCCCGCAAATTTTTATTAAAAAATCTTGTTTTTTTATATCAACAAAACTTAAGAACGATGCTTTAGTTTATTTAAAGAGTACAACAACTCTTTTCAACAAACTGCCTGTATGGCTTGATTGCGGGTGCAAAAGTACTACAGTTTTCGGCTTTTGCAAATGTTTTCAAATCATTTTTTGAAAGTTTTTTGCAAGTCGTTGGTTTGATGATTTTTGCGGCGAAAGATTTTTTTCGGGAAGGTTGCTAAAAGAGACGACCTTTTCTATTTTAGCCCCGATTGCAGTGGAAATCCTTTTTGGATTCTCCGGCAACGTAAGCAGCTGGGGAATCCAAAAAGATTGTAACGAAAAGCGGGAACAAGGTTAACCGACACACACTGCCGATTCGCTCCCTTAATTTATTTTTTTTGCGCTTTTTGCTCCCAAAATTCGGTAAGTTCGTCAATATCTATGGGAGTTGCCGGTTTTTGACGCTGTAATCTCCCTCGGTTAAAGGCCCGGTCAAGAATCGATTCTATTAGAAAATCTTCATTAACCTCATAAGGTTGGTATTTGGCTTTAAGATTAATATCGAAAAGTTTGGCTGTATTGTTAGACCAGAAAGCTTTCCATCCGCTTTTATAGTCCTTAATAAGTTCGAAAGTGGTAAAGCCGGTTTGGCGGTGGATTAGTTTTACCAAGATTTGGCCTTGTTTGCGGGAGAGTTTTTTGAGTTGATCAGTAAATTCACCTTCCATGTAGTTTTCAACCAACTTGAAGTACTTCTTTTTCTCTTTATTGGTTTTAAGCTTGTCCATGTTTTTATTGAGAGCCATTAGGCGATCAGCTGCAGTTTTGGCGTAAGGATACACTTTATAAACTCTGTTTTGAAGTAAGAGGAATTGTTTTTTTTCTTCCGGGCTAAGTTTACTTCGGTAAACCACAACCTCTTCAAGCAATATCGGATCCTTAACTACGGTATCGTTTTCCTCTTCTGTTACTTCTTTTTTTGCTATTGAATCGGTTGAAATTTGGGCTTTAGCATTGGCGGCAAGCAGCAAAATGAATACTAAAAAAAATAACTTTCTCATGGATTGAAATTATTAGGGTAAAAATATAGAATATCCTTTACAACTGTAATGCCAAATTTATATTTTAGCAAAAAAAACATATGGCAACAAAAAGTATACTCAACAAATCCTCGTTAGCATTTTTAGAAAGTTATTTGAACAACGCTTCTCCGACAGGTTACGAATCCGGCGGACAAAAGCTTTGGATGAATTACTTAAAACCTTATGTTGACTCTTTCATAACCGACACATACGGCACTGCTGTTGGAGTTATCAATCCAGATGCACCCTATAAAGTAGTAATCGAAGGACATTCGGACGAGATTTCTTGGTATGTGAATTACATTACTGACAACGGTTTGATTTATGTAATCAGAAACGGTGGTTCCGATCATCAGATTGCGCCTTCGAAGCGCGTTAACATTCATACCAAAAACGGCATTGTAAAAGGTGTTTTTGGTTGGCCGGCCATTCATACGAGAAATAGAGGTAAAGAAGAATCGGCTACATTGCACAATATTTTTATTGATTGCGGTTGTGCTACCAAGAAAGAAGTTGAAGCATTAGGAGTTCATGTAGGATGTGTAATTACTTATCCGGATGAATTTATGGTGTTGAACGGCAACAAATTTGTTTGTCGTGCCATAGATAACCGTATGGGTGGATTTATGATTGCGGAAGTAGCCCGATTGCTGAAAGAGAACAAAAAGAAATTACCGTTTGGTCTTTACATTACCAATTCTGTTCAGGAGGAAGTTGGACTTCGTGGTGCCGAAATGATTACCAAAACCATCAAACCCAATGTAGCCATAGTTACTGATGTTTGCCATGACACTTCTACTCCAATGATTGAAAAGAAAATTGAAGGTGATTTGGAAATGGGGAAAGGCCCGGTTATTGCTTATGCGCCTGCAGTACACAATACTTTGAGAGACTTGATCGTAAAAACGGCCGAGGACAAAAAGATTCCGTTTCAAAGACACGCCACATCGAGAGTAACCGGTACTGACACCGATGCATTTGCTTACAGTAATGGCGGTGTCCCTTCTGCACTTATCTCATTACCCTTAAGATACATGCACACTACAGTTGAAATGGTACATCGAGAAGATGTTGAAAATGTGATTAAACTGATTTATGAGAGTTTACTAAATATTGAAAACAACGATTCTTTTTCGTATTTCAAATAGCCCTAAATTGAAAAAGCATCCTGTTTGGGATGCTTTTTCGTTTCAACTAATTAACCCAAAAATTACAATTTAATGTCAACCGGAATAGCATTATTATTAAAATCTACTTTAATAATACATTGTGCGGTACGGTTAATCTTTTCGAAATCTAAAGGAAATACTTCTTCTGAAATAGTACTTTCTATGATTTGTTGGTCTTCTTGAATTTTATCAAACATTGACATTTCTATACACAATGGTTGGTAAACCTCTTCTTGCGCATCAGTAACCAATTTGTTTTCTTTAACCACATCTTCCATTGGCTTGGTGTAAGCAACTTTGAGTACTGATTCCGGACTAAAAACAGCGGTGTCTCCGGTGTTATCAATTGTTGCGTTTTTTGAAGATTGGATATGATTAAAATTCAAATCCGCTTTTTGGCTTGTTCCTGAATTAACAGCAATAGCATCTTGCTGTAATACTTCTTGTTCGAGTAATTGATTTGCTTTAGTATTAGTAAGCGATAATAAAGCAATGCCTAAAAAAATAATTGTTGATTTCATGATGATTGATGATTTATTGATGATGATTTAATGATTGTTATTAATATTCTATGCAAATATATATCTAAAAACAGGTATCTTGTATTGCATAGTACTTAAATTTAACTTATTTTTAACATTTAAACTTCGCTAACAAACTGTTTTTCAACAAAAAAAGACAACACTATGTAATTTACACGATTGTGACTCAAAACTACCAGATACTGAAATGATGAAAAGAAATTGAATGACATTGTCCTGATCTTTATTAACATTGATAGCAATTAACTACGAATAAGACGACAGCAACAAAGTTTTCGTTGCATAAAAAACAGACAATAACAAAAGTTTAACATAAGGCAAAAAAAAAGCCGCGTAATACGCGGCTACAGTATGAGTTGCATTTAGATTATCCTTTGAGAAAGTTCAAAACATTTTGCTCAATCCTTTGATGAATAGCAGAAATATCAGCCTTGACAAAAGGTTCTCCGATGATATTTTCGTACAATTCTATGTATCTTTCAGAAACGGTTTCAATATAGTCATCAGACATGTCCGGAATTTGTTGTCCTTCTTTGCCTTGAAATCCATTCTCAATCAACCATCTTCTGACAAACTCTTTAGACAATTGTTTTTGTTCTTCCCCATTACTTTGTCTCTCTTGATACCCTTCGGCATAAAAATAACGAGAAGAATCAGGCGTATGAATTTCATCAATTAAAACGATTTTACCGTCTTTGGTTTTTCCGAATTCATATTTGGTATCAACCAAAATCAAGCCTCTTGCAGCAGCTATTTCAGTACCGCGCTGGTAGAGAGCTCTGGTGTAATTTTCCAAAATCAGATAGTCTTCCTCAGAAACTATTCCTTTAGACAAAATAGCCTCTCTGGAAATGTCTTCATCATGCGAACCGTTATCCGCTTTGGTAGTTGGCGTAATTATAGGTGTTGGGAATTTATCATTCTCTTTTAACCCTTCCGGCATAGAAACACCGCAGAGTAGTCTTTTACCTGCTGCATATTCTCGTGCAGCATGGCCGGATAGATAGCCTCTAATGACCATCTCTACTTTGAAAGGTTCGCACAAATGACCAACTGCTAAATTAGGATCCGGTGTTGCAATCAACCAATTAGGAACGATGTCGGCGGTAAGCTGCATAAACTTGGTTGCAATTTGATTCAAAATCTGACCCTTATAAGGAATTCCTTTGGGCATCACCACATCAAAAGCAGAGAGTCTATCTGTAGCTATCATAACCAATAATTCGTCATTAATATTATAAACCTCTCTGACTTTGCCTCTGTAAACTGATTTTTGCCCGGGAAACCGGAAATTGGTGGAAGTAATTGTATTCATATTGTTGTGTTGTTGTGGTTGCAAAAGTAATTTGTTTTAAAGTGATAGACAACAGATGGCTAAACTTTGTAAAAAAATTATATTATTGTAGTGAAAATCAAGAAATAAGTTTCAAGTGTTAAAAAGAACTTCGATAACCCTAATCATACTCGGAATCACAATTATTGGCATCATTAATTACAGAATTCCATTTTTTAAACCCGTTGGTGGCCCATGGTCAATTGGGTTCGGATTTTCATCAACCTATCCTGAGTGTCATAATCTTAAGAAAAATAAAATCTACAGCTTTGAACAATTAAAAAAACAAATCAGTAATACTCAGTTCATAGCTGACCCTTTCTTCTTAAGAGAGAAAGATTCGTTTTATCTTTTTTTTGAACACAAAAAAATCAATGATTATCATGCTGTGATAGGATTATTGACATCCAAAGACGGACAGCACTATAAATACCGCGGTACTGTGTTAAAAGAACGTTTTCACTTATCATACCCTCAGGTATTTAAGTATAAAAACGAATTCTACATGTTACCGGAAAGCCAAGGTTCTAATCATGTTTTATTGTACAAAGCGCATAAATTCCCTTTTGGTTGGAAAGTGTGCGACACACTATTGGCCAATACCCGATTAAAAGATCCAACGATATATCTCTCAGACACCTTAAAAATATTGGTTGGCAGTGACAAAAACTTCAAAATGCACTTGTACACTGCTGACCAATTGGAGGGAAATTGGACCTTACACTCAAGACCCATTGTAATGGAAGGCTCAGAGTCGAGACCGGGTGGGAGGATTTTCGCAGACAAAAAGGGTTTAATTTTACCGGTACAAAGTTTCCACAAGGGTTATGGTTCCGGGCTTTCCATCTACCGATTAAAATTTGACCAAAACGCTTACACCGTAAAAAAAGAAAAACATCTTTTATTGCAGTCCCAAAAAAACATTAAGGAATTCAATGCCGGGATGCATCACTTAGACATTCAAAAAATTGGCAATCAGTATTATAGTGTTTACGATGGCAATCAGCTGGAACATGATCAAACCGTTTTCAACTATAAAGCACCTATTTTATTGAATTGTTTAGATTTTAAAAACTGGTGCAGACAAAACATAATTTATTAAAAAAGCCCTGTCAATAAACAGGGCTGTATCTTAATAATCATTGTTTTCAATACTCTTGTAGGCGTCAATCACTTTTTTCACCAATCGGTGTCTCACTATGTCTTTGTCGTCCAAATAGATAATACCGATACCTTCAATATCTTTGAGCACCAAAATAGCTTCTTTCAAACCCGAGATGGTGCGACGCGGTAAATCAACCTGACCCGGATCACCGGTAATGATGAATTTAGCGTTTTTTCCCATACGAGTCAGAAACATCTTCATTTGCGAGTGTGTGGTATTTTGTGCTTCATCCAATATCACAAAAGCATTATCTAAAGTTCTACCTCTCATGAATGCTAGTGGTGCAATTTGAATGATTCCTTTTAAAATGTAATCTTCCAAAGTTTGCGGCGGGATCATATCGCGCAATGCATCATACAACGGCTGCATGTAAGGATCTAATTTTTCCTTCATGTCTCCGGGTAGAAATCCTAAATTTTCACCGGCTTCTACAGCAGGACGCGTGAGTATAATTCTTTTTACTTGCTTTTCCTTTAAGGCTTTTACAGCCAAGGCTACTCCGGTGTATGTCTTACCGGTTCCTGCCGGCCCGACCGCAAAAACCATATCGTTTTTATTGACAAAATCGACCAATTTTTGCTGATTAGGCGTCATGGCTTTGATGAGCTTTCCTCCTAAACCGTGTACCAAAATCTTGTCATGATCTGGCATGCGTTGTTCCTCGTGTGAATTGCTTTGAATTACTCGATCAATTACATTGGTATCAATGTTATTGTATCTGGTAAAATGCAACATCAATCGGTTGAATCTGTTTTCAAACTCATCCAACTCTTCTTTTTCTCCGAAAGCTTTCAAGGTGGTGCCTCGGGCTACAATTTTGAGCTTTGGATAGTATTTTTTAATGGTTTCAAGATGAGTATCTTGTGCGCCCCAAAATTCTTTAGGAGCAATGTCGTGTAATTCAATGATACGTTCGTTCAAAAGCAGTAGTATTAAATTAAAAAAATCGTTGGATTATTGTTAGCTTTGTATCCAAATTTAATCAATTAAAAGGTTAGGTTTTATTATTTTTGAGCCCAATTTCAATCAAGTTATAAACAATCTATGTCAATAATTACCTTAACTACCGATTATGGAATAAAAGACCACTTTGTCGGGGCTTTAAAAGGTAAATTATTAGCAGAACATCCGGAAGTTACGGTAATTGATATTTCCCATCACATTGATCCTTTTAACATAGCCGAAGCAGCCTACATTATTGGAGCGGCCTACAGTAGCTTTCCCAAAGGAACAGTGCATTTGATTGGGGTTGATATCGAATTAAACGAAAGCAACCAACACATCGCCATGCAATGGAATGACCATTACTTCGTGTGTGCTGATAACGGTATCCTAAGCATGTTGGTTCAGAAGATTGTTCCCCAAAAAATAGTCACCATCAACATCCACGATCGATTACCCAGTGAGGCTACCGATTTGGATGTGTTTGTTAAAGTGGCCTGTCATTTGGCCAAAGGCGGTTTACTGAATGTAGTGGGTAAAGAAATCAAATCGGTAAAAGAAGTAACCGAATTACAAGCTGTGGTTCAGGATAATCTCATCAAAGGTTACATTATATACACCGATCATTTGGGCAACGTGGTGACCAATATTTCTAAAAAAATGTTTTTGGAAACCGGTAAAGGACGACCGTATGAAATTAGTTTTAAAGGACAAAGTATCAAAACCATCCTTCCTAAATATTCCAACATCGTAGTTTCTGATAAATACACTTGGAAAGATTATGAAGGCGAAAAATTAGCCATCTTCAACGAAGCCGGTTTTTTGGAAATTGCTATTTTCAGAAGCAATCCGGATACCGTTGGCTCGGCCAGTTCACTGCTTGGATTACAATACCGAGATTTGATTACAATTGAATTTAAAAATTAAACCGTAAGATGTTTGTAAGGATAGTCAAAATGAGTTTTCACACTGAAAATATTCCGAAGTTCTTGGAAAATTTCAATTTAATTAAAGAAAAAATACGAAACGCGCCCGGAAACCGTTTCTTAGAATTGTATCAGGACAAGAACAACCCCGAAATTTTCTTTACCTACAGTTATTGGGAAACCGAAGCAGATTTGGAAAATTACCGCCAATCGGCTTTGTTTGATGAAGTTTGGACCTTCACCAAGCAACTGTTTAACGACAAACCCGAGGCATGGAGTGTGGATAAAATAGTAAGTTTAAAATAGTTTTAGGTTGTAAGTTCTATGTTGTAAGTCATTACTTTTGCACAACATAAAACCTACAACTTACAACCCACAACAAAGAATATGAAATCAATCGCATTAAGAGAAATAAAATCCTTTTTCGGCTCACCAATAGGCTATTTGGTGATTGCCATTTTTTTGTTGCTCAACGGACTTTTCCTTTGGGTTTTTGATGGTGAATACAATATTTTACAGAGCGGTTTTGCCGATTTGAGCCCGTTTTTCACCTTGGCGCCATGGATTTTAATCTTCCTAATTCCTGCCGTAACCATGCGCAGCTTTTCGGATGAGAAAAAGCAAGGTACTATCGAGTTATTGCTGACCAAACCTTTATCAATTTGGCAAATTGTAAATGGAAAATTTTTAGGTTCATTTTTACTAATTGTTTTGGCCTTAATGCCAACTTTAGTTTATGTATATGTCATCTCAAATTTGGGTTCACCCGAAGGCAATATTGATATGGGCAGCACTATGGGCTCGTATTTCGGACTCTTATTTTTAGTGGCATCTTATACTGCTATCGGCCTCTTTACTTCTACCCTATCCGAAAATCAAATCGTTGCTTTTTTACTCTCTGTTTTGCTTTGCTTTTTATTCTATTTCGGTTTTGAAGGCGTGTCGAATTACGTTAGTGGTTTTGAAGATTTAGTGGCCAAACTCGGCATGGATTATCACTTTAAAAGTATGGCCAGAGGTGTTTTAGATACTCGAGACATACTCTATTTTGTCAGCGTTGCTTTCTTATTCTTGTTGTTCACCGTATACCAATTAAAATCTTTGAAATCATAATGAGTAAGCCGAAAAATAACTTCAAAAAAATAGCATTAACGGTACTTTTTGTAATAGTACTCAACTTTGCCGGTCATTTTGTATTCCATAGATTTGATTTGACTGCCGATAAAAGATATACCTTATCCGAAACTTCTTTGGCAATTGTGAGTGAAGTTGAGGAACCACTTTATATAGATGTGTTCTTAGAGGGTGAATTTCCGGGAGAATTCAAAAAACTACAAACGGAAACCCAACAGTTATTGGAAGAATTCAAAGCCCAAAACTCGAATGTCATCTTTCAATTTGTCAATCCTTTGGAAGAAGAAGAACAGCGAGATGCTACCATTCAATCCTTTTTAGAGCGCGGCTTGACTCCGGTAAATGTGACCGTAAACGACAAAGGACAACAAACCCAAGAAGTAGTTTTTCCATGGGCTGTAGCCACTTGCGGCAATCGTTCGGTTAAAGTGCCGCTACTCAAAAATATGATGGGTGCTTCTACAGCAGAAAAAGTGGTGAGTTCGGTACAACATCTCGAATATGCTTTTGCCAACGCCATCAATACTGTGGCCAAAGAAAAACAAAAGAAGGTTATTATTTTGAACGGAAACGGTGAATTAGAAGATCGTTATATAGCCGACTTCATTAAATCGGTTAGAGAAAATTACTTTATTGCACCATTTACCCTGGATTCGGTTCCAACCAATCCTAACGGTACCTTAGAGCATATTAAAAAATACGATTTGGCGGTAATAGCCAAACCCACCGAAGCTTTCTCTGATGCCGAAAAACAAGTCATAGATCAATTCATTATAAACGGCGGTAAGACACTTTGGTTAGTGGATCAAGTGGCCATGGAAATGGATAGTTTATATAACGAAACCGGCTCCAACTTAGCCTTTCCGAGAGATTTAGGTTTGAACGATATGTTTTTCAAATACGGAATTCGCATGCGTCCGGATTTGATTTTCGATTTGCAAAATACTCCGATAGCCTTGGCAACGGGAGAACAAGGAAGCGCCACTCAGTACACTCAATATCCTTGGTTCTACGCGCCATTGATTTATCCAACCAGCCAAAACCCAATCGTAACTAATTTGGACGGTATTAAGTTTGATTTTGCAGGACCGATTGAAATTTTAGGTAACGATATTAAGAAAACCGTACTGCTACAATCTTCTCCGGTTTCCAAACTGGTTGGCACACCGGCTCAAGTGGGTTTAGAAGTGGTTTCACTGCGTCCTGAGCAAAAAGAATTTGCCGGAAAAGGCAATTATCCGGTGGCAGTTCTATTGGAAGGTCAATTCCATTCTATGTACGAGAACCGTATTTTACCTTTTAAAGATACTGACTTCAAAAACGTAGGCAAAACTAATAAAATGATAGTGGTTTCCGATGGTGATGTCATCAAAAACCAATTTGACAAAAACGGATTACCATTGGAATTGGGTTATGACAAATGGACCAATAATTTGTACGCGAATAAAGAGTTCATGATGAATTGTGTGAATTATTTAATGGATGACAACGGACTTATTAACATTCGAAGCAAAGAAGTGAATTTACCAATGTTAGACAAGCAAAAAGTTTATGACAACTATACCAATTCGCAAGTCGTAACTGTGGCTGTTCCAATAGTAATCTTATTGGTTTTCGGTCTTGTCTTTACCCTTTTGCGCAAGCGAAAATACAGCAAGTAATGTTAATAAAAAACTTTTTGAAATCTGTTAGTTTAAGATATATTTGTAAAAAATAAAACAAGATGAAATTCATTGTATCGAGTTCATATTTACTGAAACAACTGCAAGTATTAGGTAGTGTTATCAACAGTAGCAACACCTTGCCTATTTTAGATAATTTCCTATTCGAATTAGATAACAAAACTTTAACCGTTTCGGCTTCTGATTTAGAAACCACCATGTCAGCTACTTTAGAGATAGACTCTACCAGCAAAGGCAGCGTGGCCGTTCCGGCGAAATTGTTGTTAGACATCCTAAAAACATTTCCTGAACAACCGTTAACTTTTACCGTAGAGGAAAATAGCACTATCGAAATCAGCTCAAATTCAGGTAAATATGCCATTGCTTATGCACCGGGAGAAGAATTTCCTAAAGCAGTAAGCTTAGACAATCCATCTTCAACTGTAGTGCCTGCTGACGTTTTGGCAACCGCAATCAGCAAAACCATTTTCGCTGCCGGAAATGATGATTTACGTCCCGTAATGAGCGGTGTGTTTTTTCAGTTTTCTCCGGAAGGTTTAATTTTTGTAGCAACTGATGCACACAAACTGGTGAAATATGCCCGTACAGATGTAAAAGCGTCTCAAGTGGCCGATTTCATTATGCCGAAGAAACCTTTAAATATTTTAAAAAGCATTTTAGGTGCTTCAGAATCTGAAGTAACTATTGAATATAACGACTCCAACGCAACTTTTTCATTCGACAGCTATGTGTTAACTTGTCGTTTGATAGACGGAAAATACCCTAATTATGAAGCGGTAATTCCAAAAGAAAATCCGAATAAATTAATGATTAACCGCGTTCTTTTATTGAACTCAGTGCGTCGTGTGGCGATTTTCTCCAACAAAACTACGCACCAAATTCGTTTAAAAATTGCCGGTGCAGAGTTGAATATTTCAGCCGAAGATATCGATTACTCTAACAAAGCGGAAGAGCGTTTGACTTGTGATTACCAAGGTGATGACATGCAAATTGGCTTCAACTCACGTTTCTTATCGGAAATGTTGACCAATCTCCAATCAGATGAAATCATGTTGGAAATGTCTATGCCTAACCGTGCCGGAATTTTAACCCCTATTGATGGATTAGATGAAGGCGAAACGGTAACCATGTTGGTTATGCCGGTGATGCTGAATAACTAGTTATTTCACTAACCTTTATACCTAAAACCGTAATTTCGTAAGAAGTTGCGGTTTTTTTTTATATATTTGATAACCAACCTTTAAACAAACCATTATGAAAAAAAATGTACTAGCCGGTGTCTTGTGCCTGGCCTTAGGAATGTCGGCTACTGCTCAAAAATTAGATAAATTCGGAGCAGATTTAGCCAAAAAATCGGTTATGGGAAAAGAAATTCGCGTTCCTTATACCGATATGACGAGTTATTTCGGATTTATCAAACCTGGCTCAAAACCGGACGAAGTTAAAAACGGTAAAAAAATGTATTACATCTATGTTTGGATACCGGTAGCCGCTCCGGAAATCGGTATCAGAATGATTTCTCCGGTACCGGAAAACAATAAACCAACCGATAAAGATTACATCTCACCCGATTTTACAGCTAACGCTGCTGATACAAAAAGTTTCTTCGATACTTGGGTCACTTTTGAGAGAGCAGAAGGTATTTTGAAAATTGAAGACGTGGCCACTAAAGCAAAAACAGCTAAATGGACCACTATCGAAACCAATGATGATTCCTCTGAAATGCCGGCACAACCTTCAGGAAGTAAATACAATTCGCTTATGAGAATTACCAGCGACACTTCTAATCCTACAAAATCACTTGTTATGGGATTGTACCGTATCGGATTTACAACCTACAAAACCGGAGAAGTTCAAGGAAGTTTCTTAGCGCAATTGGGAGCTCCGATTAAGTTACCGGGCGTATCCGTAGCCGTTAAACCCGAAGACCTTTTGGCGAACAGAAGATAAAAACAAATGAAAAAGTCCCGATTACGGGACTTTTTTTTATTCGTGAAATGCCAAAATAGGAGTCGGCAAATGGTAAGAAAGTTGTTGTGTAGTGGTTTTGGTAAAGAGTTCAACAAAAAAATTACGCTTGTAGGTAAGCATGGCCAACATATCAACTTCCTGACTAACTAAAAAGTCTTCTATCGTTTCGAGAACATTCTCATTCGGGACAATAAAAAACTGTAGGTTATCTTCATCCTCAAAATGAGACTGCCATCTTCTTACAGTATCCTCAGTAACGTCGGAATTAGGCGTTTTTACATACAAACATTTGACCTTAGCATGAAATCTTTTGGCAAAAAACAACACCTTAATTAAAGCCTCAATATCTTTTTTTCGGAATCGCGTTGTAAATGCAATGTTCTCGATTTTTTGAAATTTGGCTCCGGCCGGAACACTCAACACAGGAACAGAGACTCCGGTTATTACAGCACCGGTGTTGGTTCCGATGAAACTGTCCCACCAACCCTCTGCACCGTTGGTCCCCATAACTACCATATCAATATCTTCCTGAGCAATCACCTTTTTGATACTAACCAATAAATCGCCATCCATCATAATATGACTCATGGCAATATGGTTTAGGTTACGCTCCTCAGCTATAGCATGCAACTTAGGCATTTTCTCTTTGAAATGCTCTAAATTGGTCAGCTCTATGGTATCGTAAATAGTAGCATAATTAATGGGCATAGCCTGACTGTCAACTATGGGGATTTCAAAAGTGTGCAACAACACCAAGTCGGCTTTCAATCGCTTGGCCATTTCCAAAGCGTAAACAAAAGCATTATCCGACGCCTCGGAAAAATCAACGGGAACTAATATTTTTTTCATACCTAAGGTTTTATTTCCCAAAGTTACCACTACTCAATCGGAATAAAAATGACAATTATCAGGGAACAAAAAACCGTTCAATTCTCCTAAAATATACTTGATAAGTTTTCTTAACTTTGCCCAAAATTGTAATAGATGATTTCTCAGGAAACTATTGTCGCTTTAGCTTCACCATCGGGTGCCGGTGCCATAGCTGTGATTCGAATATCCGGTAAAGACGCCATTGCTATAGCCGAGCAAGTTTTTCAATCAGTTTCGGGAAAAATCATCGGCCAACAAAAAACACATACTATTCATCTTGGCCATATTGTTGAGGATGGAAAAGTGTACGACCAAGTCTTGCTTTCCATTTTTAAAAACCCAAACTCTTACACCGGAGAAGATGTAATTGAAATTTCTTGTCACGGATCCACTTTTATCCAGCAACAAATTATCCAACTGTTATTGCGCAAAGGTTGTAAAATGGCTCAGCCCGGTGAATTTACTTTAAGAGCTTTTCTTAACGGTAAACTCGATTTGTCTCAAGCCGAAGCGGTAGCCGATTTGATTGCTTCAGACAACGAAGCCAGTCACCAAATTGCTATGCAACAAATGCGGGGCGGATTCAGTAATGAAATAGCCAAACTCAGAGAAGAACTGCTCAATTTTGCCTCCTTAATTGAATTAGAATTAGACTTTGCGGAAGAAGATGTAGAATTTGCCGACCGAACCCAATTTAAAGCATTGCTCAACCGAATTGAATTTGTTTTGAAAAGATTAATCGATTCTTTTGCCGTTGGTAATGTTATTAAAAATGGTATTCCGGTGGCTATAGTAGGTGAACCTAATGTAGGAAAATCAACGTTGCTAAATGCTTTACTCAACGAAGAGCGTGCAATTGTATCAGATATAGCCGGAACAACTCGTGATACCATAGAAGATGAATTGGTCATTAACGGCATCGGTTTCCGATTCATCGATACCGCCGGAATTAGAGATACTAAAGACGTAGTAGAAAGCATTGGCATCAAAAAAACCTTTGAGAAAATCGAGCAAGCGCAAGTGGTTTTATATTTAGTGGACGGTTCTCAGTTGTCAGCTATCAGCAAAATTGAAGCGCTCTTGGTAGCCATAAACAAAACCGTAAATCAATTTCCGGCAAAACCAATAATAACCATTATCAATAAAAAAGATCTGATTGCTCCGGACAATCTGTCTGAAATCAATACAAGGCTGACTAACAACAACCAACAACTGACAACCATTTATATTTCGGCCAAAAATAAAGAAGGAATAGACGAATTAAAGAACCAACTCTTATCATTTGTCAATACCGGGGCGTTGCGAAACAATGAAACTATAGTCACCAATACGCGTCATTACGATTCGTTGTTAAAAGCTTTGGAAGAAATCCAAAAAGTTACTTTCGGCCTAAACAACGGTCTTTCCTCCGACCTAATGGCCATCGACATCAAACAAGCCTTGTACTATTTTGGCGAAATTACAGGTGAAGTAACTAACGATGAATTGCTTGGTAATATTTTTGCCAATTTCTGTATCGGGAAATAATTTAGGTAGAATTATCATATAGTTCCATTTTATTTCCCTATATTTAGCTATCTCTAATCACTAACCTCTGCCCGTTTTTATGGATTTCAAAGAAATATTGAAAAAAATCTCGCATTGGATATTATCGAGACCAAAAACAATGGGTTTCTGTAGCTTCATAATCATGTTGGCTATTTTAGGCTTTTTAGTAAAAATGAGATACGAAATCGTCAAAGAAAACGAGCGCCGTGAAATGCACAACGTTCTGACGGTTGTCCAACAAAACTTTGAACAAGTTTTAAAAAGCAGCTACACCTCAGCCCTAACTATGGCAATGACCATCAATGACAAAGGTGTTCCGGAAAATTTTGAAAAAATAGCCAAACAACTGTTGGATAATAACAAATCGATTGATGCTGTACAACTCGTTCCAAACGGTGTTATCAAATATGTTTATCCGTATGAAGAGAATAAAAAGGTCATCAACTTCAACATATTAAACAGTCCGCAGAACAGGTATGAAGCCCGAAAATCCATAAAATCCAAACTCATGTTTTTTGCAGGGCCGCTCAAATTAAAACAAGGCGGGATTGGAGTGGTAGGCCGACTTCCGGTTTATAAAAACAATCGATTTTGGGGTTTTTCAGCTGTAGTTATTCGTTTAGAGACTTTAATCAAAGAATCCGGCATTAACACCTTAGATGATAGTAAGTATTACTTTCAATTCTCAAAAATAAACCCAAACTCATACAAAGAAGAGTTTTTCTTGCCGGAAAAAAAAGATTTCAAACACAAACCACTATTAAAAGTTACCATACCGGATGGAGAGTGGAATCTTTATCTGATTTCCAGAAGACAAAACAATGTTATCAATCAAGTATATACCTCCGCTACTTTAGGTTTACTGCTATCAATAATGGTTGGCCTATGGGTTACTTCATTGGTTAAAAAACCGGCTGAACTCCAAAGGTTAATTGAAGTTCAAACCGAAAAAATCATCAAAAAAGAAGCCGAATTTGGAGCAATCTTTGATCAGGCACCTGTTGGAATTGCCAAAATTGATACAGACACGGGTAAATTTATAACCGTCAACAAAGCATATGCAAGCATAGTTGGTTACACTACAGAAGAGCTTCTAATCACAAATTTTCAATCAATAACTTACCCCGAAGATTTGGAAGAAGATTTATCCAATATGGAAAAATTGCGCAACGGACAGATTGAAGAATTCCATATGGAGAAAAGATACATACACAAATCGGGTAAAATTGTTTGGGTAAACTTAATTGTAGCGGTCTTATGGAAAGAATCAAACAAAGTTCTTAACCATATTGCTATAGTAGAAGACATTACTGATAAAAAACGGGCCGAAGAAGAATTAAAACAGTCTTTTGAATTGGTTTCTGAGCAAAACAAACGACTGTTGAATTTTTCCTATATAGTATCTCATAACCTTCGCTCGCACACCAGTAACATTGAGTTGATTTCAAGTTTAATGGAAGGTGTTAAGAGCCAAGAAGAACAAGAAGAAATGGTTCACTTACTCAAGCGAGTGTCTAAATCATTGGATGAAACGATGAGAAATCTCAACGAAGTGGTCAATATCAGAACAAATTTTAATTTAACCATTGAACGTTTAAACCTAAATGATTTTATAGAGAGAAGCATCTCCGTTTTAGAAAAACAAATAAAGGACAAACAAGTCAACATCCAAAATTTGGTGCCTAAACACATAGAAATAGATTATAATGTGGCCTATTTGGAAAGCATTTTATACAACTTTATTTCCAATGCCATACGCTATAGCAATCCGGACAAACAACCATTAATAGTATTGCGTTTTGATGAAGAAAAGAAAGCCTTGAGCATCTCAGACAATGGCATTGGAATCGATTTAAAGCGAAACGGAGAAAATCTTTTCGGAATGTATAAAACGTTCAATAACAATCCGGATGCTAAAGGAATCGGCTTGTTTATTTCCAAGAATCAAATCGATGCCATGGGCGGCCGTATTGAAACAGAAAGTGAAATCAATGTCGGTACAACTTTCACCATCTATTTCAAATAAAAAACCTGTTGTATTGCAACAGGCTTTTTTGAAATCTATCGGATGAGTATCTTTTGGGTAAAAGATTGATTATCTTGGGTTATTTTAACCATGTAGATACCGGAAGCTACGTTGGGTTCAAAAGTAGTTTCTCCCACAAACTTTTGTTCAAAAACTTTTACGCCTAAAGTATTAAAAAGCGACAAAGAGGCTTCGTCATTTATGCCGAAAACTGTGAAACGTTCATTGGCAGGATTAGGATAAATAACGAATCGAATCGTTGCATTGTCTTGGGTTGAAAGCGAAGCATGCCAAGCTTGACCAGCATTGGCTCCCCAAATATAATCGGCCAAAGCCGGATAATCTATGAACGGATTCCGATTGTATTGCCAAGTATAAATGTAGTTGTTACGGTTCATTTCAAAATCATCTCTCGGATCTGTATGATTCCAAGTCAACAACGAAGCCAAATCGCCTAATTGTCCAACCGTTGTATCAGGAATATCACCATTAACTACACTCAGCGCATTGTATCGAACAGCCATATAAAAAACGGCTCTGGCCACATCGCCTTTCCAAGAGCCCTGATTTCCGGTGGGACCGTTATATCCGGTTAAACCGTAATCACGATTACTTCTCGAAGTATTTTCAGGTCCGTCTTCGGCACGAATGTGGTGCGCGTCGCCGTGACCGGTAGCTATATCATCAGCATTGGTGGGCAACCAAACATTAATTCCATCGGGTATATCATCAGTAGCATTAGCAAAACCGCCGCGAGATTGCGGATATATATGTTCTCTGTTCCAAGAACCAACATTGCTGGAGGTAGTTTGAAAATCCAATTTGGCCCGTGGTGTTTCTACATACATCAACCAAACCTGATTGCTGTTCAAGGGGTTCTGATCGGCTACTTTTAAAATATCGGTTACATCACCATAGTTGTGTGCTCTCACTACAGACGGATTGGCAATAATATTTTGCAGGGCTTGTTTCAAAGCTGTACCCGATAATCCTTCTAAACTATCGTAATAACCGGCAGGTGCTGTACTGGTTACATTGCCGTAAGTTGGGTTCAAAGGCGTGCCAAATGGTAAGGTGGTAAAATCATTATCAACTACTCTGATTTCAATATTGTCATTGCGACGATTATAGCCCGAAGGCAAATTGCCGAATTTGATTTTGAGTACCTCATCTCCTTCATCCAAAGCATCGTCAATTAAAGAAATGGTAGTGGCAAAACTATTGGAACCGGCCGGAATGATAACAGAAGTGTTTCCGGTATAATCGGCTGTTGTAAAACCTCCATTGTTAAGTGAAAAAGAAAAAACCAAATCACTCGAAACTACACTGTCTGTGGTGAAAGTAATGGTAAAACTGTCGCCTTCATTCTTGTGATTCGTATTGGCCATGATGGTGACACCATTGTAGATAAAACCACTGCCATCATTATTTACACCGGGTGTTGGCGCTTTAACTTCCCAAGATCCATCAGATTTGCGTTGAATAGATTGCGTGGTCCCCGAACCATTTGCATTTTCATTAACTTGGGTACTAACACCTAATAATGCCTGTAACGAAGGAACTTGCGTATTGTTATTAGAATGCACCAAAGCATCAATCAAATTGACTGTGGTAGCTGTGGTATTGGCCGGAAAATCGGAAGTTGAACCCAAGTATAAGCCCACACCATCAGGACCGTTTTGAATGGTGCTATTGGTAAAAATACGCTCAGGAACAGGGGAAACCAAATTGTTACCTATTAAAATCAAACCGTTCACATCGGTTGTTAATCCGTTTAAACTAATGGTGTAATAACTCTTATCGGCTAATGAACCGGTACCGTTAAAAAACACCAATACATAACCGTTTAGTGAAAAATTGGGGGTGGCCGATTTTAATTCGATAAATTCTTTATCATCGGTACTGGGATTATCAGAATCGAGTTCGTTGATAATCACTTGAGCTTCTATCATTGATGTGGACAGCACCAACAGATAGCACAATATTTTTTTGAGCATTAACTGAAATTTTGCTCAAATTTATCGATATGAAAAATTTAAAATTGAGAATTCTGTCTTTTTATGATTAGTTTTAGGAATAACTGTATTTTTTTAAAGAAAAAACTTTATTTTTATTGCTTGTGTTTAAGAATTTTACCACATAAAAATTAGTGCCGATTTTCAATTAAATACACTATTTTTACTCACTGATAGCAATTTAACCATGATTGAATTTTTTGGCTACTTGGGAGCACTTTGCATTGGAATCGTACTCGGTATTACCGGCGGTGGCGGTTCGATACTCACAGTTCCTGTCTTAGTGTACGTTCTGAATTTAAATCCGGTAATTGCCACAGCATATTCCCTTTTTATAGTGGGAACGAGTTCTGCATTTGGGAGCATTCAAAATTTTCGAAAAGGTCTGGTGGATGTAAAAAGTGCTTTGCGTTTTGCGGTTCCATCAGTATTAGGGGTTTATTTGACCCGAAAGTATATTGTCCCTGAAATACCTGATCCGGTTTTTTATTTTGCTTCTTTACAGCTTTCAAAAGCTACTTTCCTAATGGTGCTTTTTGCGGGGGTTATGCTTTGGGCCGCTATAACAATGCTGAGAAATAAAAAAGAGAATCCGGTACCTGAAATAACCCATAAATACAGAACAATTGTTGAACTTTTCTTTGTGGGAGTTTTAATTGGGTTAATTGGTGCTGGCGGCGGTTTTCTAATAGTACCTGCCCTCATCAAATTGGCTCGACTGACCATCAAAAAAGCCATAGCTACTTCGCTTTTGGTCATCACAATAAATTCGTTGATTGGTTTTTCGGGTGATGTACAAAATATAGAAATAGATTGGTTACTGCTGTTAAGCTTTACAGTATTAGCCGTTGCCGGAATATTTATAGGGCTTTATCTTCAGAAGTTCCTCAATGAAAAACTACTTAAAAAAATATTCGGTGTTTTCATCTTAATTATGGCGCTTGTCATTTTATACAAGGAACTGTTTTCCTAAAGTATTCTAAATAGACTGAGCTTTTGATGATTTACATCTTACCTTTGTATAAAACTATTGCCTTATGAAAATTGAACAAATTTATACCGGTTGTATTGCTCAAGCAGCTTATTATTTAGAAAGTAACGGCGAGGCCGCTATTTTTGATCCTCTGCGCGAAGTGCAACCCTACCTTGACAAAGCAACCAAAGACAATGCTCAAATTAAATATATATTTGAGACGCATTTTCATGCCGATTTTGTTTCGGGACACTTGGATTTGGCTCAAAAAAGTGGTGGCAAAATTGTTTACGGACCAACAGCTAATCCGGAATTCGAAGCTATTATTGCTAATGATAATCAAACCTTTAAAGTAGGCCATTACACCATTACTGCCATTCATACACCGGGTCATACTCTGGAAAGTACTTGTTATTTGTTGACCGATGAAAACGGTAAACAACACGGTATTATTACCGGAGACACTTTGTTTATTGGAGATGTAGGCCGACCTGATTTGGCGCAAGCCTTAACAGAAGAACTTACTCAAGAAAAATTGGCTTCGCTTTTATACGATTCATTACGCAACAAAATTATGCCGTTGAACGACGATTTAATTGTTTATCCGAGTCACGGTGCCGGAAGTGCCTGCGGAAAAAATATGAGTAAAGAAACCACCGATACTTTAGGCAATCAAAAAAGAACCAACTATGCATTAAGAGCTGATATGACTAAGGAAGAATTTACCAAAGAGCTTTTGGATGGTTTGGGTACACCTCCTGCCTATTTTCCTCAAAATGTATTAATGAACATAAAAGGTTATGAAAGCCTTGATACTGTGCTAAAAAACAGCAAAGTAGCATTAAGTCCGAAAGAATTTGAAACTATTGCCAATCAAGGCGATGTGATAGTTCTGGACGTTCGTCACGAAAATGATTTTGTCAAAGCGCATATACCAAATGCTATTTTTATCGGCATTCAAGGAAACTTTGCCCCATGGGTGGGTTCGTTACTAAGAGATGTCAACCAAAAATTATTATTGGTAACCCCTGAAGGCAAAGAGGAAGAAACCATAACAAGATTGTCGCGTGTGGGTTTTGACCATGTTTTAGGTTATTTAAAAGGTGGAATTGCAGCCTGGCTTGAAGCCGGTTTTGAAACCGATAGTATTACTTCTGTAACTCCTGAGACTTTTGCCCAACAACTCAATGAAGACAGTTTGGTTGTTGATGCCAGAAAACCAAGTGAGTATGAAGCCGAACATGTTGAAAACGCTATAAATATTCCGTTAGATACTATCAATGAAAATTTTCAAAGCGTACCAAGAGACAAAGAATTCTTCCTGCATTGCGCCGGTGGATATCGTTCTGTAATCATGGCTTCAATATTGAAATCGAGAGGAATTCATAACCTGATTAATGTAGAGAAAGGAATGAACGGCATCAAACAAACTGATGTTCCATGCTCACAATTTATTTGTCCCTCAACCAAAAAATAATTCAGTAAAAAAATAAAAAAAACAAGCTATAGTATTGCAATTTAAATACATTTGCAGTCATTAAAATTTAAAACAACAAAATGAAAAAAGTAATTCTTCTTGTAGCCTCAGCCGTTGTAATGTTCTCGTGCAAAAATTTAGCGGAAGGTGAATATATCATCAGTGGTAATGTTAAAGGCATGAAAACCGGTTTAGTATATCTTGAAAAACAAGGTCCGATGGGTATGGGATTCGTTGCCATTGACACTGTAAAGATTGAAGACGGAAAATTTGAAATCAAAGGAAAAACAACAGAACCTGAAATTCATTTTATCCATGTAGATAAAGTAGACGGAAAATTACCTTTGGTATTAGAAGGCGGAGAAATTGACATCCAATTTGATAAAGACAGTTTGGTAAAATCTAAAATCAGTGGTACTTACAACAATGATGAGTTCACCAAATTCAACGAAGAATCAGACAAAATTCAAAAGAGACTTAAGAGCAAAATCCTTGATTTCCAACAGCGCAATAAAATGGCTATCGAAAACGCTCAAAAAAGTAATGATACTGTAGCCATGAACAAATTGAGAGCAGAGTATGAACTTATCCAAAAAGATATAACAGATTATACTTTTGGCTACCCTAAAACGCACCCAAAATCATTCATCAGTGTGTTAATCCTTCAAATGATGGTGAACAACCCTAAGTTTACAACTAAAGAAATTGAAACCATTTACAATTCATTTGATGAAAGTTTGAAAAAAACCAAACCTGGTAAATCGATCAAAGAAAACTTGGATGCTTTAAAAAAAAAACCGACAGTAACACAACCGTCCAACTTAATCAAATAGCACCCAATTTTAAAGCGGCCACTCCGGAAGGAAAAATAGTCTCTTTAAAACAAAGCATGGGTAAAGTTACCTTAATCGATTTTTGGGCTTCATGGTGTCAACCTTGTCGAACTGCAAACCCTAAAGTAGTAGCTTTATATAATGAGTTTCACAAACAAGGCTTAAACATTATAAGTGTTTCTTTAGACAAAGATGCGGAAGATTGGAAAACAGCCATTGCTAAAGACGGATTGATCTGGACGCAAGTTTCCAACTTAAAAGAAATGGATGATCCCATTGTAAAACAATACGGTGTATCATTAATTCCTACCACATTTTTGTTAGATGTGTCGGGAAAAGTAGTTGGAATTGACATGCCTCACGAAGAAATGAAGCTAAAAATTCGTCAATTATTAAATAAAAAATAAAGATTAATACCCTTTCTAAACAAAAAATCTCCTCCGGGAGATTTTTTATTTCATTTACTACCAACGGCTTAAAAAAAGAGTGATGAAATATCTGCTTTTTTGTTTGTGAAGCCCAAAACAGTTTTTATATTTGCAATCGCTATAAGCGTTGGGGAGATACTCAAGCGGCCAACGAGGGCGGACTGTAAATCCGCTGACTAAGTCTTCGCAGGTTCGAATCCTGCTCTCCCCACAAATAAAAAAACAAAAAGTCTCAAAACCCTGCAAATCTTAGGATTTTCAGGGTTTTTGTTTTTCTACAACCGCAAAATTATTCATTCAATCTTAAAACTTAAGAGGCAAAATCGAGACCCTAAGAATTATCAATACCTAGGGTCTCGATAAATCTTCTTAAGCCTAACAAACACAGTACTTTTAACCTGTTCACTTACATGTTCAAAAGCTGTACATCTTGTTTGTTATTTCTCAGGAATTTAAATTGAATCATAATTAAAAGGTCACCACCATGAAAACAAAAATCACATTGCACTTCTATGCCAAAAGCACTAAAATGAATGCTGTTGGTAAATTACCAATCTATGTTCGATTAACCGTTAATGGTCAAAGATTAGAATTTAGTTCCAAAAAGTTTATTGAAAAATCTAAATGGTCTCCAGAGATGACAAAAATGAAAGGACAATCAGAGGAGGCTCGTTCAGTTAATAGCTATCTCGAAATGATTAGATCAAAGGTCTTAGGGGCAGAACTTGAACTGCTCCATAAAAATGAAGATATTACAATTGAAAATTTCCAAGCAATCCTTTTAGACAAAAACAAAGCAAACAGAATGCTTGTTTCTATATTTCAAGACCACAATAATAAAATGAAAGAACTATTAGGAAAACAATATGCTCCCGGTACTCTCCAACGCTTTGAAGTCACTTTAAACCACTTAAAAAACTTCTTGAATTGGAAATATAAGGTAACTGACATACGAATTGACAAAATAGATTTCGCTTTTATAACTGACTTTGAATTTTATCTTCGAAGCATTAAAAACTGTGCGAACAATACAGCTGTCAAATACGTTCGAAACTTCCGTAAAATAATTAATATCTGCCTGAACAATGATTGGATTGAAAAAAACCCTTTCAGTAAATATGAAGGCAAAGTCTATGAGGTAGATAAAGAGTTTTTAACAGAAGAAGAAATAAATAAAATTTACAACAAAACCATTACCAATACACGACTTGATCAGGTAAGGGATATTTTTATCTTTTGTTGCTTCACTGGTTTAGCTTATATCGATGTGCAACAGTTGAGAAAAGACCACTTGGGAATAGGTATTGATGGTAATAAATGGATATTTAAAAACAGGCAAAAAACAGATACTCGCTCTAAAATTCCTTTATTGCCTGTTGCTGAAGAATTAATAGAAAAATATGCAACACACCCAAAATGTAATAATGAAGATAGATTGTTACCTGTCTTGAGTAATCAAAAAATGAACAGTTATCTAAAAGAAATTGGTGATATATGTGGTATTCAAAAAGAAATAACGTTTCACATGGCACGTCATACCTTTGCTACTTCAGTAACATTATCCAATGGTGTCCCTATTGAAAGTGTTAGCAAAATGCTAGGACATAAAAGTCTCAGAACAACACAACATTATGCTAAAATAGTAGATAAAAGAGTAAGCGATGACATGGCTATTTTAAAGCAAAAACTACTGACACAAGACTATGCTAAAAGTTGTTAACTATTTATCAATTTAAACCATTTCATTAGACTATGTAACACTGTTTGAAATCTCAAAAAGATATTGACTTTCTAAACAAAGTAATTTGACTTTTAAAACAAAGTCAAGCATCAGTTATGCCCATAATTTTGTCCCATAACTTTTAATAATTAAAAAAAATGAGACACAACAATTATCAAGGTGAGTTACAACTGCCATTAGGTTCAGGATTTAACGCAACATCAACAACAAATGATGTAATTAAAGGGATTGACCTTACAGGAAAGATTGTAATCGTAACAGGAGGCAATGCCGGAATCGGGCTTGAAACTACCAAAACATTAGCCGCTGCAGGAGCAACAGTGATTGTACCCGCGAGAGATATTGAAAAAGCAAAAAAGAATTTAGCTGGAATTCCAAATGTAGAATTAGAAACCATGGATATGATGAATCCAGATTCAATTGATGCATTTGCTAAAAAATTCTTGGCATCTGAAAGGCCACTTCATTTACTAATCAACAATGCCGGTATCATGTGGGTACCATTGCGAAGAGACAATCGTGGAATCGAATCACAATTAGCAACTAACTATCTAAGTCAATACCATCTAACAGCCATATTATTTCCTGCACTTAAAAAAGCAAACGGAGCAAGAGTGATTAATGTGTCCTCTTTAGGCCATCATATGGCACCATTCAACTTCGATGACCCTAATTTTATAAACAGGGAATATGAAACTTTACAAGCGTACGGACAATCCAAAACAGCAAGCAACTTATTTTCTCTTGAATTAGATAATCGTGCAAAGCAGCACAATGTAAGGGTGTACTCATTACATCCGGGCTCAATAAGAGGAACCGAACTGGCAAGAGAAGCATCTTTAGAATTGTTACAAAAAATGGGTTTTGTAGATGCTGATGGAAATATATTACCTGAAATAGCGGCACGATTAAAAACAATTCAACAAGGAGCAGCAACAACAGTTTGGTGTGCTACAAGTCCATTGCTCAATAATATTGGTGGAGTATATTGTGAAGATGCTGATATCGCCCAAATGGCATCTGAAAATAGTATTGGAACATTTGGAGTGGAAGCTTATTCTTTAAATGAGGTAAACGCTAAACGACTATGGGATTTGAGCGAGCAAATTACCGGTGTCCGATTTCATTTTTAACTGCACAAAACTATATAAAATTAAAGCCTAACTTATTGGTTAGGCTTAAAAAATGACATTTTAAACAAAGTAAACTGTATGATAGTTACTATTTTTGTAATATTCAAAATGACTACAAAAACAATCCATGGAATATCAAGCAAAATATATAACACCCGACATCAAGCTTTCAAGCTATGATGACAAACTGTTCAAGTCAGATATTATGTTTGAAGAGCATATGCTCATCTGGTTTATTTCCGGCAAAACTAAAATAATTCAGGCAGATAGAACTTTTATTTTTAATACAGGAGATATTTTCCTGATCCCAAGAAATCAATTAGCCACCATAATTAACTATCCAAAAGACGGGCTTCCTCATCGAACTGTCGTAATGCATTTATCAACAGAGCGTTTGAAGCAATTTTATGAAAAAGTAGAAGTCAAAGAAAAACTAATTCCCCAGCAAAAAATATATAGTTTCAATAATCATCCATTACTCGAGAGTTGTTTGGCTTCCTTGATTCCTTATTTCGAAATGGAAGACAACTTTCCCGAAAACATTGCCTCTTTAAAAATCACAGAAGCTATTAGTATTTTGAGAGCCATTGATCAGAGTGTAGACAGTGTGTTAGCCAACTTTGATGAACCGGGAAAAGTCGATTTAATCAGTTTTATGGAACGTCATTTTATGTTCAATATGCCTTTAGAAAAATTGGGATATTTAACAGGCCGAAGTCTGTCAACGTTTAACCGAGATTTTAAAAAACTGTTTGGAACAACACCTCAAAAATGGCTTACCAAAAAGAGGCTCGAATTAGCTTTCTACCAACTCTCACATCAAAAGAAAAAACCAGTAGATATTTATTTAGAAGTTGGCTTTGAAGACCTTTCTCATTTTTCGTTTGCGTTTAAAAAAAAGTATGGTGTGACACCTACGCAATTACGCTCGAATCAATCTTAAAAAACACAAAAAGTAATGTGTTTAATTCCCGAATCCCACACTATACTGTTTGATTCGGGAATGCTACTGCTATAGCTTTGCGACTATATTCTTCACTGCATGCAAAGCCAATCCTACCATCAACGGATGAAAAATGTTTACCAGATGCTATTTGAATTAGCTACTGGTAACTTGGCATTTAGAATAGAACCAACAGAGTCGAATGATGAAATAGAGGAAATAAGTAGCGTACTCAATATCTTGGGACTCACACTTCAAAACACCACCGCAAAATCAGGCTATGTGATCCCCTATTACAATTATCAAAGTGTTATTCAAAATACGCTTATACTTAGCAAAGATTACAACATCAAAAGTTTTAATGCTTTAGCCATTAAAAATCTCGGTTACAGCCCGGGCAAACTTAATAAAATGATATTTGATGACATAATTGCTCAACAGTCATCAGATGCTTGGCGAAGTATAAAAGAGGAAATTCAAAATAACGAAGAGTATCATTCTACCGTTCAATTAGTATTAATAAGTGGTAATAAAAAGCTACTCCCGCTTCACTTTACAATCTCTAAACTACTTAATCAAAATGAAATAATATTGACTTCATTGACAACTGTCCTTCAAGATTCTCTGGGTGATACTTTTAATTCAAACAACAAACTTACTCCACGGCCAAAAGATTCGGAAATAATTCAAAACGTTTACAACTACATACTAAATAATCTAGAGGAGCCACTTCCTTCTGTCAAAGATTTAGCCAAAATGTTTGGCTCAAATGAATTCAAATTAAAAGAAGGATTCAGACACTTTTTCAACACAAGTATTTATAAGCTCTATAATGAAGAACGTCTTAAAAAAGCACACAACTTGATAGAAAAAACAGATTTATCCTTAAAAGAAATCTGCTTTATGTGTGGTTTCAATTCTTACCTAAATTTTTATAAAGCTTTCAAAAAGAATTACCGTTACTCTCCTAGTGAACTCAATAGACCATCAAGAATGGAATAGTATTACTACATTTTTGAATATCTCTAAGTAATTGTTTTTAAGAATTTTACATAAAAATAATGTAGAATGAAACTTCAAATTACTAAATCGAACATCATACAAACAGTAGTCGTACTCAACATCCTACTCTTCACTTACGCAGCCGTAAGCAAAGCATTAGACTTCCCTAATTTCCAAATTCAACTGGGTCAGTCTCCTCTTTTAAGTGCCTTTGCAGATTGGGTTGCTGTTGCAGTTCCTTTGGTAGAATTTATTATTGTATTGCTCTTACTTACCAACAAATATCGCTTGTTAGGACTCTATGGGAGCTTTGCTTTAATGACAATGTTCACAGCTTATATAGTAATTATTCTCAACTTCAGTTCTTTCACCCCATGTTCTTGTGGTGGCATATTAGAAGAAATGACTTGGACACAACACCTTATTTTCAATATAGTTTTCGTGGTATTATCGGGTTTGGCAATTCTATCTAACGCCTTCAACAAATTTGTGATTGGCTATTTATCTATCCTTGCCTCCTCTGCTATAGGTCTTGTAGTTGCACTCTTTTTAATGTCTGAAGACATCATCCAACATCGCAACAACTTTGTCCGAAGACTACCGGCACAATTCTCAAAACAATACGAAATCGACCTTGGATATAATTCATATTATTTCGCCGGACTGACCAACGGAAAAATATACTTAGGAAACACTACTGCCCCATTATTGCTAACTGAAATCGATACCTCTCAAAAAAACAAAAAGGAATTGGTAGTAAAATTAAACAATCTAAACCTGCCATTCCGCTCTCTCCAACTACAAGTTTATGCTAAGAATTTCTATGCCTCCGATGGCACAGTCCCGGCAGTATTTCGTGGTAAAACCGGACAATGGTATGCCACCCAAATGCCGCAAGTAAAAAGTAAGTTTTCAAATCCGGTGTTTAGCGATTCGACCTCGTTTGCATTTCGTACACACAAAGCCAATGCCGAGAATGTTTTAGCCCGCTTTGATGAAAAACAAAATAAAACATTTACCAACCCAACCATACTTCAAAAACAAGTTGACGGTATTTTCGATACCGATGGCATCCTTAACTACGACCCTAATTCCAACCTATTGGTATACCTCTATTACTACCGCAATCAATATATCGTTTGCGACTCCAAACTAAACTTAATCCATCGCGGCAACACCATTGATACCATTAGTAAGGCACAAATCAAGGTGGCATTCAATAAAGACCGAAATGAAAAGAAACTCGCTGCACCGCCTTTGACCGTAAATAAAAACGCCTACCTCCATCGCGGACTACTATTCGTTAACGCTGCACTGATGGGGAAATTTGAAGATAAAAAAATGTGGCAACAAGCGAGCATAATAGATGTTTACGATGTAAAAAATCGCTCCTACATCGTAAGCTTCTATGTTTACAACATTGAGGGCAAACGACTAAGCCGCTTTGCCGTGGAAGGTCATACGTTTTACGGAATCATAGGTAATCATCTGGTAAGCTACAAAATGAGCTACCTGATACACAAACGACTTTAATCTTAGGTTTTGGATAAGTGAAAAAAAGACACCAAAAATATAATTAGCTAATTATCAGGGGGAAGATCGAAAACCTGTAAACAGAGTAGATCAATAACTTGTAATTTTTTATTTTATGAAAAGATTCAGTAAATTCATTCCTATGGCAGCACTAGCTTTAGGATTGGTTGGCGCTCTTAGTTCGTTCACTACGAGCACTGAGGCTAAAGACACCATCAACATCCCGGGGTATCTTAAAGCAAACCCTTTCGGAACGGTGTGTAACACCTCCATCATGTGTTCTGATGACGGCCTACAGTTATGTACCGTTGGTAGCACTCAAGTTTGGGGCAAGGATGCCAGCGGTAATTGTGTGGTTGAACTAAAACGCAATCACCAATAAGAAAGAGCAAAGCAGTTCCTTAAGGGAACTGCTTTGCTGATTTATCAAACATTTGGATAAATAATATTCAATTGTAGTTTATTAAAAAATAGTAGTCATGAAAAGATTTAGTTTTTTTATTCCAACAGTAACATCCGCAATAGGGATGTTAATAGCATTTAGTTCATTTTCTATGGGTAAAAAAGTAAAAACAAGTTCTAACATACAAGGATATGTTAAAGCCAATCCAATGGGAACAGTCTGTAATTCATCATTACTATGTAATGATCTTGGTGGCCAAATTTGCTCAATAGGCTCTACTCAAATATGGGGTAAAGACACCATGGGAAATTGCGTGGTTGAATTGTACCGTAATCGCTAATCACTGAAATAAAGCAGTTCCTGAGGGAACTGCTTTATTCTTTTTAGAATTGATCTGGAGAAAACCAACCTGGTTTAAGACCTCCTTTAAGGTAGTAGTCCCACCACTGACTCATTCGTCGAGTCAAATCCATCTGATGTTCCGCATTTGTTAGGCCGTGCCCGCCCCCTTCATAAAGCAACAAAATATTGGGTTTTCCGAGCCTACGCAAGGCCAGATGGAATTCGAGGCTCTGCCTATAGTCAATCGAACTATCATTAGTACCTGACCAAAGTAAAAATGGTGTACTTACCCGAGCTGCAAAAGTAACCGGTGAATTTTGCAGGTACTGGTCAAAAGCCTCATAAAGAGGCACGCCCATCCTAATTTGACTGTATTCGTAACGCCAGCAATCTTGTTTTTTATTGTTTAATCCTACACTCAGATAGCTACTGATAAAGTCATTAAAACCGGATCCCGAAATAGCCGCGGCAAACAAGTTCGTCTGTGTTACGATAAAGCTGGTTTCGTATCCTCCAAAAGAGTGTCCCACTAGACCAATACGCTTTTTATCTACCGACTCATGCGCAAGTACTTCATTAACGGCAGCGGTCACACATTCTACCGCCGATTGCCCCGTTTCACCTTCACTATATGCTATATCGGGCAGTAGCACAAAATATCCCTGCGAAGTGAGATTACTAATATTAAAGCCAACCTCATTGCGCAGTGACGGGTTGACATACTCATTGTAAAGGTATGACTGACGTTCATAAATGTGTACTACCATCGGATAGCTTTTATTGGCATTATAGCCTGCCGGATAAAAGAGGGCTCCGTTAAGTGGCTGCCCTTTGGAGTTCTCATAGGCTATCCGCTTCGAAAATCCCCAAATATAGTGTTGCTGTTGCACATTACTTTGACAAACCAACTGCGGCTTACCACCCGGATGCTGCACTAACAACTGCGGCGACAGATGGTAATGTTCCCTTAGGAAAGCATACACACCGTTAGCTGTTTTCTTAATGGCGCTAATCCTATTATTTTCAAAAAAAATTGGCTTCGCACCATTTTTAGGGTTCCAGTTAAAATAACCGCTTTTTGAGGGGCTTACCGCCTTTAGGATGAGTCCGATATTCAAGTCGAGTACGTTATCTGAATGTGAGTCTATAGCTTCATAAACCCTTTTGGGAACGATTCTAAAAACCGTACCTTCTTCTCTACCTTTGGTGAGACGAGTAGTACCGCTTCCATCTGTCTTAAGACTCCAAATATCATATGAATCATACACTAAAAAGGCATCATCGTTATTGCACCATCCGGCAATACCAAATACCTTTCTTTCGCCAGACCTGTCGTGGTTTTCATCAATAAACGACTGACCTATTGGTTTACTGAGGTTACTATGAACAGCTGACTCTAAATTGTAAAGCCACCAATGCTGATCTTTAAAATATACTATATACTTACCTCCTGGAGAGAAACTTATTTTGTTATGGTCTACACTGAATTTGGATAAAAACAGACGACGCTGTCCTGTGGTAATGTCTTGTAAGTACAAATCAATTGGAGCATCACGGTCAAACTGAGGTTCATTATCTCCGGGATTATGTACCAAAGCAAGTTTCTGCTTTGGAAGTATTGTAAAATAAGGGAATTTTGTATCGGTAATCATTTTGAATTGTTCCAACATTGGAAACCATACAACCAATTTTGGATGGTCCCCCCAATCCTTTACAATTACCCTCTGAGGATAAAAAATTTTATCCTTAGTATTCCACACTTGCACACCACCATTATCCAAAGCTACCTGTTTTGGCTTCACACCAAAAAACACCCTTTGCCCATCATCCGATATGGATAACTCGGTCACAGAAGCATTATACAATTCACCGTCCTTAGGGAAATCTACAAACTGCTTCTTATCAAAAATGAAATGCTTCTTTTCCGCAAGTTGATAATATCCAACGTAAGTGTCAGGACCATTTGTCAAATAAGCCACCGAAGCACCATTAGACTGCCATACTGCAGAATGGTATTGTTGCGGCTTAGATTCAATTAGTATGGGGTGGTCTAAATGGTTAAGATCCAGCAATAATAATTGCCCATCATAATCACACACCACTTGGTCACCCACCGGACTCACCAAAAACAATGTGGTTCTTGGAATCCTTTTCAGTACCTTCCCATCCATGGTTACTACCAATAAATCGCCTGCTGCTGTACCAGAGTTCTCATGCATTACTAACAAATCACTATGCAACGCAAGTTTATAATTACCAATGTTTGAGTGCTTAATTGATGTACCGGTCTTAAGGTTAACCACGACCACTGCTCCATCACCGCCACGATATACAAAGTGGTTGTTGGCGGCAAAGCGCCCATCTGTTCCGCCGGCAAAAGTGTAAGCCTTGGCTTTTTGGGTATGTTTTACAAACAAGGTGTCCTTACCACTGGCATAAGTAAAGCTATAACTCATCCAGTTACCATCCTCTGATAACTGCTCTTGCTCCAAGGTATGCCACAAAGAGTAATCTGCCTCTGTCAACTGTTTCTTCGCAACCTGTGTCCATACCGGGCAGGCCGCCAATAGTATTAAAAGTAACTTTTTCATTAGTAGCCTGCGTTTTGGGGTTCTAAATTGGGATTAAGCAACAACTCATTTTGCGGCAACGGGAACAAGGCTTCATGAATATCCCAACCGGGTTTTACAACATCAAGCACAGTAGTAACTTGACCCGCGCGTTTCAGGTCTAAAAAGCGGTGGCCACTCTCGGTAAAGAATTCAACCCGTCGCTCCTGTAAAATGGCGCTAAGAAGTTCTTCCTGGCTTGAAGCGGTGGTATCAGGCAAACCGGCCAAGTTGCGAATCACATTCAAATCATCCTGCGCTCCGCTCAAAAAACCTTGCTTGGCCCGTGCTTCGGCTCGAATCAAATACAGTTCCGACAAACGCAAAACTATAGAGTATTCCGAGCTACTTCCCGCAAAACTTTGCTGCTTATATTTGTAGGCATGGTACCAAGTATCACTGCCATTGCTAATCGCCCTTACCCAATGAACCTTGCGCAAATCACCCGGCTCGAAAGCAGTAACAATAGAGCTACTTAACGCCACAAAAGGCGGTGGTCCGGAGTTAAAAATAAAATTAGCACCCTCACCTGTGCTGGCACCATTATTTTGAGGAATAAGCTGCCACAAGGTACTCGGACTGTCTTTCAAAAAGGCACTGTCAAAATCAGTCACCAAGGAATAGGTTCCGGTTTCATTCAATACTGCCGAGGCTTCATTTGCGGCTTCAGCATAACTGCCATGGTAAAGGTAAACTCTGGCCAGTAAAGCAGTAGCCACCCACTTATTGGGGCGCACCCTGATGCCGCTAAAATCATAATCCGGTAACAACGCCTGCGCCGCTGTTAAATCGGCTATACAGCGGTCATATACTTCCTGCGTTGTAATTTTATTAACTGTTTGATTTTGTTCGTAATTAGTAGTAGTTATATAAGGTACTGCTCCAAACAAATTCGTTAAGCTAAAATGCACCAACGCTCTAACAAACAAAGCCTCACCCATCAACTGGTCTTTATCAGCTTGAGCCAGTTTAGTGGCGTTATTTACACCCTCATAAACCGTATTGGCAGCGTAAATTTGGTTATAGCTTCTACTCCACCATTCCGTCACCACACCATTCGTAGGCAACACAGTATTGGTGTATAAAAACTGTGTTTCACCGGTACTAACGCCGTAGTAATCCAACTCATCGGCATAAACACCTAAAGCAACACTCATACCCGAGGCATTGCCCGAAAGCAACCCGCTATCTCGTAATTTAGCGTAAATATTAGTCATGGCAGCGTTGGCCGTAGCACGCTCTTCAAAAACAGTACCTGAGCTAAGTTGTGAATTCGGAAGTCCAACATCCACAAAGGAATCACAACCAAAAGTCAAGGCAACTACTACCATAAGCAGTAGTGACCGCATTACAATTGTATAATTGAGGTTTTTCATAATCAAATCGTTTTAAGTTAAAAGCTAAACTGCAATCCTGCTGTAAACACCTTCAAAGGTGGCAAGTATCCATAAGTAGTAAATTCGGGGTCTCTACCCTCATAGGAGGTAAACGTCAACAAGTTCTGTCCCTCCAAGGTAACCTTGCAACTGGCACCAAATAGCCATCGCTCAGGCACTTTATAACTTAAGGCAACATTCTTTAAGCGCACAAACGAGGCATCACCAATCACCGCATCGCTTTCATAATAGTTGTAGTAAGCATCCACGGCATCGCCGTTATACCCTGCCGTGTAAACCTGAAAACCTGCGGTATCTCCCGGTGCTTGCCAGTGCTGCAATACAGCCGTAGGCTGGTTACCCATCGTGCCCGGCACTCCGGTCATAGCTGCCGCAGTATAGTTGTCTTGTTTCACAAATTGAAACATAACATCAAGTGCCCAACGTCCATAAGTAAACTGGTTACTCAAACCACCAAAAAAGCTTGGATTAAAATCTTTCACAACTTGTCGGTCCAATCCCGATAGTACCCCGTCCCCATTCATATCCTCAAACGTAAAAACGCCCGTCTGAGGGTCTAAACCGGTATAGCGATACACCTTTTGGATATTCAAAGCCTCACCTATCACAAACTGATTGCGGTAGGTAGAAGTAGCTAAATCCGGAAACGACAACAATTTGTTTTTCGAAAAGGAAATATTGAAATTAGTAGTCCAACTAAAATTCCCATTTTGGAAATTCACTGTCCTAAGGGTGATTTCCGTACCTCGATTTTGTACTGTGGCATTAAGATTCCCTTGCAACGAAGGAAAACCCGTAGTAGCCGGCATCGGAATCCCAACCAGTTGGCTCGACGAACGGTTATTATACCAACCCAACGTCAGGAAAATGCGGTCTTTAAAAAAACCGGCCTCTAAAGCCAATTCTAGCTTTTTATTGGTCTCCCAACCAAAGTTAGGGTTGTTCAACCGCGTAGGCTCCAAACCTATCACGCCGTTATAACTAACACCCGACGACAAAAAAGTATCCAAGAACTGGTAATCGCCTATCAAATCATTACCGGTAGTCCCATAACTACCGCGCAATTTTCCAAAGCTTAAGATACTTTTGTCTTTAATAAACTGCTCCTGACCAAACAGCCAGGCGGCTCCCACGGCTCCAAAAGTCGCAAACTGATTCCCCGGCCCAAACCGACTACTGCCATCCCTACGACCGGTCAAATTCAAGATGTACTTGTCCTGATAGGAATAATTAAACCTCCCAAAAAAAGCTTGGTACTTGTAATCGGTTTGTTGATCCTGCAAAGTATTTACACTAAAAGCAGAAGCCAAATTATAAATAAGGCTGTTGCTCACAAACCCATTCCCCTGCTGCACCAGTCGGGTGCCTTTTTGCTGCTGGAAAGTCCCTCCTGCCAATAGTTCGGTTTTACCATAGCGCCATTGTTGTGCCCAACTCAGCTGTGGCTCGGCTATCCACGAACGGCGATTCACTGTATTTACTATCAAACTCGAAAATTCAGGACCGGCTCCATACACTGGGTCGTATATTGTCGAGGGTGTTGTGCGGGTTTCATCATGCTTGGTATCAGTAATTCCAAAGGCCGACTTGAGTTCCACACCGGGGAGCAACATATAACCTATCGTTCCATTGGCTATAACATCATAGGTTTTAGTGCGGTATTTACCCGCCAACGCCGCCAGTGGATTTTCCCAAGTGCTGCCGGCCCAATTCAAACTCCCGTCATCATTATAAAGCGCCGGAGCATTAGGAGCCAACAACATAGCGGTGCGC
>Ga0208243_1000270_pt1 | contig 35281 bp, 32 predicted proteins | sample Subbio2Aug_QV12A_FD_184826 | JGI IMG/M metagenome (GOLD analysis project Ga0208243, IMG submission 184826) | Serpentinite rock and fluid subsurface biosphere microbial communities from McLaughlin Reserve, California, USA - CR12Aug_QV12A (SPAdes) | ecosystem: Environmental > Terrestrial > Deep... | reverse complement strand
CCACATTCGCGACACGACCGGTGCGGGACGGTCGCTATGAGTGTCCGGCCCGTCACAGGCGTTGAGGAGGACAGAGAGGCCGTCACGCTTGACACGATCCGCGACTGCTTCGAGGGCATTATTCCCGCCACACTTGCGACAGTCGATCCAGCGGGCATCCCGAATGTGTCGTTCATCAGCCAGGTCCACTATGTCGATCCCGGCCGCGTGGCGCTCAGTTACCAGTTCTTCAACAAGACGCGGCGCAACATTCTTTCGACCCGCTCCGCATCGGTGGAACTGATCGACCCGCTGACCGTGGCCTTCTACCAGCTCGACCTCGACTTTGAGGCCACCGAATCCGAAGGTCCGATCTTCGAGACGATGAAGGCCCGTCTCGCGGGGATCGCCTCGCACACCGGGATGGAGGGCATCTTCCGGCTGATGGGCGCGGATATCTTCCGTGTTCGCGACATCCGCTGCGTTGTGCCGCCCCGGCTCGTGCGCCCGCAACCGCCGGTCCCCGCGCTTCCGGCCTTGCGGCGTGTCCTGGCAGACATGGCCCGAGCCACGACCCTGGGCGAGCTGTTCGACCTGACCCTGGACGCCATCGCACGGCATCTCGGCATCACGAACCTGATGATCCTTGTCCCGGACGAATCCCGCGGCGCGCTGGATGCGGTGGCGACGTGGGGCTATTCCGCCTCTGGTATCGGGGCCGAGGTGCGCATCGGCGACGGGGTGATCGGCGTTGCCGCGCGTGAGAAGGTTGCCATTCGCATCGACCACATGTCTTCCGCCTACCTTTACGGCAGCGCAGTGCGCGACAAGGTTCTCGCCGAAGCCGGGGCGGGAGCGCCGGAAAGCCGGCTTGTTCCGTTCCCCGGGCTGTCCAAGCCGCAAAGCCAGATAGCACTGCCGATGCTTTGGCAGCGCCAGCTGACCGGGGTGCTTTTTGCAGAAAGCACCCAGTCCCTGCGTTTCGGCCATCGCGAGGAGGACATACTGGGATGCATCGCCTCGGCCCTGTCCGCGAGCGCTGCAGCTATTGCGGACGAGGACGAGGTCCCGCCTTTGGTCGCATCGCAAGCGCAAAGCCGACACAGCGATACGCTGGTCTTGCGCCACTACGCCGCCGATGACAGCGTCTTCGCCGGAAGCGACTACGTCATCAAGGGCGTCGCAGGGGCGATCTTGTGGAAGCTGGTCCGGGCGCATGTCACCTCGGGCGCCAGCGAGTTCACCAACCGCGAGCTGCGTCTTTCGCCCGAACTGCGCCTGCCGTCGCATGCCGAGAATCTCGAGGCCCGGCTCGTGCTTCTGGAGCGGCGGCTTCGCGAAAAGGCTCTGCAGATCCAGATCGAGAAGACTGGCCGGGGGCGTTTCCGACTGGACGTCCGGGCCAACCTGGTCTTGCAGGAAGACTGATCCTTCAAACCGCTTTCGGCAGTTAAGAACCTTTTAAGGTTCCTTGCCGAAACACTTAGCGAGACCTCTGCTGCGTCGCACAGTAAGTGTGCAGCCGTTCACCTGAACACCGCGATGCGGATCAGATGGCCAGCAACCGGCACCTCGAAAGTGGCCCGGTCAGGCGCTGCCCATTTCGCGATGCTCATGGACTAACGGCCCTGAAAAGGCCTGTTTTTCAGTGACTTGGCCGGCGTATTCCCGGCACCCACACACATATCACCTAGGAACTTGACCATGCATATTGAAGATCTCCGCATTCAGGTCGGCGGCACTGTGATCGCCGAGGGAGAGGCGGGTTTCACCGCCGCGCACGAGGGGTTCGTCTGGAATGGGCGCAAGCCGCAGGCGACCCCTCGCGTGATCATCCACGCGACCTCGACAGCCGACGTCCAGGCCGCCGTCCGTTACGCCGCAGCCAATGGCTTCCGTGTCTCGGCCCGATCGGGCGGACACAACTGGTCGGGGATCGCGCTGCAGGACGGCGTGGCCCTTGACCTCTCTGCGCTGAACGGTGTGTCCATCGACCGCCTGGCCCGCATCGCCGAGGTCGAACCTGCGGCGAAGAACCTGGCCCTTGCGGTTGCTCTCACTGCCGAGGGGCTTGCCTTCCCGGTCGGCCATTGCGGTGACGTCGCGATGGGTGGCTACCTTCTTGGCGGCGGTTTCGGCTGGAACGAAGGCACCTGGGGCCCGGCCTGCCACCTGATCGAGAAGGCCGAGGTCGTGCTGGCCGACGGCAGCGCGGTCATGGTCAGCGCCACCCAGCACGCCGACATCTTCTGGGCCCTGCGCGGGGCCGGGCCGCTCTTCTTCGGCATCGTCACCCGCTTCTGGCTCCGGCTCATGCCGCTGCCGCCCGCGATGGCGGTCAGCACCTGGACCTATCCGGTCGCCCGCGTAGCCGAGGTGACGGCCAGCATGAAGCGCCTCGCGAATGTCCTGCCGAGCTATGCCGAGGTCTCGCTGTCGCTGGCCGCGGCCCCGCCGCATCTGGGGATGGGCGATGCGAAGTTCGCCACTGTGATCCTGTCGGTCTATGGCGGCTCGATGACCGAGATCTCCGGCATCGCCCGCAACGTCGGCGACATGGTGCCCGAGGGCGCGCTTGCCACGACCCCCGCCACCCCGATCGACTTCGCCACGCTTTACGCGATCGTCGACCAAAGCTTCCCCGATGGCGCGCGCTACGGCGTCGACTGCCTATGGAGCCAGAACCCCGAGACCACCTTCGAAGGCCTGGCCCACATGATCACCGAAGCGCCCTCGGCCATGTCGAACGCGATCGGCGTGATCTACGGCCGGAACTCCGCCCTGACCCGGGATCTGCCCGACGCGGCCCTGTCCCGGATCGGCCCGGTCTGCGGCATCATGCACGGCACCTGGACTTCGTCCGCGGATGACGCGGCGAACCTCGCCTGGCTCCGCGAGGGGATGGACCGGCTGGACCCCGTCACGACCGGCCGCTACGTCGGCCACGCCGACCTCGCCCGTCCCGGACGGATGGAGGACTGCCTGAGTGCCGCCGCCCTTGACCGGATCGCCGCGCTCGCCCGGACCCATGACCCGAAGGGCCTGTTCGCAGGTCGTGGCGTCCGCGACGCGCTTGCCACGAGCACCGCTGCGCTGGCCGCGGAATAATGGGGGCGAAAATGAAGAAACTCCACATCCCCCGCCACGGCCGCCAGCCCGAGCTTCTCGCCTCGGCGATCTCCCTCCTCCTCGCCGTCGTGATCCCCGGCACCTCCCGTGCGGATGAGGCGCAACTCGAACGTGGCCGCTATCTCGTGCAGATCTCCGGCTGCAGCGACTGCCACACGCCGGGGTATTTCCTGGGCCAACCCGACCACACGCGCTTTCTGGGCGGGTCGGACGTCGGGTTCGAAATTCCGGGCGTTGGTGTCTTCTACGGCCCGAACCTGACGCCGGACGCGTCCGGCCTCGGGAACTGGACCGCGGACCAAATCGTCGCCGCGATCCGCACCGGCGCTACGCCAGAGGGGCGCGGACTGGTCCCGGTAATGCCTTGGCCGAACCTATCGGCGCTCAGCGACGAGGACGCCTACGCGATCGCGGCCTATTTGCAATCGCTGGATCCGGTGTCGAATGAAGTACCCCGCCCGGTCGCGCCAGGTGAACCCGCACCTTCATTTGTCATGCGAGTGGTGCCGCCGGGCCAATGATCGAGCTACTGCGCGAGCCTGTTGTTCGGCGCGCGCAGATTTCCGTCGACCTTTCTTCGTTGACGATCAGGTCGGTGTTTTCTCGCACTGCCCAGACATCGCTCCGATCAAAAGCTGTGGAATGACGGCAGGTCCGGCCCGGTTGACGTCATCCTTAACCTTCGTTGGCGGGGAAGTTCCCCGCCTTCGTCGCGGTGGATGCAGGCCGAGATCTCTACCTGCTCGGCCCCCGTCACGAAGCGCATCCGGTGAGGGAGTTCGCGGATACGGTCCGCGATAGGTCGTGCCGTCGCGCTGTTCTGGAAGGGTTGGTTCATAGTGCTCTTATGTGGTTGGCTACGTGAGATGCTTGCTTGCGTGAGCTGATGCGGTCGGGTGGGGACTATGCGTTGACCATTGGGACCTCTTGGAAACCGAAGTCCTAGAGCAACGTGACTATCTGGACGGGGATGCTCTTTGCTCCAGCCAGTCGGGGGAAGACGAGTCCTCCGATCCCGTTTGCTCACGATGCAAGAAAGCTGCCCCGTGGAGCCCATCTTGATGCATGTCATCGCGAGGACGTGGCTGGCCTGTCATTTCCACCCTACTTCAGCGAGGCACAGGCCATGAATGAACTCAGTTTGCTGCAACAGCCCACGCGTTTCTTGTTCTTCACCGGCAAGGGTGGAGTGGGGAAGACCTCACTCAGCTGTGCAGCTGCCTTGTCCATGGCCGATCAGGGCAAGCGGGTGCTGCTGGTCAGCACCGACCCCGCGTCGAACCTGGATGAGATGCTTGGTGCGCAACTGTCGGATCAGCCTGTTGCCATCCCCGGTGCCCCGAACCTGTCTGCGATGAACATTGATCCCGACAAGGCGGCCGAGGACTATCGGCGCCGGGTTCTGGAGCAGTTGGGACCGGGTGCTGCGGAGGCGGAGCGGGATACCGTGCGCGAGCAGCTTTCGGGAGCCTGCACCACCGAGATTGCGGCCTTCGACGAATTCGTCGGGCTGCTGGCGGGCGATGCGTCAGGGTATGACCACGTCATCTTCGACACGGCTCCGACCGGGCATACGCTCCGCCTGCTCAGCCTGCCACGAGCCTGGACCGGCTTTCTTGAGGGCAATGACCGAGGCGCGTCCTGTCTTGGTCCGCATTCCGGCCTGAAGATGCAGGAGGATAGGTTCCGCACTGCCCTTGAAGCGCTGGGCGATCCTGAGCGGACTTCCATCGTCCTGGTGACGCGGGCGGATCGTGGCGCGGTGCGAGAGGTGGCGCGGACGTCGGGCGAATTGCGGGCGCTTGGGCTGGGGAACCAGCAGCTTGTCATAAATGGAGTCTTCCATGCAGCGGCCCCCGGCGATGCGGTTGCGGACGGGCTTTCCCGGGACCATGCCGAGGTGATTGCGACCTTGCCAGCAAACCTTGCGCCGTTGCCCAGGACCGAGGTGCCGCTGCGGTCTTTCGACATGGTGGGACTGCCCGCCTTGCGAGCCCTTTTTCAAGACGAGGCCCCCATAGGGGAAAGCCGTTCGGTTCGCGCCGATCTGGATGAACCCGGCCTGTCGGTGATGGTCGACGCTTTGGCCGGTGCCGGGCGCGGGCTGGTGATGGTGATGGGCAAGGGTGGCGTGGGCAAGACGACAGTGGCCGCCGCGATCGCCGTGGGGCTGGTGAAGCGCGGGCATCGGGTGCATCTGACAACGACAGATCCCGCCGCCCATGTCTCGCTGGTGGTGGACGGCAGCCTGGAGGGGCTTGTGGTCGACCGGATCGACCCTGCCATCGAGACTGCGCGCTACATTGAAAAGGTCATGGCCACAAAGGGTCGCGATCTGGACGAAGCCGACCGCGCGCTGATGCGGGAAGATCTCGCCTCGCCCTGCACCGAGGAGGTGGCGGTCTTCCATGCCTTTTCGCGCATCGTGGCCGAAGCACGCGGAGCCTTTGTCGTCATGGACACCGCGCCGACCGGGCATACTCTGCTCCTTCTGGACGCCACGGGTGCCTATCACCGGCAGATGACCCAGGACATGGGTCCGGTTCAGGGCCGGATCGTCACGCCCCTGATGCGTCTTCAGGACCCGGACTTCACGAAGGTCGTTCTTGTGGCACTGCCAGAGACGACGCCGGTCTCCGAAGCGGCCAGTCTGCAGGACGATCTGCGCCGCGCGAAGATCGAGCCCTGGGCCTGGGTGGTGAACCGGACGCTGGCGCAGACCGGGACGACAGACCCGCTGCTCCAAAGGCGGATCGGGGGCGAGGCGGCGCAGATCGCCCGTATCCGCAACGGGTTGGCGCAGCGTCTGTATCTGCTGCCGTTCCTGACCGAGCCGCCGGTAGGTGTTCCGAAACTGCTGGCTCTGACCTGAGATCCCTCAGGCTGGCAACCGGGCCACGCCCGCAACGCCCGTCACCTCCTGATAGGTGCGACGCTGGACAAGCTATATGGCGCGTCCGGTTCCTGCTCCGATTACCTCCCGTAGCCTAGCGATTACCTCGGCGTCGCTGTCCGGCGCAGTCGGACTGGTTCCGACACCCGCAACGAAACCGGGGATGCGATTGCCGCCCTCAGACCCAGAAAGTCGCGTCGGTTCATGTTTGCTCCCGATGTCAGCGATAGTCGGCTTCACTGCACACGATCAACCCTTAGGCGTGACAGGAAGGGTGGTGAGGGGAAGAACCGGCGCGATGACCGGGAAGCGTCACAAAACCTTCACTGGATCGAGCAATTAATTCCTCTATGCAGGAATTATGGAACAGAATCGCGCCATCCACGCCTTTGCCACCCTTGGCCACCCCGGTCGTCTCGCCGTCTTCCGCCTGCTGATGCGCTTTGCACCGCAAGGGGTGCGCCCTACCGAGATCGCCGAGGCGCTTGGCCTGAAACAGAACACGCTTTCGCATCACCTGGCTGACCTGACCGCCTCTGGTCTTGTTGGCGTCGAACGTCAGGGCCGCTCACTTTTCTACTCGGTCGATCTCGACACCGCTGAGGCGTTGATCGGCTATCTCGCTCTCGATGTGGGCCGAGCCCGGCCCGATCTCATTTCGCCCCTGATCTCTGCCCGAAAGGACGGCGCCATGCGTGACACGGATTTCGATGTGCTTTTCATCTGTTCGGGCAACTCCGCCCGCTCGATCTTCGCAGAGGCGCTGCTGCGTGATCTGGGCAAGGGCAAGTTCCAGGCGTTCTCGGCAGGTGTCCGTCCGAACACCGAGCTGAACCCCTTCGCCCTGGAGGTCCTGAAGCTTAACGGCCATGACACAACCAACCTCCGCGCCAAGCACGTCTCGGAATTCCAGAAGCCTGGGTCCATCGTGATGGATTTCGTCTTTACCGTCTGCGACACCTCGGCGGCCGAGGAATGCCCGCCCTGGCCCGGCCAGCCGATCACCGGACACTGGGGCCTGCCGGACCCTGTGAAGGCCACCGGCACCGAGGCCGAGAAGGCGCTGGTCTTCGCCCAGACATATGCCGCCCTGCGCCGCCGGATCATGACCTTCGTCGAACTGCCCTTCGAGAGCCTCAGCCGGATGTCATTGCAATCCCGCGTCGATTCCATCGGCGCCGATACCGAAGCGAAGGCCTGATCCCATGACCCGCATTGCCCTTAACGGCCTCGGCCGGATTGGAAAGCTTGCCCTGCGCGACTTGATCGACAGCGGTGCGGGCGGCGAAATCGTTCTTATCAATGACCCCGTCGGCGATGCCGAGCAGCACGCGCTTCTGATGGAGTTCGACTCGATCCACGGCCGCTGGCGCACGCCGGTCGGCTATCAGGAGGGCGCGCTGATGCTGAACGGCAAGCCCATCCGCCTGACGCATGAGAAGACAGTCGAAACGTTGCCCCTGGCTGAACTTGGCGTAGATCTGGTCACCGATTGCACCGGGATCTTCAAGACCGCCGCGAAGGTGGCTCCCTATTACGCCGCTGGGGTGAAGAAGGTTGTGGTCAGCGCGCCGGTCAAGGACGGTGGAGCATTGAACCTCGTATATGGCGTGAACCATCACCTCTACGATGGCTCGCAGGCGCTGGTGACCGCAGCGTCGTGCACCACCAACTGCCTCGCTCCCGTCGTGAAGGTGATCCATGAAAGCATCGGCATCCGCCATGGCTCGATCACCACGATCCACGATGTCACCAACACTCAGACCATAGTCGATCGCCCGGCCAAGGACATGCGCCGCGCCCGGTCGGCGCTTCTCAACCTGATCCCTACGACGACCGGCAGCGCCACTGCGATCACGCTGATCTATCCCGAACTGAAGGGCCGCCTGAACGGCCACGCCGTCCGGGTGCCGCTCCTGAATGCCTCACTGACCGATTGCGTCTTCGAGGTAGAGCGGGCAACTAACGTCGAGGAGGTCAACGCTCTCTTCAAGGCCGCCGCTGAAGGCCCGCTCAAGGGTATCCTCGGCTATGAGACCCGCGCTCTGGTCTCCTCCGACTTCACCAATGACGCCCGCTCCTCCATAGTGGATGCGCAATCGACGATGGTGGTGAACGGCACCCAGGTGAAGATCTACGCCTGGTATGACAACGAATGGGGTTATGCCTGCCGCCTTGCCGACATCGTGCGGATGGTCGCGAGGTCGCTGTGACATCGTCGAACCCCCTGCGGGCCTATGCCGCCGTCACTGCAGCTTACTGGGCCTTCATGTTGTCGGACGGCGCGCTGCGCATGCTGGTTCTTCTGCACTTCAACAGTCTCGGCTTCACGCCGGTGCAACTGGCTTGGCTATTCCTGCTCTATGAAGTGGCAGGGATCGTCACCAACCTTGCCGCCGGGTGGCTGGCGGCTAGCTTCGGACTGGCCGCCACTCTTTACGCGGGGCTGGCGCTTCAGATCGCGGCGCTGGTGGTGCTAGGGCAGCTTGACCCCTCCTGGGGCATAGCAGCCTCTGTCACCTTCGTCATGGCGGTGCAGGGCATGTCTGGTGTGGCCAAGGACCTCGCCAAGATGTCCTCGAAATCTGCCGTGAAGCTGCTGGCGCCGACCGCAGATGGCGGCCTCTTCCGCTGGGTCGCCGCGTTGACCGGATCGAAGAATGCGGTGAAGGGCCTCGGATTCTTCCTTGGCGCAGCGCTGCTCGCGCTGGCGGGGTTTCACGTGGCGATCTGGAGTATGGCGGCTGTGCTGGCGGTGATCCTGGCAGCTGTCGTCGTGTTCCTCCCCCCAGGACTGCCTGGCAGGATGAAATCCGACGAGTCTTGGTCGGGCTGGCAATCGAAGGACCCGCGCGTCAATCGATTGAGCCTTGCACGCATGTTCCTGTTCGGCGCCCGCGATGTCTGGTTCGTCGTCGGTGTCCCGGTCTACTTCCAGTCCATCCTGTCCGACGGAACTCCTGAAGGCCGTCGCGAGGCCTTCTTCCTCATCGGCGGGTTCCTGGCCCTCTGGATCATCGCCTACGGTGCCGTGCAGGCCATGGCCCCCCGTCTGCTGGGCGGCAAGGGTCAGCCAGAGGCAGAAACCACCCGCAAGGCCATCCGCTGGGCTGGTCTCCTGGTGCCGATCCCCTTTCTGCTGGCCGGGGCTGCCTGGGCGGCTGGCGGGCCCGCACCCTGGCTGACGGCCACGCTGACCCTTGGCCTCCTCGCCTTCGGCTTTGTCTTTGCGGTGAACTCCTCCGTCCACTCCTACCTGATCCTTGCGTTCGGATCGGCCGAGCGTATCACTCGCGACGTCGGGTTCTACTACATGGCCAACGCCGCCGGCCGCCTGATTGGCACCCTCCTCTCCGGCCTCAGCTATCAGATCGGAGGCCTGCCGCTGTGCCTCGCCACAGCTGGCATGATGGCGCTGGCCAGCTGGCTTGCAGCCAGACGGCTCAGCGCCCTTTGAGCAGGAACAGCGCGAGGGTGGCGAGCAGTCCAACCCCGGCTGTCAGCCAGATTGCGTGCAGGCCCCAGGTCGCCAGCGCTGCGCCGAAGATCAGCGGAGCGGCGGCTTGCGGCACACGGGCGGGGGCGTTCAACCCGCCAAGCCTGGACCCGTAGCCCGCCGCGCCGAAGAGGGCGAGCGGCAAGGTGCCCTTGGCGATGGTCAGGATGCCGTTTCCAGCGCCGTGAAGGATGGCAAAGGCAATGTCCGCAGGTCCGCCGAATGCCACCAGTCCGACCGCAGCCAACGGCGTATTGCGAAGATCAATCCGATTGATGTGGATGCTGCGGCGATCAGCGCACCTTCTGGAATGTCAGGAGGCGCCCAACAGCCGCGCAGGCGCTGCTGGGCTGCCCACACGGGTGGCAAGCTTTTGCCGCCGCTGGCCTATTGGTGATGGGACGGGCGGAGGCTTGTGCGTACCCGTTGCAGCGTCGCTCTCGCTTCACGCCAACTCGGCCGCCTCGATTGCAGCACCCGTGAAAGCGCGGCACATCGCCTCAATGCCGGCTCGGTCCGGCGACAGGCATGCTGCGGTTGACAGCGCATCTGCCACGGCGGCCCGGGGGGCCGAGATGGACACGGCTTGCCACCGCGGCGCAACCGGAAAACCGGACCGCGGGTCCAGAATGTGGCTGGACCGACCATCGCCGCCGAAGGTCATGCCCAGGGGCGACGATGTGGCAAGGGCCCTACCGCGGAGATCGACAGCGCCGCCGGATGCAAGGCTGACTGGCCAGGACCCGTCTGGCAACGCAACCATTTCTCCGGTGTCGATCAGCGCCCTGGTCAGGCCATGTCGCGCCAGCAGGGTGGCGACCTGGTCGGCGATGTAGCCTTGGGCGACGCCGTTCAGGGTCAGCGACATTCCGGGGCGCAGGCGGATCTCACCTGTTGAGCGGGTCACCGCAGTCCAGTCGATGAGCCTGCGCGCGACGGCCCGCTCTGCTTCGCCGAGGGGACGGCCGGTTTCGCGCGCGCGCGCTTCGGCCAGCCAAAGCGGCTGAACCGTGGGGTCAAATCTACCACCGCTGGCGGTGTGGACCGCCCCGGCAATGGCCAGGCATTCCAGAAGCTCGAAGGGCGGTGCGTCCAGCCGGCTGTCCCGGTTCAGGGTGGAAAGGGCGGAGTCGGGGAGGTAGAGCGAGAACACACGTTCCAGCCGCTGGATTTCCTGCATCGCCAGCTCTGCAAGCCGGGCGGCCTCGGGGTGATCCAGCCGCAATGTCACCCGTGCGCCGAGCGCGATCCCGGTCTTGACGTGCAGCCGTGGCTCGGCCAGCGCCAGCGACGGCGCAATGGCTGCGGAAATGGCGATGAAGCGGCGTCGGGTCAGCATGGTCAGCCCTCACTCCCGCCAGCAAGGGATTTGAGGCGGTCGGAATAGTCGTCCTCCCCCTCGCGACCGCCTGCCGCGACCGGGGTGATGGCACTGTCCGGGATCGCCTCCAACGTCATCGGGGTGCCGCCATGCAGGGCTGCGAAGGCATCCGCTTCGGTCGGGTCGGCGAAGGGCACGAGCTCCGGCGCGCCCATTCCGCCAGTGGCGTCGGACCCGACGACATAGGTCGCGGTCCGGGCATCGGTCCAGTTTGCGGCGCCTGGCTGTTCCCAGGTCGCATCATCCGCGCCCATGTCGCTGACGTAGATCGCCAGCACCGCGTTGGTCTGTTCCGGCAGACGCAGATAGGTGACAAGGTCGCTGACCTGGCTGAAGAACAGCGGTGCGCCGGGCAGTCCGTCGAGATGGACCTGACCCTTGGGTCCCTCATGTTCCAGAAGGTTCATCTGACAGAAATGGCCCAGGGTCTCGGGGGTCAGGGGCAGGGGATCGGTGTTCTGGACCACCTCTTCCTGACAGGCAGCAAGGAACAGGGCGAAGAGGAAAGCGCGTTTCATGGGGTGACCTTTCGGAAGGCGGCGGCGGCAAGGCCCAGGGCGACAAGCGGCCAGACAAGGACCGAGGTGAGGGACTGCCAAAGCGGGATCGCATCTGCGGCGCCCCCAACCCCCGCGGCGGCGGCGGTTGCTCCGCTGGCCGTAAGGTTGAAAAGCCGGAAGGCGTCGGCCGGATTGGCGAGGAGGGCGATCGGAAAAGCCTTGGTCGTGAACCAGCCGCCGTTGTCTGCGACGATGGCCGAAAGCAGCGCAAGGTCGTACAGGACGACGAGGCCCAGCCAGAGACCGATGGCCAGCCCCGCGGCGCCCGAGGGACGGCGGGAAAGCGAGGACAGCGCGTAACCTGCGCCCAGGAAGGTCGCCCCGAGAAGAACCGATGACCAGGACAGGCGGACCAGGGCAGGCAGTCCGGCGAGCGCCGTTTCGTCCGCCCACAGCGCAACTCCGGCGGCAAGCCCATGACCAAGCAGCACGGCGACGGTCAGGATCGCAAGGTGGGCGAAAAGCTTGCCGAGCAGGATTTCCCACCGCGCGATTGGATAGGCGAGAAGGAGGGGCAGGGTACCTCGCTCGGTCTCGCCTGCAATGGCGTCGAAGCTCATCAGAAGCGCGAGGAGGGGGATCAGGTACACCGAAAGCGAGGTCAGGGAAGCGACAGTCACGGACAACCGGTCGACACCGAGACCGCCCGTGGGAGCGGACCCGGCCAGCGAAAGGACCAGCGAGAAGACCGCCATCAGGATTAGCGCAATGGCGACCCAGCGGTTCCTTAGCGCGATGCGGAACTCGGTGGCGGCAGTGGAGAGGATGCGGTTCACGGCGCGGCCCCCCGGCTGAAGTGCGAATAAAGGTCTTCAAGGCTGGGCGGCAGGACCTCGAGATCCGTCACCTTGTCGCCAAACCCCGCGATCCGTCCCAGGGTCTCCAGTTTGGCGGACTGCACGCAGGTGAGGTGCAGCGACCCGTCCACAAGGATCGAACCGGGGAGCAGACGGACAAGGTCCGGCGCATAACCGTTGCGGGCTGTGACATGCAGCGTGATCGGCAGGTTGGCGCGACGGCGAAGGTCGGACAGCGAACCTTCGGCCACCAGTCGCCCCTTGGACAGGATCACGATCCGGTCGGTTCGTGCCTCCACTTCCGTCAAGGCATGGGAGGAAAGAAGGATCGATGCCCCTTTCGCGGCGAGGTCATCAAGCACCGCGTAGAATTCACGTCGCGAGACAGGATCGAGGCCAGAGGTCGGTTCGTCCAGCACCAGAAGACGCGGCTGGCCGATCAGCGCCTGAGCAAGTCCGACGCGCTGACGCATCCCCTTGGAATAGGTGCCGATGCGGCGGCGGGCTGCATGACCAAGGCCGACCTTCTCGAGCAGCGGCATGGCCTGCGCAGGGCTTTCGCCACGAAGCGCAAGATAGTGCCTGATGTGCTCCAGTCCTGTCAGGGCCGGGTGGAATGCCGCGTTCTCCGGCAGGTAGGCCACGGCGCGGCGCGCGGCAGGGGAGCCCGGCGCTGCGTCGCAGATGGTGACTTCGCCGGATGTCGCCGTGATCAGGCCAAGGATGATCTTCATCAGCGTGGACTTCCCCGCGCCGTTGTGGCCAAGCAGCGCCACGCGTTCACCTGGGGCCACGGACAGGCTGACGCCGGTCAGCGCCGCCACCTCGCCGAAGCGCTTAGTGAGATCCGAGATCGTCAATGTCGATGTCATCATGGTGGCCTTTGGTCCAGCGTCCCGCGACCTCGGCCTCGTGCGCCGCGACGTCGTCAGGGACGGGAATGGTGATGGGCTGCATCAGCGGATGGCTGTCGGTCACACCACCCGGCAGGATTGCCGGGAACGAGGATTGCGACCAGCGCACCAGTTGCACGGCGGGTGAGCCGGTCAGCAGTGAAGCGGCGGGTTGCGACCAGAGGATATGATCCATCAGGTCGTTCGGGCGGTAGACCCCGTCGGCGATGCCGTCGCCGTTCAGGTCAAAGGCGGGGTGGTCGGACCAGAAGTTTCCGCGCCCGTCATGGCTCCATTCCATGAAGCGGGTGCCGACGTATTTCACCTGCTCCTGATTGCCGATGAAGGCGTTTTCGGTCAGCAGGTTTCGTTCGGACCCGGCAGTGAAGTGGATGCCGATGCCGCAACCTTCGAAGCGGTTGCGGAAGATCAGGTTCTTGTGGGCGTTGTAGATGAAAAGGCATTTCTTCGTGCCGCCGCGCACAAGGTTTCCCGCCACGTCGGCAGAATTGGCGAAGTTCAGCATGACGCCGTGCTCGCGGTCGCCGAGCGACAGGTTGTCGGTCACTACCACGCGGTCGGAGAACATGATGGCAAAGCCCAGGTGGTTGCCGATCGAGATGTTGCCCGAGACCGTGGAGTCGTGCGTGTACATGTAGTGGACGGCAAAGCGCAGGTCGCGGAACAGGTTGTTGCTGTAGGTCCCCTTCTTCGACGCGTTCGAGAAGATGCCGTCGCGGCCCCAGCGGACCGAGTTGCCCTCGACCACCGTGCCGGGGCTGTTCCAGACATAGATCCCGTTGCCGCGTTCGTTCATCCGGGCGTTCTTGCGGCCCTCGATGACGTTCCCACGGACCAGCGTATCCAGCCCCCCGTGCACGTCGATCCCGTGCATGTTGTCGGTCAGCCGGTTGTTCTCGATCCGCGCGCGGTCGGCGCCCTTGATGATCTTGATCCCGGCGTCGAGGTCCTGGTTGACCTTGCCCGACCCGGTGACGTGAATCCGGGTCAGGACCACGTCGTCCCCGCTGATGGTGATCACGGTGCCCTGGCCCTGCCCGTCGATGGTGGCAGATCCATCGCCCTGCACTGTCAGGGTCCGGTCGATGGTGACGGGGCCCAGATAGGCCCCGCCAGAAAGCATCAGCACATCGCCGGGGTCCGCCCCGGCGATGGCTGTCGCAAGCGTGCCCCTGCCAGGTGCGACATGCACCTCTGCCGCCCAGACGGGCGTCGCGAGAAGCAGCAGGGCAAGGGCGCGCAGCATCGTCATGCGCCCGCGGGTTCCACGAACATCCGGCCGCGCATCTCCATGTGCAGCGCGTGGCAGAACCACTGGCAATAGTACCAGTAAACCCCGGCATTGGCTGCGGTGAAGGTGATGGACGAGGTCGCCTGCGGCCCCACCTCCATCGCGACCCCGTGGTTGCCCAGCGTGAAACCGTGGGTCAGGTCGTCGATGTCATCGAGGTTGGTGACGATCACGGTGACTTCGTCGCCTTCCTTCACCGTGAAGCTTTCCAGGCTGAACGAGGGTGCCTGGCTGGACATGTAGACCCGGACCTTCTTCGGGTCGTCCTTGTCGCGGATGACCATGTCCTGCCAGTCGTCGAGGTTCACCCCGTCCGCCTCGGCCTGCTTGCGCGTTTCGGCCCAGACCGGATCCTGCCGGTTCCAGGCCGACAGCGGGTTGACCTTGCTGGCCGCCACCGCGATGGCGTCGTGCGGCTCGGCGAAGTTCGGGCCGTCGTGGACCACGACCATCTTGTCTCCCGAGATGTCGATCAGCTGGTCGTTCTCGGGCTTCAGCGGGCCGACGTTCAGGAACCGGTCCTTCGAGAACTTGCAGAGGCATACGAGCCAGTTGTTCTCGGCCTCGGAGGTCTCGCCCATCACGGTCTTCAGGTGGCCGGGCTGGTACTGCACGTCCACCTTGTCCTTGATCGGGTCGACCGCTTCACCGGCATAGGCGCGGATCGCGTCGTCGATGGACCATTTCACCACCTGGCTGTCGAGGAAGAGAGAGGTGTAGGCAAAGCCCCGCCCGTCGAAGGCGGTGTGCAGCGGGCCAAGGCCAAGCTCGGGCTCTGCCACCACGACGCTGCGCGGCTCGGCGCCCTCGAAGAGCGTGTCGAACTTGGTTACGTCCAGAACGGTGACGGTGGGCGAGAGCTTGCCGCCGATGCAGAGGTGCTTCTTGTCCGGCGCCATGTTGCAGCCGTGCGGGTTGTTGGCGATGGGTACGTAACGGGTGAACTGGCTTCCCGCCTCCTTCCGGCCGTCCAGCACGCGGACACCGTTCAGCTCCTGCCCCTCGCCCGCGGCAACCGCGGCCTCGATGGCGGCGATGTTGAAGATCACCACGTGGTCCATCTCGGAGGCGGTCATGTCGGCCAGCGTCATGCCCATTTCCGAGTTGTAGCTGGTCGAGAAGGCCCACTTGCCCTCATAATCCGCGTCGCAGTTGTCGAGGTTGCCCGACACCATGACCTGCCAGGCGGGCATCATCGCCTCGGCATCGACGGCGGTGAAGATGTTCACGTAGGTCGACACGTCCTGCATCGTGGTGCCGTCGTTGACCAGCGGGGCCTCATCCTCTCCATTGCAGAAGATGTATTTGGTGCCGGGGAACTTCTGCGGCCGCATCCCGTGGATCGCCTTGGCGTTCGGGATCTCCAGGATGGCATCGCACTTCATCACGTCGGCGCGGACCCGGGCGACGCGGGTGTTGGCCTTGTCGTTCATGAACAGGTACTTGCCGTCGTACTTGCCGTCGGTGAACGACATGTGGACGTGGTGCAAGTCGCCGTTGTCGTGGATTTTCTTGCCGTTGGCTTCCAGGAACTTCTTCGTCTTCTCGGTCATCGTGCGCTGGTGGATGCGGACCGATTCATTGGTCTGTCCCCAGCCGGTGGCCGAGCAGCGGTTGAAGACGGGGACCCGCATCAGCTCGCGCATGGAGGGGATGCCCAGGATGCGCATTTCGCCGGTCTGGCCCGAGGACCAAAAACCGTAATGAGTGTCCAGCTGGCCGGGCGGGACGCTGTAGCCTTCGCTCGCCGCCTGCGCGACGGCGGCCGAGGTACCAAGCGCCAGGGCGCCGACGCCCGCGGTGGTGCCAAGCGCAAGCCGCCCGCCCAGGGCGCCCGCAAGCGCCGCACCACCTGCCGTGGCCCCCAGAAGGCCGCGGCGTGAGATCCCCGAGGTAGCGTGTTCAGACATGATCTGTCCCTTTCATTCAGCTGGTTGGGGTTGCTTGTGGTTCGGATGACCCGATAGATCGCGGGCCGGACTGGCGGCGGCAGTCTCGCGCCGCTTCAGTTTCTTGATGACCACGGGGCATTTCGCCGTGGACTGATAGAGGACCTGGCAATGCAGGCAGTTGATGCATTCGTTCGGGTTGATCTCGCCCGTCGGGTGGATCGACTGGACCGGGCACTCGTTGGCACAGGTCTGGCAGGGGTTGCCGCATTCCCGGTAGCGCTTGAGCCAGTCGAACATCCGGATCCGTGCCGGGATGGCGAGGCCCGCACCCAGCGGGCAGAGGTAGCGGCAGTAGAAACGCTCGACGAAGAGGCCAGCTGCCAGAAGCGCCAGCGCATAGACGACGAAGGGCCAGGCGCGGGCGAATTTCAGGACGATGGCGGTCTTGAAGGGCTCGACCTCGGCCAGTCGCTCGGCCTGTTCGATGCTGACGAGGCTCGCTCCGAAAAGCCCCAGGAAGATCATGTATTTGATCGGCCACAGGCGCTCGTGCAGGCCCCAGGGCAGGGTCCACTGCGGGATGCCCAGCTTGCGGGCGATCTGGTTCGTCAGTTCCTGCAGCGCGCCGAAGGGGCAGAGCCAGCCGCAATAGGCCCCCCGGCCCCAGAAGATCAGCGCGGCCGCCACGCTGAACCACAGGATGAAGGTCAGCGGGTCCAGAAGGAACGCCTGCCAGGAAAAGCCCGATGTCAGTGCGCCGAAGAGCGCTATCAGGTTCACGACCGACAGCTGCGCATTGGCGTACCAGCCCAGGAATACCAGCGTCATGGTCAGGAAGCCCATGCGGAACCAGTAGAACCGGCGCTCGTTCCGCACCGCGAAGTGCTGGAAGAAGAAGACCAGCGTCAGAACGGCCAGCATTGCGGCGGTGATTGCGATCTCGACCTGCTTTTCGGCCCAGATCCGCTTCCACAGTGCCTGATGGGCGGCTGTTTCCTCCTGTGCGGCGACCGCTTCGGCGGCACCCGTGTCCTCGGTGGCCGGAGCCGCTACGGGAATGGGACGCAGATACTTTTCGGGCAGCTGATAGCCCAGGTCGAAGGTGGAGAAGAGCTTCTCGATCGGCCCGACCTCGCGCTGCACCAGAAGCTGCAGGCGGAACGGCTTGGTCGGATCGAACCCGACACCGGCCGGGATCTTGAACAGGTCGGCCTCGGTGAACTCGGGAGCGCCGTCCGCCTGCACCGCCACCAGCCGCTTGTGCATCTTGTCGCGGAACCGGACCGAGACATCGTCCTGGATCAGCACGATCCGGTCGAAGATGCCGCCGCGGACATAGCCCGAACCCTTGAAGCTGTAGAGCCCGCGCCCGACGACGACGATGGCGTGCTCCCCCGGCTTGAGCCAGGCTGCCAGATTGGCCGCTTCGCCGTCCCCCAGGACGGATTTGGCAATCCCGGGGTGAGAGACGAGGGCCGTCTGCATTTCGATGAACGTCGTTTCCGGGGCTTCGGTCAAAGCCCGTGCCGTGGCGCGCGGGTCGCCAATGGCCGCGAAGGCCGCATTCACCTGACCCACGTCCAGCGACAGGCGACGCAGGGTCCCGTCGCCTTCAAGCGCCATCCAGTCCGAAGCCGCCGGCGCATCGGGGTTCAGCTCGAAGAGCGGGCCCGTCGTGGCCGCATCCGGGGCAAGCCCACCCAGACCCATCGCCCGCGCGACCTTGAGACCGGCACGCACGATGGAATCGTCGATCACCATCACCGTGACCGTTGCACCTGAGATGATCTCCAGATCATGCGACTCGCCGCCGGACTGGGCCTCGGCCACGAGGTCCACGCCGACGTATCCCTGCGCCAGCGCATCCATCTTGGCCTGCGGAATGCCGATCAGGACGATGGGCTCGGAATGCTTGACCAGCTTCACGCCGATGATCTTCGCGTCCTTGTCGACCGCGACCATGGTGTGGATCGGCTTGCCGGAATAGCCGGTGGTCGAGACGAAGTCGCTTGTGATGAAGGCCCAGCCCACCGTTTCGGTGCCCTTCAGGACCGGCGCGACCGCGGTGTCGGACCGCATCGGTCCAAAGCCCTCGGCCCCGGCGACAAGATCGGCGGCTGCCACCTCTTCCAGGAAATCGGGCAGGACCGGCTCGGCCAGCGCGGGCATGGCAAGCACAGTGAAGACGAAGAGGATAAGGCGGAGGAAAAACATTGATCAGCAGTCCAGACAGGCAGCAGGCAAGCCGACCGCAAGATCGGCTTGCGCTTTATCAAGTTGATCGGGGGCAGGGCGCCCGACACCGTGGCGCTTGGCCGAAAGGCTGTGAGACCGTGACAGCAAGAATCTTATAAGGTCCGGTCTTGACGGTGGCGCGAACAAAGACAGGGTCCCCAGCTGCCGGGGTGACACAATTTCTCCAGTCACTATAAATATTTCCAACCTTGCGGTAGCTTCTGCGGGGCATCCCGCCCGTACAGCGGCGCAGACTCGATCCACCGTCCGGAGGCAGTGCGAAGTGTTGTGGAAGAAGGGCGACATACGTTGCATGGCGCTTTTCTGGCAGATCGACGCCGCACACTCTTTGATAAAGATCAAATTGTGCGACCGGACCCGATCAACTTTGGCTGGAAACCCTTTGTTCCCACCGAACTGAACGGACTGCGACAGCGCGCCGCAGGGCCACATTGAAAGGCGCTTGACTTGAACTGGCAGGCGGCGGGAACTCTACGGACAAGCAGCCGGAACTCAGATGCGCCCAGACGACCTTACCGAAACCCGAAACCTGCCACTGTTCCGCACCATGCTGACGGCAAGCTTCGACGCCTTGATGCACAGTGCGGTGGCCGAGCGGTTTCCAGCCGGGCAAGAGCTGATCCGCCAGGGCGCGCGTGCCGATTTCCTGCATGTCGTCGTCGAAGGCAGCGTCGAGCTCTACGCAGACTGGCAGGGCCGCAGCACCACCATGGCCGTCGTCCAGCCTGTGGGCACCTTCATCCTGGCAGCCTGTGTTCGGGACCTGCCCTACCTGATGTCGGCCCGCACGCTTGAACCGTCACGGCTGCTCCTCGTCCCGGCCACGGACCTGAGGGCAATCTTCCGTCGTGACCCCGAGTTCGCCGTTTCCATCGTCGGAGAGCTGGCCGGGGCATTCCGCACGATGGCCCGGCATGCCAAGAACCTGAAACTGCGGACCTCCCGCGAACGGGTGGCGGGCTACCTTCTGAAGCAGTCGCTTCTGGCTGGGGGAGCAGACCGGTTCGTCCTGCAGATCGAGAAGCGGCTGGTGGCCTCCTACCTTGGCATGACCCGCGAAAACCTGTCCCGTGCCCTGAAAAGCCTGGAAGAGAACGGCGTCTCCTTGCGCGGCCATGAGGTGACGATCACGGATCGGTCGCTCTTGAGCGAAGCCTGCAAGCCCGACATCCTGATTGACGGGCCCGACCCGGAACTGATGAGCGACGGTGTCAGCCTGCCCGGTCCGGCGCTGCCGCACAAATGATCGCCTGATGACCCAGCATGACGGTTCGTTCAGGGACCGAAGGTTTCGCCGAGCGACGCCACTCCGTTGACCTTGAGCAAGCGCTTGTTCGCCGTGATGATGCCGAGGACCACGATGGTCACGATGTACGGCAGGCTCGACAGAAGCTGCGACGGCACTGCCCAGCCTTCGGTCTGCGCTACAAGGCTGGCCAGCGACAGAGCACCGAAAAGCAGGGCCCCGAAGAAGATCCGGCCAGTCAGCCAGGTGCCGAACACCACCAGCGCCAGGGCAATCCAGCCGCGACCGGCGATCATGCCGTCGGCCCAGAGGGGGGTGTAGACCGTCGCGGCATAGGCCCCGGCGAAGCCGGCCATCGCTCCACCGAACATCACGGCGCAAAGCCGCACAACAGTGACCCGGTAGCCGATGGCGCGTGCGGCGGCGGGATTCTCGCCGATCGCGCGCAGGATCAGCCCCAGGCGGGAATATCGGAACATTGCCCAGATTGCCAAGGTCGCAAGAAGCGACAGCCAGACGATGATGTCCTGCTGGAACATGCCGCCCACCACCGGCAGGTCCGACAGGCCGGGAACGGCCAGTTTCGGCAAGCCGGTGATGGTCAGGCTTTCGTAGGAATTGCCGACCAGCGACGACAGGCCCTGGCCGAGGATGCCGACGGCAAGGCCCACCGCCACCTGGTTGGCCCGCAGGCCCAGTGCCAATCCCGCGAAAATCAGCGCAAGCCCGACCCCGACGATGCCCGCCGCCGCAAAGGCTGCGACATGGCCGCCGCCCTCGAAGACCACGATGAAGCCGATGGCCGCGCCAAGCGCCATCATCCCCTCCAGTCCGAGGTTCAGGACACCCGACCTTTCCACCACCAGCTCGCCCAGTGCGGCCAACAGGAACGGCGTGGCCGCTGCCAGCATTCCGGCCAGGATGAATTCGATCCCGCTCATGCCGGTGCGCCTCCGGTGCGTACAATGCGGTAGCGGACAAAGGCTATGGCCGCGAGGTAGCAGACGAGGAGGCTGCCCTGGAACACCCGGACGGCGGCGACGGGCAGGTCGGCCGATACCATCGCGTTGTCCCCCCCGATGTAAAGCGCCGCCATCAGGAAGGCGGAGGCGATGATGCCCAAGGGATGGAGCCCGCCCAGATAGGCCACGATGATCGCGGCATAGCCGTAGCCGGTGGAGATCGAGCGTTGCAGCTGGCCGATCGGCCCCGCCACTTCGGCGGCCCCGGCCAGTCCTGCCGCAAACCCGCCGATCAGCAGCGACAGCCAGATCGCGCGCGACTGGGAAAAGCCTGCATAGGTCGCGGCGTTCGGGGCAAGCCCGCCGACCATGAACTGATAGCCGCCGAAGCTGCGCTGCATATAGACCCAGGCGAGAAGCGCCGCGAGCAAGGCAAGCAGGATCGACACGTTGACCCGCGTGCCGGGCAGCAGGATCGGGATCATCGCGTCGTACTGGAACATGACGGATTGCGGGAAATTGAACCCCATCGGGTCCTTCCAGGGGCCGAGGAGCAGGTAGTTCAAGACCTGGATGGCAATCAGGCTCATCATCAGGGTGACGAGGATTTCGTTCGCATTCAGCCGCACGCGCCAGAAGGCAGGGACCACGGCCCACAGCGCTCCGCCAAGGGCGCCCATCACCAGCATCGCCGGCCAGATCCAGCCTCCCGTCGCCTGCGGGAAGTAGACCGGGATCGCCGAGGCGAAGATCGCGCCAAGGATGAACTGCCCTTCCGCCCCGATGTTGAACACCTTGGCGCGGAACCCGATGGCCAGCCCCTGCGCGATGAGGAGGAGTGGCCCGGTCTTCAACAGCACTTCGGAAAAGCTGGACCAGGACATGAAAGGTTCCAGCAACAGGGCGTAGAAGACGGCCGCCGGGTCCTTGCCCATGGCCAGGAACAGGACCAGGTTCAACAGGATCGCCGCCAAAAGCGCCAGGAACGGCGCGGCGACGGCCATGCGGCGCGAGGCGCGATCACGTCGGACGAGGCGGATCACGCGGCCACCCCGGCAGCGCCGATCATCCAGCGGCCAATCTCTTCTGCCCTGGTGCTGCGGGGGTCGAGGCTGGGAGAAAGTGTGCCTTTGTGCAGAACCTGAATGCGGTCGCAGATTTCGAACAACTCTTCCAACTCCTCGGAGATGACCAGGACCGCGACGCCGTCGTTGCGCATCTTGACCAGCCGCTGCCGGATCGCTGTGGCGGCACCGATGTCCACCCCCCAGGTCGGCTGGGCGACGAACAGAAGGCGCGGCTGCAGCGAAATCTCGCGGCCCATGATGAATTTCTGCAGGTTGCCCCCGGACAGCGACCCCGCCTCGGCTTCTGGGCCTGAGGTGCGGACGTCGAAATCGGCGATGCAGGCGGCGGTGAAGTTAGCTTCGGCCTGCCGGTCAATGAGGCCGCGCTTCAGCAGACCCAGCGGGTGGGCAGTCAGCAGGCTGTTGTCGGCAAGCGTCATCTCGGGCACGGCGCCGCGACCTAGGCGATCTTCGGGGACAAAGGCAAAGCCCAGGGCCCGACGCGCGGCGGGGCCGATATGGCCAACCGGCTGGTCCATCATCCGGATTTCATCGCGGCGTGCGGTGGGGAGCACGGTCTCACCCGATATAAGGCGCGACAGCTCGGACTGGCCGTTGCCGGAAATGCCTGCGATGCCAAGAATTTCGCCCGCATGGAGGCGCAGGGAGACCCCGCTCAGGCCAATGCCAAAAGGGTCGTCCGGGGTGTGGTCCAGCGCCGCCAGCTCCAACCGCACCTCGCCCGGGGGCATGGGCGCCAGATGCAGGGCCGGGGGCATGTCGCGCCCGATCATCATGCGCGCAAGGTCGTGGCTGTCATGTTCGCGCGGGTCCACGTCTCCGGTCACCCGCCCGCCACGCAGGATGGTGGCGCGGTCGCAGAGCGCGCGGATTTCGTCCAGCTTGTGCGAGATGAAGAGGATCGACACCCCGCCATCGCGCAACCGGCGCAGCGTGTCGAACAGCAGACCCACGGCCTGCGGCGGCAGGACGCTGGTCGGCTCGTCCAGGATCAGAAGCTTCGGTTCGGTCAAGAGGCAGCGGATGATCTCCACCCGTTGCCTCTCGCCCACGGACAGGGCATGGACCTCGGCGAAGGGATCGACCGTCAGGCCAAAGTCCTGCCCCAGCGCGCGGATGCGGGCGGCGAGGTCGGCCTTCGACCCCGGCACGATCAGCGAGATGTTCTCGACCACTGTCAGCGTCTCGAACAGCGAAAAGTGCTGGAACACCATGCCGATGCCCAGCCGCCGCGCCTCGGCTGGCGAGGTCAGGTGGACGGGGGTGCCATTCCACAACACCTCGCCCTCGTCGGGGCGTTCGACGCCGTAGATCAGCTTCATCAGGGTGGATTTGCCCGCGCCATTTTCCCCCAGGATCGCGTGGATCGACCCGGGCGCCACGTCCAGATCGATGGCGGAGTTCGCCACCGTCTGGCCGTAGGCCTTGGTCATCCTGCGCAGGGAAAGAAGCGGCGCGGGCATGCTTGTCACTGCGGCAAGGGGGTGGCCACACCCTTCACATGCCAGTCCATGGCAATGATCTCGGGATCGGCCAGCGAGACCCCCGCTGCCACACCTTCGCTGCCATCCGCCTTTGTGATCGGCCCGGTGAACGGGTTGAAGCTGCCGTCGGCGATCTTGGCTTCGGCCTCGGTGATCTTGGTCATCACATCGGCGGGGATGTCCGCGCTCCAGTCCACCACGGCGACGACCTTGTCGGACACACCCAGGAAAGCGTTCGCGCCGACGAAACTGCCGGCCAGATGCGCATCGACGGATGCCTTGAAGAAGGGCGACCAGTCGGTGGCGACGCAGCCCAGATACTTGGTCGGCGCGTATTTCTTCATCGAGGAGTTCAGGTTGAAGGCGTAGACGCCCGCCTCTTCGCAGGCGGCGATGACCGAGGGCGTGTCCTGCGCGTTCGAGAAGATCACGTCGCAGCCTTGTGCCATCAGCGCCTTGGCGGCTTCCTGTTCCTTGGCGGGGTCGAACCAGGTGTTGACCCAGACGATCGACACTTCGACATCCGGGTTCACCGCCTGCGCCCCCAGCGTGAAGGCGTTGATCGAGGTGATGAGTTCCGGAATGGCAAAGGCCGAAACCGAGCCGAGCTTGCCGGTCTTCGACAGCGCCGCCGCGGCCATGCCCAGAAGGTAGGTGCCCTGGAAATACTGCGCCGCAAAGGGCGAGAAGTTCGGGGCAACCATGAAGCCCGAGGCATGCAGCACGGTAACCGAGGGGTCGCGCTTGGCGATCTGCATCGCGCCGTTCTGATAGCCGAAGGACCCGGCGATCAGGAACTTGTTCCCGTCCGCCACGGCCTTGTTCATGATCCGGTCGGCATCCGGGCCTTCCGCGATGTTCTCCAGGATGGTGAAGGTCACGGCATCGCCATAGGCTGCCTTGATCGGGTCCAGACCCGCAGCCAGCGTATGCGACCAGCCCACATCGCCCAGGGGCGAGGGCAGGACGAGTGCGATGCCCAGGGGCTCGGCGGCGCTGGCCCCGCGCGCAGAGATGGCCGCAGCGATGGCGGCAAAGGCCGAGGTCTGAAGGAAGGTCCGTCTGGCGATCATGGTTGTCTCTCCTGTTGAGGTGTTTTCACGCGTTTATCTTCGAAAGTGCGGCTTCGGCCTCGGCGGCCATTTCGGCCTCGTCGAGGCCCGGGAATTCCCCCTTGGCCCAGACGATGCGACCGTTGACCATGGTCAGGTCGGTTGGCATGCCGATGCCCACTTTGGCGATCAGGCTGGCCGGGTCGTGGCGGGTGCCGACATAGTCCATCCGGCGAGTGTCGATGGCGAAGAGGTCCGCCGCCATCCCGGGCGCGAGGCGCCCGATGTCGGTGCGGCCCAGAAGGGAAGCTCCGCCTGTGGTGGCATAGGCCAGGAAATCGCTCGGTTCCGGCACCGGATGCGCGCGTTTGGACGCCACCAGGCATTGCAGCATATAGGCCGAATGGATGCAGTGCATCAGGTTCGAATTGTCGTTCGACGCCGCCCCGTCGCAGCCAAGGCCGAGGCGCACGCCAAACGCCGCCATTGCGGGGATGTCAGTCACCTCTGCGCCCACCAGGTAGACTGGTTCGGGACAGTGCGAGACGCCGGTGCCGGAGGCTGCTAGTTGGCGCAGTTCGGCGTCGGTGAGCTCCCAGCAATGCGCATAGAAGGTGTCGGGCCCGGCAAAGCCCATCTGTTCCAGATAGTCCACCGTCCGCATCCCGTGGCGGGCGGCGATCACCGGGCTTTCGCCTTCGCCGACATGGCTGTGCAGGAACACCCCCTTGTCGCGGGCGAGCGCCACGGATTCCACGAAGGTCTCGCGGTAGCAGTTCACCGGCTGGCAGGGCGAGACCACGACCTGCGTCATGCTGAAGGGTGCGGGATCGTGGTAGGCATCGATCAGCCGCGCGCAATCGGTGATGAATTCGTCCGTGGTTTCCAGCATCTCGTCCGGGATGGTCGAGCCTTCGGACTTAGGCAGGGTATTGCCGCCGCGTCCCGCGTGGAACCGCAACCCGATCTTCGCCGCCGCTTCGAACTGGCGGTCGACGATGCGTTTTCCGGCGTGGCGGGGAAAGTTGTACTGGTGGTCGAAGGCCGTCGTGCAGCCGTGCTTGGCCAGTTCCGCCATCGCGGTCAGGGAGGAATGATAGAAGCAGTCCTCGGTCAGGCGCGAGAAGATCGGATAGATCAGGTCCAGCCATTCGATGACCGAAAGCTTGGTCCAGTCCAGGTCGGCGCGGTTGCGGACGAAGGTCTGGAAGAAGTGGTGGTGGGTGTTGATCAGGCCCGGATAGAGGAACCAGCCCCGCGCATCGGTGACCTCGGCCCCGGGCGGGGCGGTCAGGGCCTTGCCGATCGCGGTGATCGTTGGCCCCTCGACCAGCAGGTCCACCTCGCGCAGTACCGTCTCGGGGTCGCAGACAACGGCGGCGCAGCCCTTGAAAAGGTGGGCGGTCATGCGCTGGTCCCTACGGGTTCGGGCTTCAACTCGTGCAGGCGGTGGATGCCCGGCATCTCGATGAACCCCGGCAGGGCGCGCAAGGAGCGGGTCCAGAGCCGGATCGTCGGGTAGGGATCGACAGAGATACCGCCGTCCGGGGCCAGCATGGCATGGGGGAAGCAGGCGATGTCAGCAAGCGTGGGGCGGTTTCCGGCGAGGAAACTGTCGCCCCGTAGACGCGCGTCGATGAGGGCCGCCTCAAGCTCACGCAATGCGGCAACCCCGGCCTTGCGGCACGCTTCGATGTCGGCGGGTTTCTGCAGCATGTCATGGGTCCGCGCCTTGCCGATGCTGGCCGACAGCCGGTGCCCGAAGGCGAGCCATTGCGCCACCCGGCCCCGCATGACCGGCGTGTCGTCGCCCAGCCAGTCCGGCCCGTGCCGGGCGGCAACATAGGTCAGGATCCCCGCGGATTCGGTCAGGACCAGATCGCCGTCTTCAAGGACAGGGATCGTCCCCGCCGGGTTGATACGCAGGAAGGCCGCACTGCGGTGTTCACCGCCCGGGTGGAAATCGACCGCCCGCAGGTCAAGCTTTGCCCCCACCAGGGCCGCCAGAAGCCGGACCTTGTAGCAATCGGGGCTGAGGACGTAGTCGTACAGGATCATGCCGCCACCAGTTGCGCGCCGTAGGTATAGCCGCGCCGCTTCAGCCAGCGCCGGTAGGCGACCGAGGTCAGGTCAGCGCGCGTCGGAATCTCCATCCCCGGGTCAAGCGGCAAGAGGCTCGGCTGCTGGTTTTCCAGGATCGAGCGGTCCTGCAGGAAGATCGTCTGCTGGAAATGGATGAGGTCGGTCAGGGGCGTGACATCGTCGAAGAGCGCCATCCAGGGCCAGACTTCGCACAGGGTCTCGGTCAGGGGCTGCACGAAGAGGGTGATGACATCCCATTCCCCCGGGCGCGGCGGGCAGGTCTTGTACAGGATCGAGACGGTGGGCGCGGGCACGCGGTACATGTATTCGGTGGTGATCCCGCCCTCGGCCGATTTGGCGGCTTGCGGCTGGTAAAAACGGACCTTCGTGGCCCAGACCTCGTCGACCTCGTCGCGGATCGCCACGTCGTAGCGGCCGACCTCGGTATGCGGTTCGGCGCCCAGGATATCGGTGTGGACAAAGGGGAAATGCGCGATGTCGAGGAAGTTCTCGACCGCGCGCAGGGGCGAGCACTTGACGCGGACGAGGCCCACATCGACCAGACGCCGTCCGGGCTGGTCGGCTTCGGGAATGTCGAACAGCGGACGGGCGGGGGTGCCGAGGCTGGTCCAGACATGGCCATAGCGGGCCTGCGACGGCAGCGCGCGGCCCGAGGCGGTGACTAGCGGCTGGCCGTCGCGCAGGGTCACGCGGATCGGCTCCCCAAGAAGCTGCGTGTCGCGGGCGGCGTGGTGCAGCTGGCTGACCAGCGAGACCGGATACCATTCGTCGCGGACGGGATCGGTCATGCCAGCGCCTCCTCGGCCTGCCGACGCAAGGCCTCAAGATCGCGCGATGCCTCTTTAAGCGCGGCGGGGGTCGCCGCTTCGGCCAAGGCATGCAGCACCTGGCGGCCATTCGGCAGGGGCTGCACCAGGATCGTTACGCCGATGCCGGACAAATGACCCCGCGCGACCGGGCCGGACAGGGAAAAGCCGGCAGCCGCCCAGTCCACCGCGCCTTCGACGGTCAGGGAGCGCAGGGGCGATCCTTCGACGGTGGGCGGAGGAACGTCGGGGGCTTCGGTCGCGACCCAGACCACCCCGCCGCTTTCCACCGCATGGTAGACCGGCACGCGGATCGCCTCGGGCGGTTCAAGGTCGGGATGCGCCGGAATACGCAGGCAATGGCCATCGGACCCATAGCTCCAGCCGTGGTAGATGCACGACAGCGCCTCACCCCGCACGAAACCATGCGACAGCCGCATGCCGCGGTGCGGGCAACGGTCGGCCCAGGCCGCCAGACGACCCGTTGCACTGCGCCACAACGCCAGTTCAACGCCGTCGACACAGGCGGGCATGACGCACAACGGAGGGACGTCGCGGACCAGTGCGACGGGAGTCCAGGCAGCAGTCATTCTTTTCGGTTCCGTCAAACGGCCTTTGGGTCACGCTATGCCGACTTCGACGGACTGTCCTGCCGGGACGATTGGCCTGGGCGGTCGCCAAAGGGAATCGGGTGTCGTGCCCAATTGTTAGACCGGAGCGCCCAATAAGTAACCAGTTTGTGAGGGCGCCCGTCAGGGAAGATCTTCGTTCCCCAGACGCTGCCGGGCGATCGCTTCGACCCAGACGTCGATCGGACCCAAAGACACGCCCAGTTCCATCGCGTCGATCAGGTCTTCCGGCCCGCTCAGGGTCACTTCCACCTGTCCGTCTTCACGCCGCATGGCAACGCCGCGAAGCCCGAGGCGCTGCAGGTGTCGGGTGATCCAGGGCAGGAAGCTCTCGGCTGCCAGATCGCCCTCGATAATGAACCGCTCGATTGCCAAGGCCCCACATTCCCGCTGAGGAGCAAAGCATCGCAGCAATACCTACCTATGCAAGCGTGCTTGCAGTGTGGCCATCCCGCGGTCTCCGCAGCGTTCCTGTCCAGAAACTGCCCCACGGCGCCCTTTCCTGTCCGTGCCGCGGCGACAGGGCCACTTCCCGCATCGTCGCCCGCTGGTACGCGCTGGATGCATCCGGTCACGCGGCTGCCGCCAGAACTTCAATCTCAAGCTTGAACTCGGGTCGCGAAAACCCTGCCACCAGCAGCAAGGTCGAGGCCGGAACCACACCGCTGCCGCTTAGAAACCTGTCCCGCTCTGCCATGTAGGCCGACAGGTCGGCCCGATCCGTCAGCCAGGCAGAGATGTGGCAGATGTCTGCCACCCCCATGCGACCCTCCTGCAGGATTGCCCCGATGTTGGCAAAGCAGATCATGGCCTGCTCCGAAACGCTGGCAGGGATCGTGCCGTCCGGCAGCATTCCCAACTGTCCTGACGTGCGCAGGATGCGGTAACCAGCCGGTATTTCGACCCCATGAGCGTATCGGGCAAGCGGAGCCGCAATCGCAGTGGGGGTTAGGGCGCGCATCATGGACCTCGTCGGACTGCCGGACTGACTATGCCAAACCTCCGGGCGGCGGTGTTCCCAAAAAATCCGCACCTGACGCCCCTGTTTTCCTTTTGTCATCGGGGACCCAGTCCGCATTACTCTGTGCCTGCGCCCATCAGGAGAAACCCATGTCCCGCAAGATCGTGCTTGTCCGCCACGGAGATGATCCGCCGGATGATCGCGTCGTAACCTTTGCGGTGCAGAACGGGTTCGAGCCGGTCTTTGTCCGCCCGTTCAAGGGCGACAAGCTGGGGCCGCCGGGGCCGGACGTGGCAGGTTCGGTCGTCTATGGCGGGCCCTACAACGTCTTCGAGGAAGACAAGCACCCTTTCCTGAATGACGAGGCCGACTGGATCCGCGCCTGCATGGCGCAAGGCATCCCGCTTCTGGGCATCTGCCAGGGTGCCCAGCAGATTGCGCGGGCCCTGGGGGCCGAGGTCGGGCCCTACGCGCAGCCGGTCCACGAATTCGGCTACTATCCGATCTCGCCCACGCCCGAGGGACGCGATTTCCTGCCAGAAACGCTGCACATGACCCAGGCGCATTTCCACACCTTCGCCATTCCGGAAGGCGCGGTGCACCTCGCCTCCAGTCCGATGTACCCCAACCAGGCCTTCCGCCATGGCGAGAAGACCTACGCCTTCCAGTTCCACCCCGAAGTCACCATCGAGGGTTTTCGCCGTTGGCAGTCCAACCCTTGGGCCGCCTTCGGCAGGCCCGGCGCCCAGAGCAAGGTCGAGCAGGATGCCCTGATGGCGGAACATGACGCCCGGCAGGCCGACTGGTTCTACGAGTTCCTGCGAAAGCTGTTCGGCACAGCTGCATGACGTCTCTTGCACAGCGCAATCCGCAAGCCTTCGGTATTCTGGTGACGCTGGCCGGGGTGATGATCTTTGTCCCCGATGCCCTGGTCATGCGCCTGATCGGCGGCGACATGCTGGCGCTCGCCTTCTGGCGCGGGGTGCTTGCAGGCAGCATCTTCCTTCTCGGCAACCTCCTGTTGTCCCCACAGTCCATGCCCGCGCGCGGCCAATGGTTCGACCGCAAGGGCCTTCTGATCATCGGGCTGAACGCAGGCGGTGTTCTCAGCTGGTGTTCGGCCATGCAATACACCTCGGCGGCCAACGCGCTTCTTGTGCTGGCCATCGCCCCGTTCCTGGCCGCGATCCTGTCCTGGTTCCTGCTCAGGGAACGGATCGACCGGGCCACGGCGATTGCTATCGCCCTGGTCTTTGCAGGAGTGCTGATCCTCGCCTCGGGCAGCCTCGGCCATGGGCGGCTTCTGGGCGACGGCTTTGCCCTGATGAACGCCCTGACCATCGCCGCTTACTATGTCACGCTCCGCACCACCGGCACCCGCAACATGCTGCCCCATCTCGCGCTCGGCTCGATCCTCGGCGGGTTGCTGGCCGTGCCCTTCGCCGATTTCGAACCCGTCAGCACGACGCAGGCCCTGCTGATCTTCCTTTCGGGCGCGGTGATCCTTCCCGGCGCGGCGGGCCTTCTGATGCTCGGCCCCCGCTACCTGCCCGCGCCCGAGGTGTCGATGATTACCCTACTGGAGGTGATCCTCGGCCCGCTCCTCGTCTGGGCCGTGATCGGCGAGAACCCCGGCCAGATGACCCTGATCGGCGGGGCGCTGATCGTGGTCACTGTCGCGCTGCACACTCTGCGCCGACTGACCCAACCCGAAGGCCCCGCCTGATGCGCCTGCTGTTTGTCCACGCCCATCCGGTTCCGGAAAGCCTGAACACAGCGCTTTGCACCGCTGCTATAGATTCAGCCCGCACGAATGGTCACGAGGTGCGCCTGATCGATCTTTGCGCCGAGGGCTTCAACCCGGTCATGCCCACCGAAGAACGCCGCGGCTATACCGAGGACGTCCCGATCCCGGCCGACCTCGTGCCCCATATCGAGGCCCTGCAATGGGCCGACGGGCTGATCCTCGTCTACCCCACATGGTGGTATTCGCAGCCTGCAATCCTGAAAGGCTGGATGGACCGCGTCTGGCGCCCGGGGATCGCCTTCACCCTGCACGAGGACGGCCAGCGCCTGCGCCCGGCGCTCGCCAACATCCGCCTGATCGGCGTCATCACCAGCTTCGGCTCGCCCTGGTGGTTCTGGACCTTCCTGATGGGTGCTCCGGGCCGCAAGATCATCCTGCGCGGCCTCCGCTTCTGCACGAACCGGCGGACTAGGACCTTCTGGCTGGGCCTCCACGCCATCGACGACCAGACCGCCCAGACCCGGCAACGCTTCATCGACAAGGTTCGGCGCCAGATCGCGCGCCTGCCGCTTTAGGAGGCCGCCATGGGCCATATCGGACACTGGGCCGACCTGACCGCCCCCGACTTTGCCGCCCTGGACCGCACCAAGGCCATCGCGATCCTCCCCATCGGCGCCATCGAGCAGCACGGGCCGCACCTGCCCCTTTCGGTTGACCGCGACCTGACCCTCGCCGTCCTTGACCGCGCCCTCCCGCTGATCCCACCAAACCTGACCGTCCTTGCGCTTCCCGTCCAGTCCATCGGCAAAAGCACGGAACATGAAGCCTGGCCCGGCACGCTGTCGCTCTCCGCCAGCACGCTCCTCCAGATTCTTCACGACATCGCAGCCTCCGTCCATCGCGCGGGCATTCCCCGGCTGATGATCCTGAACGGCCACGGCGGCAACCGCGCACTGCTCGAGATCGCCTGCCGAGACCTCCGCGCCGCCTTCGGCCTTGTCACGGCCCACGTCGCCTGGGATGACCTTGCCGGGGCCGAAGCCATCGTGGGCGCGGCTGAAGCAGCGAATGGCCTGCATGCCGGCGATGTCGAAACCTCGGCGATGATGGCCGCGCATCCGACCCTTGTTCGCAGGAACCGGGCAAAGGATTTCGGCTCTGCCCACCTCGACTGGCGGCAATCCCACCCCGACCTTGGCCTCGGGTCCGCCCCGCTTCGCCCGGGCTGGCTGATGGGTGACCTCAATCCCAAGGGCGCCATCGGCAATGCCGCCGCCGCGACGGCAGAAAAGGGCGAAACGCTTCTGGCCAACGCCGCCCGAGCCCTCGCCCGGCTGATCGGCGACTTCGCCCGCTTCACCCCCGGCTGATCCCGCAGCCGAAATGACGTCGAATCCTTTGGGGTCACGTCCCCGTTTTGCTTGCGTGAACCCACGCCCCCCCGGTCTTACCCTCTTTCGGGAACCCGATCCCGAAAGCGCCGCATGACCAGCATTTCCGGCAAGACCACCACCGACTGGGCCGCCTTCGCTGCAGCCCTCGCCCCGGTCGAGGTCATCGACGAGCCGGTCCTGGTCAAGAAGCGCAGTCGCGATTTCTTCTGGTACTCCCCGATCCTCGACCGTCGCCTGAAGACCTGCTTCGGCGATCTGGTCGCACGGCCGAAATCCCCCGCCGAGATGGCACACTGCCTCTCCCTGTCGGCACGCCACCGCGTCCCCGTGACGCTGCGCGGCGGGGGAACCGGCAACTATGGTCAGTCCGTCCCGATGGAGGGCGGGCTGATCATCGACACCACCGCCATGGGTGAAGCCCTTGAAATCGGACCGGATTTCGTCCGCGTTCAGGCCGGCTGCAACATCCTCAAACTGAACGAGGCGCTGAAGGCCAAAGGTCGCGAGCTTCCCGTCTTCCCCTCGACCCAGGACATCGCCACCATCGGCGGCTTCATCTCCGGCGGTTCGGCAGGCATCGGCACCGTCAGCCACGGCATGCTGCGCGACGCGGGCAATGTGCTGGAAATCAAGGCGCTGTCGGCCGAGGAAACCCCGCGTGAAGTGGTGTTCTCGGGCGGCCGGATCAACATGATCCACCATGCCTGGGGCATCAACGGCGTCATCACCGAACTGACGCTCCGCACCGTGCCGACCGAGGACTGGATCGGCTGCATCGCCACCTTTGCCGATTACCCCGCCTGCTACGCCGCAGGCATCGCGCTGGCGTCCTCGGACATCCGCCGCAAGCTCTGCTCCACCCTCGACGCCCGCATCGGCACCTATTTCGACCGGCTGAAAGGCATCATCCCTGAAGACCGCGCGATGCTGGTCACGCTGGTCCCGCGCGAACAGATGGCGGCCTTCCGCGCCCTGATCGCCGACCACAACGGGACCGTCGATCTGGAGATGGACGAAGCCGAGCGTCTGGCCCGCAAACTGCCGCATGCCTTCGAGTTTTCCTACAACCACACCACGCTTCAGGCCCTGAAGACCGACCGCAAGGTCACCTACCTGCAGATCCTCTGCCCCGCGCCCCTGAACGTCGCAAAGATTGAGGAACTGCAGGACGTCCTCGGCGACGACGTCTACATGCACCACGAGTTTTCCCTGATGGGCGGTCAGCGCGTCGCCTTCGACCTGCCCTTGGTGAAATATACCACCGACGAACGCCTCTACGAGATCATGGGGATCTACGAGGCGCACGGCTGCCCGGCCTCCGACCCGCACTCCTGCATCATCGAGGAGGGGGGCATGAAGAAGGCCGACTACCGCCATCTCGCCTGGAAAAAGCGGATGGACCCCCTGGGCCTGCTGAACACCGCGAAGACCCGTGAATGGGCGCATGTGCGCGACATGACGCCCGAAGCCATCGAAGCCCTGCACCACTGACACAGCAAGAGGCGGCCCAGCCGCCCGCCCCAACAAGGAGAAAGCCATGATTTTCAAGGACAAACGCGGAAATGCCCTTCCCGACCACCTGTCCCGTGCCGCAAGATCGCTCGGCTCCGACCCGCTGAGCCGTCGGGAATTTCTCGCGACCGCCACCGCCTTTGGTGCAACCACGGCCACTGCCTACGCGATGCTGGGATTGCCCACCCCCGCACGTGCCGAAGGCACCCCAGTCAAGGGCGGCACGCTGCGGGTCGGCATGCAGGTGATGGACCTGAAGGACCCCCGCATGGCCGACTGGTCGCAGATCGCGAACCTGGAACGCCAGTTCCTTGAACCGTTGGTCAAGTACACCTCGGACTTCACCTTCGAAGGCAAGCTTCTGGAAAGCTGGGAAGTCAACGCGGATGCGACCCAATACACCCTGCGTGTCCGTCCGGGAGTGACCTGGAACAACGGCGACACCTTCACCGCCGAGGATGTGGCCTACAACATCAACCGCTGGTGCGATACCTCGGCGGAAGGGAACTCGATGTCCTCGCGTTTCTCGGCCCTCATTGACGCCGCGACCGGCAAGGCGCGCGACGGGGCCATCGTCATCGTGGATGACATGACGGTGCAGCTGAACCTGTCCGTCCCCGATATCGCCATCGTCCCGAACATGGCGGACTACCCGGCCCTGATCGTCCACCGCAGCTATGACGCGACCGGGGCGAACCTGGCCGCAAACCCCATCGGCACCGGCCCGTTCGAGCTGGAAAGCCATGCCGTCGCCAGCAAGGCGCGCGTCGTCCGGCGCAAGGACGGCAAGTGGTGGGGTGGCGAAGCCCATCTTGACGCCATCGAGTTCATCGACCTGGGCAACGATCCGGCCGTCGAGGTCAACGCCTGGGGCTCGGACCTTATCGACCTCAACCAGCAGTCCGGCGAGAATTTCCTCGAAATGCTGGATTCTCTGGGGCTGCAGCGGCACGAGATCGCCACGGCGAACACCGTCGTCGCCCGGATGAATGTCGGGCAGGAGCCCTATACCGACAAGCGCGTCCGTCTGGCGATCCAGGCCGCCGTCGACAACGCAAAGGTGCTGGAGCTGGGGATCTCGGGCCTTGGGACAGTGGCCGAGAACCACCACGTCAGCCCAATCCACCCGGAATATGCGGAACTTCCGAAGCAAAGCCGCGACCCGGCCAAGGCCGTGTCCCTGCTGCAAGAGGCCGGCATGGCGGATTACGAGTTCGAACTGATCTCGGTCGACCAGGACTACCACCAGAACTCCTGCGACGCGATTGCGGCCCAGGTCGTCGATGCCGGCATCAAGATGAAGCGGACGGTGATCCCCGGGGCAACCTTCTGGAACGACTGGACCAAGTACCCGTTCTCGATGACCAACTGGAACATGCGGCCCCTGGGCGTACAGGTCTACGCGCTGGCTTACCGCTCGGGCGAGGCCTGGAACGAAAGCGGCTACGCCAACCCCGATTTCGACGCCAAGCTCGCCACTGCGCTGGCCACGGCAGATGTCGAGGCACGCCGCGCGATCATGGCCGACCTTCAGGCGATGCTGCAGGGCGACGGCGTGCTGATCAACCCCTACTGGCAGAACGTCTACTCGCACTCGACCCCCAGACTGAAAGGCTACCGCGTCCACCAGACCTTCGAGATGGATCTCGGCGGCGTCTGGCTGGAGGCCTGAGCACAACCCCTATGAAACCCCGAAGGCGGCCAGCCAG
>Ga0208243_1000268_pt1 | contig 35466 bp, 32 predicted proteins | sample Subbio2Aug_QV12A_FD_184826 | JGI IMG/M metagenome (GOLD analysis project Ga0208243, IMG submission 184826) | Serpentinite rock and fluid subsurface biosphere microbial communities from McLaughlin Reserve, California, USA - CR12Aug_QV12A (SPAdes) | ecosystem: Environmental > Terrestrial > Deep... | reverse complement strand
TCTTCTCTTATGATTTCCAGTACCACTGCTGCTTTTTCTTCTGGGCTCCAATTTCTTCTTTTTCTATTCATACCTATATCATAACTTATTTTCGAGAATTTGTGTCCAACTCTATGTGTACATTATATTCTTCCTACATTTTCTCTCGTAAATATGCAAAAGCTTATAAATGAGATTCAAAATATAAATTCTCGTAACAGTTATAATTTTATATATTATATTATGTGTTATGTTGGGCTAAACATTTTAATCATAATAATAAGCAAATTAAAAATCTATGTAATATCTATATATCAAATGGAAGTATCTCATATTTTAAATAAAAAAATAATGCAAAAATCAAAAGAATTAAGTTTGAAAGATTTTGAAAGTAAAGAAACCTATAATATATTAAGGCGTGCCCAAAATGAAAGTTTAAACACATGCTTTAATTTATTTAAAACTACTACCAATATATTAAGTCAAATAACAGGAATATTTTCATTGATAATTCTAATATCTATGTGGAAACCACATATAATAATATTTATTATTATAATGCCTATTATTTCTACTATTTATACAGCGAACGTTGGATATAAAAAATATAAAATTGAACTTTCTAGAACAAATGAAAGAAGACAAATAACTTATGTTAATTATATTATGACTAATGACATAGCGTACAAAGAAATTACTGTCTATCGTCTGGCAGATTATTTTATAAATATATTTCAAATGATTAACAAGAATATTATAAAAAAAGATAAAGAAATATTAAATAATCAAACCCAAGTAGGCATTTTATTAGATATCATAGATGAAATTATAGGTGCTTATATAATCTATATAATTATGGTATCTACTATAATTGGAGAAATTCTTATTGGAGATACAATACTGTATATAAATAGTTTATCTAATATACATAATAGTTTAATTAGTTTATTAAATGCTATCATTGCAATATATCAAGAAAGTCTATATGTTGAACAATTATTTAAATTTTTTGAATATGATTCTTGCAATAAAAATAATGGAAAAATTAAAGTAAATGAAATTAGTACAATTGAAATTAAAAATTTAACGTATAAATATGATACGAGAAAAGACTATGCTTTAACTAATATAAATTTATATATACGTAAAGGTGAGATATTATCTTTAGTTGGAAAAAATGGCTCAGGTAAAACTACTTTAGTAAAAATACTATGTGGATTTTATAACGATTACGAAGGAGAAATACTTATAAACGGAATAAACCTTATACATTTAGATATAGTGTAAATGATATTGTATTAGTATACCACTTGAGTCCATTTCGCTACTGAATTTGTTTACCACCCAACATTAAAATCCTGTAAAATATATTCATATATTTTGACAGGGGGATGAAAGGTGTGAAGGTTGAAATGGACATGTATAAAGACATTCGTAAAAGCTATCTTGAAGGCGAATCTCAACGATCTATTGCTCGGAGATTAGGCATCTCAAGACCCACAGTAAAGAAATACTGTGAAGGATCTGCTCACCCAGATGTAAGAAAGCCTTATGTTAGGGAGCCTGATACAATTACCGAGGATATAAGATTATTTATCCTTGATTGCTTCAAGGAAGATAAGGATGAAAACCTTAGAAAACAAAAGCATACTGCTAAACGTATTTATGATCGTCTCGTTGTTGAAAAAAGCTTTACAGGCGCTGAATCTACCATACGTAAAGCTGTTAAATCCTTACGTGCGGAGCAATCGGTGCCGCCACAAAGTAATGTTCCCCTATCATATGAACCAGGTGAAGCTGTACAGATAGATTGGGGCGAAGTTACGGTCTACCTCGATGGTGAAAAAACTAAACTTTACACTTTCTGTGGTAGACTATGCTATAGTTGTGACATATTTGTGCAGGTTTTCAGATCTGCCAATGAGGAATCATTTCTAGAAGCCCAACAACTCATGTTTGATTTCTTCGGAGGAATACCTAGAAGACTTATCTTTGATAATGCTAAAGTAGCTGTAAAGGAAGGCTTTGGTATTTATGCAAAGCCACAAAACAGATATCTTTCTTTTAGTGCCCATTATGCCTTTGATCTGGATTTCTGTAATCCAGCAAAGGGAAATGAAAAAGGGTTAGTAGAAAACCTAGTAGGTTATTCAAGACGAAACTTCTTTGTTCCCGTTCCTAAGGTATCAAGTATTGATGAATTAAACCAAAAATTATGGGATAAGTGCCTTAATTATCGAGAAAGACATCAGATAAAGAATAGATTTCATTCCGTTAAAGCCATGTATCAAGAAGAACTCTACTTGTTAAATCAAATACCTTTATTCCGATTTGACACCAGTAAAACAATCATTGCTGCTGTTGATGATTATTCAACAGTTCGTTACGAAAAGAATTATTATTCTGTACCTACTAAACATCTTCGAAAAGATGTAACTATCAAGGGTTACGGCAATTACGTTAGGATTTTTTATCAGAACGAAGAAATCGCCTCTCATATTAGGTGCTATTACTCAGGAAAAACCCATTATTGCCTAGAGCACTACATTGACCTACTTGAGAGAAAACCACGATCTGTATTTAATGCCAAACCGGTAAAACAGAATATTACTGCTGAACTTCTTAATTGGGGTAGACAGCTTCCTGGTGGTAATAGGGAAATGGTAAAACTATTACGTCTATGCGTAGACTATGGTGAAGAGCGTATCCTTAGTATTAAGAATCTCATCCCTAGCCATATAGTACCCACAGTAGACATGGTCCGATCTCACTTGAATAAGACAGTGGATACACCGATTATCTACCTAAATAAGGAAGTTTGTGTGGAGGCAGTAGATCTTTCCCAGTATGATAAAAAATACGGAATGGTGGTGCAACAATGAGTACAATAAATTTAAATACAGAGATAATTTCTCTATATGCAAAGCAGCTAAAAATCCCTTCCTTTAACCGATATGAAGATGTTATACGGCAGTTAGATAAGGATAAAAGTTATGAGCATTTCTTGATTGAACTATTAAAAATGGAATCGATATCTAGGATGGAAAGCAGTCAGAAGCGCAAGATTAATGCTGCAAAGTTTCCATACATAAAAACCTTTGATGAACTTGATTTAAGTCGATATGAACACGTATCTGAAGCCTATTTCCACGAGCTTTCCACCTGTGATTTTGTAAGTAAGAGACAGAATGTTGTTATGATTGGAAATACAGGTAGGGGTAAGACCCACTGCTCTATTGCATTAGGTATGAAGGCTTGCATGCAGGGCATGAATGTAAAGTTTTATACAGCCGCCAACCTGTCTAATGAACTAATTGAAGCTATGGAATATAAGCGACTCTTAAAGCTAGAAAAACAGCTTGCAAAGATAGATTTATTAATTATAGATGAAATGTCCTATTTAACATTTAACAGACACCAATCAGAGTTATTGTTCAAGGTAGTTGCTGATCGTGCAGAAAAAAAGAGTGTAATCGCATCTACTAACCTAAAATTTTCTGAGTGGACAACTCTCTTCGAGAATGCAACAATGGTAGCTGCTTTAGTTGACAGGCTCACATTCCGTTCCCACGTGCTAAATATGAATGGTACCTCCTATCGGAGTGAACATTCAGAAGATCATCAATAGAAAACCATCCCGTTAGGGATATACAATAATTCAATTCTTGGGGTAATGCCAATTAAGGTATTCCCCATTATTAAACCACTTAGTGGTAAACTTTTTCAGTATCAAAATTAAATGATGGTAAACTTTTTGAGTAGCGTTACTGGTAAAGAAATTCAGTAGCGTGTGGTAAAGAAATTCATTGACATTCGCATTCTTATGGCCAGAACCATTTTTTTGTATTCCATTGTATCTTTAGGTATTTTAACGGTTTCAGGCAAATCTTTTACACCATTCAAAAGATTGATGTTAAATGCAAATCTCAAAGATGAAGGTAAATATCGACCACTTTGTTCAAAACTGTCAGGAACGTAGTGACTGCCTTTGTCATTTAAAAAATGAATGTCATCATGCCAAGTGAATTCAAACATTTCAGAGTTGATTGTTTCGATATAGTTTTCCATGCTTTTTAAGTCATCAAAAATCAATTTTTCGTTTGGTGCATTTATGCCTGGTTTAGCTGAAATTTCTAATATATATTTCCACGAAACATCGTGTCCGAAAGATTTCATGTTCTCAGTAAAATGTTCAATAGAGACACTATGCTTTTTACAGGTGTCAATAACAGCAGCGGTATACTTCACATCATCAAGTTCCCCAGAATAGTCCCAATCAACAGCGTAACCAAGGCGAGACATCTTTGATACAAAATCATCAACACTAACACTCACAAATCTGCATTCGTTTATTGCTAACGAAAGTTCATGTTTCCAAGAACGCATTTCTTGTATAGCTTTGTAGTGTCCATTCAACAGTCGTTCATGCTTATTGCCATTGATTTGAATTGGGTCATTATTTATGACGGACAAATTATACTTCAAACATAGTTCGTCGCTAAACTCTTTCAATTTTGCTAGATCAGATGCGCTTTTATGCCACTTCAAACCATTATCGAGATTAACCGTGTTTACTACAAAGTGATTATGAATATGGTTTCTGTCAAGATGCGTTGCATGCACGACCTGAAAACCATTGAAGTAACCAGAGTTGAGCAATTCATTTCCAATCTGATGTGCTAATTCAGGCGACAGTTTGTCATCAGGTGAAAAGGATTGCGTGAAGTGTATATATTGCCTGCCGCTTTCTTTGTCATATATTCTTTTTGTGATCACAAAATTCGAATAAGCATTTTCTGAATCACAATTAAAGCCTGAAATCAAATGCGGCAAAGTCTTTCTAGGATTTTTAATATATTTGATTACTGCTTTCATCTGCGCATGTGTTTCATTAGGGGTATTCACGAAGTCAATTACAGCCATTATAATTACCTCCGTTTCGATTTCTTTTGCTTTGATAATTCATCAAGCATTCGCCAAACATCTTTCAACAATCCGTTCACTTCAGATAAATCAACAGAAGTGATTTTTCCCTGATGTGCCAACGTAGTAATCTGGTTCAAATTGTTGCCTATCTTGGACATGAAATAATTAAATTCTTTGAGTCCATCATAAATAACAATATTATGATCGGGATTAAGAGCAGCAACTTTAATGAACTTGCTTAGAGACATCCTTGCTTTTTTAGCTTTCGATGTCAACGCATCATAATCCGACTGTGTAAATCTTGCAGTAACAATCTGAGATTTGGTATCGTTCCGATCTGGTGAAACTAAATCAGAAGATGAAATAAAAAAGTCATCATCAGTTAATGATAATGACAAGGTATCAATCAAATATTCACTTATATTCATGCCCTTTTTAAGAGCATTGTTTTCTAGTAATGCTTTTTGTTCAGATGAAACTCTAAACGATATTTTGTTTGTCTTAGAAATAAAATCACCACCATCTACTCATCATCATCTTTCAAATACCCATCTTCCCGAAGCTGTTTTGTAAGTAATACTCTTATATACGCACTCATGGTATTGTAACCATATAGCTTGGCTGCATTTTCTACAGCTTCCTGTTGAATCGGAGTCAGAGGTATTCTGATCGATGAAGTAAGTTTTTTGTCTTCCAATTAACCACAACCTTTCGAGCAATTTACCATCATTATAGCACAGAATCAATTTAATTCTATTGAAATGTATTCAAAATAATATACATAAATCACAATGACTTCTGTTTTGCAGAAGTCATTGTGATTTTCACCACGCATTAAGCAGGTATTAGAGAAGTATACCTTTGATCTTTGTATCAAAGAAAGTGGTAATATAAGTGGTAATGTTGCTAAAGAAAGTTGAGATAGTTGGAGCAGCAGCTACAGCAGCAAGTAATAGAACGCCACCTATGACAAGTGCAACAACAGCACCGCTGCCCTTTTCATCTTTCAAAATTTCCTCAGTTGCAACTTTTACATTAACTGTAGCCTTCAAAACTCTTTCGTTAATTTTCTTAATCATATTATTTCTCCTTAAATATTATTTGATTAATCCTCATTGGGATTTCTAACATAATAAGCATTCCTATAGACTTTTCGAGTCTAAAAAAAACCATAAAAATAACATCTGGCCAATTTGGACAGATGTTCGTTCTGCGTTGAAATATCAACGGTTAGAAGGGTGTAAAAAATCGATTATTTTTGCATTTAAACAGCCTTTATTTATGTGGTTAAATTGACCAGGGGTGTGGGGATTGCCCCACTATAGCTCTCGATGTATTCGATTTCCGACGTGTCGGACAATCGAATACATCGGGGAAGCTTGCCACCCCTTCGGGTCGTAAGGGTATTGAAAAAGAGAGCTGTTGGCCCACTTTGGTCGCTATCAATTCTGTCTTTTAGTGATCTGATTTTTTTCAAGCAAATCATCTTCGATAACTCTCCTTACATATTCAGCCAGGTTTAATCCCTTTGCCTGGGCTGCTAATTTGACCGATTCCTTAAGTTCAATAGGTACAACTACCATCAAATTTTCAGAATGTCGGTCAATTTTCGCTTTTCTCTTCTTTCTTTTTCTCAATCAATCACCTCATTTTTTTTCAACCTTATAATCACCACTTTGGGATAAACTACTGACAATTACACTTCTACACCATGCAGGCACCGACATAGCACCTGATTTCTTTGCGGCGGTTTTAATTGCATCATTAAGCTCCTTGGATACACCAACAGCTACATACACCTTGTCCTTTTTCAAAACTAACCTCCCTCAACCTTTACTATTACGGATCATGGCCATTATCAATTTCAGAACTTAGAAGATGATTCAAATCCTCATTGAAGAAACGGGATCTTGGCAGATGCACCTTGAAATTTACATTTTCTAAAGAAGCACCAATAAGTTTTGACGTAACTTCATATTGTTGATCCTCATTCATGCAAAGTATAACACTTTTAATTTCCGGATTCATCTTTAGATAGTTTACAATCGCATTCACGTCATGTCCATATGACAAGCAATGATTTTTGAAATTTTCAACATTATGATGCTTTACCAAAGAAAGATAACTTAACATTTCTAATGGATCCTTGAATACGCAGACGGATGAATTCTCACCGGTTATTGAAAACGGGATATCTGTATTTGAACCTTCCGTGAAGTTTTCAAATTTTTCACCAATCAAGTTTGTGCTAACTACATAAGAAGAACGTTCTATCCCCTTCATGTCTTTTCCAACGAAAGCGCAATTGTTGAATATTGTCTGATAAAGTAGCTTTTCGCTGATTAGGCGATCAATTAGATCCTTATCAATTTTCATTGTGTCTACCAAGAACGAGTACAAGACTTCATACTTAAGATTCATTGGATTAATTGGCAGCTTAAATTGTTTTTGTTTTGTTTCCATCTCGAGAGACAAAGTAAGGTCGTTATTCCAGTCAAAACTTCTAGATCTTAAGCGGTGTATATTGAAGTCGCTACCAAACTCTTCAAGAACTTTCATGTATGAATTATGTCCTGCTTCGTCATTGTTCGTACACACATAGATATCTTCGATGTTGTCATCCTTATGATCCTGAAGATAACGCTGCATAGCAAGTAGCGAAACTCCGCCATTAGCGATCATGTGGCTATTAAATCGTTTGTTCCCACTGTTTTTCAAAAGCGAAAGAAAACTCATCATCTCAATTGGTGATTCGAAAGTGTATAAACTGGAATCAGATCCACGTCGTGAAAACGCATATTCTTTATCAGAACCTTCAACTTCACCCTTGAAACTCACATTTGAATTTGTGCTTCGCACAGCTGCATATTTAGGAATGCCCTCCTTGCTCCTCCCAACAAATGTGCAATTGAAAAACTTATATCCTTTTTCAATATCCTCATAAACCGATTCATATACCGTCTTGTTTTCGACAAATTCCTTTAACACTTCTTTATTGATTCCTCTGCCCTTAGTCAGATATGCATATAAGTGTTTATAATTGCCACTGTCCGGTGGAAGTTCAAAAGGTTTCCTTTCTTGTTTAATCTGTTTTGCTCTTTCATACGGACCATGATTTGAAACATCTTTGCCAATTAACGACTTTACAGCTTCAACCCAAGGCAATTTACCAAGAAACATCTTGAATTGAATCGGACCACCACCTGTGTTTTGAGAATTCCACACCCACTTGTTTTCACTCGGCGTCATATAGAGACTATCATGCTCTATAGTAGTAAATGTTCCTTTCGAATGATGTTTCACGGTTAATCCATAAGAAGTTGCAATTTCAAGCAAATCAGCACTATTTGCTATTCTTAATTCTTCATCTGAAAATCTCTTTTCATTGAATTTTTTTTGGCTCATTGACACCTCCTATTTAAGTTCTGGCCAAATTGGCCAGATGTTGAATTTCGTTTGAAATTCCAACGGTTTCAAGCATTTAAAAAAGACTTTTTTTCAATAAATTCATCAACATTGATGTACTTTAATAGTTGTCTTAAACTTTGTAGTTTCATGTGCTGACTAAAGGGCAAATCAAAATGCTCTAGTTTTTTGAGAAACTTACTGGGACCATTTGCTTTAACAAATTCTGTGATAAGTATTTTTAAATTGTCATCTTCAGTATCTAGAAGTGACAGAATCAACAGTGCCGAATGTTCAAAATTGGTAAATTCAATGTTACCCAAAGTATCACTCTCCTTTTAAAAAAGAGCTGCAAAAGCAGCCCTTTAAATGACTTCAGCTCCCTCCAATTCATCAAATTGTAAATCGTCAGTGTGGGAATGGAAAATTTGATTTTTAATTTCTGAAAGTTTAATGAAACGATCATATTCAGATTGACTATAATCGTTAGCATTGATTTTGTCTGCGAGCCAGTTAAGCTCTTTTGAGTAAACTAAGTCTCGATTTGCAATCAGCTTATCAACACTACTGAAGTTGTTATCCATGTTACGGATGGCATCTTCTATAGCTTTTACATACGTAGTGACAAGCATTTTATTGAACCGGTTATTAGAGCTGTCTTTTACATATGAATTACTTGGTGAAGTAATATCACTGTAAACAGTGCCATCATCCCCAACATATGAAGGTAAAATGTCTTGGGATTCAGCATTCATGATTTTCTCAACAAAGACCGGATCGCTCTCTAATGATCTGCAGATAATGAAGCATCGTGAGTTGAACTCGTTGTTTCTTGAAATGGCGTATTCTTTGTTTTTTATCAAATCGTCAATTTGCTTGTTCAATTTTGATATAGCGGAATTTATTTGCTCGATGTAAGTGTCTGTATTACATCTATGGTATATTCCTACTGAAGAAAGTTCATCTCGCAAAAGACCGTTGCCCTCTTCAATATAGTTTTTCCCGTCTTCACCTTTATAAGTGACTACTTCAATTGACTCGCTTTGTCCTGGTCGATAATTAAATTGATTTTCAACCGTTTCACGTTTAACTTCTACCCCAACAATCGGCTTGGTGCTCAAATCCGCATAAATTAAATTTGCTTTCATAGTTCACTCCTTTTATAATTTTTTAATTAAAAAGAGTTGCTAGAAGCAACTCTTTAATCAACCTCAATTTCATCATCTTGATCATATTCTAAATCTTCATTACATCCTAAACTATTTTCATCATCAAAAATCTCATCCTTTACATCCTTAGTCATATCAAGCAATGCGTTTAACTCGCTTTGTCTGCTAAGTTTTTGATTCAATTCATTTTCGTGAAGAAATGGTTTTTCAAACTCAATTTTGGATTCTTCAAGATTTCTTTGATGGTTTTCAATCTCTGCGGTTAGTTTGATTGCTAAAGCTTCTATGTTCGCTAACGTATTTTCTAACCTGATGATATTACCATGTGCACTATTCCCAAGTTCAACGGTATAATGTGAATTACCTTGGAGAATTGCATTGATTGAATCGCCATAGAAAGATTTTTTTAATGAAATGTCGAAACCATATAATTGACCCACTTTCAGTTCATCACCTTTATTGACTAGCGTGAAATAAGTCATCAACATATTGCCAGCATCTTCACGTTCAGCATATTGTATTCCGTTGATCATTATGCCGAATTCTTCTGACTTGTTTAAATTTCTTTTTTCAATATCCATCAAGATGTTATGATGATTCTGCTTCGCTTCTGAAATGAGCTTAGGATATGTGTACAAAAAGTTGTCTTGCATTTTGTATTTTTTGCTGTTGTAGTCCGCTTTGAGAAGCGTTAACCTTGATACATCATTGTCGATATCCATCTTTTCTTTAATAAGAGGATTGCCCGTTGCTAATGCTTTGACTTCAGCATACGATAACACTGCATCGTCAATGTCCTCACAGCTTCGAACTACCGATTTTGATGTCATGATTTGTGATATAAACTTTTGCTTGTTTTCAACGAGCTGCCATAGATAACTATCAAAGGTGTCTTTGGTCACGTATCTGTAAATGTTGACTTCATCGTTCATATTGCCTTGCCTGATTATGCGTCCTTCCCTTTGTTCTATATCAGCTGGTCTATATGGGCAGTCAACATGTTGTAATGCAACAAGTCTATTTTGAATGTTAGTTCCAGTTCCCATTTTTGAAGTGCTCCCAATAATGATACGTTTGTTGCCCGATCTCATGTCGCTAAACATTTGTTCCCTTTGCACTTCATTGTTAGCGTCATGTATGAAGCAAATATCATCTTCTGGAACACCTCGTAATATCAACTCCTTTTTAATATAGTCATATACCGTAAATTCTTTATTCCCTCCTGGTGTTCCCACATCTGAAAAGATAATTTGTGTTCCTTTAATGGATTCTGATTGTTTGTACTCTTCAAGTACATTTTCAATACAAAGATTTACTTTTGAAGTCGGATCATTAGGAGCGTCTGGATTAAGAAGTCTAGGATCGGTTCCCAACAGTCTTGCTTCGTTGGTGATTTTTAGCATATTGTCCTGATAAGGTTCTACCAGTCTATTTCTTACGGCTTCAGCTCTTTCTACAAATGAATCCATCATACTCTTTACATAGACTGATGGCTCAGCAGCTATTAATTTGTATTTATCGTCCTTTAGTTTAGGTACTGGCAGATTAAGCATGTCGGGGGTTTGGATATCTGCTATTGATTTGAACATTGACATCAACTCTGGAAGGTTTATAAACTTAGCAAATCGATTTTTAAATCTATAACCTTTACCTTCAGGAGCTAATTCCAACGCAGAAACGACTTCGCCAAAATTCGCAGCCCAAGCATCAAAATGATGAATACCTCTTTGTTCGAGTTCGTTATTTTGAAGATATCGCTGCATTACGTACAATTCTGCCATACTGTTTGTAATAGGCGTTCCAGTAGCGAACACAATCCCACGCCCATTGTTTATTTCGTTGATGTACTGCGTCTTCATTAACATATCACTGGATTTTTTTGCTCTTGTATTGCTTATACCAGCTATGTTTCTCATTTTTGAGAACACAGCACAGTTTTTATAATAGTGAGCTTCATCTACAAACAAAGCATCAACTCCAAGATCCTCAAAGTTAACCAGATCATCTTTCTTAGAAGTATCATTAAGTGATTTTAGGTCAGCTTCTAGACTCTTCTTGAATTTCTCCATTTGCTTGATCGACCAATTTTCTCCCTTTTCTCTTTTAGATTCGTCAATTGAAAAAGTGATCTGTTCAATTTGATTTCTAATCAATCTTTCATGACGTTCTTTTGAAATAGGGATTTTTTCAAACTGTGTAAAGCCTAAAATTACTGCATCGTAATCGCCTGTTGCAATTCGAGATACAAATCTCTTGCGATTCTGTTTTTGAAAATCCTTTTTAGTGGCAATCAGTATGTTCGCTGATGGGTATAACCTAAGAAATTCAGCGCCCATTTGCTCTGTTAGATGATTTGGAACAACGATCATGCTTTTTTTAGCCAATCCTATCCTTTTCATCTCCATGCAACTTGCCACCATTTCAAAACTCTTTCCTGCGCCTACACAATGTGCTAACAAAGTATTTCCACCGTAAAGCGTTCGGGCCACTGCATTTACCTGATGTTCTTTTAGCTTTATATCAGGATTCATACCAGGGAATGAGAGGTGTTTGCCTGAATATTCTCGAAGTCTAATGTTATTGAAGTTTTGATTATAGAAATCTACATACTTTTTACGACGCTCTGGATCACTGAAAAGCCACTCTTTAAACTCTTGTTTAATGAGCGATTGTCGTTCTCTTGCAAGCATTGTCTCTGTTTTGTTGAGTACATAAGATACATTGCCATTACTGTCCTCAACACGATCTTTTACTGTAACTGATTTCAGATTAAGTGTATCTTCAATGATTTGATATGCATTGATGCGTTTTGTGCCATAAGAATCTGTAACTCTTATCGAGCGATCACTTGTCTTGTTTTCAATACCCCACATGGCGTTTGTCGCATCATAATGGACTCGAATTTCACCTTGTGCATACCTTGATGAATCACGTTTTAGATAATAAGGTGTCTTAAGAACTTCATAAATAAATTCTTCATAATCACCAATCTCAATCCATGTTGTTCCAAGCTTTACATCAATTTCACTGGCTTCTAAGTCTTTAGGCTGCACCTGAGTAAGAGCTTCAACATTTTCCTTGTATGTTGCATTGTTATTAGCGTATTGTTGAGCTACTTTCAATTTGCGCCTTACATCGCCTGACAAATACTCATCTGCCGACTCCCATCCTTTATAGATGTCGTTCGGATCTGCTTTTTCAGGATTAAGGTATATTTGACCTTTGAGATCGCTTATTGTTTCCTCAAAAGTAGAATTGTGCAGCTCTTGCATATATTTGATATCAACTCTACCTTTAATATTAAGAGATACCGCTAATGCTTCAACTGCTGTTTCAACATTCTTAATTTCTACAAATGGCCTGATTGTTCTTTTTGTGAACATATCAGCTTTTTGAACGTTTTTGTCTTCGTCAACAATCTCAAGCGAAGCAAGCAATGGATAATCGCTATCATCATCAAATACTCTAGCATTTACCCTGTCACTGATATATCCATGCTTTTCAACAAATTGATCATATCGACGATTTAACAGATTTTGATTTTCTTTTAACTCATCATCAGTACAACCATTTCTTTGGATATCGATAATGTTTCTGGTTATATCTCTAATTCCAACTAAACCTTTAATTCTTTCAAATGCCTTGCCCGTAATTGTGTTCATCGGCCTTAGAATCGAATTTTCACGGTAGTAAAGCTTGTCATTTACAAATGTGTACGTATAGTTTTTGACGCTTGGATCAGCTGGCAAAAACTCTTCCCGTTCTTCATCTTCGTCAATCGCTGACACGTATTCAGCATTAAGGTTTCTGATGGCTCCATTCAATGCTGAGTCCAAATTGAAGCTTGGATCATCATTGACAAGTGCAGTAACTTTGCTGCTCTCACCAAACATTCCTTTGCGTCTTTCATCAAAAACCATTTTACCCAAAAGCATATTGGGATTGTTTAAGAAATATTCATTCACTGGCACTCCATCATCATTCGCCGACACGTGCAACCAGTCTACATCTCTTATTGCAATCCGATCTCTTTTCTTAAGAAAGATGATATCAGAAGTAACGTCGGTGTTAGCGATTCCTTTAAAAGCAGTATTAGGCAATCTAACAGCACCGATAAGATCCGCTCTTTCAGAAAGATACTTTCTTACTGAAGGATTTGCTTTATCCAACGAGTATTTAGACGTTACAAAGGCAACTATCCCTCCTGGTCTTACCTTGTCCAGTGTTTTAGCAAAGAAGTAATCATGGATTGAAAAATTATACTTATCATACTTAGGATCGTGAAGTTTGTAATCACCAAACGGTACATTCCCTATTGCAACATCAAAAAAGTTATCTGGATGCTCAGTAGACTCAAAACCTTGAATACTAATATTTGCATTAGGGTAAAGTTGTTTGGCAATTCTTCCTGAAACACTATCAAGTTCAACACCATAGAGTCTCGAGTGCTCTATGCTATCTGGAAGCATTCCAAAAAATAAACCTGTCCCCATGGAAGGTTCTAAAATGTTTCCGCCTTTGAATCCAAATCTATCAAGGGCCTTATATATATTTTCAATTACAACTGGCGAAGTGTAATGAGCATTTGGTGTAGACGCTCTCGCACTTACATATTCTTCATCTGTGAGAAGTTCTTTCAGCTCAAGATACTCTTTAGACCAACCATTTACGTCTGGATCAAACGCTTGTGGCATACCTCCCCACCCAACATACTTAGCTAAAATACTTTGTTCTTCAGGAGAAGGCACTCGATTTTCTTTTTCAATAACCACTAGGGTTTTGATCGCTTCAACATTGTTTTTATACTTTGTTTTTACACCGCCAACTTCAATAAGATCATCTTCTGAATACTTGTAATTGACCTTTTTGTATTCAACTTTTGGTGCAGGGTTAATTACTGGAGCATTGATTTGTCCTAAAAGATTCAATTTTTCTAAAGCAACAAGCTCGGTTTTTGAAAAAGGAAACTCTCCTGAAGGCGATCTGTATTTATCAAATTGGACGCTTGCAAAATCATCTTGAACGTTTAGAATTTTTCCTTCAAAAACAACATCACTGAATTCACCTTTGAGCTCTACACGTCTACCACTTAATTCGCCAGCAGCTTCTAATGAATTCTCATGACTCACCGGCATGAGCTGCGTTATTGGTACCATTTCTCGTCTTTTAATAGGAACACTACCTAGAGAATGAATTTGATCCACTTGGATGTCTGCCATCATGCCCATGTTCAAGTGACTTAAATCTTCAAAGGCCCTTATCGTACCATCAAATTTTTCATTGTTACGCTCAAACGATACCTTCTCTCCAGACTTAAAACTTCTTTCAATTGCTTGATTCTCTGATTGTTTAAGCGACTCAAAGTAAGGAACAAGTTTGTTTAGCCCGTAATCAACTTCTTCTGCATTTGGACCATAACCTACATTAGGATTATTAAGATGGTACTCATAAATCCTTTTTATGTGCTTAATGAGTCCACCATCACCATCACCAATGTCATAGCGACCTTCGTAAACGTGATTTTCACCATCTAAAGAAAAATCAATCCTGAACCAAGTTTTGTAATACCCATAATTACCATATTCCGCATTCCTTTTTAAATCTAGCTCAACAAGGAGTTTATCAAATTCAGAAATAGTATATGTTTTATTTTCATCTATGTCACTTGACTCGCTAGAAGCTGTAACAATTGGAATGTGATAATCAAACTCGTCATATTTGCCTAAAAGTTTAACTGAATCGTCAACAGGAATACTTATGTGCTTAAACACCGGTATTTCGCCTGTATAGCTTTCAACAACTCTCACATTTGCAATTACTCTATTCTGACTTAAATCTTTACTGAGAGTCATTATGACGCCTGTAAGAGCATTCCCATCATAACTGAATGAAATTCTATCATTAGCATCAAACTCCAACTCTTTATTTGTTGATTCTTGGTTTAAATTTATTCCGTTCGTATCCTTTTCAGAATATTCGAGGATTCTTTGATTCAATAAAAAAGAGTCGCTGCTCTGCGACTCAAAAAGGCTTATTTGTTCAGATTCATTTCTTTTGACTTCTTCACCTGCTTTATTGCTACGATCGTCAATTCCTCTTCCATCTGTTCCGGTTCCAGATTGTTTTTGTTTTTCTTTCTGAAATCCATCATGGCTGCTAATGAATCTTGGATTTTGTCCTTTTGGGACATTGTTTGAGAATTTTTCATAGCTGTTAAAACCTCCTTCTTCGATTAATTTTTCATAGTTATTTGAAGGTAGCCAACCAATTTTATTGACAATATATTCTGGATCGATAAATCGTCCATCGGTATTGAATCTATCAATAGCCCTTTGAGCCGCAATCTCTGGTTCTAATTCAAGCAAGTGCAAATTGAGATTATATCCCAATTCAATTAATTGTTCTCTGATGGTTCTTAATTTTTCAATATTACTCCCAACTATCGACAACACAACATTGTATTCCTTCTCAAGAGCCATACGCAATACCACTTTAGATATAACGGATGATTCTTCATGGACCAATGAAGCACCTTTACCATCATCATACTCAGGTAGCAAGGTTTTGGCCATGTCTGGGTCGATGATAAGCGACTTGTGCGTCATTGATAAGGGATTGACCATAACAGAGGATTTGCCAGCTCCAGGAGGACCAATTACGATATCAGCTCTTTTGTTTTGATTCACTATGCCATTGAAATTGACTCCATCATAACTGCCATTTGCTAAGAGTTTTTCGATAATTTCAACTCTTAGATTTTTTCTTTCCTCAGTATCAATGTCAATGGTATGTTTCAAATTCTTTAAACCATCACGAATTGCAAGAATCTCTGGCGTGTTGTATAAATCTATCGTACTTTGTAGACTATCTCTGCCAGAACTATCTCTTCCGCCGCTCGACGTATCGAATCCCTGTGTTGATAGGTTTCGTAAGCGTCTTCCATGTTCGGAATCGGATCTTTCATTAACATCTTTTCTTCCAACATCATTCTCATCGATCTTGCTTCTTCGTCCACCTGATGCATCAGCGGTAAAAGCTCCCCTTGCATCTGAAGGTACATGTGCCGGTGAGGGTGATGATTCTTCAGGTAATCCATTGCCAATCGTCCGTACTTCCCAAGAGGAGTTTGGTCCGACACTGGATTGTTCGATACCTGAATCATTGGATAGAGCATTCCATCTTCGCTCTCTTGATATTCTATCGGTATTGGTCTTTTCATAAGATTCGCTCCTTTCCATATCGATTAGTTTCAATTTTTTTTCAATATCCCGAAGGATTTCTCCGGAAAACGAGTTTACTAGATAACCAAGAAAACTAAACAACTTAGGGTTATTGAAATAGAAAATGGTTTCGAATTTTTCTTCGTCGCTTTCGTAGTTGCTGAGGTCTAATCCACACCTTGACTCCACTATAAATTTTACGCTGTCACTCGCATTTTGTATAAGGAAATTCAGTGCGGTTTCGTAAGCTATTCCTTCTAACCAAAAATCTTTAAAATCATCTTCAAGAGTTTTAGCAATTTGACTGAATTCGTCTGCAAGTTTTTGGTCAATAACATTATCAATGCATGTTCTTAAATCTAAATGAGACGTGCTATATGCATTATTGATTTTTTCAACCAGCTTACTTTCGTTACTTGAATCAACCTTCCACTGAACAGGGACGCTTGATTTAGGACCATTCGTATCACTTACATCAAAGAGATACTTCAACTTTTGATCGCCATCAAATACAGCTATGCTCTTGGCACCTTTGTTGACATATCTTCCAGTATGCTTGTTCCAAGTCTTCATATCAGCTACCATGGTTGCGTCAGGTCTCTGAGCATAAATTAAGAGTTGGTCAGCAAAATTGTACTTATAGAGTCTTGAAGCAAATCCAAGAAACTCGATCCAAGACCCTTTTTCGTGCGTGATGTACTTGCTGATTTCACTATTTAAGTGCTTCAGCATATCTATTTTTTTCAAAGCTTCATGAATCCTCCTTCTGATTATTTTTAAAGTATGTTTCTAAAGCTTTATCAATAACCTCCTCAATTTCTGACATCTTTGTGTTTTGATCAAAATACTTACTCAATATACTTTGCTTAATTTTTACCGATTTCCCCCCTTGCTTAGGTTTTTTATTGAAATTTCCAGAAAGTATATCAAAAATTACACTCTCCGTTAATTTTCCTGTGTTAGCTTTCAACAGTTCAGCTTTCTTCAAATCAACCTTAAATTTATTTGCATCTATGATGTCGCTGAAAAGTTGCTGTTCACGTTGATTTAAAAACGCAATCTCATATGCAGCCATGAACGGAAGCGTTTCATCGTCAAGCATGTCGATGATACGATCGTTTAATTCAGACAACTTCACGTATCTTCTGATCATTCTTGGTGAAAGATCGTACTTGGAGGATGTTTCTTCAGCCGCCGATCGAGTCTCTTCATTTTCAACCTCTTCGGTTAGATCGCTACGTTTCCCCTGTTTCTTTGTAATTGCATAGAGTTGAGAAATTGCAGTGATTCTATCACGATAAGAAAGGTCAGTAAAACCTCGTTGATTGAAATTTAGATTAATTACCAAAAGTGTCGCTTCATCATCAGACAAACCTTCTTTAATGAGTCCAGGTATAGTTTCCATGCCCGCAATTTTAGCTGCGTTCGCTCTATTGTGTCCTGAAAGTATTTCATATTTGCCATCATGTGTAGGTCTGACGATGATAGGGGTTACTACGCCATGCTCCTTTACATTCTCGACCATATCTTCAAGGCGCTTGCCGTCATAGAGTTTAAATGTGTGCTTGTAAAAAGGAACCAAAGAATCAATCTTAAGTTCAGTTATTCCATTTAAGCTATTCTCAGCTTCGGGCATACTTAATTCATCTTTCGCTAGTGTATTATTATTAAAACCAAACATATCGTCCAGCTTTTGTAACGTTCTTTTTTCGCTCATAATCTTCTCCTTCTATTAGCAAACTTCATTTGCAAAATTTCTATAAGCATCGGAAACTTTATGCTTTGGATCAAACTCCAACACTGCTTTACTGTTCATGTTTGCTTCGCCAACTTTCACGGATGTAGGAATTTTGGTATTGTAGATTTTAATTTGTGATCCATAAGCTTCAGTAATTAAACTTTCAACTTCTTTAGAAAGTTTTGTACGATCTGAGTACATGGTAAGCAGAATACCATCCACTTTAATATTCGGGTTAATAAACTTCTTAACTCGAATGATATTTTTCAAAAGAAGTTCTAACCCTTTTGCCGATAGAAACTGTGGCGTTACAGGTATGATTACGCTATCACAAGCTGATAATGCGTTGATTGTAAGCATTCCCAAAGAAGGCGAACAATCGATGATGATGTAGTCATATTCACGTATTCGCTTGATTTCTGCGAGAATGGATTTTAAAATTTGTTCTCTGCTGATAGCATTGACCAAGGATACTTCGATCGCTGACAATTCAAGATTGCAACCAATGAAATCCAAGTTTTCACTAGCGTTGATTATAAATTTGTCTGGATCCGGCAAGTCCTTTTCTTCTATGGCGTTGGCCATGAGTGTAGCAATTGAAGTTTCTATTTGATCAGTGTTGTCAAATCCGAAACAAACAGTTAAGCTACTTTGCGGATCAAAGTCAATTAAAAGAACCCTTTTACCTTTTTTTGAAAGTGCATATCCCATATTTAAAGCAGTAGTTGTTTTTCCTACTCCGCCCTTTTGGTTCACAATTGCTATAGTTTTAGTCATGATTCAATCCTCCTATTCATGCTTATTATTAAGATTCTTTTTCATTAAACATTCGATATCACTGATTATATCCTGGACTTTAATGGAATCCATTTCATGCTTATCCATCGCTTTGGTGAGAATTTCTACTACCTCTTTAATTGTAATCAAGCTGCGGAATCCATTTTCGTTTGCTTTAATGAACTTAAAAAAATCTTCATCTGAGAATTCGAATGACATATCTAGAATAATTCTTAAATAATCATTCATTGACATCTTGTAATCAAATGCTCTCATTTTCAGTTTACGATGCTTTTCATCGTCAATCCGAAATGGTATGTTACCCATCATAAAAACCTCCTATCTGTTATTAACTTAAATATAACAAATATTCAGGGTGACGTCAAGACATCAAGACGTCATTACGTCAAATAATTTTTAATGAGCATTAAAAAAACCATGAAGTAAATCATGGCCTTTTTAAAAATCATTAGGTATGTACGGTTGATATGTCTAGTCATACTATATCCTGATTGCAATACATACTTTTATACTCTTATTTTGTTGTTTATTACGATAAATGCCATCAGTTACATTAAATGAAAAAAACTTTGCAGAGTGCTCAAACACTAGGATTCTGACCAATCTGCCTTTTGTATTCTTACTACGCACTCCACATGTTTTGAGATGAGTTTATAGCTGTTTAACTAATTTATTGAGGCCAATTTTTGTGCAATTATTATCGAGGTTCATATTAGGGAACATATCCAAGAATGGCTCTCGTTTGTGGGAACATATCAATCTTTTTTCAGTTTTTATGAAAAATGGATGTAAGCGGCCACCAAAACCTGTCTTGACTCAAAACACCAGCAACATGATCCTTACGTTTTCTTATGCTGGTAAGCTCTAGCCCTTTCTTGGAGTTGCATAATATTACTTATGCTTATACTATTGAATATCTCCCTTAACGCACAGTATTTATCTGCCATTAAGACAACAAAAGATTCTTTGTATATTGGCAATCTTATTGTCATTGGCCACATATGCTTTATTATTATGTCTCGTTCAATATTGTTCAATGAAAAATACTCATCAGCATTTTTTAAAGCTATTTGGGGATGAATAAACCCATGAAGTCCTTTGTAGGGCTTATCAAAATGCCAATCATATAAGAAAAAATCATGGAGCAGTCCGCCTCTAGCTGCTGAGTAATAATCCAACCCCAACTTCTTACATACCCTATAACTTATATAAGATACATAAATACTATGTTCAAGACAACTTATATCTCCGTGCTGTGCAAAATTTTGCATTTTTCTTACCATTTCATGATTAATCAGATCATCTACACAATTTCTATATTCTTTATCAATCATCAAATCTATTCTTGATTTTATTTTTGATTTTACCAATTCTGCCATTTAAAATGCTCCTCACATCATGATTTAAAACATTAGCATTTAAGGTTAATAATCGAGGGAATGCAAGAAAAATTCTTTTGTATCTAATGATTTTTTCTTTATACATATCCATTGAAAAATCCGAATAATGAATAATTGCTTTCCTTAAATCTAATGCGCCAACGACTGATACTATGGCATCAATAGTAAAATATACAGCAAAAAATATAACCATGTGCCTCTTTGCTGATTCTGGAATTAGATAAAAGAATTGCTCTATAACTGGATGGACTATTTGAATTAGTAAAAATGCTAAAAATCCCCATAATAAAGAATATTTCAAGCAAATATATCCCTTGATGTTCAAAGCATTATTACTGTAATCCCACCATTTAGAGTGGAATATTTTTTCTAGAACAAATCCTGTTATAAACTCCAGCACAGTAACCAAAAGCGTTGCTAATAGTATACTTAAAATTAATTGCACAAAAGTATTTTCAATAGATGCTTCAATCAATTTTGAAGAAATAATAATCAAAACTGAACCATATCCATAGATAGGAGTGAAAGGCCCTATTAAAAAACCTCTATTTATGAATTTTCTTTGTAAAATACTAGCAAATATTGTTTCCATCACCCAACCAATGAATGAATAAACCAGAAAAATCAGAATAAAATCAACTACCATATGACTGTCTCGCTTTCAAAGTTAATATATTACAATATGTTGCTTAATGACGTTTTGACCTGAAGATTGAAATTATTAGCACAATAACAATAATGCCTGAAAGACTAAGGCTTCCTCTAAGCATTAGGATGATATATGGTGTAATTTCTGCACCAGAAATATCAGTTAATCCAAGTGCAACAAGTATTCCAGCTATTACTATACTTAAAGCTAAAAATGCTAAGCTAATTGATAGTCGGTTAAATGCGCTATCAAGTTTTTGTACATATCGATCTGCATCTTTCAGCTTAAACTGCATTATAAAATCATCATGTTCCAATTTATCTAGAAAACTCAACAAGGCAGTCGGAAACTTTCGTACGAGATTACTGTAATCTAAAGCGCCTCCCAGGATTTCTTTACCAATTTTCTCAGGTGAAAACAAAGTGAAAATCAGCTTCCCTGCAATAGGTTCGGCAATTTCCAAAACATTAAGATCCGGATCCAATTTTTCAACCAATCCTTCCAAAGTGATAAGGGATTTGGCAAGCATAGTGAATTCTCCAGGAATCATAATATTGTAAAAAAATGCCAGGTCAAAAACTTCATTAAAAACTTCACCAATTTTTATTTGACTCAACGGAACCGACAATACTTGGTCTCTCAATCGATCAATATCTTTTTCCAGTTTTCTCATATTGAATCTTTCTGACATTGCATCAAGTTCAACAATTGCTTGAACGATTAATTTACTATCCTTCAGAGTTATTCCCATTAGCATTTTTAGAAATTGGTTTTTCCTATGAGGGTTCAATTGCCCGATCATACCTAAATCTAAAAATGCGATTGTATTATTTTCAAGCACCATTATATTCCCCGGGTGGGGATCTCCATGGAAGAAACCATCTCTTAATATCTGGTATAAAATAGATGTAGCTAAATTTCTCGCAATTATTGTTTTATCAAATCCTGCTTGCTCTAAGGCTCCAAAATTCTTTAACGATATCCCTTTGATCTCTTCCATCGTTAAAACACGATTAGTTGTATGAATCCAACTAATATTTGGAACTATAATATTATCATCATCTTTGAAATTCACTTTAAAAGTTTCAGCATTTTCCCCTTCAGAACGAAAGTTCAACTCATTTGTCAAAGTGGTCTCGAACTCTTCAGCCATTTTGCTAAAGCTATAAAGTTTGCCTAGTCTGGTATGATTGTCAACAAAATCTGCCAAGTCCTTTAATATACCCAAATCAAGTTTAATATTCTTTTCAATATTAGGTCTCTGAACTTTTACAACCACATCTTTACCTGAGAGTAATTTTGCTCGGTGTACTTGACCAATAGACGCTGCAGCTATGGGCTCCTCTTTGAACTCTTTAAATATATTTTCTAGTTTATCTCCCAGCTCAAATTCTATTACTTCCCGTACTTCAGTCATTGGAAATGGCGCTACTGCATCCTGAAGTTTTTCCAATTCGTGAATAATGTCATGCGGCAATAAATCTGGTCTAGTACTCATGATTTGACCTAATTTTATAAATGTCGGCCCTAATTCTTCGAATGATAATCTTAGTCTTTCTCCAATGGATACTTTTGAAGTTTCACTCTCTGATAATTCTCTGGATTGCTTATCTATATTAAGAAATTTAAGAATTCCTAACCTATCCATTAAGGTACCAAATCCATGATTTGCAAAAACCATGACAATTTGTCTGGACCTCTTAAATTTTCTGTGTCTATTAACTGCCACTATATTTGTCACCACTCATTCTAATTTCACTTTTTTGCTAAGAAAATAGCAGACATAGATTGAAAAGATGTCTTGTCATCTATATCTGCTTATACGTTAGTAAGCTAATATACCTTTTTTAAATCTTTGTGGAACAGACAACATAACTATCTTTCTTTCCCTAAAAAAAATACGCCTACCATACCTGGTCCTGTATGGGTCCCTATAATCGGCCCCAAACCATTTATTACTATGTCTTTGGGCGTTGTCTCACTCAGAATCAGAGATTTTAGATACTCTGCATCTTCTATGCAATCACCATGAGTGATGTATATCATTTGTTCTTCTGGTTTAATGGCGCGAGTTTTAAATTCTTCAAATAAAGTCCTGATTGATTTTTTTCTTCCTCTAATTTTTTTTACAACGTTAAGACTTCCATCATTAGAGACATTTAAAACCGGTTTAACTTCAAGCAAACCACCTATAGCTGCACTGGTGGCTGATATTCGTCCCCCTCTCTTTAAATGTTCCAAATTATCTATAGTAAACCAGTGATTTACCTTAAGTTTGTTAGACTCAATCCAATCTACTATTTCTTGTTTAGATTTTCCTTGTTTTAACATCTCACACGCATAATACACCAATAAGCCCTGACCAACAGAAGCGCTTTTCGAATCAATCACAGTTATGTCTGCTTCTGGGTTCGCTTCCAATATTTCATTTCTAGCTAGAACAGAACAATTAAACGTTTCACTTAGAGCAGATGAGAAACCTATATAAATAACTGAATCTCCTTTTGAAACAAAACTTCTAAACTCATTCTCAAAAGTATATGTCGTAATCTGAGCAGTAGTTGGCATGCTTCCATTTCGAATTCCATCGTAAAATTCTTTATAACTTAAAGATTTTCCAAAATCATCTGTATAATTAACCCCATTTATTGCAAAGGTAAATGGAATAACCTGTACATTATTCTGGGAAATATATTCAACGGGCAAATCACAATTTGAGTCAGTAACAATAACTATTCCCATTTTTAACACCTCTCAAAAGATAGATTGTTCAGCTAAAAACATACCCACAATTAAAAACCTGCCATTGTTCCGTCTTTTAACCGGCCAATCAAAATCCTATTTTTTTAACTCGTTTATATCCTTCTTTGTAGCTATTTCTTTCTCTTTTAAAATATCAATTAGCTCTTCTCTTATAATCCTTCTGACGTCCTCTTTTTCCATGAGATCTTCTTTGCGGGCAATATCTTTTGAATCTAGAGCTTCTAAAATTTCATCCTTCACCATTTTCTTGAAATCTTCACGTTGTTCTTCACCTTTTTTCACTAAATCATTAACCAGATCCTTTGCGTCTTTCCTGGCAACTTCACCTTTATTTACCAGATCATCAACAATTTCTTCAATTTTCTCTCTTGAGTATGAAAATACCCCAAGTCCCACATTGATTGATTTTTCAATTAATCCTGCCATTTTCTTTTCCTCACTTTCATAAAATTATTCAAATAAGATTTGCATAGCGTTTAATGCTTCAGGTAATTCTTCATCTTGATCAAGTAAAACCTGAATACCTGTACCAAACATTGACCCCAAAATTAAACGAGATAAAGTTTTTGTAGAATAGCCTTTTAAATCCTCTATTTGAAGATCATTAAAAATATACTTTTCAATTATGACCGATAAATCTTTAAATAATTCACTAAGCAAGCTACTGAATATAGGAGACCAAATAGCTAAACCTGTGAAATCATAGAGCAATCTGAAAAGTTCCGGATTATGCTTCAACATATTTTTAAAGTAATTAATTAAGCCTTTTACTCTTTTTTGAGGTGAATTTTCCTGCTTTAATGATTCCTCAATCTCTTTTAAGTATCTTGAAATCATCATTCCTACAACTTCTTTAAACAATCCCTCCTTGTTTTTAAAATAATAATTTAACTGGCTTAACACTACTCCCGCCTCATCAGCAATTTCTCTCATTGAAACATTGGCATAACCTCTAGTCGATATACAGGCATAAGCTGCTAATAGTATTTTTTCAGATTGACTTTGTTCTTCTGTTCCAACAAGCATTGCACCATCACCTTTCTTTATTCGGTCGTACGTCTGATTTATATATATAATAATATTTTTCTACTTTCTTGTCAAGAGCAATTCACTGTGTAGCATCAAATTTAAAATTTAACAAAACACACCCATAAATCATAATATTCTAAAAGCCAGGTCAATTTTTCATACTTCAATTTCAATTCCAGATCTAAAACAAATGACAAAATGGTCATCATACACTGTCACGTTTTGGATCAACTTCCTTATAAGCTTGTCATCGAAGATTTTAGTGCGATATTTGTTGGCACGAATAAACTCTATGAGTTCTTGAATCCTTTCATTCTCGCCGCTAAGAGAGGCATCCTCCGCAAGAAGGCTCTGACGCTTTTCGCGCAAGACATCAATTTCATCTGCAAGAAAGTCGTAATCCTTACCCTTGTTTGCAAGACTTATTACTTCTTTCTGCTTTTCTTCAAGCAAGTCGTTTATCTCAGAAATCCTGTACTCTGTGGTGTCACCGATTACTGCATGGATGTTTTCTTCCAGTGATCTAATCATATTATCTCCACTGGCAAGAAGTTTATTAATGGCTGTCATGACCGCATCGTATAGTTCAGCTTCCTTTACAGTTCGGTTCTCACAGACTTCGGGGCCTTGCTCGATTCTTGTAACACATCGCCAGACAAACTCTTTTCTGCCGTGAACATTCCAATAGACACGCCTGTAAATGTCACCGCAATCCCCACAGAAGGTTATGGTGCTTAAAGCGTATTTGCTGCTATAAAGTCTTTTGTTTTTATCAGCACCTGTGTAAATATTATTTCTACGATGCAGCTCCTCTTGTGCCTGTAAATAGATTTCCTTTGATATAATCGCTTCATGGCTGTTTTCAACATAGTACTGAGGTGCATGTCCTTCATTTTTAACGCGCTCTTTAGTGAGAAAGTCTACGGTAACTGTTTTTTGTAAAAGGGCATCACCCATGTATTTTTCATTTTTAAGAATCTTCTTTATGGTCTCCGGTCGCCATCTTGGTTTACCTGCAGCTGTTAAAATACCGTCCTTTTCGAGATTTCTTCCTATCCCAGCCAGGCTTTCGCCTTCAAGATATTCCTTATATATGCGTTTTATTATTCTAGCTTCTTTTGGTTCAATGACCAGATTGCCATCTTCATCTTTTGTATAACCCATAAATCGATTGTGGTTGACCTGGATTTTTCCTTGCTGATATCGATACTGAAGTCCAAGCTTTACGTTTTGGCTGAGCGACTGGCTTTCTTGCTGCGCGAGTGATGCCATGATGGTGATTAGTACCTCTCCCTTAGCATCCATTGTGTTGATGTTTTCCTTCTCGAAATATACGGATATGTTCTTCTCCTTAAGCTGTCTAATGTATTTTAGGCAATCCAAAGTGTTACGGGCAAATCGACTGATGGACTTTGTAATCACCAGATCGATGTTACCCTCCATGCACTCCTCAATCATACGGTTGAACTCTTCTCGTTTTTTCGTGTTCGTGCCTGAGATGCCGTCATCTGCAAATATGCCTGCAAACTCCCATTCAGCATTTTTCTTTATGAAGTCTGTGTAATGAGCAACCTGAACCTCATAGCTTGAGTTCTGCTCTTCGGTTTCTGTAGAAACGCGGCAATAAGCAGCTACACGAAGTTTATTTACTTTTTCTTTTGCTGTTGAACTTCCAACTCTCTTACGGGCTGGAATTACGGTTATATTTTTTTGTACCATCTCATACCTCGCTTTCTATCAGACTATACAAGTACTCAGCTCGCCCTACTGGATCGTCTGGAAGTTTCCCTTCTGATTTTCTCATTTTAAATCGCTCTATAGGTGGAGGTGCACTAAAAGCTGCAAGCTCTACAATTCTCCCTAAGTCCTTTGCTCGCTTTTGCCTAACTTCTTCGGCTTTATCGAATGTTTCTTTATCGATGATCGCTGGATACACGTCATTACCGAGATAGTTGATGTTTTTCAAAATTAGTCCCATGGATGAATGTGTCTTCTGAATACCAGCCTGCTCACCGGCCACAGCTAGAGAAAGTCCTGAAATGTACTTTTCAAAGAAATCCCTTACTTGGTCTGCAGCCCTTTCATCAACGGTAACAACTCCGTCCGTAATTGCATATCCGTATGGTACATAGGCCATTTACCTCACCACCCTTTCTTTAAGGGAAAGTCCGCATTTTAATTTAAATGTCAGTTCATCCCTTGAATTTACAATGATGTTTTCTACAAACTTTTCAAATGCCTCGTCCGTATAATTGCCATCAAACTTAGCTTTTGACACATGCTCAAAAAGCGCCTTTACCTCATCTGCCTGTGATGTTCCACTTGTAAATGACATGACCAGGTTTGTCTTCTCAGTTGTTAGATTTTTTATTTCGCTATCCAGAGCATTTCGTTCCTTGCTAAAAAGTGCTGGTTCAAGAAACCCTTTTGTCATAAGGCCAATAAGCGTATTGCGCTCTTCAGTCAATTGCTCCATTCGCTTATCGATGGCATCAATTCTTTCAAGGTCACACTCTTCTTGGTTTTTACTTATAGCATCATAAAGTGGCCCAAGGATAATCTTTCTGCTGTAGGCAAGCTTATTCATCATGGTGGCAAAGGTAGCCTTTATCTCTCCATCCCGAATAAACAACATGGAACAACTGTTCTTGTCTTCAATATGCCCTATGCAGCTCCAGGCGATATAACTTCTGCCAGCAGAGTAGTTTGTTTTTCTCCTAAACGTGGATCCACACTCTCCACAGATGATTCTGCCGCTTAATACATATCTATTCTGATAAGCCTTTTTGTTAACGGCCTTACTCTTTGCTCTTTGTGTTATCAGCTTTTGTGCCTTAGAAAACACTTCTTTGCTGACGATAGGCTCATGATGATTCTTGCAGTAAAATTGGTCTTTCTCACCTTTATTAGGTCGTCGATTGTAGTTGTTGTCCGTGTATGTCTTTTGGAAAAGCGCATCCCCTTTGTATTTTTCATTTCGGAGCATATCAATCACTGTGCCTGAACTCCAATGGTTACCTCTTCTCGCAGGAATCTTGTCCCTGTTCAGGCCCTTTGCAATCACACTTCCACCTTTACCTGAAAGACACTCTGAAAAAATACGCTTAACAACTTCTGCTTCTTCTGGAACGATGACCATCTCACCATTCACATTGGCATAACCATAAGGTGGACTGCCAATAATGAAACTGCCATTTTGAAATTTTCTGCTGATTGACCATGTCATGTTCTGTGAAATGGATGCCGACTCTTCTGCCGCAAACCCAGATAAAATAGAAAGCATTAACTCACCTTCCATATCACCTGTGTTTAGATTTTCCTTCTCGAAATAAATGAAAACACCGATATTTAAGAGCTGCCTTACCAGTTCTAAGCAATCCGTGGTATTACGTGCAAACCGGCTTATGGATTTGGTGATAATATAATCAACCCGATTACTTTCACAATCGCGAATCATGCGAAGAAGCTCAGGTCTTTTTTCCTTTTTCGTCCCTGATATGCCTTCGTCATAATAAAGCCCTGCAAACTCCCATTCTGGATTGGATTTGATGTAGTTTTCATAGTGCTCCCGCTGAGCTTTAAGGCTTTCCAATTGTTCATCACTATCTGTTGAAACCCTGGCATATGCGGCCACTCGGAGCTTGTTTTTTGACAACTGTGACTTTGTCAATTCATCGATTTTCGTTATCTTTTTCATTGTCTCACCTCGCTTTCTTTCATTACATATATCACTCTAAAAGCCACTAATAGCAAGTGATTTAAGACATAATCTCAGCTAGCTTTGGTAAGAATTTCTGGCGGTTTAACGCTGATATTTTTTGTCGTTCATCCTCTGTAATTTTGCCTTCTTTATGAAGCATCCTGATGATACTTTCTGCTATATAAAAGTCATATTCTCTCTGCAACTGTTCTTCTGTCATCGGTTCTGTTTCACCCTTGATCGGGCTGCCATCTTTCACTTCAATAATCTTCATAAAAAAACACCTCCTACCTGGTAGCCACGGCAAGAGGTGAAATCTGATGTTTTAACTAATCTTTCTTATAAAATTCGCATTCATAACCATCGGCATCAAGGAGTAACCCCTTTGCCCAGGGAGGGACTCTACTCATCTGCTGGCACACCCTATCAAGTGACATGCTAGGATCCGCCTCAATAATAACTTCATCATGAACATGAGCCACAATGCGGTAAGAGCTTAGAGTCTTTATGGCATGCATCAAAATATCACGAGAGATTGCTTGGACAATGTTTTCTACAAACTTAGGCCCATAGCTTTCAAGTCGATCCCATTTTTTAGTAGCACCGACACCTTCGTAAGTGACCGATTCACCACCGAAGATATTCTCACCAATCTTTGGTTTAACGTAGGCAAGCTGCCTACCAGAAGGAAGAACGATAAAGAGCATTCCACTCCTGTAGTGAAACTTAATATTTTGTATTTCTTGAGATTGCTTTTCTTTGATGCACTTCTTAGCTACTCTATCCACATCCCACCAGAATTTTACGATGTACGGATTGGCCTGCCTCCAGGCATTAACCAGGGGTTTTAATTCTTCCTCCTCAAGGCCCATCACCAGCGCGCCCATAGCCTTTAAAGCTCCCACTGATCCACCATAACCTAGGGCCAGTTCTGCGATCTTGCCTTTCTGCCTTAAATGGCCATTCACACCATGCTTTTCTACAGGGACACCAAACATCTGTGATGCGGATGCACAATAAATGTCACCGCCGCTTGCAAATACTTCACTTCTCCACTTTTCACCTGCAAGCCATGACAGCACACGAGCCTCAATAGCAGAAAAGTCGGCAACTATAAACTTACAGCCTTTCTTTGGCACAAAAGCTGTCCGAATAAGCTGTGAAAGAGTATCTGGTATATCTTCATAAAGCATTTCGAGAACTTCAGAATCACCATTTTTTACGATGCCTCGTGCCTCTTTTAAATCCTGCATATGGTTTTGAGGTAAGTTCTGCAGCTGCACTATTTTTGAGCTGAAACGACCTGTTCGATTGGCCCCCAGAAAAGTAAACATACCACGAATCCTGCCATCACTGCAGACAGCATTTTCCATTGCAGCATATTTCTTAACAGAGGACTTTGCCAGTTGCTGACGGAGTTTAAGCACCTCAGCTAGACGCTCCGGTGCTTCCTTTAATAGTTCTGCAACAGCCTTTTTACCAAGGGTATCTGTTTCCACGCCATTTTCTGAGAGCCAGCCTTTCATCTGTTGCACCGAGTTTGGATTATCAATTTCTGTTACTTTCTGCATCTGATCCATCAGCTTGGTGCGTGACATCTCATCCATAGTAATGGCCTGTTTAATAAAGTCCATATCTACCTTTATGCCACGATCATTGATTCTCTCACTTAAATGGTATTCATCCCATATGAAATCTGGCACAGGAAATTTAATCAATTTCTGCTCAATCTCCATCTCTGCTTCGACATCACGAATGTTATAGGATTTGAATCTCTCCCATTTGTCTGGATCGTCAGAAGGTAAATTTCTTGTGCGGTTTCCATTTGTCTTAGTGGGGCTACAAGGAGAACAAAAGAAACGAATCAGATCTTTACCTTCCGTCATTTTTTGCTTCCCAAGGCCAAGAACTGCACCCACACCTACTAATGATAACGGCAGCCCCATATATGCTGCCCATGTCATTGTGCACCTCCATGATTCAGGAGAAATATACTCGCCCACTGGATATCCCAGAAAGCTTGAGAAGCATATCCGCTCAAAGGAAGCGTTATGAGCATATTTTATAACTTTATCATCTTCTAATGCAGAAATTATTACTGGTGGTATCTTTTCACCACGGGCTAGATCAATTATTCTAACCTCACTTTCATCTGTGGAATAGGCAAACAAAATAATTTCAAAATCATCTGCTTGAACATAACGATACACACCACACTTTGCTAAATTGACGCTACTATAAGTTTCAATATCACAATGTAATGTTTTTATTTCAGCCATGCATATCTATCTCCATTCTTTATTTTGCTTATAGCCTGATGACCCACACCATACATCTCTCCAAGCCGAGTGCAGGTAAACCCGCAGAATAATCCGAATCGTATTCCTTCAACATCATCCGTGGTAAGTTTCTTCCATGCTTTGCCTTGGCGATAAACATCATAAACATTTTCAGTCTGCGTATCATATCGAAGGTTCATTAGGCGATTATCTTTTGGATCCCCGTTTGCATGAAGCACATACATACCATCTCTTTCGCCTACAAAAGAAGCCATAACCAAATGATGAACTGCAAAGGTTTGTCTTGGATCATTTAGGACAACCATTAGATAATTACCTCGATTTCCGGGTCGAAGTATTCTTTCCTTTAATAAATAATCAAACTCGCCATTCTGATTGCTACTATGAATTACACGTTCAAGACTCTTAATTCTGCCCTCACTGCTTGCCTGGTACTTCCCCTCATATCCGGGTATGTCTTTCCATATTTCATCCATTTAATATACCTCCTAAAAAAGCAGGTGGCAGAGGAAATACCCCCACCACCGTCAATTGGCCTTTTCTATTAGGCAAGGAAGTCATCATCTGCAAGCGTTGAAAAATCATCTGCTGCAGAGGTCTTTCCACCAAGAGGCTCTCCATCCTTAATTTTTTGAATATTACCCAAACCACAAGCAACACCCTTATTACCGTTTGAGTTAAAAGCATAGAAGTTGAGTGAAACCCTACCATAGCAACCGCTGTACACCTCGCTGCGATCCATAATTGGCTTAACACTTTTGTCTACAATCTGTGGCGCTGTCTTGCTATTCGCATTGATGAAGTAATGGCCTTTATAAGCCTCATCATCACGCTCTACATCTCCGTCACGCAGTGGCAGTTTTATTGCCGCTTTATTCGGTTTCTTTCCACCAAATTTTGCGATGCCTTCCTCAATGGCTGCATCCACAGCAGCATTTATAGCATTAATGGTTTCTGTATCGTCTTTGGGAATAAGCACAGATACACTGTATTTTTCTGCGCCACCGTTGATGGATACTGGCTCCCATCCGTGAAAATAAGAAAGCCTTGTGTTTACACCTGTAATAACTTTAGTTCTGTTTTCGATTTTACTCATAATATTAACCCTCCATAATTTCGGTAAATTCGTTTTTTGCATCAGCTACGTTCATCGCCGGTCTTTTATCCGAGTTAGGGACAAGAGTCGGCTTGCCCGGTGGTTTATAAATGAGGTTTCCTAGAATTTCCTCAAATTTGGTTTTACCCATCAATTTTTGCATCTCTGTCATAGGGATGAGGCTCTTACGATAAATGTCCTTGTATCCGCTGATGACAGCTTTTTCTGCTACTGCATTTTCATCTTTATACTTTCGAACAGATCGACCTTCCACAACCTTAAAACCATGCCACTCTTTACCGTGATTGACTGCAGCGTCTGTCGCATAAGCAGTTATCTCATTCGCCCATTTGGTAAGGTCGGGAAGAATGGTTAGAACTTCTTCTATCTCACTATCTGTAAGTAACGGTGGCATCTTAAACTCCATCTGTGCTAGTTTCAGATTTTCATCAGCTCTAGCACGACATCTGCTGGATGCTCTGCAGAAGGTACACCATGGACCAGGGATATATTCACCTTCACCTTGATAGGCTTTTGCGGCTTTTGGTTTTAGTTCCTCTTCTGCCCAGGCTTTAAGTTCTTCTACCGGAACAGTCCATGTGCTGACATTTTCTCTTCGTGGTTGAAAAATTGTCATTGATATTTCCTTGATGTCGTATAGGCTGTCATAAATCTCTAAAGCGCCTAATGCATACAGTTTCATCTGTGGATTGTCCTCTGCATCCACTAGCAGGCCCATACCATATTTGAAATCTACGATGTGAAGTCTATCATCTGAGATGATCACACAATCTCCTGTCCCAAAACCATCTGGAACATAACAAGAGAAATCAAGACGTTGTTCAATAAGAACGATAGGATCTGTGCAAGACTTTCTTGCAAGTTCTACCTGCTCCATGATGAAGTCAACGTAGGCATCCGTGCATTCTTCCATTTCATCTGAATCATACTCTGATGTAGGCCTCTTACTTCTGATTCGAAGTGCCTTTTTTAGCTTGTGTTCAGAGAGGGCATGAGCTGCTGTACCTTCTTTTGCTGCTTCTCCATTTGTGTTTTCAAACTCAAGTTCAAGCCTTGCAGACGGTAAACAATGAAGCCATCTGTGTGATGAAGATGCAGATAATATTGCATGATTACCCATTCCCAAGAACCTCCGCATCTTTCAAGATGTCAGCATAATAAGCCTTATCAACAGCACTTAACTTGTCAGCACCATACTTCCCAATGATGCCCCGCACTTCAGCGGTAAAGCCAAGCTGACTTTTTTCGGCAAGTACCATTCTCACTTTTTCCAGCGAAATATCCGACTCTTTTGCTTTTTCTGTCTTTGTGGTAGGTGTTTCTTTGGGATCAGAATCGCTATCTACCATTGCATCACAAACCGCTTGTATGCTATCAGCAAGACTTCGCATATCATTTACCACATCAAGCAGTAACTTTATTTTGCTCAAGGTCATTTCCTCCTTTCGTCATCTCACAGATAGAGAGTTCCTCGATGCTGTCTCCGGGGATTACAATCGTTACACGCTGTTTTCCCCCAAGAAGGAATCGAAGGATGCGCTCCCTCACGGAAAAGTTACGGTAAGTAACAATCCCGCCTGTCTGTGGTTTCTTTGAAACACTAATTTTTAGATTGTGCTTCATATCCATCACCTCTTTCTGAAGGGCGCTTTTATTTGTTGCCCTCTACCTGGTAGCCTCAGGAGATACATAAATCTGACGATTTAATAAAAAAATGCCCAAGGAAGTTTTAAACCTCCAAGGGCATCATGCTTAGTTAGGGATTTTCAGTTTTTGACCGGTATAGATAATCGTTGATTTTAAATTGTTCAGTTTAACAATCTCTGTGTATCTTGTACCGCTACCGAGTAGTTTGGCTGCAATTGCCCAGAGAGAATCACCTTTAACTACCGTATACTCTTTGTAAGTTGGTGAAGAGGTGCTACCGGTGGGATATACAATCATACCATCGTTGTTGAAAACATAATAACCCGGGTTCTTATCAACCTGTGCCTTTGCATTGGAAAGGATACGATATGCACCAAGCTGTGATTTCGCATCTGCCCAAGTCTTTCTAACGCGGTAATAGCCAGTAGTCAACTTTTCAGGATAGGTTGTATTTTCAGACCCCCCTGCAGGTGGTTCATCTGCTGAAAGTAACTTTTTAACCTCTGTTCTAAAAGTGTCCATGCTCTTAGCATATCTTGAAAACCAATGTCTTGGATCAGCATGATTGGATGCAATCCCTCGTTGATACCCCTCATAGTGGCCGATAATAATACCGTCAGCCATCGGGTCGAGTTTATACTCCTTACAAAGGTATGCACATAGCTCCACCGCTTTTTTATAGACCGCATTAAAATACGAGGCATCGGTCAAACCGTCCTCGCAGATTTCAAAGCCAATATGTGTGTTATTTGCATCGCCTCCAGCATGCCAACCTCTATGATTCCATGGTAGGGTTTGATAAGTGGCAATGGAGCCATCTTTAAGTTTCCCTATAAAGGCATGGACACAAACCTGTCTTCCATCTGGTCTGTCTTGATTCCAATGATTATTATATTGATTCACTCCTAACAGACCATCATCCGGCCCAACATATCTGCGTAAATTTGGATTGTTCGCTCCGGTGCTATGAACCATGATGCCTTTAGGTATAATCTTTCTGCCAGCCTTGTAGCAAGCATTCTCTGTAAAAATAAGCTTTCTGAGATTCATTATTGCTCTCCTCCTTTGTTATGCAGCTGAGCAAGAATATCCTTTAATTTCTCTGGTATCGGTAATCCTAAGCGCCCTGCATTTTCCAACATGGAAACCCCTTCATTGGAGCAATAGAAAAAGATGATGGCGGTTCGGAGCATGCTACCGTCTCCTATAAGGTTCGTGTCGATAATATGGCCGATTCCTACCATTACAAAAATAAGCACCTTCTTAAAAATGCCTCGAAAACCGACTTCGCTGGATAGCTTTTTATCAACAATGGCGCACATGACACCAGTGATATAATCAGCCACCATCAATGTAACTAATGCATATAAAAACCCATCAAACCCTCCTAAAAACCATCCCAAGAATCCGCCTAATGCAGTTAGTGCCACTTGTACCCAGTTCCAAATTTCCTTCATGACTTTTACCTCCTTCATGATTTTGAATATATAAAAAGAGTGCCTGCATCTTCGCAAACACTCTTGGATCGTTATAATTGATTCGTTTATATTTGTTTAGGCAGTGCCTCCCATAATCTCATGTCCTCCTGTCCTAAAGACCAAATGGCAATTCCTCTAAGTTTCCACC
>Ga0208243_1000267_pt1 | contig 35508 bp, 33 predicted proteins | sample Subbio2Aug_QV12A_FD_184826 | JGI IMG/M metagenome (GOLD analysis project Ga0208243, IMG submission 184826) | Serpentinite rock and fluid subsurface biosphere microbial communities from McLaughlin Reserve, California, USA - CR12Aug_QV12A (SPAdes) | ecosystem: Environmental > Terrestrial > Deep... | reverse complement strand
CCCGCCCCGATCTCCTCGCGATCCGGCGCTTCTCCGATCTCGTCGTGGCGAGCGATTTCCTCGATCCCGTCGAGGAGACGATGGAGTGGCTCGACGTGCTGCCCCGGCACGGCGTGCGCGTGCATCTCGTCGAGATCGCCGATCCGGCGGAGGAGACCTTCCCCTATTCCGGGCGCACCGAGTTCGTCGATCCCGAGACGCAGCAGAAGTACACCGCCGGCCGCGCCGAGACCCTGTCAGCAGAGTATCGCCGCCTCTATGTCGCCCGGCGCGAGGCGCTGATGTCGTGGAGCACCCGGCTCGGCTGGAGCTACACCGTCAACCACACCGATCGCCTCGCTTCCGAGGCGCTGGTGCGGCTGCACATGGCGATGTCCGGCGGCGTCGGACAGGGCGGCGCGCGATGAGTTTCCTCGCCTTCGGCCAGCCCCTCGTCCTGTTCGGTCTGCTCGCACTGCCGGTGATCTGGTGGCTGCTGCGGCTCACCCCGCCGAAGCCGCAGACCGAGGTCTTCCCGCCGCTGCGCATCCTGATGCGCGTGCTCAAGCCGGAGGAAACGCCGCACCAGAGTCCGTGGTGGCTGACGCTGCTGCGTCTGCTGATGGCTGCGCTGGTCATCTTCGCCCTCGCCGATCCGGTCTTCAACCCGCGCGAGCGCCTGGAGACGGGCGGCGGTGCGGTGGCCATCGTCATGGACAACGGCTGGGCGACCGCCGGCGACTGGGCTCTCCGCGTGGCGACGGCCGAGCGGCTGATCGCCGATGCCGGCGCCTCTGAAGCGCCCGTCATCCTCGCCTTCACCGCCGACAAGCCGAACGCCGAGATCGGACCCTTCGACGCCGAGCAGGCCATCGACCGCCTCCGCGCCGCCGAGCCGCGTCCGGTTCCCGTTGACCGGGCCAGCGTCTACGGCCGCGTCGCCGCCGCGCTGCAGGTCTCGCCGGGATCAACGGTGGCGGTGCTGTCCGACGGCCTCGCCACGGCAGGCGACGAGGCCGCCTTCTCTGCCCTGCTCGGGGAGAATGCCGGCCGGCTCGTCTGGATCGAACCCGACCGCCTGACGATGGCGGGGCTGACGGCCGTCGACAACCAGCCCGATGCCTTTCTCGCCACCGCGGTGCGCCCGGCGGGCGATCCCGCCCCGCGGCAGATCACCGGCGGCGCCTTCGACGATCGCGGGCGGCGCATCGCCGACACCGTCTTGACCTTCGGCCCAGGCGAGACGACGGCCGTCGGAGAGATCCGCGTCCCCTTCGAACTGCGCAACGACTTCGCCGCCATCCGCCTTGACGGCGAGAGCCAGGCCGCCGCGGTCCGCGTCCTTGACGAGAATTCCAGACGCCGCCGCGTCGGGCTCATCTCCCAGTCGGAGGCCGACCAGGCCCAGCCGCTGCTGTCGCCGCTCTACTATATCCGCCGTGCGCTGCAGCCCTTCGCCGATCTCGTCGAGCCGACGACGCCCGACCTCGCCGAAGCGATCCCGCAGATACTTGAGCAGAGGCCGGCCATGATCGTCATGGCCGACGTCGGCACCCTGCCGGACGACGCGCGCGAAGCGCTGATCGAATGGATCGACGGCGGCGGGACGCTCGTTCGCTTCGCCGGGTCCCGCCTCGCCGCGGCCGAGAACGATCCGGACCTCCTGCCGGTCCGGCTGCGGCTCGGCGAACGCTCGATGGGCGGATCTCTGTCGTGGACGGAGCCGCAGCCCGTCGCCGACTTCCCGGCGAGCGGCCCCTTTTCCGACCTGGCGCCGCCGCGCGAGGTCTCGGTCGCCCGGCAGGTGCTGGCTGAGCCGACGCCCGACCTGTTCGAGCACACCTGGGCGAGTCTGGCCGACGGGACGCCGCTGGTGACCGGTGCCCGGCGCGGCGACGGAACGCTGGTGCTCTTTCACGTCACCCCCGAGGCGACCTGGTCGAACCTGCCGATCTCGGGCAGCTTCGTGGAGATGCTGCGCCGCATCGTCCAGCTGTCGCGCAACCAGGGCGTCATCGACGCATCCGGGCGCCCGGGTGAGCAGTCGCTGGCACCCTACCGCATGATCGCGGCGAACGGCGCCCTCGTGCCGCCGCCTGCGGACGCCGAGCCCCTTCCCGTCGGCGCTGGCGCCGGCCGCGGCGTCACCATCGCCAATCCGCCCGGCCTCTACGGCACCGACGAAGGCGTCGTCGCGCACAACTTGCTTCCGGCGGACGCCGCGCTGAATCCGATCGAGCGTCCCGAAACGTCGCTGCCTGTCTCCGAGTTCGCCTATGCTGCCGACGAGTCCCGCGACCTGAAGGGCCTGCTGGTCGCGCTCGCCCTGGCGCTGATGGTGCTCGACACCCTCGCCGTGTTCTGGATGGGCGGTATCTTCCGGCGCGGCGGCCGGATCGGGCGGCGCCGGGCGGGCAGCGCCGCGGCGGGACTGTTCGCGCTCGCGGCGCTCGGCCTCGTCCTGCCGCCACCCGGCCAGGCCCTGGCGCAGGATGCCGCACCCGAAGGCGGGATGAACGACGTCGACGCGGTCGAGGCGATCTCGAAGACGCGCATCGCCTACGTGCTCACCGGAAATGCATCCGTCGATGCGGTCAGCCGCGCCGGACTGGCGGGCCTGACCCGCTTCCTCATCGAGAAGACCGCCCTTGAGCCCGGCCAGCCCGCCGGCATCGACGTGGAGACCGACGAACTTTCCTTCTACCCGCTGATCTACTGGCCGATCGACGAGACTGCGCCGATGCCGAGCGATGCCGCCGTCGCGCGCGTCGACGCCTACATGCAGCAGGGCGGCACGGTGCTCTTCGACACGCGCGACCAGTTCTCGACCGGGATCGGCCTGTCGGGCGCGGCCAGCCCCGCCACGCAGCGCCTGCGCGACATCGTCGCCGGTCTCAACGTGCCGCCGCTCGAGCCGGTGCCGGACGACCACGTGCTGACCAAGTCATTCTACATCCTGCAGAACTTCCCCGGCCGCTACAACGGCAGCCCGCTCTGGGTGGAGGCCTCGCTCGACGCCTCCAACGTGGAGGAGCGCCCGGTGCGGACCGGCGACGGCGTCTCGCCGATCCTGATCACCGCGAACGATTTCGCGGGGGCCTGGGCTGTCGATGCCAGCGGCGACCCGCTGCTGCCGACGGTTCCGGCCGATCCCATGCAGCGCGTCTACGCGCTGCGGTCCGGCGTCAACATCATGATGTACATGCTCACCGGCAACTACAAGTCGGACCAGGTGCACGTCCCGATCCTGCTGGAGAGGCTCGGCCAATGACCCGAATCGCTGCCGCCGGGAGACAGCCATGAACTGGTCCATCGCCTTCGAGCCCCTGCTCGACTGGACGTGGCTCGGCATCGTGCTCGTCCCGCTGGCTCTCCTGGCGCTCGCCGGTCTCGTGCTGCGCCAGCGCGGCGCGCCGTTCCGTGCGGCCGCGATGGCGGCACTGGCGCTCGCCCTGCTCAACCCCGTCCTGCTCGACGAGGACCGCGAACAGCTGCAGAGCGTCGTGGCGATCGTCGCCGACCGCAGCCAGAGCCAGGAGATCGGCGACCGCTCCGCCACCACGGACGCCGCGGTCGAGGAGCTGAAGGCCAGGCTCGCCCGCTTCCCGCAGTTCGACGTGCGCGTGGTCGAGGCCGGACGGGCGAGCGAGACCGAGGACCGCACCGAGACCCGCCTCTTCGGCGCGCTGGACGGGGTGCTGCGCGACGTGCCGCAGTCGCGCGTGGCCGGCGCGATCCTGGTGACCGACGGCCAGGTGCACGACGTGCCGGAGCGGCTGGAGGGCTCGAACGCGCCGCTGCATGCGCTGATCACCGGGTCCGAGGACGAGCGCGACCGGCGCGTGCGTTTCGAGAACGCGCCGCGCTTCGGCATCGTCGACCGGCCGCTCGCCATGACCTACCGCGTCACCGACACGGCCGGAGGCCAGGACGCGGTCGACGTCCGCGTCAGCGTCAACGGCGAACAGGTCGCGGTCGAGACGGCGATCGTCGGCGAGGAGATGTCGCTGGAGATCGTCGTGCCCGGCGCCGGGCGCAACATCGTCGAGCTGTCGATCGACCGGCTGGATGGCGAGATCACCGACACCAACAACCGCGCCATCGCACTGGTGGACGGCATCCGCGAGAACCTGCGCGTGCTGCTCGTCTCCGGCGAACCGCATGCGGGCGAGCGCACCTGGCGCAACCTTCTGAAATCGGACGCGGCCGTCGACCTCGTCCACTTCACCATCCTGCGACCGCCGGAGAAGCAGGACGGCACGCCGATCAACGACCTGTCGCTGATCGCCTTCCCGACGCGCGAACTCTTCGTCGAGAAGATCAACGACTTCGACCTGATCATCTTCGATCGCTACCAGCACCGCGACGTGCTGCCGATCCTCTATTACGATTACATCGCCGAATACGTGGAGAACGGCGGCGCGCTGCTGGTCGCGGCCGGGCCGGAATATGCCGGCGCGCAGTCGATCTCGCGCACGCCGCTGATGGCGGCGCTGCCCGGACTGCCTACGGGCGAGGTGATCGAGCAGGGGTTTTTCCCGCGCCTGACCGAAACCGGCCAGCGCCACCCCGTGACGCGCGGTCTCGAAGGATCGGGACAGGAGCCGCCCGCCTGGAGCCGCTGGTTCCGGCTGATAGGCATCGACCGCCCCCAGGGCCAGGTGGTCATGGACGGACCGAACGACCAGCCGCTGCTGATCCTCGACCGCAAGGGCGAGGGCCGCGTCGGCATGTTCCTGTCCGACCAGGGCTGGCTCTGGGCACGCGGCTTCGAGGGCGGCGGGCCGCACGTCTCGCTCTACCGGCGCATCGCGCACTGGCTCATGAAGGAGCCGGAACTCGAGGAGGAACGCCTGACGGCGTCCGGGCGCGGCATGACGCTCGACATCCGCCGCCAGTCGATGAGCGACGATCCGGGCGTGGCGAGCGTCATCACGCCTTCGGGCGAGCGCATCGACGTGCCCCTGCGGCCCGAGAGCCCCGGCATCTTCACCGCCAGCACGGCGGTGGACGACATCGGCCTCTATCAGGTGGCGAACGGCGATCTCGCCACCCTCGCCCATGTCGGGCCGGTGAATGCTCCCGAGTTCGCCGAGACCGTCTCCACCACCGAGGTGCTTCGGCCGCTGGCCGAGGCGACCGGCGGCAGCGTGCGGCGGCTGGAAGGCTTCGCCGGCGGCCTGTCGATGCCCGGCATCGTCCCGGTGCGCGCAACCGGCGCCACCTCCGGCCGTGACTGGATCGGGCTGCGCACCACCGAGGATTCGATCCTCCGGTCGGTCGACCGCGTGCCGCTGTTCGGCGGCTTCCTCGGCCTCGGCCTGCTCCTGCTGGCGCTCGGCTCGATGTGGTGGCGCGAGGGGCGGTAGAGCGCTGCGCCTCAGCCCGCGGCCGCCACACGCTCCACGACGTGGGACGCGAGATCGGCGACGGCGTCGGCGTGCCGCATCTCGCCCGTCAGCGTCTCCAGCGCGCCGTCCTCGATCTCGTGGATCAGCAGCCGGCGGTAGTCCACCGGGCGCGGCATCGTGATCTGGCCGATCGGCACCTGCCGGAAGCCGAGCGGGCCGTAGTAGGGCTCGTCGCCGACCAGAATGACCGAGCCCCAGCCGGCCTTGCGCGACGCCTCGAGCGATATCCGCACGAGCCTGCGGCCGATGCCGAGGTCCTTGTACGAGGGCCGCACCGCGAGCGGACCGAGCAGCAGTGACCGCCCGTCCCCGACCGCGATGCGCGTCAGCCGCACGGTGGCGACGACGCGCCCGTCATGGGTGGCCACGAAGGACAGCGCCCGCTCGTGCGGGCCGCCCTCGCGGATCTTGTAGGCGGCGCGGGCGAAACGCCCGGGTCCGAAGGCCTCGGCGTTGATCTCGTCGATCTCATGGTCGTGCGCGGCCGTTTCGGCCAGGTAGCTGATCTCGTGCATGGAACTCGTCCGTATCGTCGGGAAGGATGCCGCGGGATGCGGCGGACGCAAAGAATCGGCGCCGCTCAGGCGCGGGCGCTCATTCGTCGTCGTGCGATACGGGTTGCGAACACTGTCGGTCCTCGAGAGGTCCGGCTCCGCTATCACCATTTTCGGCCAGCGTCCATCGGCAATTCGCCGGTCGGCTTCGTCCCCGGCGGCGGGTGACGAACTGTTCAGACGCCTGACGGTTGGGATCGACGGGCAAGACACCTAGGTTGGGGCAGAAGAAAAGGGAGACGATCGATGGGATTGCTGGTCGACGGCACGTGGCAGGACAAGTGGTACGACACCTCCAAGAGCGGCGGGCGCTTCCAGCGCTCCGAATCGCAATTCAGGGATTTCGTCACCGCCGACGGCACCCCGGCGAAGGGCCGCACGCGCGGGTTCAAGGCGGAGCCCGGCCGCTACCACCTCTACGTCTCGCTCGCCTGTCCCTGGGCGCATCGCACCCTGATCGTCCGGGCGCTGAAGAAGCTGGAGGACGTGATCTCGGTTTCGATCGTCGACCATTTCATGGGCAAGGACGGCTGGACCTTCGTCGAGCGCGACGGGTCGACGGGCGACACGCTGTACGGCTCGCAGTTCCTGCACCAGATCTACACCCGGGCCGACCCGGCCTATTCAGGCCGCGTCACCGTGCCGGTGCTGTGGGACAGGCAGGAAGAGACCATCGTCTCCAACGAATCCTCCGAGATCATCCGCATGCTCAACTCGGCCTTCGACGCCTGGGGCGACGCATCCGTCGACTTCTATCCGCAGGCGCTCCGCGACGACATCGACGCCTGGAACGGGCGCGTCTACGGCGCGATCAACAACGGCGTCTATCGCTGCGGCTTCGCCACCACCCAGGAAGCCTATGACGAGGCCTTCGACGAACTCTTCGGCGCGCTCGACGCGGTGGAGGAACAACTGTCGAAGAACCGCTACCTGACGGGCGCGACGCTGACCGAAGCCGACTGGCGGCTGTTCACGACGCTTGTGCGTTTCGATCCGGTCTATGTCGGCCATTTCAAGTGCAACCTGCGCCGGATCGCCGACTATCCGAACCTCTGGAACTACACTTGCGATCTCTTCCAGGTGCCGGGAGTGGCCGGCACCGTCGACCTGCACCACATCAAGCACCACTATTACGGCAGCCACGAGACCATCAATCCGACGCGCATCGTGCCGCGCGGCCCGGCGATCGACTTCGCCGCGCCCCATGACCGCGACCGCTTCGCCGAACTCCGGCAGGACGCGCCGGCCTACCAGTAGGGAGATCGCGCCAGGCCCTCGAACTGCTCGGCGAGCCGCGCGCGCGTGGCGCGCGTGGTGCCCTCGGGAAGCGCGTCGAGCCGGAAGAACGCCGCTTCGGCGATCTCCCTGTCGGCCAGCTTCGGCCCGGTCTGGCGGAAGTCGCTGACGACGTAGAGGGCGACGTGGTCGCGCCGGCTGGCGGCGCGGTTGTAGTACATGGCAGCGAGATGCGGCGCGCCGCGCATCTCGATGTTGCACTCCTCGACGAGTTCGTGCCGCAGCGCCTCCACCAGCGTCTCGCCGGTCTCGACGCCGCCGCCCGGCAGCTGCCAGCCGGCGACGTAGGTATGGCGCACCAGGAACACCGTGCCCTCCGCCTCGTTGGTGACGATGGCTCGCACGCCGAGCGTCATCGGCCGCCGCAGCAGGAACCAGAGGTGGAACAGGCGGCCGCGCAGGCGGGCCAGCCGCTTCCGGCCGAAGGGTCCGGGGTCGCCCTGCCCGCTCATCCGCGCCGCCGTCCGCACTGGATCGCGCGCGGTCCCTGTCCTAGAAGGTTCCGATGTTTCGTCTCGCGCATCTCTCAGACCTGCATCTCGGCCCCCTGCCGGACGTTTCCTACCGGGAACTCGCCTCCAAGCGCATCACCGGCTACGTCAACTGGCAGCGGCATCGCCGCAAGGCGATCCACAACGGCGTGACCGACGCGCTCCTGCATGACATCGCCAGGCACGAGGTCGACCACGTCGCAGTTACCGGCGACCTCGTCAACCTCGCGCTCGACGCCGAGATCGACATCGCCCGCGAATGGCTGGAGATGGCCGGCACACCCGACCGCCTCTCGGTCGTTCCGGGAAACCACGATGCCTACGTGCCGGGGGCGCTGCACAAGGCCTGCAGGGCCTGGCGGCCCTGGATGACCGGCGAGAAGACGCATGTCTGGCAGAGCGAATCCGGATTTCCCTACCTTCGCACCTATGGCGGCGTGGCGCTGATCGGGGTGTCCTCCGCCCATGCCACGGCGCCGTTCCTGGCGCTCGGCACCTTCCGCGAGGAACAGGCGGCGAGCGTGGCGAAGCTGCTCGACATGGCCGCCGGGCGCGGCCTTTTCCGCATCGTCATGATCCACCATCCGCCGGTGCGCGGCCTGACCACCGCGCACAAGCGGCTCTACGGCATCGGCCTGTTCCAGAAGACGATCGCCCGCCACGGCGCCGAACTGGTCCTGCACGGACACACGCACGACCCGACGCTGTCCTGGATCCGGGGCAAGGGGCACAGGGTGCCGGTTCTGGGGGTGACGGCGGCCGGCCAGGGAACCGCCGGCGAGAAGCAGCCGGCGCAGTACAACCTCATCGAGATCGACGGCGAGCCAGGCGCCTGGCGCGTGATGCACGCGCGCCGCGGCATCAAGGGCCAGTTCCCGGTGCTGACGGTGGACGGCGGACAGCCGACCGACCTCTACTCGGCGCCTCAGTTCGAGGCGAAATAGGCGGCGATGCGGTCGTAGTAGACCGCCGCGAGCACGGCCAGACCCGCCAGGGCCCCTGCCAGCACCACGCCGACCCCCGACAGGAACGCGCGCAGCCTCCCGGGCCGGCGGGGCGGCATCCGGTAGGCCCGGGCCTCGTCCGTCCTGTCGTCGTCGTCCTCGTCCCGGCCCCGCCCGGCATAGGACAGCAGCGAGCCGCCCGGCCGTTCCTCGCGGGCGGCACGGGGCGGCGCCTGATCGCGCGGGTGCGGCGCGCTTCGGCGGCGGGATGGCCGGCGGAACGGTTCGTCGTCCGCCGAGGACCGCTCGCGCTGCGCCAGCACCGGTTCCACGGGGCCGTCCAGCCAGCGCTGCCGCTCGACCATGCGCTCGGCGATGTAGCGGGTGACCTGCTGCGCGACCGGCCGCATGTCGGTCGATTCCGCGAGCACGATGCGCCCCATCCGGGTGTCGCGGACGAAGCGGTAGGTGCGGCGGTCGCGGCCCATGGCGACATGGCTGACCGCATCGATCCACAGCCGCGGCTGCAGGCCGGACGAGATCGCGAAGTCGAACAGGATTTCCTCGTCGGGCACCTCGGCGAACACCGGCGCGAGCTCCTGCGCCAGCAGCTCCAGCCGCATCCGGGCGGCCTCGCGCATGTCGACCACCACGTCCTCGCGTTCGGCGGCGGCGATCCTGATCTCCCGGATGGCCTGAGAAAGCCGCCCCTGCCGCTCCGCTACGCTGTCCCTGTCGTTCATCGGTGGCTCCACGCGCCTGCACACTCTTAACGGAACGTTAACACAGCGCCGCCGGCGAACAAAAGGCGAATTCGCGGCATCGTAAACGCCGCAGCCGCGGGCCTGCATTGCATGGTTTCAACTTCGCTTGCGCCCGCCTATCTTGGCGGACGGGAAACGGACGGAATCGACGATGGCATTGGCGGATCGCGTGGGGACGGCAATCGCGGGCCGGAGAATGCGTCGACGCGTGAACTTTCCCAAACTGCTGGACGAGACGTTCAGCAGCCACGAGCGGGAAGGCCGCAAGCTGCACTTCCGCGGCCGCACCTTCTCGCTGCTCATGGCCTTCGTCCTGACCTACTTCATCGTCCCTTATCCGGAGGCCTATTTCTACCAGGGCACCATGCTGCTCTTCATCCTGACCGGCTACGTACCGACCTGGCTCGACAGGCGCGGATGGCTGCGTGACTGGCATCCCTATCTGTTCGTGACGCTCGACTTCGTCGCCCTGACCTTCATGATCGTGACGCCCAATCCGCTTGCGCCGGCCGACCTGCCGCCGCAGATCATGCTGCATTTCGACGCCTCTATCTACCTGTTCCTCCTGCTGTCGAGCCTCGCCTTCGCCGACAGCCCGCGCCTCGTCGTCTGGGGCGGCCTCGTCGGCGCGGCGAGCTGGATGATCGGCATCGCCTGGCTCGCCTCGCTGCCCGACAGCGTCGTCATCTGGCCGGGCAACGGCTCCATCGGCCTGGACGACGTGCAGACGCGGCTGCGCATCATCGGCACGCCGACCACCGTCGATCTCAGCGTGCAGATGCAGACGTCCCTCATCCTGATCGTGGTGTCGCTGGTGCTCGCCGCCGGTGTCGCGCGCTCGCGGCGCCTGGTGTGGCGCTATGCCGTCATCGAGCGCCAGCGCCTCAACCTCGCCCGCTACTTTCCTCCCGCCACGGTCGACCAGCTGGCACGCGAGGACGAGCCGCTGCAGCACATCCGCGAGGTCAAGGCGGCGATCCTCTTTGCCGATCTCGTCGGCTTCACGCGCTGGTCGGAGCGACACACGCCGGCGCAGACCATCGCCATGCTGCGGGAGGTTCACGGCCTGCTCGAGGAGGCGGTGTTCCGGCATGGCGGGACGCTCGACAAGTTCATCGGCGACGGCGTCATGGCGACCTTCGGGACGCCTCAGCCGACGTCGCGCGATGCCATCAACGCCTTCAGGTGCGTCAAGGCCATCCTCGACGACTTCGCGCAGTTGAACGCGCGGCGGATCGAGCGCGGCGAGGAGACGATCCAGATCGCCGTCGGCGCGCATTACGGTTCCGTCGTCGTCGGCAACATCGGGACCGACCGGCGACTGGAACTCGGCGTCATCGGCGACACGGTCAACGTCGCCAGCCGCCTCGAGGAACTGACGCGGCTGCTCGGCCGCGCGGCCGTCGTCAGCGGCGACCTCGTGTCCGACATGCGGCGCGAGGATGCCGAGGCAGCCGAGGCGCTGCTGGCCGGCTTCGACGACCTCGGCGGCAACCAGCTCGACGGCCGCAGGCAGGACGTCGTCGTCTGGGCGAGCGCCCAGACGCTCGCCACCGCCGAAAGCCGCTCGCGCTGGGCACGATCGGCGTGAAGCGTGTCGCGATCATTCAGATTCGCTCCGCACGCTTCAGGTCCACATGTCGCGCATGTCTGTTGCCCGAAACCGGTGCCGACTTTCGGAGACCTGCTCTGGAAGGCGGACGTCGTTCTAGCCGCGCAGGACCCTGCGGATGGCGCGGAGGACCGGCTCGGTGGCTTCCTCGAGCAGCATGTGCCCCTTGCCGGGCAGCGTCTCCAGCGCGATGTTCCCGGGCAGATCGGTGGTCTGGCCGTAGGGCAGGACGGTATCTTCCGTTCCCCACAGGACCCCTGCCGGCATGGCCAGCGTTGCCAGCGCGTCGCGCGGAATCTCGCCCTGCCGGTCGCCCTTGGTGATCAGGGCGCCGATCTCGATCAGCTTCTCGCGCTGTCCGGGAACGGCGCGGACGGCCATCAGGCCGGCGACGTACTTCGTCGGCATCGTGAAGCCCGGCGCCGACATCCCGTTCATGCAGATGCGGAGATCGTCCGCATTCGCCGCCGCGGCGAAGCGACGGAGCAGGCCGAAATTGATCTCGGGACCGAAGCCGCCGGGCGCCACCAGGGTCAGCGACGCGACCATCTCCGGCGCCCTGAGCGCCGCCAGCACCGCGATCGCGCCACCCATGGAGTGGCCGGCGACATGGACGCGCGAGAGGCCGCGGGCGGCGAGGTCTGCGAGGATCGCCCTGGCGGCCACATGTGCCGGGCCGGCGCCCGGATAGCCGAGCGACCGCCCGTGCCCCGGCAGGTCGTAGGCCAGCACCCGCGCCCCGGCCGCGAGCGCCGGCTGGATGTCGTGCCAGCCGTCGTGATGGCCGCCGAAGCCGTGCAGGAGGACGACCGTCGCCGGCCCGCGTCCCTGCACGCGCGCATGGATGTCAGTGGTCATCCGCCCCTCCCCGGCATGATGCGCGGCCGGCCGCTCACCGCCTCTCCAGGATCCGGTTGGCGGCCGACACCACCGCCTCGAGCGACGCCGCCACGATGTTGGTGTTGATGCCGGCGCCGAACAGTTTGCCGCCCGGATGCTCCATCTCGAGATAGCTGATAGCCGCGGCGTTGGAGCCGCTCTGCATGGAGTGTTCCGAATAGTCGAGCACCGTCATCGGCACGCCGATGTGGCGCGACAGCGCGTCGACGAAGCCGTCGATCGGGCCGGTCCCGGAGCCGGTGATCGTCACCTCCCTGCCGTCGTCGACGATCGTGGCTTCGACGATGCGCCGTCCCCTGGCCGCGGTGTCGGGATAGGTGTGGTGGTCGACGAATTTCAGCCGCGCATCCGGCTGCTCGACATAGAGCTCGAGGAAGCGGTCGTGGATGCGCTTCGACGACAGTTCCCTGCCCTCGGAATCGGTGATCGCCTGGATGTCCTTGGAGAACTCGACCTGCAGGTTGCGCGGCAGGTTCAGCCCGTAGTCGGCCTGCAGGATGTAGGCGATGCCGCCCTTGCCCGACTGCGAGTTGATGCGGATGATCGCCTCGTAGGTACGGCCGACGTCCTGCGGATCGATCGGCAGGTATGGCACTTCCCACAGTTCCGAGTTGGCCCTGGCCTTCGCCTTCATGCCCTTGTTGATGGCATCCTGGTGCGAGCCGGAGAAGGCGGTGTAGACCAGTTCGCCGACATAGGGGTGCCGCTCCGGCACCGGCATCTGGTTCGAGTATTCGAACACCTCCCTGATGCGGTTGATGTCGGTGCAGTCGAGCTGCGGGTCGACGCCTTGCGTGTACATGTTGAGCGCCAGCGTCACCACGTCCACATTGCCGGTGCGCTCGCCATTGCCGAACAGCGTTCCTTCGACGCGGTCGGCGCCGGCCATCAGGCCGAGTTCGGTCGCCGCGATGCCGGTGCCGCGGTCGTTGTGCGGGTGCAGGGAGACGATCAGGCTGTCGCGGTTGTCGAGGTTGCGGCACATCCACTCGATCTCGTCGGCATAGATGTTCGGCGTCGACATCTCGACCGTCGCCGGCAGGTTGAGGATCAGCCGGTGCTCGGGCGTCGGCTTCACGATCTCTGCGACCGCGTTGCAGATCTCCAGCGCCACTTCGAGTTCCGTGCCGGTGAAGCTCTCGGGCGAATACTCGAAACGGTAGCCGCCTCCCGCCTTCGCCGCCATGTCGGTGATCATCTTGGCGGCGTCGGTGGCGATCTGCTTGATCCCGCGCACGTCCTTCTCGAACACGACGCGCCGCTGCAGTTCGCTCGTCGAATTGTAGAAGTGCACGATCGGCGTCCTGGCGCCCTGCAGCGCCTCGAAGGTGCGGGTGATCAGTTCCGGCCGGCACTGCACGAGCACCTGCAGGTCGACGTCGTCGGGAACGTTGCCCTCCTCGATGCACCAGCGGGCGAAGTCGAAATCGGTCTGCGAGGCCGACGGGAAGCCGATCTCGATCTCCTTGAAGCCCATGTCGAGCAGGAGCGCGAACATGCGCGACTTGCGGTCGTGCCCCATCGGGTCGACGAGCGCCTGGTTGCCGTCGCGCAGGTCGACCGAGCACCAGATCGGCGCCTTCTCGATGCGCCGGGCGGGCCAGGCGCGGTCGGGCAGGTCGATCGCGGGATAGGGGCGGTACTTGCGCGGCGCATCGGGCATGCCCTTGCGGACCCGCTGGCTGCCGACGGAGGTGAAGGTTTCGGACTTGTTCATGGTCGTCGCTCCCGCGCCTGCCGGACCGTCAGGCCGAGGCGCTCATATCACGGATTTGCTGGATTGCGAGTGACGGGAGCACGGCGCTTCGGCGTCGAACCGATCGCCGGGCGCTCCCTGTCAGCGGACCCGGCGATCGCCGATAAGACCGAGAAGAAGCAGCGTCGAGGACAGCGCACGCAGCGTCTCGCCGGCGAAGAACCGGGCGGACGAGGCTTTGGCGTGGATGCGCGTGGACGACATGACGGTGCCTATAGCGGGCGGCGCGGCGCATGGCAAGGCGGATTGCACCGGGCGCGGCGGTGGCAGGATGTCAACAGTCCACGATGCGGAGGCCAAGGTACCGAGCCATAGGATCGAAGTCGCGATCCTGATGCAAAAGAACATGATCCCGTTCGATGCAGAACGTGCCGATGACGAGGTCGATCGTCTTGCGGACGGTGATGCCGAGCCTCCGCAGGGTTCGATAGTTGCGAGCGCCCGCCACCGCCAGGTCCACCGACATCATGGGGACCCGCGGGAATGCCTCGAGGTGGCGCTGGATCAGGGCCGCGCGAGCGTCGTCCCGTGCGCCCTGAAGCAGTTCGAGAAGGATGAGATCGCCCACGATGACGACGCCCGACGACGCGACGTCCACCAGCTTGCGGGCGGCGGGCGTGCTTTCCTGCCGAAACAGGCTGATCCACACGGATGAATCGACGACGATCATCGATCCCAGTCGGCCCGGTCTCCCTCGCGCATCCTGGCGAGGTCTCCTTCCCAGCCGATCCCGCGCAGGGCATCGATTGCCCGGATCTGCGCCTGACGCTCCAGCAAGGCCTTCAGGCCGGCTTCCACCGTCGCCTTCTTGGTCGGCAGGCCGGTCGCGTCCATGGCGTCGGCGATCAGCCTGTCGTCGATCTCTATGTTCGTCCGCATGAGGCCTCCCGATGTGTACCATCCACCGAAAACATACACATTCGTCCGGACGGCTTCAACCAGGCTTGACCCGCGCCATCGACCCGCTCTCGGCCAGCGTTCATCTGATGCCTGCCTTTGCTGCAGCCCGCCCCTTGCGCTCCGCAACATACCCGGTAGTATGTCGCGCGTCAGGGAGGACAGGACATGGCGTTCGCTCGCGTCAACGGCGTCGTACTGCATCATGAGGACCGGGGCGACGCGGCGCGTCCCGTGCTCGTCTTCGCCAATTCGCTCGGCACGGACTTCCGCATCTGGGACGCGGTCGTGGCGCTGCTGGGCGAGCGGTTCCGCTACATCCGCTACGACAAGCGTGGACACGGCCTGTCGGAGGCGACGCCGGCGCCCTATGCGATGGCCGACCATGTCGGCGACCTTGAATCGCTTCTCGATCATCTCGGCGTAACCTCTTGCGCCCTCGTCGGATTGTCCGTCGGCGGCCTGATCGCGCAGGGCCTCGCGGCCAAGCGTCCGGAGCACGTGAAGGCGATGGTGCTGATGGACACCGCCCACAGGATCGGCACCACCGAGATGTGGAACCAGCGCATCGACGGCGTGACGAAGGACGGCATCGCCCCGCTCGCCGACGCCATCATGCAGCGATGGTTCACGCCCGCCTACCGCTCGCCCGACAATCCCGATTTCGTCGGCTACACCGCCATGCTGACCCGCACCCCGATCGACGGCTATGCCGGGACCTGCGCGGCGCTCCGCGACACCGACTACACCGCGCAGACCAGCGGCTTGACGCTCCCGGTTCTCGCCATCGTCGGCGACCAGGACGGCTCGACCCCGCCCGACCTCGTCCGCTCGACCGCCGACCTGATTCGCGGCGCGCAGTTCCGGATCATCCCCGACGCCGGACACCTGCCCTGCATCGAACAGCCGCAGGCCGTGGCCAACCTGATCGGCAATTTTCTCCGGGATGCGCGCTTCGGCTGAGCCGGCGCGGCTACGTGACGACAAGAAAAGAACCGAGGGAGACGACCATGGACCGGAGCGCCGGCACGGCAGGGCCACCGATCGCAGGCGGCGCCGGCGGCCACGCCTGACGCCACCAGCGGTACGGGCGGTGCCGCGCCTTGGGGCGCGTAAGCCGGCAGCCCATCCCTTTCTTCCTCCAAGCAGTCCGTTCCGGAGCAGTCCCATGTCGCAATACGTCACCGTCCGCCGCGAGGGCGACATCGCCGTCGTCACGCTCGACAACCCGCCCGTCAATTCGCTGTCCCACCATCTGCGCGAACCGCTGGACGCCGCGCTGCGGGACCTGCGCGACGACGCGTCGGTGGCGGCCGTGGTCATCCACTGCGCGGGCCGCACCTTCATCGCCGGCGCCGACATCACCGAGTTCAACACGCCGAAGGCCACCGCCTCGCCCAACCTGCGCGAACTGATCGTCACGCTGGAGACCTTCGCCAAGCCGACGGTGGCGGCGATCCACGGCACGGCCTTCGGCGGCGGTCTGGAACTCGCCATGGGCTGCCATTTCCGCGTCGCCGACGCACGCGCCCAGTTCGGCCTGCCCGAGGTCAAGCTCGGCCTCCTGCCCGGCGCCGGCGGGACGGTCAGGCTTCCGCGCCTGATCGGCCCTGAGAAGGCGCTGCCCGCCATCGTCTCCGGCAATCCCATCGGCGCGAAGGCCGCGCTGGCGGACGGCCTCGTCGACTCCGTCTGCGAGGACGACCTCGTGGCGCACGCCATCGCCTTTGCCCGCGACGCCCTGTCTGCCGGCAAGCCGCTGGTGGCCGTGCGCGACCGCGAGGACAAGCTCGCCGCCGCCCGCGCCGATCTCGCCGGCTTCGACGCGCAGATCGCCGAGACGCTCAAGAAGACGAAGGGCCTCGACGCGCCCAAGCGCTGCGCCGACGCCGTCCGCAACGCGCTGACCTTGCCCTTCGACGAGGCTCTGACCACCGAGCGCACCTACTTCGTCGAACTGGTCGAGGGCGATCAGTCGAAGGCGCAGCGGCACCTGTTCTTCGCCCAGCGCGAGGCGGCCAAGGTGGACGGCATCGGGCCGGACGTGAAGCCGCGTGCGGTGAAGCGGGCCGGAGTCATCGGCGCCGGCACCATGGGCGGCGGCATCGCCATGTCCTTCCTCAACGGCGGCATTCCGGTCACCATCCTGGAGATGACGCGGGAGGCGCTCGACCGCGGCATCGCCAACATGGAGAAGAACTACGCCATCTCGGTGCAGCGCGGCTCGATGACCGAGGAGGCGAAGGGCAAGAGGATGGGCCTGCTCACCGGCACCACCGACTATGCCGACCTCGCCGACTGCGACCTGATCATCGAGGCCGTCTTCGAGGAAATGGCCGTCAAGAAGGAGGTCTTCGGCAGGCTCGACGCCGTGGCGAAGCCGGGCGCGATCCTCGCCTCCAACACGTCCTATCTCGACGTGAACGAGATCGCCGCGTCGACCTCCCGGCCGGCCGACGTGCTCGGCCTGCACTTCTTCTCGCCGGCCAACGTCATGAAGCTGCTCGAGATCGTCCGCGGAGCCAAGACCGCGCCCGACGTGCTCGCCACCGCGCTCGACGTCGCGCGCCGCATCGCCAAGGTGCCGGTCGTCGTCGGCGTCTGCCACGGCTTCGTCGGCAACCGCATGCTCGCCTCCCGCTCCGCCGAACTGGAGGACCTCCTGCTCGAAGGCGCCACGCCGGCGCAGGTCGACAAGGTCTTCACCGATTTCGGCTGGCCGATGGGTCCCTTCGCGATGGGCGATCTCGCCGGCCTCGACATCGGCTGGCGCAACAGGAAGTCGCTCGGCAAGACGGCGGCGATCGCCGACGCGCTCTGCGAAGCGGGCCGCTACGGCCAGAAGACCGGCAAGGGCTTCTATCTCTACGAGGCCGGCTCGCGGACACCGAAGTCCGATCCCGAGGTCGAGGCACTGATCGAGGAGAAGGCCCGCGAGAAGGGCGTGAACCGCCGCGAAATCTCGGCCGAGGAGATCGCCGAGCGCACCATGTATCCGATGATCAACGAGGGCGCGAAGGTGCTGGAAGAAGGCATCGCCGCCCGCTCCTCCGACGTCGACATCGTCTGGATCAACGGCTACGGCTTCCCGATCGGCAAGGGCGGGCCGATGTTCTGGGCCGAACTCGAAGGCCTCCCGAAGATCGTCGAGCGGCTCGAACACTGGCACGGCAGGACCGGCAGGGACGTCTTCAGGCCGTCCGATCTCCTGAGGCGCGCGGCGACGAGCGGCAGCTTCCGCAAGGCGGCGGCAGCGGACAAGGCCGCCTGACGATGGACCTCGCCGCCGCTCCCTGGCGCGCTTCCTACCCCCAAGGGCTTTCGCCCGACGCGACGCTTGCCGGGTTTCCCGTTCACTCGATCGTTGACGAGGCAGCCCGGAAGTGGCCGGAGCGTGCGGCGGCGGTCTTCCGCGACACCACCCTCACCTTCGGCGAACTCGCCGCGCAGGTGCATGCGGCCGCCCGGGCCTTCCGCGCGGCCGACGTCGCGCGCGGGACGCGCGTGGCGCTGCTGCTGCCCAACACGCTCTACCACCTCGTCGCCTTCTTCGGTGCGCTGAAGGCCGGGGCGACCGTCGTCCACCTGTCACCGCTCGACGGTGGCGCGGTGCTGCGCCACAAGCTCGCCGACAGCGGCGCGCGACTGCTGGTGACGACCAACATCGGCGACCTCGCGCTGCGGGCCGGCGAACTCGTCCGCGCCGGACTGGTCGACCGGCTGGTCGTCGGCGACGACGCGGCCTACGGCCCCTCCCCGCTGACCGGAGCGATGCCGCGGGACTGCGAATTCAAAGACTTCGCGTCGTTTCTCGAATCAGTCTCCGAGGCGGTTGATTCGGCGTCCGAGGAGCCGGATCTTCCGGACGTCACGCTCGACGACCTCGCGCTGCTGCAATACACCGGCGGCACGACGGGCATGCCGAAGGGCGCCATGCTTACCCATCGCAACCTGTCGACGGCGGTGGAGAGCTACGACCTCTGGTTCGGGGCGTGGGGCCTGATGCGCGAGGCACAGGAAAGGGTGCTCCTCTTCCTGCCGCTGTTCCACATCTATTCGCTGTCGGCGGTGATGCTGCGCTGCGTGCGCGGCGGTCAGACGATGATCATCCACACCCGCTTCGACGCCGAGACGGCGCTGCGCGAGATCGAGGCGGGGGCGACCAGCTTTCCCGGCGTCCCCACCATGTGGATCGCGATCTCCGCCGTCCCCGGCGTCGAGACGCGTGACTTCTCCTCCCTGCGCTACTGCGCCTCCGGCGGCGCTCCGCTGCCCGTCGAGACGGCGCGGCGGCTGAAGGCGATCACGGGCCACGACCTGCTTGGCGGCTGGGGGATGACCGAGACCTCGCCGGCCGGAACCAACATTCCGCCGAGCCGCCCGGACAAGGTGGGCACCATCGGCGTGCCGCTGCCCGGCATCTTCCTCGACGTGGTCGCGCTCGACGATCCGCGGCGCGTCCTGCCGCAGGGAGAGATCGGCGAGTTGCGTGTCTTCGGCCCCAACGTGACCGTCGGCTACCTGAACCAGCCGGCAGAGAACGCCCGCGCCTTCTCCGGCGGCGGCTTTCTCACCGGCGACATCGGCTTCATGGACGAGGAAGGCTTCTTCACCATCGTCGACCGCAAGAAGGACATGATCCTGTCCGGCGGCTTCAACGTCTATCCGCAGCTCATCGAGCAGATGATCTACGAGCATCCCGACGTCGAGGAGGTGCTCGTCATCGGCATCGCCGACGCCTATCGCGGCGAGGCGGCGAAGGCCTTCGTCAAGCTGCGCGCGGGCGCGCCGGCGCTGTCCCTGGAGGCGCTGCGCGCGTTCCTGAAGGACCGGCTCGGTCCGCACGAGATGCCGGCCGCGCTCGAACTGCGCGGCGCCCTGCCGCGGACGCCGGTCGGAAAACTGTCGAAACTCGAACTCAAGCAGGAAGAGGCTGCGCGTCTCGCGCGCGCCTCGTAAGGGAGAACATCATGCGCGAAGCCGTCATCGTATCCACCGCCCGTACGCCGATCGGCAAGGCCTATCGCGGCGCCTTCAACGACACCGACGGCCACGTTCTGGGTGCCCATGCCATCCGCCACGCGCTGGCGCGCTCGGGAATCGAGGGCGGCGATATCGAGGACGTGATCATGGGCTGCGCCATGCAGGAAGGCACCACCGGCCTCAACGTCGCGCGCCGCGCGCTTCTGTCGGCCGGCCTGCCGGTCACCGTCGCGGGCACCACGATCGACCGCCAGTGCTCGTCGGGCCTGCAGTCGATGGCGCTGCTCGCCAACGCCATCCGCAACGACGGCGTCAAGGCGGGCATCGCCGGCGGCCTGGAATCGATCAGCCTCGTCCAGAACGACCACCGCAACACCTTCCACCTCTTCGACAAGTCCCTGACGGGACCGGCGGCCGACGTCTACCTGCCGATGATCGACACCGCCGAGAACGTCGCCAGGCGCTACGGCATCTCGCGCGAGGCGCAGGACGCCTACGGCGTGGAATCGCAGCGCCGCGTCGCCGCCGCCCGCGAGGCCGGCCGCTTCGACGCCGAGATCGCGCCGATCTCGGTGCGCATGGCCGTCGTCGACAAGGAGACCAAGGCCGTCAGCCACAGGGAGGTGACGCTGTCCCACGACGAGGGGCCGCGTCCGGAAACGACGGCCGAAGGCCTGGCCGGCCTGAAGCCGGTCCGCGAGGGCGGCTTCATCACCGCCGGCAACGCCAGCCAGCTCTCCGACGGCGCCTCGGCCTGCGTGATGATGGAGGCGAAGGAGGCCGAGAGGCGCGGGCTCTCGCCGCTCGGCATCTTCCGCGGCTTCAACGTCGCCGGCTGCGAGCCCGACGAGATGGGCATCGGCCCGGTCTTCGCGGTGCCGCGGCTCCTGGAGCGCCACGGGCTCACCGTCGACGACATCGGCCTGTGGGAACTGAACGAGGCCTTCGCCGTCCAGGTGCTCTACTGCCGCGACCGGCTCGGCATCGATCCCGAGAAGCTCAACGTCAACGGCGGCGCCATCGCGGTCGGCCACCCCTACGGCATGTCGGGATCCCGCCTCGCCGGCCATGCGCTGATCGAAGGCAAGCGCCGCGGCGTGAGATATGCCGTCGTCACCATGTGCGTCGGCGGCGGCATGGGCGCCGCCGGCCTGCTCGAGATCAACTAGCCGCGTCGGGGGAATTGCGGGGACAGTTTACTCAATTCGGACGATCCACCGCTCCACCCTCCGGGCTTGGCGACCGAATTGAGTAAACTGTCCCCGCAATTCCCCGCAATGCGCGAACCAGGAAACCGTCCGGGAGTTTCATCATGGACCTTCGCTTCACCGACGAGGAAATCGCCTTCCGCGAGGAGGTGCGCGCCTTCCTTCGCGACAACCTGCCGGACGACATCCGCGCGAAGATGATCGACGGCGAGCACCTGAACAAGCCGGACCTCGTGCGCTGGACGCGGATCCTCAACGCCCATGGCTGGGCCGTCCCGCATTGGCCGCAGGCCCATGGCGGCACGGGCTGGGGGCCGATGAAGCAGTACATCTATCTGGAGGAATCGCAGAAGCACCCTGCCCCGCAGCCGCTTCCCTTCGGCGTCAACATGGTCGGTCCGGTGATCTACACCTTCGGCAGCGAGGTGCAGAAGCAGCGCTTCCTGCCGCGCATCGCCAATCTCGACGACTGGTGGTGCCAGGGCTTCTCGGAGCCCGGCTCCGGTTCGGACCTCGCCTCGCTGAAGACCCGCGCGGTGCGCGACGGCGACCACTACGTCGTCAACGGACAGAAGACATGGACCACGATGGCGCAGCACGCCGACTGGATCTTCTGCCTCGTGCGCACCGACACGGCGGCCAAGAAGCAGGAAGGAATCTCCTTCCTGCTGATCGACATGAGGACGCCCGGCATCGAGGTTCGCCCGATCAGGACGATCGACGGCGGCAGCGAGATCAACGAGGTGTTCTTCACCGACGTGCGCGTGCCGGTCGAGAACCGCGTCGGCGAGGAGAACAAGGGCTGGGACTACGCCAAGTTCCTGCTCGGCAACGAGCGCACCAACATCGCCCGGATCGGCGTCTCCAAGCAGCGCGTCGCCCGCATCCGCGAACTCGCCGCGCTGGAGATGGCCGGCGGCCGCCCGCTGATCGAGGACGAGCGCTTCCGCGAGAAGCTGGCCGCGATCGAGATCGACCTCAAGGCTCTGGAAATGACGCAGCTGCGCGTCGTGGCCGCGGACGCGAAGCGCGGCAACACCGGCAAGCCCGATCCCGCTTCCTCGATCCTGAAGATCAAGGGTTCGGAGATCCAGCAGGCCACGACCCACCTCCTGATGGAGGTGATGGGTCCCTATGCGGCGCCCTACCTGCCCGGGCATGACGACCGCTGGAACGAGCCGTCGGACGTGCCCGACTATGCGCCGCAGGCCGCGCCGAACTACTTCAACAACCGCAAGGTCTCGATCTACGGCGGCTCGAACGAGATCCAGAAGAACATCATCGCCAAGGCGGTGCTGGGGCTCTGACCGGCCCCGCCCGCAGCGAGACGACAGGAGGACGCGATGGATTTTGATCTCTCCGAAGAGCAGTCGATGCTCAGGGATTCGCTCGACCGGCTGCTCGGCGACGCCTACCGCTTCGAGGATCGCAGGCGCTTCATGGCCGCCCCCGAGGGCTGGAGCACCGACATCTGGCGGCAGATGGCCGAGATGGGCCTGATGGCCCTGCCCTTCGCCGAGGCGGACGGGGGCATCGGCGGCGGCCCGGTCGAGACCATGATCGTCATGGAAGCGCTCGGCAAGGCGCTTTCGCTCGAACCCTATTTCGCCACCGTCGTCCTGGGCGGCGGTTTCCTGCGGCTCGGCGGATCGGCGGCGCAGAAGGCGGAACTTGTCCCGCAGGTGGCCGACGGGTCGCTCAGGCTCGCCTTCGGCCATACCGAGCGTCAGTCGCGGTTCGACCTCGCCTCGGTCACGACCACGGCCACCAGGGACGGCGACGGCTGGGTCCTGTCGGGGTCGAAGAGCGTCGTGCTGCACGGCGACTGCGCCGACCGGATCTTCGTCACCGCCCGCACGGCGGGCGGCACGGCCGACGAGACCGGCATCGGCGTCTTCCTCGTGGATGCCCGCGCGGACGGCGTCTCGCGGCGCGGCTATGCCACCCAGGACGGGCTTCGCGCCGCCGAGCTGACGCTCGACCGGGTGCGCGTGCCCGCCGACGCGGTCTTCGGCGACCCGCAGGACGGCCTGCCGCTCGCCCGCCGCGTGGTCGACCAGGCGATCGCCGCGCTCGCTGCCGAATCCGTCGGCGTGATGGGCGCCATGCACGCGCTGACCGTCGACTACATGAAGGTGCGCAAGCAGTTCGGCGTGCCGATCGGCTCCTTCCAGGTGCTCCAGCACAAGGCCGTGGACATGTACGTCGCCATCGAGCAGGCGCGCTCGATCACCCTCTACGCCACCATGATGGCCGACAGCGACGACGATGCCGAACGCGCGCGCGCCATGCATGCGGCCAAGGCCGAGATAGGCCGCGGCGGTCGTCTTGTCGGCGAGAACGCCATCCAGATCCACGGCGGCGTCGGCATGACGGCGGAATATGCCGTCGGCCACTATTTCAAGCGGATGACCATGATCGACGTCGCCTTCGGCCATGCCGACCACCATCTGCGCGAACTCGCCCGCGCCGGCGGGCTGTTCTCGGCGGCGGCCTGACGACCGCCCCGGGCGCAAAGGAAAAGGACGAGGCGCGCCGGCCAGCGCGCCTGCCGTAGATCGGACCGGACCTCAGGCCTCGAGAGCGGCGAGCGTCCGGTCGCCGGCTTCACCCTCCGCCGGCCGGCAATAGAGCCCGTAGAGGGTCTGCAGGATCTCCTCCACCTCGCGCGAGGCGACGCTGTAATAGATCTCCTTGCCCTGCCGCCGCGTGGTGACCAGCCGCGACAGCCGCAGCTTGGCCAGCTGCTGCGACAGCGCCGACTGCGACATGCCGACCGCGTCCGCCAGCGGCTGCACCGCCATTTCCTGGTTGAGCAGGTTGCACAGGATCATCAGACGGTTCTTGTTGGCGAGTGCCGACAGGAGCTCGGCCGCCTGTTCGGCCGACGCGTCCAGCCTGGCGATGTCCATTTTCATCCGATCAGTCCCTTGAACACATGAATACCTTGTCATATGTAGTGACCTGTTCGAGTTTGGCAACCATAGCCGAAGCGCACAGGGGCAAAGAATGACCGATTTCACACCATGGACGTCGCTTGCCGGCGGAATCCTGATCGGCCTCTCGGCCGTCCTGCTGATGGCGTTGCACGGACGAATCGCCGGAATGACCGCCATCCTGGCCGGAATCATCCCGCCGGTGCCAGCCGACTGGGCCTGGCGCGCCGCCTTTCTGGCAGGCGCCGTGATCGGGCCGCTCGCTTACGTCGCGACCGGCAACACGATCGCATTCGAGGTGCCGATCTCCACCGCCGCTCTCGCCATCGGCGGCGTCATCGTCGGCATCGGCGTGACCTACGGCTCCGGCTGCACCAGCGGCCACGGCGTCTGCGGCATCGCCCGCCTGTCGCCGCGCTCGATCGTGGCCACGCTCGTCTTCATGGCGTTTTCGATCGCCACCGTCTACGTCCTCCGCCACGTGATCGGAGCCTGACCGCCATGAACAGGATCATCTCCGCCTTCGCCATCGGCGCCGTCTTCGGCCTCGGCATCGCCGTGTCCGGCATGGCCAATCCCGCCAAGGTGCTGAACTTCTTCGACGTCGCCGGAACCTGGGACCCGAGCCTGCTGTTCGTGATGGGCGGCGCGCTGGTCACCGCCGCGATCGGTTACCGCGTCGTCTTCGGCGCGAGGCCCAAGCCGATGTTCGAGAACGCCTACGCGCTGCCCACCGCGCGCCGCATCGATGCCGAACTGGTCGGCGGATCGGCTTTGTTCGGCATCGGCTGGGGCATCTCCGGCTTCTGCCCGGGCGGAGCGGTCCCGGCTCTGGGCCTCGGCCATTCGGAGACCGTCATCTTCATCGCCGCCATGATGGCCGGCATCGTCCTGGCGCGGGTCGTCAGGACCCGAACTGCGCAGGCCGCACCGGCCTGACGAATTCCCGTGAGACAAGGAGACCACCCGATGACTTCTCCCCTGCCCTTCACGCCCGACATGTCGGTGAAGCCCGACGTCACCGCCTTCTTCGACCCGGCCACCAACACCGTGTCCTACGTCGTCCGTGATCCGGCCTCCGATGCCTGTGCAGTCATCGATTCGGTGATGGACATCGACTACGCCGCCGGCCGCATCACCTACGACCATGCCGACGCGATCATCGATCACATCCGCAGGAACGGCCTGACGCTCGAGTGGATCATCGAGACCCACGTCCATGCCGACCACCTGTCGGCGGCGCCCTACATCCAGCAGAAGCTCGGCGGCAGGCTCGGCATCGGCGAGAACATCACCATCGTCCAGGACACCTTCGGCAAGATCTTCAACGAAGGCACCGAATTCCAGCGTGACGGCTCGCAGTTCGATCGCCTGTTCAGGGACGGCGACAGCTACGCGATCGGCACCATGACCGCCTACGCCATGCATACGCCCGGCCATACGCCCGCCTGCATGACCCACGTCATCGGCGATGCCGCCTTCGTCGGCGACACGCTCTTCATGCCCGACGGCGGCTCGGCCCGCGCCGATTTCCCCGGCGGCGACGCCCGCGTGCTCTACCGCTCGATCAGGCGCGTGCTCTCGCTCCCGCGGGAGACGAGGCTCTTCATCTGCCACGACTACGGGCCGAACGGCCGCGACATCCGGTGGGAGACGACGGTGGCCGAGGAGCGCGAGCACAACATCCACGTCCGCGACGGCGTCTCGGAAGACGAGTTCGTCAGGATGCGCGAGGCGCGCGACGCCACGCTCGCGATGCCGAAGCTGATCATCCCCTCGCTGCAGGTCAACATGCGGGCGGGCCGCTTGCCGCCTCGCGACGAAAGCGGCAAAACCTTCCTGAAGGTGCCCGTCAACGGCCTCTGAAGAAACACGACCGCAGCACCGGCGGCACCGATCCGCCGGCACACAACATGCAAGGAATCGAGCAAATGGACATCCGCAGGATCAACGACGACATCGCCGTCGCGCCCCAGATCTCGGCCGAGCACGTGCCGGCGATCGCCAAGGCAGGGTTCAGGAGCATCGTCTGCAACCGGCCCGACACAGAGGACGAGGCCGTCCCGCACGACCGGGTCGAGCAGGCGGCGAAGGCGGCGGGGCTGGAGTTCCGCTTCATTCCCGTCGTCTCGGGCGCCATCACCGACGACAACGTCCGCGACATGGCGGCTGCGCTGAAGGCGCTGCCCGCGCCGGTTCTGGCCTATTGCCGGACCGGTGGCCGCTGCATGAACCTCTACGGCCTCGTCCAGCAGATGAACGGCTGAGCCGGGCAGGCACCGCCGCCCGCGATCGGCTCTGGCGACGACAGGGCGCGTGTGTTCCGGCGCACGCGGCGGCGGAGCCATGCCGCCTTGGAAGGACGACCGATGACGACGCCCGGAACCACGATGCGTGGCTGGAAAGGCTACCTGCCGATCCTCGCCTGGGGACGCACCTATGATCGCGACGCGCTGACGAGCGACCTGGTCGCGGCCGTCATCGTCACCATCATGCTGATCCCGCAGTCGCTCGCCTATGCCCTGCTGGCGGGCCTGCCGGCGGAGATGGGCCTCTACGCGTCGATCCTTCCGCTGGTCGCCTACGCGATCTTCGGCACCAGCCGCGCGCTGGCGGTCGGCCCCGTCGCCGTCATCTCGCTGATGACGGCGGCCAGCGTCGGTGCCGTCGCGGAGCAGGGAACCGCCGGCTACGTCGTCGCCGCCATCACGCTCGCCTTCCTGTCGGGCGTCTTTCTCATCCTGATGGGCGTCTTCCGGCTGGGCTTCCTCGCCAATCTCCTGTCGCACCCGATCGTCGCGGGCTTCATCACCGCGTCGGGCCTGATCATCGCGGCGAGCCAGATCAAGCACATCCTCGGCATCCGGGCGGAAGGCGACAACCTCCTCGACCTCGTCCTGTCGCTGGCAGCCGGCGCCGGCGAGGCGAACCCCGTGACGCTGCTCATCGGCGCGGCCTCGATCGGCTTCCTGGCCTTCGTCCGCAAGGGGCTGAAGCCGCTGCTCATGCGGGCCGGACTGCGGCCGCGCCTGGCCGACATCCTCGCCAAGGCCGGTCCGGTCGCTGCCGTCGCGGCGACGACGCTGGCTGCCTGGGGCCTCGATCTCGGCGCGGCGGGCGTGAAGCTGGTCGGCGCGGTGCCGCAGGGCCTGCCGCCCCTCACCCTCCCCTCCTTCGCGCCGGACCTCGTTGTCGCCCTGGCAGGGCCGGCCGCGCTGATCTCGCTGATCGGCTTCGTCGAATCGGTCTCGGTCGCGCAGACGCTGGCGGCCCGCAGGCGCCAGCGCATCGATCCCGACCAGGAACTGATCGGCCTCGGCGCATCGAACGTCGCCGCCGCCTTCACCGGCGGCTATCCGGTGACCGGCGGCTTCGCCCGCTCGGTCGTCAACTTCGACGCCGGAGCCGAGACGCCGGCCGCCGGCGCCTTCACGGCCGTCGGCCTCGCCGTCGCGACGCTGCTGCTCACCCCGCTGCTCGCCTACCTGCCGCAGGCGACGCTCGCGGCCACCATCATCGTGGCGGTGCTGTCACTGATCGACTTCTCGATCCTGAGACGGACGTGGATCTACTCCAGGCCCGACTTCATCGCCGTGGCGGCGACGATCCTCGCCACGCTGGCGCTCGGCGTGGAGATCGGCGTATCCGCGGGCGTCGTGCTGTCGATCCTGATCCACCTCTACCGGACGTCGAAACCCCATATGGCGATCGTCGGTCAGGTGCCCGGCACCGAGCACTACCGCAACGTCAGACGGCACGACGTCATCACCCGGCCGGGCATCGTCTCCCTGCGCGTCGACGAGAGCCTCTACTTCGCCAACGCCCGCTACCTCGAGGACTACGTCTACGACCTCGTGGCGACCCGCCCCGACATCCGCCACGTCGTGCTGGCCTGCCCCGCCGTCAACCTGATCGACATGAGCGCGCTGGAATCGCTCGAGGCCATCGACCGCCGCCTGTCCGACATGGGGGTGACGCTGCACCTGTCGGAGGTCAAGGGGCCGGTGATGGATGCCCTGAGCCGCACCGACTTCCTCCAGCACCTCTCCGGGCAGGTGTTCCTGTCGCACCATATGGCGATGTGCGCACTTGCGGGGGACGAACCGGCCGGAATGACGCCGCTCGCCTCGCGCTAGCGCCCGGCGGCACTCGTCGGGGTCCTTGCCGGTGCGCCGACGAAAACGGCCGCGCTTCTCCCGGGGCGCGGCCGCAACTCCCATCGCAACTGCCGATTGGCTAGTAGAGCCACCTCAGCAGGAACAGCGAGATCGCCGGGAACAGCACCAGGATGACCGTCCGGACGAGGTCGCTGATGACGAACGGCGCCACGCCCCGATAGGTCGCCGAGATCGGGGTGTCCTTGGCCATCGAGTTGATGACGAAGAGGTTCATGCCCACCGGCGGCGTGATCAGCCCCACCTCCACGACGATCAGCACGATGATGCCGAACCAGATCGCGAACTCCTCCGGGCCGAGGCCGTAGTCCAGCGCCGACACGATCGGGAAGAAGATCGGGATGGTGAGCAGGATCATCGACAGCGAGTCCATCACGCAGCCGAGCACCAGATAGAGCAGCAGGATCGTCACCATGACGGCCCAGGGATTGAAGCCGGACTCCACGATGATGGCGGCAATCTCCTGCGGCACCTGCGAGAGGGCCAGGAACCCGTTGTAGATCGAGGCGCCGAAGACGATAAAGAAGATCATCGCGGTCGCCACCGCCGTCGCCAGCACCGAATCGATGAAGGTCCGGCGGTTGAGGCCGCCATTGATCAGCGCGATGATTCCCGTGCCGGCCGCACCGATGGCGGCGGCTTCGGTCGGCGTGAACCAGCCGAAATAGATGCCGCCGACGACGAGGAAGAAGACGAGGAGCACCGGCCAGACGTCGAACAGGGCCTTGAAGCGCTCCGAATAGGGCTGGCGTGGGCTGTCGCCCGCCGATTTCGGATAGAGCCGGACGTAGATCGAGATCGCGATCATGTAGCCGATCGCCGCCAGGATGCCGGGGACGAAGGCGGCCAGGAACAGCTTGGCGATGTTCTGCTCGGCGAGGATGGCGTAGATCACGAGCACGATCGACGGCGGGATCAGGATGCCGAGCGTTCCGCCGGCCGCCAGAGTGCCCGTCGCCAGGGCGCCCGAATAGCCGTAGCGGCGCAATTCCGGCAGCGCCACCTGCGCCATCGTGGCCGCGGTCGCCAGCGAGGATCCGCAGATGGCGCCGAACCCGGCACAGGCGCCGATGGCCGCCATGGCGACACCGCCCTTGCGGTGGCCGAGCCAGGCGTTCGCGGCCCTGAACAGCGATTGCGACATGCCGCCGAGGCCGGCGAACTGCCCCATCAGCAGGAACAGCGGGATGATGGACAGCGAGTGGCTCGAGAAGGTCGAATAGGTCTCGGCCTTCAGCTTCGCCAGGATCGGGTTCCAGCTGCCGGTGACGAGCCAGGTTCCCACCATGCCGCAGAGCAGCATCGCAAGGCCGATCGGCAGCCGCAGGAAGATGAGGACGAGGAGGACCGGAAAGGACCAGATCCCGATTTCGAGATTGCTCAATGCATGCCCCCATGCGTCGGCGCGAGATTGGACCGGCCGGTGCGGACTTCCTGCACGCGCACGCCGGTCATGTACACGGAAACGATGACGCAGACCACTGCACCGATCATGGCCGACGCGAAGCCCCACCAGACCGGATACTGCAGGATGAAGGTGGTCTCCTGGTAACGGATCTTGTCCATCATTCCGACCCACAGCCGCCAGGCGAGCACGACGAACACGATCGTCATCAGCGTCTCGGAGACGAGATCGATCCAGCGGTTCACGCCGGCCGGCAGGTAGTTGGTGAACAGATCGACCGTGGCGTGACCCCGGTTGAGCTGGCACCACGGCAGGAAGGCGAAGACCGCGAAGGCGGCGCCCGCCTCGACCAGCTCGAAATCTCCGGGCACCGGACCCAGTCCGAAAGAGATCAGCGAGCGCCCCCCGATGCTGACGACGGTCATGATCGTGAGCAGCGCCAGGACGATACCACCGAGGATCGCCATCAGGCGCGCCAGCCCGTGGATGAACGTCGAAACAGCCATGTGACTCCTCCGGTCCAATCGCCCCGCTCCCGCGGTCGCCCCGGCGGAAGGGTTTCGGCTCGGACCATTGTTATGGATGATAACCAAGCGGGGCCGATGCCGCTAGATGCCACGACGAAGTTTGTCGTGCAACGATGATCGGCGATGGTCGGGCAGACGCCGGACCCGGAGCGCCCGTGCCGCCGCCCGCATGCGATCCGGCGGGGCGGGCATCGCTGCCCGCCCCGCCATCGAACGTCCTTCCGCCGCCTACTGCGCCTTCGTGTACTTGTCGATCAGCGCGCGTGCCTCGTCGATCAGCGCCTGGCCGTCGACGCCCTTGGCCTTCACCTCCTCGATCCACTTGGCATAGACCGGCTGGGCCGCCTCCTGCCAGCGGGCGACTTCCGCCGCATCGAGCGTGATGATGTTGTTCTTGCGGTCGACGGCGATCTGCCGCGCCGGGCCGTCGGCGCCGGCCTGCGTGCTGCCGGCGAACGCCGAGAACTCACGGCCGGAATTGTCGTCGATCACCTTCTTCAGGTCGTCGGGCAGGCTCTCGTAGCGGTCCTTGTTCATCGCCAGCACGAAGGCCGTCGAGTAGAGCGCGTGGTCGCCGCCGAACTCAGTGTGGTTGTTGACGAGTTCCGGCACCTTGAGCGCGGTCGTCACTTCCCACGGAATGACCGCGCCGTCGATGACGCCCTTCGACAGGGCCTCCGTCACGGCCGGGACCGGCAGGCCGACGGCCGTGGCGCCGAGTTCGCCGAGCAGTCCCGTGATGATCCGGGTCGGCGCGCGCAGCTTGAGGCCCTTCATGTCCTCGAGCTTGGCGACCGGCGTCTTCGTGTGGATCACGCCGGGACCATGCACCCAGGTGCCGACGATGTGGACGTCCTTGAAGTCGGTGTCCTTCATCTCCTTCTCGAACAGGTCCCAATAGGCGCGCGAGGTCGCGTCGGCGTTGGTCATCATGAACGGCAGCTCGAACACCTCGACGCGAGGGAAGCGTCCGGGCGTATAGCCGACGACGGTCCAGACCACGTCGACCGTGCCGTCGATCGCCTGGTCGATGAGCTGGGGCGGCGTCCCGCCGAGCTGCATCGAGGGATAGCGCTCGACCTTGATGCGGCCGCCCGAATCCGCCTCGACCTTGTCGGCCCAGACGTCGAGCACGAGCTTGGGCACGTTGGCCTGCGCGGGCAGGAACTGATGCAGCTTCAGGGTGACTTCCTGGGCGAAGCTCGCCCCCGTCGAGACGAGTGACGCCGCGGCGACCGCGCTGGCGAGCGCCAGCGACTTCCAAGTGAATGCCTTCAATTCTACCTCCCATTGCGGTACGATCTCGCGAGCGCGAGCATCGGCCATAACCGGCATGCGGTCCAGCCCAGCTTAACCGAAAACGGGTGACAATAAAGCGGGCGAACTCGGAAAGTTCGTAACATTTTTAGGCGCGCGGAACCTGCGCAGGCCGCTGCGGCCGCGGTTCAGACGGGCAATCCGCCGCCCTCCTTCAGCGTCTCCAGCACGATCGCGGTCTTCACGTGCTGGACGGATTCGTGCGGCAGCAGGACCCCGTTGACGAAGTCCGAGAGCGACTTCAGGTCCGGCGTCACCACCTTCAGCACGTAGTCCATCTCGCCCGTGAGCGCATGCGCCTCCTGCACCTCGGGAAGCCGGGCGAGCAGATCCGCGAAGCGCCGCGCATTGTCGCGGTTGTGGGTCGCGAGCGTCACCGAGATGATGTTGACCAGCGGGAAGCCCATCTTCTCGCGATCGAGCACCGCGCGGTAGCCACGGATGTAGCCATCGTCCTCGAGCCGCTGGCGGCGCCGCGAGCATTGCGAGGCCGAGAGGTTCACCCGCTCGCCCAGTTGGGCATTGGTCAGCCGCGCATCGGCTTGAAGCAATGCCACGATCTTGCGGTCGAATCCGTCCAGTCCGTTCATGGCGCGCGACATCCCTCGTCTTCATGCACGTTCCGTGCATGAAGACAGCATCCGCGTCCCCAGTTTGCAACCCCCGTGCATCCGTATCCGTCTATCCTGAACGGACTCGGCTCCTGCCGAAGAGCCAGTTCAGCCAAGGAGGATGACATGGGTCCGTTCCCGCACGACGCCCCGCCCGCCACGATCACGGAAGCGAACCCCGCCGGTACCGACGGGTTCGAATTCGTCGAGTTCGCGCACCCCGAGCCGGCCAGGCTGGCCGACCTGTTCCAGCGCATGGGCTATGTGGCGGTGGCGAAGCACCGCACGAAGGACGTGACCGTCTGGCGCCAGGGAAACATCACCTACGTCGTCAATGCCGAGCCCGGCTCGCATGCGATGCGTTTCGTCGAGGAACACGGCCCCTGCGCCCCCTCGATGGCATGGCGCGTCGTCGATGCGCGGAAGGCGTTCGACCACGCCGTATCGAAGGGCGCGAAGCCCTATACCGGCGCGGACAAGGCGCTTGACGTCCCGGCCATCGTCGGCATCGGCGGTTCGCTGCTCTATTTCGTCGACCGCTACGGCGACAAGGGCTCGGCCTACGATGCCGAGTTCGAATGGCTGGGCGAACGGGACCCGAAGCCGCAGGGCGTCGGCTTCTACTATCTCGACCACCTCACCCACAACGTCTATCGCGGCAACATGGACAAGTGGTGGGCCTTCTACCGCGAGCTCTTCGGCTTCACCCAGATCCACTATTTCGACATCGACGGCCGCATCACCGGCCTCGTCAGCCGCGCCATCACCTCGCCCTGCGGCAAGATCCGCATCCCGCTCAACGAGTCCAAGGACGACACGAGCCAGATCGAGGAGTACCTGAAGAAATACAAGGGCGAAGGCATCCAGCACATCGCCGTCGGCACCGACGGCATCTACGACGCCACCGACCGGCTCGCTGCCAACGGGCTGAAGTTCATGCCCGGCCCGCCGGCCGCCTATTACGACCTCTCGCACGACCGCGTGCAGGGCCATGACGAGCCGATCGACCGGATGAAGACCCACGGCATCCTGATCGACGGCGAGGGCGTGGTGAACGGCGGCATGACCAAGATCCTGCTGCAGATCTTCTCGAAGACGGTGATCGGCCCGATCTTCTTCGAGTTCATCCAGCGCAAGGGCGACGAGGGCTTCGGCGAGGGCAATTTCCGCGCCCTGTTCGAATCGATCGAGGAAGACCAGATCCGCCGCGGCATCATCGGCGCGCAGGCCGCGGAGTAACGTCGGCCGGAGGGGATGCGGGGCCGGTGCGGAGGAACGCCGGCCCCGTTTTCACGCATGCCGGCCGGCGCCGCAGGTACCGGGGTGCGGCGCCGATGCGCGGCCGACGGATGCGGAGTCAGTCGGCGAGCCCGGCGGCCTTGCGCAGCGCCTCGTTCATGCGGCTCTGCCACCCCGGCCCGCCGGCCCGGAACCGCTCCACCACGTCGGCGTCGATCCTGAGCGTCACCTGCTTCTTGGGATTGTCCACCGGTGGCCGCCCGCGCCGGATGCTGGCCGCCAGTTCCGGAAACACCTCCGCGAAGGGCCGCGCCCGGGCGAAATCCTCCTCGGTCCATTCGGGATTGTCGGAGACCGCGTCCCAGTCATCGCGGCTGTAGCCGCGTCCGGGCTTGAACTCCGCCTGCAGCCTACGATGCGTCATATGGCGGTGTCTCCGTCCTGTTTGCCGGCCGCATGCTGATCACGGAAAGGGCTTCCGCTCCAAGCGGCCGGAACACGACCGCGACGAAGGAACTGCTCAGTTCCCCGACCGCGAGATAGCGTTCGCCCCGCGCGACCCGGATCACCGCCGACGCAAAGAAGTCCTCGGTCAGGGCGGAGAAGTCGAGGCCATGCTTGTCGATGTTCGCCAGTCGCTTCGGTTCGTCCCACAGGATCCGTATTTTGCGTACCTACGATAAATAACCCTTCTGCATTCCGCTCGCAAGCTTCTCCGCTCAGTCGCTCCGCTCGGCCATGCCCAGCCGCGCCATCTCGGCACGCCGGAGCGGTCGGTCGAAGTCGAGCAGGAATTCGTCGAGCTGCGGCGGCTTCACCGAACTGCCCGCGAGCATCGCGTGCACCTGGCCCCGGTGGTGGATGTCGTGTGCGAAGAGATGCGCGAGAAGATCGTCGATCCTTGTTGCGCGCCCAGTAGCCGCACGTGCGCGACAGACGACATAGCTCACGCCGACAGGGCCGCGAGCACGATGCCGGCGAAAATCACGAAGCCCGCGAGGTTGAGGCCGAGCAGTTGCAGCATCCGCCGCCGCAATGCCTGCGTCTGGTCGTCACGCGAGACGCGCCAGTTCGTCACGGTGAAGGGCATCGCCGCATAGCGCGGCAGACCCGTCTCGTTGCGCAGCGCCGCCGATCGCTTCTCGATGCGATAGCTGAGCCGGATCGCCTGGATGAAGACGGCGAGCATGCCCGCCGCCCAGAGGCCCGAAACGATGTAGAACCACCCGCCGACGTCCATTGCCGCCTTCTCCCGTCCCTGCACCACCTTAACGGCAGAGGCTGAACGGGCAAGGCGGCGCGATGCTCAGTGCTCGTACTTCTCCACCGTCTGCTCGATGGCGCCGAAGATCGAGTGCCCCGAGGCGTCCTTCATCTCGATGCGCACGGTATCGCCGAAGCGCATGAACGGCGTGACCGGCCTGCCGGTCTCGATCGTCTCGATCGTGCGGATCTCGGCGATGCAGGAATAGCCGGCCCCGCCCTGCGCCACCGGCTTGCCCGGCCCGCCGTCGAGCTTGTTCGACACGGTACCCGAGCCGATGATGGCGCCTGCGCCGAGCGGTCGCGTCTTCGCGGCGTGCGCGACCAGCGTCGGGAAATCGAAGGTCATGTCGATGCCGGCATTGGCGCGGCCGAACGGCCTGCCGTTGAGATCCACGCAGAGCGGCAGGTGGACCTTGCCCCCGTCCCAGGCCTCGCCCAGTTCGTCGGGCGTGACCGCCACCGGCGAGAAGGCGGACGATGGCTTCGACTGGAAGAAGCCGAATCCCTTGGCGAGTTCGGCCGGGATCAGCCCGCGCAGCGACACGTCGTTGACCAGCATGATGAGCCGGATCGCGGCGGCGGCTTCCTCGCGGGTCGCCCCCATCGGAACGTCGTCGACGATGACCGCCACCTCGCCTTCCATGTCGATGCCGAAGGCCTCGTCCGCCATCCTTATCGGATCGCGCGGGGCGAGGAACGCATCGGAGCCGCCCTGGTACATCAGCGGGTCGGTCCAGAAGGTCTCCGGCATCTCGGCGTTGCGCGCCTTGCGCACCAACTCGACATGGTTGACATAGGCCGAACCGTCCGCCCACTGGTAGGCGCGCGGCAGCGGCGACAGCGCGTCGTGCTCGTGGAAGCGTTCGGCCGGAACGGCGCCGTGCTCCAGGCTCTCGGCGAGGGCCTCGAGATGCGGCGATATCCGCGTCCAGTCGTCGAGCGCGGCCTGCAGCGTCGGCACCAGGAAGGAGGCATCCGTGCAGCGGGTCAGGTCCTTCGACACGACGACCACCCGTCCGTCGCGCCTGCCGTTCTTCAATGTCGCGAGTTTCACCCGGTTCGCTCCCTCGATCCTGTTGCGGCAGGCGGTTTGACCCGCGGCCGATTTCGTTGCATCCGTAACCGTCGACTTTGTAACCATCAACGCCGAATGGATCATCAGATGGAGCATGGCGCCGGTGAAGCGGCAAGTCTGGAGCTGGAGAAATTCCTCCCCTATCGGCTGAACCGGCTCGCG
>Ga0208243_1000264_pt1 | contig 35755 bp, 32 predicted proteins | sample Subbio2Aug_QV12A_FD_184826 | JGI IMG/M metagenome (GOLD analysis project Ga0208243, IMG submission 184826) | Serpentinite rock and fluid subsurface biosphere microbial communities from McLaughlin Reserve, California, USA - CR12Aug_QV12A (SPAdes) | ecosystem: Environmental > Terrestrial > Deep... | reverse complement strand
TGGATTGACTGCAAATGCGTTTTTCATTTCCTGTAATGTAATGGTTTGAATGAATGCAGAATCATTAACCCCCCATCTGGTATACACTTTCTGATCATTGATATTGGGAAAGAAATGCATATCAATGCTATCTACTTTTTTGATTTCAGGCAAGGGATGTAAGTCAACCACCAACGAATCTGAACCGGTATCGGTAGTATCTGTTTTTGTATCAGATTGACAAGCATATAAGAAGCAAACAGCTATGAATAATTGAAACAGGTAACGCATCTCTATTATTTTAATTACAAAGAAATAAAAAAACCGCTCTGCATAAAAGAGCGGTTTTTCCATATAGAATCAAATATTATTGTCCTTTCGCAGGGAATCTTGTCCAGCTAGCCAACCAGTTCGTGGTACCAAATGCACCCACGTAGGTTGTTGTTGCAAAGAACGCATCCAAACCTGTAAAGCTAGCACCGGCTAATGCATCCGATCCAGTAGCAGGCAACAAGTTAGGAGCAGTTAATGCGAATGGAGATGTCAACTTGATATCAGCAGCATTTGCATAAGTCTTACAACCTTCTGATTCAGCTTTAGTTCTCATTGCAGCAGCAGTCAATGTTGCTGATGTTAAGCCTGATACTCTGTATGGATCAGCTACCGCATGAACCAAGTTGTTTTTGAATTCAGAAGTACCACTTGTTCCGCTGTAGTCATTCGCAGTACCATCAGACTCAATAGAGAATCCACCTTTCTGCCAGCCCATCAGGATAGAGTTACGCAAAACGAAACGTACTGCTCTTCTCCATCTGTTACCAAAGTTGTGGTTAGCTTGTGTTCCTGAAGCATTGTTAGGACCTACAAAAGTAAAGTTACTCAATACCGGACGAGTATAAGGAGTAGCAGTTGTACCAGAACCATCATTATCTGCTTCGATACCATTACCTGCATCACCATTATCTACGAAAGCCGGATCACGTAATGCAACAGCAAATTGAATTTTACCGGTATAACCGAAATCAAAATCAAAGTCATCATCCGCAGTACCATATGCAACCAGGTATTTAGCGTTTACATTACCACCAAAGAATTCATACGCATCATCATTACCATAAACGATCTGAACATTTTCAATCGTAGTACCACTACCCACACCACCTAAAGTCAAACCATTGATTTCAGAACCGGGGAAAGCAGCAATACCTGCATATTCAATACGCACATATTTCAAAGTACCGGAGTTATCATTCGCGTTGGTACCACCATATACACGATCCAAACCACCTTCAATTACAGGAGTAGATGTACGATTGGTAGGCGCATTACCTAAAATGATTAATCCACCCCAATCACCCGGATTACGTGCTCCAGCATCCTGACCTGAAGTCATTACGATAGGTTTATCAACCGTACCGTTCGCCTGAATTTTTCCACCGCGCTCAATACAAAGAGCTCCTTTTTCTGTTTTATCACTTTTAATCGTAGTACCTGCTTCAATCGTAAGTGTAACTCCATTTGGAACATACACGTAACCTTTCAATGTCCAGGTTTTATCAGCTGTAAGGGTCTTATTTGCTGACAATGTACCTGACAAAATGGTTTCATTAGGATTTGTTGGCGGTGCGATAATATCATCTTCATCATCATTTTTTGAGCAAGATGTCATAGCTGCAACAGCCAGCGCCACTAAAGCAAGACGGGAAATCATAAGTGAACGTATCATTTTCAATGTTTTTATGCTGCAAAAGAATCGCTTTAATGTAATGGGTATGTTACCCCAGCGTTAACTAATTGTTACGTGATACGGGAGCGTAAAAAGGGTGGTTATCGGGTGATCAGGTAATCGGGTAATCAGGGTTTTAAAGTATTAAGGGTCTACAAACCCAATCACCCGATTACCTGATCACCCGATCACCCAATCACCCCGATCACCTACTCTTTTATAGTACATTGATGACTTATTAACTATGGACTAAAAAAAGGCTGTACCAAACTTGATACAGCCTCACATCTATTGAATGTTCAAGCCGAATTAGAAATTATAAGAGAACCCGATACCAAAGCTGGCTCCGAATAAGTTGCTCCACTGAATTCTGTCTTCACGGCTATTATACGCTCTATTCTCTTTTTTAGATTCTACGTTATTGTAGAAGATCTGTCTGGTATTCAAAAGGTTGGCCATATTGATTTTGATCTCACCTTTCTTTTTCATCACTTTCTTAGACAGCTGAAAATCCAAAATACTTCTTCCATTCTCATATACATCAGGAATACCAAATGCACCCACGGTTTCAATACGTTGACCGATTCTGTTGAAAAGAACCGTACTACTCCAATTCGCTTCTGGATCAGCATACGTCAGACTCAGGTTCACTAGGTAAGGTGATTGTCCCTGCATAGGTCTCTTAGTGTCATAAGGATTGGATGAATTATCCAGATCTACTGTAGACTTGATCAATGAGGTATTGGCACTGAAAGTGGTGTTGTTCCAGAACTGACCATCACCTAAGAAAGAAAGTTTCTTGCGCAGATCCAATTCAATACCATAAGCGTAAGCATTATCAGGATTGAAATAAGTGATCACTTGATATTCGAGTGAAGATTCACCAGACATACGCTGTTCAATAGGTCTGTTGAAATGTTTGAAGAATACAGAAGCAGAGATGATCTCACCACTTTGAGGATAGGTTTCAAAACGAAGATCAATATTGGTATTCTGACTTCTTTCCAAAGCACCATTACCACGAATGATCGCCGCTCTCACGAAATCGAAATAAGAGAAGTTTGCAACCTCACGGAAATCAGGTCTCGATACTGTTCGAGAGGCAGAGAAACGTAGGTTTGATTTGTTATTGAAACTATAGATCAAATTAGCTGAAGGAAGGATATCCAGGTAGTTTCTCTTGATAATGGTATTGGTACCGGAAACGTTACCTGTTTCTACTTCATAGTTGAAAGTTTCTACACGAACACCCCAAATCAATCGCCACTTTTCATTGAATTTATTATCCAACATCAAATAAGAACCCGTAAGCAATGAATTTGCATCGTAACGGTCGGTATTGTTTGTGATATCATTGAGATAAAAACCTTCCGCATACATATTACCGTCGTTGAATACTTGTCCGGCAGGCAGTGTTAACAATGCTGAATTAAAATTATTGTTGCTGGCTGCTTCATAACGGAAAGCGCGGGCATCAAATTCACGGAGTTTGTATTGAGCCAGGAAACCTGCTTTTAAAGTAGAAGTAGTATTACCCCAGTTCAGTTGTTTACTGTAGTCGGCTTTACCACCAATGGTATTTTCTAACAACTCACTCCAGAAACGATAGGTATTTCTCAGGGCGATACCATAAGGGATGGATTTATCATCTTGCTGAGACAAACTTTTCTGATAAGGCTGTGAACGATAATCAGGCTGATCTTTCTGTGTGAAAGCATAGTTCAGGTTCCATTTAAACTTATCATTCTTTTTGCCAACTGCATGTTCCCCTTCCAGCTGCGTACTGAAAATGGTTTTCACCATGGCAATAGCGATTCTGTTTTTATTGATGTATTGCAGATCATTATAGTTGGCACCTTCTCTGATGGTATTGTTGTTTTCAAATACCCTGTTGAACAGATTTTTCAAAACAATCTTATTCTTTCCTTTCTTATAACCAACATTCAATAAAGCACCTAAGCTGGTATTGAATGAATAAGAAGTATCTGCGTAATCAAAAAGGAGATTGGTAGTGCTGGTAGCATCACCATATTGTTGTCTGTCGGTGATCTGAATGGTTTGTGAGTTTCTGTATGTTACAGCTCCTAATATACCATAGGTTCCACCCTTTTTATCATTGAATTTTTTCGCGAAGTTGATTTGTCCGTTTAAACCCGGCAATGCTTTTGAAATATCATCACCATAAGTATTATACATTCTTCTGGAAACTTCAATTTTTTGATCTAAAGGCAATGATCTCCATCTGTTGGTAGAAGGGAAACGGGAAGGGAAGGATCTTGTACCATCATCGAAACCCAGATAATCCAGACTACCTCTATGACCGATATTAAAGTCTTTACCGGTAGAAATGGTGTTATAGGAAGTAGAGAATGCCAATCCGAAAGCATTTCTATAAGGAATATCTTTAGTTGTTACCTGAACAATACCACCTGAAAATTCACCGGGCATATCAGGAGTAGCGGTTTTATTGATCAGAACGTTGTCGATCATATCAGAAGGAACCACATCAAAAGAAAAGGTTCTTCTATCAGGTTCAGTGCTGGGCATTACCGCGCCATTGATGGTAGCGATATTATAACGGTCATTCAATCCACGAACAATTACATATTTATCATCCTGAACACTGGTACCTGTTACACGCTTCAATACTTCCCCAACGTTACGATCGGGAGATTTTTTGATGGATTCAGAAGAGATACCATCTGATACACTGGTATTGTTTTTCTGCATGCTTAATACAGCATTTGCAGATTCGCGACGAGCGGGTGTAGCTGTTACCACTACTTCATCCAGTTCTTTTTTCTGTTCTACCAAAACAATATTCAATTCATTCAACTGTCCGTTTATAACAGCGATCTCATTGATGGTTTTAGTCTTATATCCTGTCAGAGAGAAAGTCAATTCATAAGAACCGGGAGCCAGTCTGATGCTAAAGCGACCTTCCACATCGGTAGTAACATTGATCTTTTTAGCAGCATTGTAAATGGTGACCCCGGTAAGTGCTTCATTATTAGAAGCAGAAGTTACTTTTCCGGAAAGTGTTCCTGTTTGAGCAGATAACACAGATACGAGCAGGAAAGATAAAAGGGTTAAGAAAGTAGATTTCACAGCGTTTATTTTGCCGCAAAAGTATTACCGCAATGTTACCGCTATGTTACGTCAATGTTAAGGGAATATTACCTAAGGTGATTTTAAAGTTCTGAGACCTACCGATTCAATCATTAGAAATGATTACTATCGATAACTTTCTTAATATCTAGGTTTAATTCAGGCAAGCGAAGTTGTATTGTATCCCAAAGAATTTGATGATTGACTCCAAAATAGTCATGAATGATAAAATTTCTAAAATCTTTTATGACACGCCATTCTATGTTCGGGTTTAAATCCTTGAATTCTTGTGGTAAACGAGCTACTGCTTCTCCAATGATCTCAAAATTTCTTTCTACGGCTTGCCTTGTTTTAAGATCAGACTCAAAATTTTCAAAAGAGTACCCTTCAGTAAACTGGAATATTGTTTGTATTGCTACAGAAATATCCTCTAATAAAAGTTTTGTGGAGCGTTCAGACATGTATTAGACTTTTCTCAACAAAGGGAAGATAATGAGGCTTAATACCTTTTCGAGATACGAGATCGATTTTTCTATTGAAAGCCGCTTCTAATTCATGCGCTAAACGGATATAGGCAAACGCATCAATTCGATCATTAAAATCTACCAATATATCAATATCACTTTTTTCATTCTGATCGCCACGTGCAAAAGAGCCAAAAAGACCCAGTTCTGAAATAGGATACTTCTTTTTCAGCTCTGCTTTTCGCTCTTTTAAGATATTTAATATCTGGTGGGTACTGTACATTGTGATATAAAAATACAAAATCCCGCTGAGCAGGATTCAAATTTGCAGAGAGGAAGGGATTCGAACTATCTATTTCCTCTATTGATTATCAATTTATTAAGTCCTGCAAAATACCGACTCCACGATTTACGATAGCAAATCTTTCTTCTTTATAAAAACTATCTATTTCGATAAAGATAAATAAACAGAAATACTTTTTTGCATTTTTTTATACCAAAGTTTATTAGTTTTTTATTAGCCTATGGTAATTTTAAAGAAAGAATTAGTGATGAACGATTTTGTGAAAAAGGCGACGTCCTTCTTGTTTTTTGACCTCCCCCTCCATCCAGAGTTGATAAGTGCAAGTTTTAATAAAGCTCATAAAAAACTTTTGGTAGAAAATCCAGATTGGAGTACATCTGCAACAAAACAAAAACTGACCTATCAATATTGGTCAGTACATGTTCTTCGGCATTTCTTGGCTTTGTTTAGTTTACCAGCTTTATTATTTATTTTTCTTCAACTTAATCAAACTAGTTTTAGACAATCCTTCTTAATAGTTATAATTGTAGGTGTTATTTGTTATTTTATATTATATGTGTTTCACTATCGAGCAGAATATTTTACTACTTACCTGCCCATCTTAGAAACTGTAAAAGAATCATATGATAGAAAACAACTTGAACTGGTCGAAAAATGCCGTCAAGCTCAACTATCTAATTTCTCTCTAGCGCTTTTCTTCTACGTACTATCAAACATTAATGGGTTTGGTCAAATCTCTATTGATGATCGATCAGCTAATCTTTTAATGAGGCTATATGGTGTAGATCCAGGAAGTATGAAAAAACATCTTGCATTAATAATTAGAATTAGCAAAAAAACTAAGTTGACAGATCGAAAAATAACTGAGTTCAAAAATCGTTTTGCTGAAACTTACGATTTTATGGAGTCATTACACTTTGTCGAAGGAATTAAAAGACTTAAAGAACTAGAAATTCGTTTTTTCGCTCCATAATCTTGCTTTTTTTACACATATATCAATATTAGTTTTCTAATTTTTTTATATATCAGTCTCTAAAGTGATTTTCATAGGACTTTTTTTCAATTGTTGTAAAGCTTCAATTTTTATCTTTTCAAATACATTTATCAGGTACACTTTATTCTTACAATAAATACATGAATTTTTTCTAATGTGATATAAAAGCTTTGTAGGGTGTTTAATAAATGCGATTATTGGATGAAGCATATTCAAACTTGATATTTTTTGTACTTATTGTTAAAATTCCGTCCTGTAAAAGTATTTATGAAAAGAAATATTTTCATTATAAAAAGGCCGTTGAATGAAAAGATCTTGGCAGTTAACAGTTTATGCTGCAAATTGATGTCAGTGTTATTGAATAAGTGAGTGAAATTAAAAATAAACTTGATCTCTTTAAAAATATCCGCCAGATTCAAAATAAGTCAATATGAAAATAGCTTTCTATCAAAATGACACAGAAAGAAATTCTTCTAATGAAATCACATGATCCGGAATATATTTTCTGAACATCCTATCATCACTGATTAATTTTATGTTCATATCATTCTGCAAATAATATACATGAATTAAATCCTGCATATCGTTTTTGATAGGTGCGCCATCGTTGATTGTCTGACATTTCAAATATTCAGAAAATCCTTTTAGGTAAATATCAATCGAACCGTTGTAGGAAGTAAAAATCTGTTCGATTACATCATCACTGCCTTCGATCCCCAATCTTTCCTTTGCTTCAGATGCGAGTGCTATTTTGGTAAAACCAATATTGATCTGGTAATGCTGTAAAAACTTTACTAGTCCGGCTTTCGTGCTTAGATCGAATATTTCTCCATTAAAATGAACCCTATGATCTATAGTTTTATCTACCATTAACGCTTTCAATGTTGCTATACCCTTAGCCGATGACCGGGAAAAATTGGCTGTAAGGAAGCTGTCTTCCTCAACAAAATATGTAAAATCATAACTCTTTTTTCCTTCCGAAATCGGCGTATAGAAGTCGTGATAAGATTTACTGTCTATAATGTCAAAAACAATGCTAAATAGATGATCAAACCTATAATAAGAAAAGCTGTACGCTTTGAAAAAATCAAAACTATTAAACAGTATCTCCTGCACAAAAGCTCTGTCAAAATGTATGCCTGAATCAATGATGTTTTTCAGTGTCGCTTTCCGCCTTCCAAAATCCTTGTCGTTTACACCTGCCACGATCTCTTGCAATCCAAAAACCGAATAAAAGCATTGATCTTTTAATCTATCTTTAATTTTCCTGATATTGTACAATACATTTGTATCAAGATAATACTTCATATAAAGAAAATAGAAACGAACAAAATAGTTCTTTTATATCTGTAAACTCTTTCGGTTTATCGCTTTAATCCGTTAGTTGTGTCTCCCTTTTTTTGAATTTGCGGCAGTGTTGTTGTAATAACCCGAGCACTGTCCGTATTTAGATGAAAATTTCTACCAGTAGCTTCAAGGTCAAAGCTATAAGATAATAGGATCGAAAGACTGTCGTTAACCTTTATCGTTACATTGCTTTTGGCAGGTGTCGTTTTTTTTGAAGCAAAATTTTTAGCTGTAAATGCAACTATAAAGTAAACTGCAAATAAAAGAATGCCGTTTCTAAGTAGCATAACAGCCGCATACACGCGGTTCGATATTCTGAGGTTAATGTTATCGTTAAGGAACTTAGACTGGATGAGTTCTTTGAGTAGCGCTTTTCTTTCTCGCTTCACTAACGAAAATATCTTTGCATCCTTGTCCATAGAAATCGATAGGTCAACTCCATGAAAAGTTTGTGGTTTCAAAATAAGAACCGAATAAATGGCACTTGCGACTATGTAGATAATGCTTAAGAATAAGATCACTACCGCGCCTATTTCAGCTAGGTCTCTAAATGTCGGTTTTTCATAACCCAACGAAAACGTAATTGCAGTAATAGAGAGCGTTACACCAAACAGAATTGATTTGGCTTTTTCTTCCAAACCCTTTTTGCGTTCGCTCTGGTCTTTAATTTTGGATTCGAAGATTTCTATTTCTTTTTCAACATTGGTATCGGCTTGAAAATCAGCCACAGAAAATTTTTCGAATTTTTTATATTGTTCTTTTAATGTTCCGTTAACCTTATTGGCATACCATGAGGGTATAACCTGTTGTGAAAAAAAATTATTGCCAAGTAATTTCATGAGGAAAGTGATTTACTGATAAGTTGATCGAACCTGAAACCGGTATTTTTTTGCAGCCATGACCATTCCCCTGTTGGATTGACTTCTATAAAAAAATACTGGTTATTATGGAGAATTAGATCAATAGCTGCAAAATTCAGGTATAGAGACTGTGTAAATAATATGCAGGCTGTTTCTATTTCTTTCGGCAACTTTATGATTTCATAATGAATAGAATCTTTATAAAGCCTCCAGTCTTCATTGATTTCTTCTTCTCCCTGTAGACTAACAGCAACCAACTGATTTTCAATTATGGTGACACGCAGATCGAGTTTTGGCACCAGCGCGTGCTGTGCGATAAAAGGAGAACTATATCGTGTATCAGTAATTTCCGCTGGATCTACAATACGGGTATAGACAAAAGCTTCTTGATCATTGTCATGAACTATAGCAGTATCCAGTGATTTGATGGCTACCGGTGAAACAGGTTTTTCAGTTATTCGGTTCGTGATGTGTGTGTGGGGGACATGAAACCCTGCTCTTTGTGCATACAGTAATTGCAGGGGTTTGTTTTCAGCCCGATAAGTAGCTACAGGATTATTTACCCATTTTACCTTTTCAAAAATGTCGAGAGAACGGACGAAAGCAGCCCATTGTGTCCTATATAACTGTTCTTCTGCTGAAGCTGTCTGCTGGTAAATATCTCGTAAAAATGTTGGTGCACGATAGTAAATGGAATGAAGCTTTTGTTCATTGATTTCATACTGTGTATTCTCATATGTTACCCGAAGAACGGGAATGAGAGGATCAAGATCAATATCATAAAGCTCAAGCTGGTCGCGGTTTAGCCGAAGGTAAGAAACGCCTTCCCTCGAAAGCTGTATCGTTATGAGATCGGTGGAAAAATCAAATTTGTTTGACAGGATAAGGACAGTGGGGAACAGTTGCATATTTATTGACCTTTGGCGTCTTCCCCGGTTTCCACATCAAACTTTTTAGTACCACAGACCGGAAAAGAATCGTGTTCTACCAGATATGTTTCCCCACCATTTTCAATCCAAGCGCCTACTGCTGGTTCATAGTCAAAGCCACTTAAAGTTAGTTCGGTGACTTGTTTGTATCGGAATGCCTGTCGTAGTAGAATATGTTCCATATAGTTTATTTTTGGTCCTCACCGGTTTCGATATCTTTTTTCTTCGTTGCAACACCTTCAAAGGCGGGGTCTTTTATCATCGGGACTAGTTTATCTGTAACCCAAGCCCCTAAAACCATATCATAATCATACCCAATAAGTGGTACCTGAGTTTTCACCCTAGTATAGCGAAGTGGGCTATGCAGAAGTATATGATCCATGAGAAAGCTTTATGCTAATATAGCTATTCATTGGTATTTTCGCAAGAAGCCCGTCACATTTACTTTCTTAGGATTACAAGCATGGTTAAAAATTTTTATTTCAATACTATATGACACCCATTGCCATGTAGATGTCCCTTTTTAGTTTTCCGTACCTGTTCCTGTTAATTTCTCTATCATTCATAGGTACGTTTTGCGCACCTAACAAATTCTTCCGGACTTCTTCTTTGTCAACAAACAAATTTTTAAACTGTCTTGCTACGGACTGAATTGTTTTGGGCGAACGGTTTCTTATCGTTACATAGGCATTGAATAGTTCGTGTTGAACCGCAGGTCTGTTATACCTGTTTTCCAACCAAAAATCAGTAATTGAATTCAGCGGATGGGGTATTGTTTTATTAATATCTATCTGAATGTCGGAAGGTTTATTAATAATAACATTTCTAATACTAAATGTAAAATAATCGTGAAAAGATTTTTCAAAAGGGTTAAAGTGGGTGTCAATATCAAAGTCAATTTCTCGTTTCAGAGTTGCATTACAATTCCGGCAGGCTGGTATCAGGTTAAAAAATGAAAGTGATAAATATGGGTAACGGGATTGCGGGTAGAAATGATCAAGTTCAAAAAATGCTGTATCTGCATCCTGCTCACTCATCCCGGGAGTCATACTTGTCACATATATCTCGGTCATATTGCAATAGGGGCAATAGTCAAGGCCAAATGTCTTGAAGTAATCAACGCAGTATTGTTTTGTCCTGTAATTTTTATAATTAAAAATATTTTTTACAATATTACCAAACGGGGTAAGCTCACTGTCACTATAAGAAAGCTGGTTTGCAAAAAGAATCGAGGAGAATCGATTTGAAATTGCATCGCGCAATGTCTTAAGTTTTGAAGGAGTCCCAGTCAATATTTCTCTCAGTATCTGTTCATTATTAGCAAGCAGATAGTCCCAAAATGCTACCCGGATTGACAAACCTTTATTATTATCGGCATCTCTCTGATTCTTAATCCCAGTGACCAAAGCATAAGCAGTGTAATTACCATCTAATTTTTTGGGATTCAGATTATCAAAATGCTGGGAAGCTAAGGTCGCCAGATTTTTCGCTGGTTCATCTTGGATTTTCACCATATACTATGCTTTTTAGCTTATTGCGGATCAAGGATTCTCCTATCATGTCAATTAAAAGAAGATCTTCCTCAGAAATATTTTTGCCGTCCGTTTCACGCACGCGGTCAACCAGTGAACTTATTTTTTCAAAAGCAAACTGGCTGATAATGGCGTTGTCGAGGAAAAATGCATCTTCGTACAGTTCGCCTATATTCCCGCCAAACGTCCGTTTTTCTGCTTCTTTATTGGCCATAACTACAGTATTGCCGGAATTCTCTTTTTTCAGGAACAGGAGATTCTGGTACGGAAGATCAGATACGAGAAAAGGTGAATGAGTGGAAAGAACGATCTGTATTCTTTCATCAGTCAATATTTCTGGGAGAATTGTCACCAGTTTATATAAAAATTCTGTTTGCCATTTTGGGTGAAAGTATAGATCGCCTTCATCCATGCAAATCAAAATTGTACCCCGTTTACTTCTTCTTCGCTGATAATAATTGTGAAAGCGACTGAATAGCGAGATGTAGGCTTTATGGCCGGAGCTGATCCCTTCCCACTCAAAAGAATACGAGAGAGTATTGGTGTATACTACTTCTAGATAATCCCGTATAAAGGAGCCGATTTTGGAATTATAGTTAATGAGGAATTCCACTTTCCGAGAAGAGTTTTTCCCTTGTTCCTGCCGAATTACATTTGAGAACCGGTATTGATCCATATCAAAAAGGAACCTGAAGCGTTCGAACTCATGCGCAAATTTTTTGTCGACATCAATACTAAATCGTTTTACAATAAAGGCATACAAATCTTCTATTTGCATTTTCGGACTAGATCTGAAAAGCAGACCTTCCAGAAGTTTATTAAGTTGGCTGATTAGAATCTGCCGGTCTTTAATCCCTTCGTCACTTACTAGATTGATCAAAAAATCAATGTATACAAGGAACGCCGTAAAATAGAGCAGAGCATTTTCATCAGTCATGGTTTTTTTTACCATATTTCTTCTAAACCACCTGCATGTGTCCAGCAGTGAAGGGGCTTTTAGTTCATGCTGTAAAACAATAGCATCAAATTTTCTTGATTTTTCTAGCAGTACACCCCATGTAGGTGAGGATATGCGTATATGCGTGGGATTAAAATTGACTACAGAATTGTTATTGATCCGTTTTTCTGCGTCTTCTAGAGTTGCGAACTTGGGATGATTTATAAAACGGATTTGCTGCTGAATTTCAAAATTATATAGTGTATGAAAGTTTTCTCTAAATTTATTATTGATTAGGTTATTTGTTGAAAGGTCTTTTGTTTCCTTACCGAAATTGTGCCTGCGCCCGTCAAAAACATTCGATATATACACAGTATCAAAATCCAAAATGTTATTCTGATAAGGTGAGAATCTGATGCCCCCTACTGGTTCCTCCATTTGGTGATAAAATCCGTGGTACTCACCGCTAGGCTCTTTGATTACAACCAAAAAAGATCCATTAATCTTTGTTGTACCCTCACCGGCTAGATAAATCATCAATTCGAGCAAGTTAGTTTTCCCTGATGCGTTCTGACCTATAATACCAGTAATATTCGCGATCCTTTTTCCAAAAAATTCTGGTAAGTAAGTTGGGTTTTTGGTCATGCTCAACTCGCGAGATACTGGATTATAAACAAAACGAAACTCTGTTGACAGATTGATATTTTGGTTTTCAATATTTCTGAATTTTTCAACCCAGATATAACAAAGCTCCATTTTTAGAAATTTTAAAAGTTCTGGCTGCCAGTGTGCAAAAAATGCAAAATTCGATGCTAAAATCTCATGTTTTTTCGAAATAATGCAAGAATTGTAATAAAAAGTATGCAGTATAAATTTTGGCTTTGCAGCTAATTGAGGAATGGGCTGGGTGATGATTGTTTAAAGTGGTACAATATTGAGTAAGTTTAGTGGTAATGTCTTTGGGGTACTTACGTCGAATATTAATAATATTCACCGCATAATTACGGCGAATAATCACGATGATGCGGAGAATAAATCCTATATTCACTGCATAAAAGCGGTGAATATGTATATTCATGAAGATCCCAACTGGCCGAATTTCTCCTGGAACAGCCCAAAACTGGCGACTTTACTAGCTGAAATCCGCTACAAACAGGGTAAAATGTTGGGTAGAATGGAAGCATTGGGCTTTTCAGTTCGCGCTGAAGCTACCTTAGACAATTTAACCCTAGAAGTGGTGAAATCCAGCGAAATAGAAGGGGAAACCCTTGACACCCATCAGGTGCGCTCTTCTATTGCTCGTAGGCTAGGGATGGAACTAAGTGGTCTTGTGCCTTCGGATCGACATGTAGATGGCGTAGTGGATATGATGTTGGATGCTACCCAGAATTTTGAAAAACCACTTTCTGAAGAACGTTTATATGGATGGCAAGCAGCTTTATTCCCGACCGGTCGAAGTGGTCTTTCTAAAATAACCGTTGGCGCTTGGCGAACGGGCGAAAGGGGGCCTATGCAGGTGATATCGGGTGCCTTCGGAAAAGAAAAAGTGCATTTTGAAGCACCGGAAGCTTCAAGACTCTCCCATGAAATGACTGCTTTTCTAGATTGGTTCAATAGGGAAGTCGATCTTGATCCGGTACTGAAATCTGCCATTGCGCATTTGTGGTTTGTGACCATTCACCCTTTTGAAGATGGGAATGGACGTATCGCAAGAGCCATTGCCGATATGCAACTCGCGCGTGCCGATAAAACATCGCAAAGGTTTTACAGTATGTCGGCGCAGATACGCACTGAGCGAAATGATTATTATAACATACTCGAGCAAACCCAAAAAGGGTCATTGGATGTTACAGAATGGTTAGCATGGTTTCTGACTTGTCTGGGTCGTTCTTTTGATCAAGTAGAAGACACGTTACAGCAAGTACATCGTAAAACAAATTTTTGGGATTCCATCGGTCACATTGAATTGAATCAACGTCAACAAACGATGCTAAACAAATTATTAGACGGGTTTGAGGGCAAACTCAATACATCCAAATGGGCAAAGATGACCAAATGTTCGACCGATACAGCACTACGCGATATTCAGGATTTAGTAGCAAAGCAGATTTTGGTAAAAGAAGAGGCTGGGGGAAGAAGTACCAGTTATATATTAAACGAAACAATCGGATAGTTAGTGGCTTATCATAGATTAAACTTCTGTTGCGACGCTTGTATGTTTGTTTTCTAATAACAAATGTGTAAATAAGACATAGTGGAAAAGGAGGTTTGCGACGCTGGTACATGATACCTTAACCGGAGTGTCTCCTTTCCACTTCTTTTTCCCTATTCTGACAATAGAAGTCTGATGCCGTTACAACCTTTGAAACAAGGAGGTAACGCGACATTGGTACAGATACCGTAACGGAGTGTTTCCTTATTCAAGTAGAGTTCGGGATATAACTTGGTATTGATACCGTATTCCACAAGCTTGAACGATGCTTGATTTCTTTTACTAACCCAAACCCTATTTATGAACAACAATGGTTTTCTTGGCCTGGACATCAGTAAAGGCTATGCGGATCTTTATGTGATCAATGCTGATAAAGTTCCGGTAGAAGCTGCGTTCCGTCTTTACGACGTTCCGGATGGACATCAACGGCTCGAAGAATTAGTTGACAAGTGGCTTATCGGAGAAAAGTTCGACACCCTATATTGCGGTGTTGAAAGCACCGGTGGTTACGAAAACAACTGGATAAATCATTTACAGGAACTATCACTTAATAAACCTTTGAAGATTGCCCGGCTAAATGCCAAAGGTGTTAAATCATTAAGTGACGCAGCATTGAAACGAACCATAACTGATAGCGTAAGTGCTGAAAACATCGCAATGTATTTAGTAGACTTCCGCCACAAAATTCAATGGATCGATGATCCGCATTCTTTTAGAAAATATACCGACGGAAGAAGACACAATACTTTTATCAGAATGTTGAAAAAGCAACGCATCCAATTGAGCAATCAGCTTGAAAAGTTGCTTTACCAGGAAATGAGCCCAATTCTTACTTATTGCAGGCATGGGGCTCCGGGCTGGTTGTTGAATTTGTTATTGAAATATGCAAGCGTAGCAGCGATTAATAAAGCGGGCGTAAAAGGACTAACCAAAATCAAAGGCATTACTGCTGAAAAAGCGGAAGCCATTTTGAACAAAACAAAAGAAAGCAAACACCGGACTTCAGAACATATCAGTTCTGTGATTAAAGGAACCATCAAGCAAATACTGCATCTTGATGAAGCAATCAAAGAAGAAAAAAGCAAACTGATTGCCGTATATGCAGATAGCGAAGAAGTAAAATTGCTCACCTCGATCTCCGGACTCGGTAACCAAAGCGCCGTAGAAATATTAATTGAAATTGAAAACATCCATCGGTTTGAAGATGCAAAGAAATTAAGCGCATATTTCGGTCTTCATCCTGTGTTTAAACAAAGTGGTGACGGCAAATGGGGCAATCACATGAGCAAGAAAGGCCGTTCTGAAATCAGGGCTGTTCTCTTCATGAGCAGCCTAACTGCCATACGGTACAGTGACTTGTTTAAAAACATTTACAGTAATGCAAGGGCGAAAGGGAAAAATCACTTTAACGCGATGGGTGTTGTGATGCACAAACTGCTTCGTGTCATCTATGGTGTATTGAAAAACAGGGTTGTATTTTCTTGTGCGGTCGATGCGAAAAATGTTGCCAATGCTGAGTTGAAGCAACAGGAACAAAGGGAACAGCGAAAAGTTCAGAAGCGTGAACAGGTGCAAAAATTAGAACGGTACAACAAGGCAGAGCTTGATCAATCGCCGATCTCCAAGCGGCACGCTAAAAAGCGAAAGGTGGAACAGGTGACTTGAGGTTTTGGCACCAGCGTCCGGCTCTTTGGTTGATCTTCGTTGCGTCGCAGTCCGTTCATCGTCCAGTTATTTTTTGGGCAGGCCCGAAAGGGAAATAAAGTGTGATGGCCATGAATTGCCTATTGGCAATTGGGATAATGGCTTGGCTGAACCAAATTTCTCCCAAATCTTGCCGTAGTTTAGCACAAAGCCGTTGGATGAAATTATTGATCATAGAGGACGAGAACAGTCTTAGGAGAAGTATTGCCGCCTATTTTGACCAGGAGGGATTTCTTTGCGAGCAGGCGGGATCGTACGGCGAAGGTGTGCAAAAAGCTGAAGGTTTTCAGTATGATTGCATTATCCTCGATATCAACCTGCCTGGGGGCAGTGGCTTGCAGTTACTGGATTATTTAAGAAAGGACAAAAAGACGGAAGGGATTATTATTATTTCTGCACGCGATGCCGTTGAGGACAGGATAACAGGGCTTGACCTTGGTGCAGATGATTACCTGACCAAACCTTTTCACTTATCCGAACTCTTTGCAAGAGTAAAAGCACTGATCCGCCGGAAATATGCTGCCGGTAATAACATTCTTGAATTTGAAAAACTGAAACTGGATCTGTCGCTAAAAACATTGACTTATAACTCAGAACAAGTTTCACTGACAAAAAATGAATTTGAAGTGCTGTTGTTTTTGCTCACCAACAAAAACCGGGTTGTCAGCAGGCAGGCCATCGCGGAACATATTTACGGTGAGCAGACCGACAATCTTGCTTCTTTCGATTTTGTCTATTCGCATATCAAGAACATCAAACGTAAACTAAAAGAGAAAGGCGCTGGTGAGCTGTTACAGGCTGTTTATGGATTGGGCTATAAAATTTCTATATGAGTAAAACACTGCAACAAAAAAATACGCGCTATCTGCTTACCTGGCTGCCTATCGTCCTGCTGATCGGGTCGGGCTTATTTTTTTTGATCCTTACCGGTCACGCTGATCACATGCAGGAAAAGCAACTCGAACTCAAACAGCAAAATATCTGGAAAGCCTTTACCGTAAGTGGAGAATCAATGCCAATGAAGATCGAAGGCGAATATGCTCTTCAGAAAATGACCGCAGCTTCAGAGCAAATTAAACCAAAACCAATCGCAACTGACAGCGGGTACACTATCCTTTCAAAACAATACCTGCTGAATGGTCAAACCTATGTGCTTACCACTTTTGTGACTTCAAAAGAATATACGCATCTGCTCATAAAAGTATTTGCAACTGAGATTATTATTTTCATTTTAATACTGGTAACCATTATTGTTGTGAACCGTAGCAGTTCACGACGATTATGGCGGCCGTTTTATGAAACACTTCATGCAACAGGCAACTATGATGTTGTACAAAGCCCGGCATTTAAACTCCCGCCGGAAACCGGCATTATTGAATTTGACCAGTTGAACAAAGAACTTTCGCTTCTGATCGGCAACGTTAATAAAGCATATAACAGCCAGAAGCAATTCGTAGAGAATGCCAGCCATGAAATACAAACGCCGCTTGCCATCATTCGTTCCAAACTGGATTTATTGATCAATGAGAAAGGGCTGACCGAAGGCACAGCATTATTATTGTCTGATATTACACAGGCCAATGACCGGTTGAGTCAGATGAATAAAAGCCTTTTGCTTTTGGCAAAAATTGACAATAACCAGTTTCCTGAAATGGAGCAGGTCAATGTTTCCCTGTTATTAAATGACCTTATCGCTAATTACGAAGCGCTTTATGATAATTTTCCAGCAACAGAATTAAAAATCCAGGAAGAGGTTTACATACATGCAAACCCTTCATTAATAGAGGCTCTTTTCAGTAACCTTATTAAAAATGCTGTAGTGCATAATAATCCGGGTGGTTATATAAAAGTCTTCCTGAAAAAAGGCGAATGCATGATTGAGAATTCAGGGCAAAATATCTCAACAGATCCACAAACATTATTTGAGCGTTTTCACAAGGGAAATGCAGCATCGAAAACTACCGGGCTTGGACTCTCCCTTGTTAAACAGATTGCACAGCTATACGGAATGAAAACCGATTATAGTTACCTCAATGACATCCACTCGTTTAGGCTTTCATTCTAAACCAATTGTCTCCCAAATTTATCCCAAATCAATTTTTAAGTTTGGGTATGAACCCATCCTATTCTCTTAGGCAATTAGTGATGTATTTCCTGAAACTCGGTACTACAGGCTTTGGTGGTCCTGTGGCGCTGGTCGGCTATATGCATCGCGATCTGGTGGAAAATAAAAAATGGATACCCGAGGAAGACTACAAAGAGGGTCTCGCCCTGGCTCAATTGGCACCCGGTCCGCTGGCTGCGCAATTGGGTATTTACTTAGGGTTTGTACACTATCGGATTTTAGGTGCTACCCTTTGCGGGCTGGCTTTCGTCCTGCCTTCATTTTGTATGGTTGTAGGTTTGGGTATTCTCTACCAGCAATTCGGTGGCCTGCCGTGGATGCAGTCCTTGTTTTACGGAATTGGTGCCGCTGTAATCGGGATCATTGTCCTTAGCAGTTATAAACTCACTACCAAATCAGTCGGCAAATTAAACGCGAAAGCGATTGCGCAAAACTGGTTACTTTGGTTATTTTATGCAACAGCGGGCGCTGTCACAGTGATAACCAAATCAGAAAATGTTCTTCTATTTGTTGCAGCAGGATTGGTCTACATGATGGTCAAAGCGCCACCGCGTTGGATAAAACAAAACACTACCGGCAACTCGATATTCCTAGGCCTGGCTGGCTTCTGGCAATTTGATTTAGGTACGCTTGGAAAAATAGCCTGGTTCTTTACCAAAGCAGGGGCGTTTGTTTTTGGAAGCGGACTTGCCATCGTTCCATTTCTCCATGCCGGTGTCGTTAACGAAAATCATTGGCTTACCGAGGGACAATTCGTTGATTCGGTTGCGGTAGCTATGATCACGCCCGGCCCGGTGGTGATCACGGTAGGATTTATCGGTTACCTGGTAGCCGGGTTCCCCGGTGCAGTAGTGGCGGCACTTGCAACATTTCTTCCCTGTTACCTGTTCACGATTTTGCCTGCACCTTATTTTAAAAAAATCGCAAAAAATACTTCCATAAAAGCATTCGTCGATGGAATAACCGCGGCGGTTATTGGTGCACTCCTTGGAGCTGTGATTGTGATCGCCACAAGAAGTATCATTGATATTCCGACTGCCCTGATTGCAATAGCCTCTCTTGGCGTATTAACTTATTTCAAAAAAATACAGGAGCCTTATATCATCTTGGCTGCAGCAATGGTTGGACTGTTGATCAAATCATCCTTTTAAAAAAATAAATCAATACTTATGGACCGCAAACACTTTTTGAAATCCGGATCGCTCTTGGGAGCTGCCACTCTTTTTACGGCAGGTAATGCATTTACGCAGAACCTTGCTGATAACCCGCTTGAAAAACTGGTCGATGCAAACGGGAATTATGTTTTGCAATCGCTTCCTTACAGCGAAACCTTTCTCGAACCTTATATGGACGCAGAAACCATGCACCTGCATTACACCTTCCATCACGGCGGAGCTGTCAAGGGCGCTAACAAGGATCTGCAAATGATTAAAAAAGCGATGGATGACAACAATCTTGAAACCGTTGACTTTTGGACAAGGAAGTTATCCTACCATTTTTCTTCTCATGTACTACACACCATTTTCTGGACTAACCTTACCAATAAAAAGAACGATCCTAAAGGAGAGTTGATGAAACGAATCGATAAAAGCTTCGGTTCATTTGAACGGCTTAAAGTGTTGATCGCCGAAACTGCAAAAAATGTAGACGGAAATGGCTGGGGTATTGTCGCTTACCAACCTTATAGCGATAGTTTAACCGTTCTTCAATGTGAGAACCATGAAAAGTTAACGCAGTGGGGATGTATTCCAATACTTGTTATTGATGTTTGGGAACACGCCTATTACCTCAAATACCGAAACAAGAGAACCGACTTTGTTGACGCCTTATTTAATATTATTAATTGGGATAACGTAGCACAAAGGCTTGATACTGCCTTAAAGCTAACCAAATAACTAAGAGTATAGGGTTTGTCTTGTTCCTGGATTATCACGCTTCGTTACGACCCAATTCGTTTATCGTGCGCCTATCATGGGGCAAATTTTGAGACCGGCAATTAAGCCGGTCTTTTTTATTGCTACAAGAAAAATAAAAGCGCAAAAAACTTTTGGAAATGAACGATATAACTCCGTTCAGGGTTCTGTTTTTTAGAAATTACTTAGTTTAAACTTTATACTGTAAAATATTTCTAATAATAATTATTATCTCTTTAGTGAGCTTGCGCTTTTCAGAAATTATTGCTGTACTACTTTAATTGGGAAAGTTAGTGTTAAATGAATTAAGCATTTTGTATTTTTTGGATGACCAGCACTTTATTTCAAAAAAGACAAAATCGATCTTAACATGATATCAAAACTTGTTCTTTTTAAAATATAATGCCCTTCGCTTTTTAATATTACTGTACTCTTAGGTAAACTAAATTGATTGAGGAATGCTTTTCTATTATTGTTCTTTAATATAAAATCCTTGTCCCCATAGATAAATAATTTTTCAATTTTAGAGTTTGTTTTATCACTGTGAATTCCAGAAATATCAATTAGTTTTAAGAATTCTTCGGGAGCACTTTTTGAAAGTTCGTGGGCAAGAATCGATCCATAGCTAATCGATATTAAATTTAATTTACATTTAATTCGGGATTTATTCTTGATGAGTTTTATATCCTCTAAGATTGATTTTATTTGTGTTTCAATTAAATCTTCTTCTGATATATTGATCAACTCATATTTATTCCCTATACCAGTTGATCCTGGATAATTTAGAGCAATTATATTGTACCCATTATTGAGAAGTGTTGAAAAAAAATGATTATATCTAATTGAAACCTGTTCATGTGGGCCTCCGTGTAGCCAAAGAATCCATTTATTTTCGTTTTTTGAGGCAGTAAAAACTAAATGGTACATCCCAAATTTATTCCTTATAATTTCCGGTCCTTTTATTTTAAAATAATCTTGATTTGGATTATGTATTTCTGTTAAACTGGTTTTCGATATTTTAGTTAATTGAATAGGTCGGTCATTTGATGAGTGAAGCACATATATAGTATTATTTGCATTCTCCACATAATCATAAATAACTCCCTTTAAAATCCTGTTTGATAGATCGTGTTTGTTTTTGCCCCCTATTTGCCAATAACCTTCTACATTCTGTCTGTACTCAATATTCACTATTGAAGTTGGCCTCTCAAATAGAGCTTTATCGTAATCGGTAAACGTTAATTGTTTGGTACCAGAAATTTCTGAATAGTGGAAAACTTGATTGAATCCGTTTTTTGTACCAGCATCTGAAATGAAGAGGAAGTCATTTTCGGTTTCTTTTATAGGTGTAATTTGTATAGTATTAAGCTCATTATTTCCTGGTATTTTAAGTTTCTTTTCAATCAAATTTTGCTCAAGATTCATACGCCAAACACCTCTGCTTTCATCTAGTAATAAGATGAATTTTCCATTTGTCGACCAAGTAAGATAAATAAATAGTTTGCCGTCGGGAAATATGGGATTTGAATATGTTTTTTGGCGATAGTTATATAGAACTAGTGCGCCATCACAAATAAAAGCGAATAAGCTTTTGCTAGGTGAAAATGCTCCACCCTTTTTTGTCGAAGGCTCATTGAATGTAATATCTATATAGTTACTGTTTTTTAATGAATAAAGAACCAGTTGAAGTTGTGTATGATTAGAGTCTAATTTCTCTAAGCATAGTAACTCATTATCAAAAGAAACGGATTTAGGAAAAATATTACTATTCGGATCGATCGCAATATTTTTTGAATTTAATTTTGAATCACTAAGATTACCTGTTTGATACCACATTACTGAATAGAAATCAGATGCATTATCCGCGATAAAAATATTATTTTTATCATTCGAGGCGACAATTCGCTTGTGTATATCTGTATATGCTTTTATAATAAACCCGTGCCTTCTTTCTTTGCAACTACCAACTATTAGGAGGCATATAGAAAGAATCAAGAGGTTAAAAAAAAAGTAGAGGGACTTAAAGTTAATAATCTTCATACAGCTTCAATACGTTTTTCTTTAAGGCATAAGCAATCAGACCAGCACAGTTCTTTACTTTCATTTTTTTCATTATGCGCCTTCTTATTCCTTCAATTGTACGAATACTAAATGTAGTTTCATGTGCGATTTCTTTTGACGAAAATTCTTTACAAATTAGGTAGATAATATTTAACTCTTTGATTGTAAATTCCGCTAACAGTGTTTCTTTAAAACTGCTGATGCCTGAAACTGTAGGAAGAAGATTTACATTACTTGAAGTTGGCCTAATTAATGGTGATATATATATTTTACCTAAAACTATATCATTTAGTGCTTGAATAAATTCTTCTCTCGGCGATCTTTTAAAAAGTAATGCAGAAACACCTGCTTGTAAAAGTTTTGTTATTTCAATATCATAGCTATCGCTTATAATTATCATTTTTGTTCCATTATGTGAGTTCTTTATTTCAGTTAATTCTGAATAGAAGATTGAGGAATTGTCGACCATTTGAATAAAAGCTATGTCCGGTCTTTTTGTTTTTATAGTTGGAAGGATACCTTTTATTGAAGAACATTCCCCAATAACATTACATTTTTCATTAGACAGTAAATTAAACTTTAAACCATCAGTAAATAGTTCATTATCGTCAACAATGACAAGTTTAACAGGGTTTTTCATTTATATTGATTTTTTAACGTATCAATTTTTATCTGACTTTAAGCCATTGCTATTAATAGTAAATTAATGCTATGTACAACATTAAAAAAGGGGTAAAAACCCCTTTTTTAATGTTGCTTAATCTTTTATATAATCGATCAAGCCAAGGCGAAATCTATTTTCTTCTGACTAAAAATTTATTTATTAATATTTGGTTTAACTGCGTAGTTATACGTAAAGAGAAAGTGTATTTTGCTGTTTTTGAACTTGAGTATGACTTTAATTTCACTTACACGTTTGCATAGATAAGTAATTGTCAATTTATTAATTTGATCGATTTAGGACTCCGACTATGACAGTATTTATCTAAACTCAAAGAACAACATTTTAAGAACCAATTGCTAAAAGACTACTAATAAAAATAATAGTTCAATAATTACTTATGAAAATCAGAAAAGCAATCCATAGAATAAAATTAATAGCACCATTTTGTTTGGCCATTTATTTGACAGCTTGTAATACTATCGATAATGAAAATAAAACAGTTATTCAAGATTTTGATCAAAGTTTATCACGTGTTGAACAGCTCACATTCGATACATCTGTTTCTGGTTTAAAATTGTCACAATACGTAAAAAAAATTAACTATATACCATTGCGCAATATTAATGATGCATTCATTGGTGAGATTTCAAAGATAGAGAGCGATAGTAATGTTATTTGTGTGTTGGATAGGAGATATTCTAAAGCTGTATTTGTGTTTAATAAAAATGGGGACCTTTTATTTAAGAAAAAGGCGAATTCTGAAGATTTGATAGGAGTTGATAAGATTTCAGATATTACTATTGATAAATTCAATCAACGAGTTGTAGTTTTTGCTAATGAAGAGCAGAAAATTATTTCATTTGATTTAAAATCCGGCAAGCTAGCTGGTGTGACAAAACTTAATGATTTTTTTACCAAAGTAAGATTGGTGGATAAAGACCATTATATGGTGCTTCGTGATGGTTTGGCTAGATATAAGGGAGTATCAGGGGAATTCAGAGTTTGTGTCATTCATTTTAATGGTCAAGTAATAAACAAGTATTTTAATTCGGCGTTAAACACTAAGACAAATGTGGGTGCATTTTATGCTTCTGATATTTCAAATGGAAGGATCATACTTTCTAGAATGTTGTCTGATACCTTATGGGAATTTCGTAATAATAATATCTTACCAGTTGCATCCCTCCCCAATAATTTCATCAATACCTCATTTCTCAGAAGTGCCACTACCAAAAATGAAGCTGATTCGGCTATAGTTGCAACAGAGTCACATTATATCTCATCAGATATTTTTGAAACTGATTCTATTATTACTTTCCAAATAAAAGGCGATAATTCTATTAACATACTGATATGGAATAAAACTAACGGAAAAAAGTTTTTACATAAGTATGTAATTAATGACATCGATTATGTTCCATTAAGCATGCCAATATTCTGGGATAATCGAAACATCACTTCGGTAATTTCGATTCCTATGTTACAACAATATTATTCCCTCGTGCAACGAAGCAATCCGAATGATAAAAGTCTGGTTAATGTCAAAGCAATTATTGATCAATTTAAGGACCAAACGAATCCAATAGTTGTAGAGCTCTTAGTGAAATGAAAATGGATAATGATTTTATTCTTTCAATTATTCGTATAAATGTTGATTATGAAAAATAAATTCTGGATAGTACTGGTTATTCTCTTTTTAACTGCAGAATCATATTTGATTTATCATATTTATTCACTGAGAAGAAATAATCATTTTTTAAAAGTACAAATTGGTCAGCTAGAGATGACAAAACGAGAATTTGAAAAATTCATCTATAACTCATCTACTAATATTTTTTTATCAGATACCATAACACTTATTGATAAAAGTGGAAGTAGGCAAAGTCTTAATCAGTTAATGCTTGATTCTGACCATTTGTTTCTGTGGATCTCTGATAAGCATTGTTTAGATTGTATTGAAAAATTATTAGATATTGTTTCTGATACCTTAAAGTCAAAGGTATTTGATGTCAAAATTCTCATGACTTACGCAAATGGGAATGATTTCTTTCGATTGCTACAATCAAAGAAAATTACATTAGATGCTTATTATGTAGCCGATTCGAACCTCCCATTATCTATTTCAAATTCACACGTGCCTTCCGTTTTTTTACTTAACAGTAAAATGCACGTAAGGGGCTTGTATTTCATATCTATCGATAATTTACCGGGATTCGAATTGTATTTAAAGTCAATTAACTATGATACTACTCGTATAAAAGACAATGCTAAAATGATTCAATGACTTTGATATTTTTAATGCTTTCGTTGACCGGCTTATTCATATAAAGTCTCATGCCATTCTTAAATTTAAATTTATTCAAAAGCAATTCGTTTAATATAAATTTGAAAACATTAATCCATAAAAAATTACAATTCTTAAAAATCTCTAGGCAAGTAATTTTTGGAATATTCTATTTATTTCTACTGTTTCGCTGGACAATCACCTTTAACTACACAGAAAAACCTACAGCTTTCTCAGAATTTCTATTTGTATCTTCCATACTTATAGTTACATCTTTTATTGTTGAGTGGGTTTGCATTCGCCGAATGCAAATGTTTAAAATAATAGGGTTTTTAGTTTCTTTCCTTTTGTTTATTCATTTGTTTACTTTTTCTAAATCAGTTTTAAATAATGAGCATTTATGTACTTTGTATGTTATAATTCTTATGTCGTTTTTTTTCTTACCAACATCTAAAAAATCTTACAAGACGTTTTTGCAGTTTTCAAGTATTATTTGCTTATTTCTAATAAGTGTTTGTCTAGTTTATTTGTTTTTTGGAGTTTCTAATGAACTTTTCACAGCTGGCTTCTTAAACTCTGGAGTATTTTGTATATATATATCGCTTCATCTTCCTTTTATTTGGTATCTGATTCAAATTTGGTTTGGAAAAAAAAGTGCAACGTTTCGTTTATCTAGTTATTCGATAATTTTAAGTGCGGTAACATTTATCTGTTACCGATATGAGTCAAGGACAGCTATGCTAATTGTTATATTGATTAGCCTACTTATAGCTTATTCTTTAGTAAATAAGTTATTACACAAGCGAGTATTCTTAATTTTTGCTTTAGGAGTATTGACTTTAATATTTATTTTTTTCAGAGATGACATTTATGAAATAAAGTCTAGGTCTGTTGATAATCGAATTTTATCTAGTAAAATTGCAGTATTATATAGTACTAGCCATTTTGTTTCTGGTATTGGTGTAGGTAAGTTTCCTCTCTATTATCCTTTTTGGCAGGCTCAATACTTTAAAACTCAGCATAATTCCAGAGAAACTATTTCGGCTGGAGAAACATATAATATTTTTAATGAGCCACTATTACTCTTTATTGAGTTAGGATTTATTAAAACTATGATAGTAATACTATTAGGTATCTATTATTTAAATGTGGTTAAAAGGACTGTTGGATATGAAAAATCTGTTCACTTTATATATTTACTTGCTTTCATTCTTAGTTCGATATTTTATTACTCATTTCATGTCTCTGTTCTAGTATTTACTTTATTCTACGGTATTAAGTCAATTTATTCAGTGTCTAGATCAGCTATTGTTTTTAAAAGATTCGTTACTCTTAGTAAAGGGTTGGGATTCTTTATTTTGTTTTTACTGATTTACAATTTGACCTTAAGTTTTAAATATTATAGAAGTATTGATCAATGGAAAAAAATACAAAATTCATCCTATAATATCCATGATTTAGCTCAACAATACTCGTTTATTTACCCGGAACTTCGTGATAATGGTAGATTCCTTTACGACTATACTAAAAATGTGTTGTTGATCCATGAGATGAATTTAGAAAGCCAAAAACATCTACGGGAAAGCCTGAAATCCTTCCCATTCATTGATGTATTTAATTTACTTGCTTTCGCTGAACGAAAATTAGGTAACAAGAGGAGTGCTGCCAAGCTTTATACATTTGTAAGTAATTATTTGCCTTACAAGTTTAAGCCAAAGCTAGAATTGATGTATTTGTATGCAGAAATAGATAGTTTGCAATTAGCAAGACAATATGCAAAAGAAATAGTTACCATGCCGGTTAAAATACAGTCTGAAGAAGTTTTACAGATTAAAAAAGAAGCACAAATCTTTTTAACAAAAAATCTATTTTGACAATTTGAAATTTAGCTTAAGAGGATATAATTTGTAATAAAAGCTCAACTATGAATTACATTTTACGCTTAATTCTGACGATTAATTTCATACATATAGTATACATTGCCTCTACGCAGTCAACGAACGAAAAATCGTTGCGGATACCGCTCGATAATATGGAAGGCGAACTCTTTTCAAAATTATTTGAGCCAATTACTTTTATTCCGCTTGAAACAAACAAACTATCATTATTTGGGAAAATTGATCAATTAGAGGTTACAAAAAACTTTTTTTTTATATTAGATTTTGATACTAATTGTATTCTTCAATTTGATAAATCTGGGAAGTATATTTCCAAAATAGATGGTGGTAAACACAATGTCAACAAATTTGATCAAGCCATCCTATCATTTTCAGTTAATGAAAGTAAAAGTTTAATACTTGTAAACTGGAAAGGTGGCATTCAATCTAATTTTAACTTTGATGGAAAGCTATTATCTGAAACGAAAGTGTTCAAGCAATCAGGTAAGTATTTATTTCCAAACGACCAATCAATTTCATTTAGACTTATAGATCCACGGGGTGGCACTAGCTTTTTTGATTTGACATGGATGTCTAAGGATGGTATCATTACAAGTCGTGGGTTACCTTCGTATTTTAAGGATCAAATATTTTCACAATCAGACTTTTTGAACAAACAAGGAAACATATTTGGTAAAATTTATGATACAGATACTTCTATACTTTTTTCCCGGCCATATGATTATAATATTTATTTTATCTCTCCCGACTCTTTGTATGTGAAGTATAAAGTAATCTTGCCAGTAAATTATTCCTTACCAGTGAATTTTACTTATGACCCTTTATTTTACAACAAAAGGGCTATCTATTTAATTAGGGATAATCCCAAGAAAGTATTTTCAATTTCATCTATTTATGATATTCATGATTATTTAATTCTCCAATTGTCTACATCGGTAAATTCTAAGGCATATAATCTCGTATATAATAAAGTCATTGATAAATGGGTTACATTGTCAGAAATTGAAAGTGATGAGAATAATTTTTTCTTTTCTACTCATTATTTGAACCGACAAGGTATCCAAGGTATAGATCAAGATTTCATATATAGTAGCATTCCGGCCAACGAATGGGTTCAATCGTTCAAGAATCGCAAACGAATTACTGGAAATAGCAATGAATCGAGTTTAATAAATATTTCAAAAAGTATTACTGATGAAGCAAACCCAATTATTGTTTCTTTAAGATTAAAGCGTCTAAATGACTAGGATTGTTACTTTTATTTTGGGATATCTATATTGCATGTGTAATCTTTTGTCCCAATCCCCCGGGGATTTCCATGTAGGTAAGATTGTGGGTAAAGTTTACGACAGTTCTAGAAAAGTAGTTATAAAATCTGCAACCGTAGCGGTATATCTTGATGTTGTTCCTAGTAGCTTGATTCAATATACACTAACAGATGAGTTTGGTGATTTTTTAATTGATAATCTTTTATTTGACAAGAAATATAAGATGATTATTAGCTATTCGGGCTATGAGATGATCGAGAAAAGATTTACTCTGTCCAAGGGTGTTGAAAGAATAGATTTTGGACGAATATTTGCTCATGAACAAATAACTGACCTTGGAAATGTTACTGTTACCTATGTGCCTCCTGTCAGATATAATAAGGACACTTTAGAGTTTAATGCTGATGCTTTTAAATTATCCAAGGAAACTGTATTAGAAGATTTATTAAAAAAATTACCAGGAATAATACTATGGGGTGATGGTTCTATTACCGTTAATGGTCGGAGTGTTAATAATATACTCGTTGATGGGAAACCATTTCTCGGTGGTAATATTAAAGTTGCTACTAATAATATACCTAGTGAAATTATTGATAAAATACAAGTGTATCAGCAAGCAAATAATAATTTAAACTTTAAAGACTCTACAACCCATGTAAACGTAAAGTTGAAAAAAGATCGAAATAAGGGCATCCTAGGTAAAGGATCTATTGAATTAGGCGGAAATAATTATGATAAGTTAGCTGCTATTAGTCATTTTTCATCTAAGACTCAGTTGTCAATTCTTGGCTCAACTAATAATGTAAATCGTTTTTATAACTCCTCAAAAAGAATAATTGAAAATACTTTATTTAAAAGCGGGTCCGTGACATTTGATTATCAGCCAGACTTTAGAGTACCCGGGATTACTAACGCGACTGAGTATGGTGTAATGTTACAACAAGAAATTAATGGGAATTCTTCGCTGAAAGACTATAAAAGGCTAAATATGGAATATTATGGCAGCAGATTTAATACTAATGAAGAAAACTCTCAAGAATCTTTATCAAATAGTCCCAATTTTAGTTTAACTCAACGATCTAATGGGAAAGCAATTTCAAATCTTAATAAGCACTCCTTAAATTCTAGGTATGAAAATGCTCAATCTGGTAAAAATTCAATAACTGAATTAAGAATAGAGCAGTCAAATCGCCTATTGACTAAATATAGAACTGATTCCGTATTGGAGAATGAACGTACTTTTAGAAGTGAAAATAGTAACACTTCAATGAGTAATTCCAAACAAAATGTAATAGAAATTTTTGATCACAAGCAGATTAACTTAGTATCTAATAAAAAATTAAATTTTGATAATAAGTTATATATCGATTGGAATAAGGGAAATCTTCTTTTCTTAAATAGATTTAACTCTTTGTTGTTCAATGAAAGACTCAATCGCACATCAGATTTTAATAATTATTCATTAAGATGGTTTTCAAATAGTGGAATAGAAAATATTAATATTTCCAGAAGTTTAAGGCTCGATCTCGGTTTAAAAATTCTAATAAATCAAAATAATGAAAACAGTACTATTTCAAATTATGATTCAATTCAATCCATGTATATTCCAATTGGTAGATTGACACATGAGTCGCGGTTTAGAGAACTGGAATTAGTGCCTAATATAAAATTGCGTGCCCAATATGATAAAGGGTTAAGTAATCGCTATACAAAATCCTATCAATACTATATAAATTGGTATAGCTTTTTATTTAATCAATCTGGAAATTCCAATCTTCAGGCATTGCAATTTTCTAATAGAGTCTATAGGCTGAGTCCAGAAATAGGTTTTAAATTCATTGATTTTAGGTCTAATTCTAAACTTAAGAGTTTGGGTTTAAAAGCCTCTAGTTTTCCCTTAAAAGTTAGTAGACAAAACCTAGTCAACCTCATTGATAGTTTAAGCATTTATGAGTATAATTATGCAAATAAGGATCTTAAAACACCAATTAAAGATCAAATAGAACTCGAGTTTAGCAGATTACCAATAGGTCGAACTTTTACACTAAAATATGATTTTAAATTTGTGGCTAGTTCGGTAAGACGTCCGATAGTTGATAGTATTGTGCAAGGACGAAGCGGACAAACAAATAATTATGTAGTTAATGGATCATCTAACTATTCTTTTGCATTCCATTCCAGTATTTCGAAAATGATCAAATCTAGTTTGAATAATTTGCAATTTCAATTTTCTACTTCATCAATTTATAGTGTATTTCCAAGTTTTATTAATTCTGATAATGTTAATACTAAACAGTGGGTGAACATCATTAAGTTTGACATTTATGCATATTTTAATAAAAATATAAGCGGAAATATCGGATATAGTTTATTAAGTAATTCTATTGATCAAAGAGGTGCACAACTGTTAAATAAATTATTTAACAGATTGACATCAATTAAAATGGCAATTGATGTCAATACGAAGTGGAATAGTTATTTTAGTTCTACGATGTTTTATAATTCAAATATTGCCTCTTTACAAAGTACAAAACCAATGTTTCTAATTTGGAATTTAAAATATTCTCAACGATTTTCCAAAGCAAAAATATTTGAAGCATCTTTCAATGCATATGATATACTCAGGTCAAATCGTAGTATCACTTATTCAAATTCAAAAAATGGGTTAGTTTTAACCAATCAAAATGTTTTGCAACAGTATTTTTCATTCGGTGTTTCATATTTCCCCAGATTCTTTAAACGAAACAGTGAAGAATAAATCATCTTAATGTTATTTAATGAATCCTTTTCTGTTTTAAAGAAATAATCAAAGCCATATCAAATACGTAATTTTTGTAAAATCAGATTGTATAGGAGTAATCTATCAGCCTATTTGTGTACCGATTAGTTGCATTCTTCTTGAAAATTGTAAAAGTATAATGTTCTATTAATCAGCAAGAGCATTTTGAGATAGTGAGTCCAGAATTTGTTATCCTTTTTATTTAAAAAGGTCAAAAAATTGATTTATCTGATTCTACAAATTGTTTATAAGTTCTATTCAGGATAGAAATACAAAAAATAAACTCGCATTAATTGCGTACTTATACGCTTTCCAAAAGCATTTTTTGTCAATTATTCATGATACAAACTATAATACTTTACACATTATAAAATGCTTCCAAATTTCTAAATTAAACTACTATGAAAAAAACAATTGTCTTATTTACAGTAATGGCCGTTACTTGGGTTATGGCTAGCTTTTCATTTTCTCAATATGGCGCAGATGAAGAGCGTAATCGAGCTCCCGAATCAGTTAGTTGTACTTATACTTGTTGGTACCAGACTTCAGATGGACACTGGTATTATATAAATAAACCAGGGCTTGCTACTGACTGCAATAGAGTTACCTATCAATCTTCATGCGAGTCATCTGGTTGTGCACCTATTCCAAGTTGCTAAACTAAATCATTTTACTAATCACGGGAGCATTATGAGATAGCAAGTTTAAACTTGTTATCTCTTTTATTTGGTACAACTTAAAATAAACATAATTAATTCTATGTATACTTTTTTTTCAACTAAAAAATTGTCATTAGGTATAGGATTCCTATTCGGAATAATTAGTTATTGTCATTCCCAAAAAATTTCTATTGATTCAGTTGTAGAATTTAAGCAAGCTAGGTTGGAGGTTGTTGTTTTTAAAAACTCATATAATGCAGTCAAGTCATTTCGATTTATTAATAACTCCGACTTAATTCCAGAAAAATTCTTTTTCAAAGACATAAATCCAGATTTTGCAATTTCTGCTTCAATCGTAGATTCATCATGTCAACCGAAAGGGTTATTTATTGAGCACTCTAAAATGATACAACCGGCCAATTTCGATTCAGTTGGAGTCGGAAATTTTTACCTCCCACAAAACGGAGTATATTTTTTTGCGAATGGTATTTTTTCGATAGAAGGTATCAAATCATTTAAGCATAGGAAGGATATCGACATTGCTTTACAAACTGGCCCAATGCTTGTCCTAAAAGGAAGAGTAAATACAGTGTTCGGTGAAAACTCTCCCAATAAACATATAAGGTGTGGAGTGGGTATATTTGAAAATAACGGTATGCAATATGTAATTTTTGCAAAATCAATTGATCCTATTAATTTCTATGACTTGGCTTCATTTTTCTTGGAAAAATATAATTGTAAATCAGCGCTAGCTATTGAGAGTGGGAAAAATGCTTCCATGTACTTCAGTTCTAAAAATAAAAATAGGCTATCCATGGAAAATACTGCCTGTAGATACCTTGTTTTAGAATTTCTTAGAAATTAGATTGGTGAATTATCTTCATAAATTGGATTTTAATTAACGGAATATTTGATACCAACTAATAGCGGTAATTCAAGAAAAACATTTTGTCCATGATACTTGTACCAAAGTCTACAATCAATTTGTCCAAACCGTATTGTAGCTAAAACAGATGGTGTAATTCTATAATGGAGATTAATATTAAGCCCAAGTCTTCCAATGTATCTTCTTAGATTCTCTCTCTCATATAATATGGCTGAAGGATCCGATCCGGCAATAACATTTCCACTTTCGATATCAGTAAAATCTAGATATTGTAGGTAGGCACTTGGAAAAAGATCCATCTTTTTACTGATGGAAATGAATCTTTCATAAAAGATACCTATAGCAGTAGCTTTATGCCTAAGCGTTCCCTGTCTTGTCCATACTGGACCCCTCCGGGGGGCTGTATGGAAGAACGCCCTGAAGTGGGAGTACTTTGAGAAGAGCTAGAAAATAGGATCCCTACTCCTATATTTTTCTTTCTCATCATTCCAATTTTTCCTTCAAACATGATAGGCGAGTTATTAATGTTTGAGTTATCCGTAGTTAGTCTAAAAGAACCAAAACTAGGATTAATATAAAAGCTGGGCTTTGGTCGCTGAGCTTGTGAGAATAAAACGCATAGCAATATGCAAATCAATAGGATTAACTTCATTTGGCAGGTTTATTCAAATAGGTATTTTATACCTACAAGTACGGGTAGTTCGAGAATAATATTACGTTCATATCGATTCCATAAACGACAGTCAATTTGAGCAAATCGGATTGTTAACGAAGTCGATTTACTGATTTGGTACTGAAGATTGAAATTCAATCCGACTCTCCCGAAATAGTTATACAATATTCCTCTACCATATGTCATTGAAGAGTCGGTGCCAGCCACAATATTTCCACGTTCTTCATCAGTATAATTCAGATACTGGACATACGTACTAGGAAAGAAATCAATCTTTTTCCCAATAGAAAAAAGTCGCTCATAAAATAGTCCTAGAGCAATCGCCTTTTGCGTTCGGGTTCCATATCTTGTCCATACAATAGTTCCTCCTACAGGTTGAATATTCGAGCGCCCAGATGTTGGGACCTTTTGAATAGCACTGGAGAATTGAAAGCCTAAACCACTTTTTTCCTTTAACTGCATTCCGATCTTGCCTTCAATCATTAACGGACTATTATTAATACTATTTTTATCGGTTGTTAATTTAAAAGAGCCGACACTAGGGTTGATATAAAAGCTGGGCTTTGGTCGTTGAGCTTGAGAAAATAAAACGCATAGTAATGCACAAATCAAATGCACTGCCTTCATAGGATAGTTTTATAAAAAATAAATCAACGTTATTAGACGAAGCATTAGGGGATACTTCAGAATTTTATTTCGATGGGGCGATGGTGAAATAAAACATCTTACAATAACATACATGCAAAGTAATGTTTGTTTCAAAAGTACACGCGTGAAAAACACTGAATTTGTAATGTGGTTTTCATCATTTAACATTTTACTCAAAAAATAAAATGTTTAGATTTTTAAACAGGGGTATAAACCTCTTTTTTAATTTCATTTTTTGATACATAGTTTCGTTTTTGATCTAGAATCTTTCTTAGAAAAAATATTTTTCACCTAAATAATATTAAAAGCCACAAACACGATACTACAATAAAATGTAAAAGCGGATTTGATGGTTTTCATAAAATTAGATTCGCTTCGAAAGCTTATTTGACATGCATTCACCGCAATAATTCAAAAAAAATGAAGATTAAGTATACTTAGCTTCATTTCATTTGATAGTTCAAGTAGGTTGCAGCCCTAAAATGAATAGTGATGAAAGAAAATGTAAGCAGTACAATGCAACCTACCCCCATGTTGTTCCCTTATGAACCGGAAAAGTTCTGGCAGTCCATTCGACAAATCATCCGAGAAGAAGTGACCCAGCTTGAAAAACAAAGACCGGAATCTCCTTCTTATCAAACCTCGGGCTTGACCTATAAACCTCTCTATAAAATAGCGGAAGTCTGCGCCCTATTCAATGTTACCAAACCTACTATCTATGACTGGATACGACACGGCAAACTCAAGCCATTCAAAATCCGTTCTCGGGTATTTTTCCTTTGGCAAGATATTCAGCAGCTAATGCAGCCAGATAACGAATAAACTTAGGGTGATTAAAATTAGTTTCCTTGCTTTTACCGTTTTAAACAACATGTAAATATTATCCCATAGCCTGAAAGAAATAAATAATCATGAATAAAATACCATGAAAGCATTGGGCTGATTTTTTCAAAATGATTTGTGAAAACGATAATGATGGGTATGAAAAAAATTGTCATCAAAGACGCGAAACAAATAGATCTAGTCGACTACCTCTCAAGGTTGGGTTATCAACCCAAGAAAATCAGCAATAATGATTACTGGTACCTCTCTCCCTTAAGGAGAGAAAATACTGCCTCTTTTAAAGTAAACAGGCGCTTGAATATTTGGTATGATTTCGGGCTGGCAAAAGGTGGAAATATGATTGACTTTGGCATCTTGTATCATAAATGTTCAGTCGGTGAATTCTTGGATATACTTACACAACAAAAAACACTTTCTTTTCACCAGCCAATTTCACTCAAAACTGAGAGACCAATTATGGAAGCTGTTGAAAAAGGGAAAATCCATATACAGGATGTAAGAAATACTATTCAATCAACTGCTTTATTCCAATACCTGAGTTCAAGAAAAATTCCGGTAGAAATAGCAAATCGGTTTTGCAAGGAAATTGACTTCCTTTTACACGATAAAAAATACACGGTAATTGGCTTCCCAAACGACGCCGGTGGCTATGAATTACGCAGCCCTACTTTTAAAGGAAGCAATAGCCCCAAAGAGGTTACTATTTTTAGTCATAGTCAAGCCAAAAGGATTCACCTATTTGAAGGATTTTTCGACTTCCTTTCTTTTCAAGTTATCCATCATCGCAAAATATCCCTACTGTCAAATCAACAGCCCAGTTTTCTCATCTTAAACTCTATTGGCTTTTTAAAAAAGATAAAACCGAAACTTGATCAATACCAATCAATTCACTTATTCCTAGATCGAGATACAATAGGATTGGCAACCACGCAACAGCTGTTGCAGCTCGGAAGTCGAT
>Ga0208243_1000263_pt1 | contig 35769 bp, 37 predicted proteins | sample Subbio2Aug_QV12A_FD_184826 | JGI IMG/M metagenome (GOLD analysis project Ga0208243, IMG submission 184826) | Serpentinite rock and fluid subsurface biosphere microbial communities from McLaughlin Reserve, California, USA - CR12Aug_QV12A (SPAdes) | ecosystem: Environmental > Terrestrial > Deep... | reverse complement strand
ATCTGGCCGCCGACGACCATCGGCCGCTCCTGGATCTTGTGCATGCCGAGGATGCCCGACTGCGGCGCGTTGAGGATCGGCGTCGACATCAGCGAGCCGTAGACGCCGCCGTTGGAGATGGTGAAGGTGCCCCCCTGCATGTCGGCCATGGAAAGCTTGCCGTCGCGGGCGGCGATGCCCAGACGGCCGATCTCCTTCTCGATCTCGGCGATGGACATCTGGTCGGCGTCGCGCACGACGGGAACGACGAGACCCTTGTCGGTGCCGACGGCCACGCCGATGTGGGCGTAGTTCTTGTAGATGATGTCGGTGCCGTCGATTTCGGCATTGACCGCCGGAATCTCCTTCAGGGCATGCGTCACCGCCTTGGTGAAGAAGCCCATGAAACCGAGCTTCACGCCGTGCTTCTTCTCGAAGACGTCCTTGTATTTGCTGCGAAGGTCCATCACCGCCTTCATGTCGACCTCGTTGAAGGTGGTCAGCATGGCGGCGGTCGCCTGGGCGTCCTTCAGGCGGCGCGCGATGGTCTGGCGCAGGCGGGTCATCTTGACCCGCTCTTCGCGGCCCTCGTCGCCCGGAGCGGAAGCGGCACGCGGAACCTTCGGCGTTTCGGCGGGCTGCGCCGGCGCGCCGCGCGCGATGGCGTCGAGCACGTCGCCCTTGAGAATCTGGCCACGTTTGCCCGAGCCCGCGACCTGATCCGCGGAGAGGTTCTTCTCGGCCATCAGCTTGGCGGCCGACGGCGCGGCAGGCATCTCGCTGCGCGGAGCGACCTCGCTGCCGGTCACGGCCGCGGTCTTCTCGGCCGCGTCCTTCATCGTCGGCGAAGCGCCCGCGCCGGAGCCCTGGGCCACCGAGGTGGTGTCATCGCTCCTGGCGCTCGGCGCCTTCTTCGGCGCTGCGGCCGCTCCTGCGCCCTCGCCGATCATGCCGAGCAGCGCCCCGACGCCGACAGTCTCGCCTTCCTTGGCGGTGATCTCGGCGAGCGTGCCGGCCGCCGGTGCCGGCACTTCAAGCGTCACCTTGTCGGTCTCGAGTTCGAGCAGCGGCTCGTCCTGGGCGACGGCGTCGCCGGCCTGCTTGAACCACTTGCCGATGGTGGCTTCGCTGACGGATTCACCCAGCGTGGGGACGCGGATTTCGGTGGCCATGTTTCTTGTTCCGTGCCTTCGAAGGGGTTTCGGATCTGGTGCTTGCTATTCGCCGAGCGCATCCTCGAGGAAGGCCTCGAGTTGCGCCAGGTGCTTGGACATGAGACCGGTCGCGGGCGACGCGGCCGCAGGGCGGCCGGTGTAGCGCACGCGCTGGTGCTTGGCGTCGATATGGGCCAGCACCCATTCCAGATAGGGATCGATGAACGACCAGGCGCCCATGTTCTTGGGTTCCTCCTGGCACCACACCATCTCGGCATTGCGGAAGCGCGAGAGTTCGGTGATCAGCGCCTTGGCCGGGAACGGGTAGAGCTGCTCGACGCGAAGCAGGTAGACGTCGTCGATGCCGCGCTTCTCGCGCTCCTCGTAGAGGTCGTAATAGACCTTGCCGGAGCACATGACGACGCGGCGGATCTTCGAATCCTTGACCAGCTTGATCGGCTGGTCGGCCAGGAGCTGGGCATCGTCCCACAGCAGCCGGTGGAACGAGCTCTCCCCCGACATCTCCGCCAGCGTCGAGACGGCCCGCTTGTGGCGCAGCAGCGACTTCGGCGTCATCAGGATCAGCGGCTTGCGGAAGTCGCGCTTCAGCTGCCGGCGCAGGGCATGGAAATAGTTCGCCGGCGTCGTGATGTTGGCGACCTGCATGTTGTCTTCCGCGCACATCTGCAGCCAGCGCTCGAGGCGGGCGGAGGAATGCTCGGGACCCTGGCCCTCGTAGCCGTGCGGCAGCAGGCAGACGAGGCCCGACATGCGCAGCCACTTGCGCTCGCCCGACGAGATGAACTGGTCGAAGACGACCTGCGCCCCGTTGGCGAAATCGCCGAACTGCGCCTCCCAGAGCGTCAGCGCACGCGGCTCGGCGAGCGAGTAGCCATACTCGAAGCCGAGCACCGCTTCTTCCGAGAGCATCGAGTTGATGACCTCGTAATTGGCCTGCTGCGGGCCGAGATTGTTGAGCGGGATGTAGCGGTTCTCGTCGCGCTGGTCGTACAGCACCGAATGGCGCTGCGAGAAGGTGCCGCGCTCGGAATCCTGGCCCGACAGGCGAACCGGGTTGCCCTCGAGCAGGATCGAGCCGAAGGCGAGCGACTCGGCGGTGGCCCAGTCGATGCCCTCGCCGGATTCGATCGCCTGGCGGCGGTTCTCGATGAAGCGGCTGATGGTGCGATGGACCTCGAAGTCCTTCGGGATGTCGGTCAGCTTGCGGCCGATCTCCTTCAGCGTCTTCGTCGGCACGGCGGTCTTGCCGCGGCGCTGCTCGTCCTGATTGTCGGCGCTGCGCAGCCCCGACCACGCGCCGTCAAGCCAGTCGGCCTTGTTGGGCTTGTAGGCCTGTCCCGCTTCGAACTCGGCTTCGAGGTGGGCGCGCCACTCGGCCTTCATCTGGTCGACCTCGTCCTGGGTCACCAGCTTCTCGTCGATCAGCTTCCTGGAGTAGATCTGGACGGTCGACGGATGCGAGCGGATCTTCTTGTACATCAGCGGCTGCGTGAACGCAGGCTCGTCGCCCTCGTTGTGGCCGAAGCGCCGGTAGCAGAACATGTCGATGACGACCGGCTTCTGGAACTTCATCCGGAACTCGGTCGCGACCTTGGCGGCGTAGACGACCGCTTCCGGGTCGTCGCCGTTGACGTGGAAGATCGGCGCCTCGATCATCTTGGCGACGTCCGACGGGTAGGGCGAGGAGCGCGAGAAGCGCGGGTTGGTCGTGAAGCCGATCTGGTTGTTGATGATGAAGTGCAGCGTGCCGCCGACCCGGTGGCCGCGCAGGCCCGAAAGGCCGAGGCACTCGGCCACCACGCCCTGACCGGCGAAGGCGGCATCGCCATGCAGCAGCAGCGGCAGCACCTTGGCGCGCTCCTCGATCGGCACGACTTCCTCGCGCTTGCGACCGAAGATCTGGTCCTGCTTGGCGCGGGCCTTGCCCATGACGACCGGGTTGACGATCTCCAGGTGCGAGGGATTGGCCGTCAGCGACAGGTGGACCTTGTTGCCGTCGAACTCGCGATCGGACGAGGCGCCGAGGTGATACTTCACGTCGCCCGAGCCCTCGACGTCGTCGGGGGCGAAGGAGCCTCCCTTGAACTCGTGGAAGACGGCGCGGTGCGGCTTGCCCATGACCTGGGTCAGCACGTTCAGGCGGCCGCGGTGGGCCATGCCGAGCACGATCTCCTTCATGCCCATGTTGCCGCCGCGCTTGATGATCTGTTCGAGCGCCGGGATCAGCGCCTCGCCGCCGTCGAGGCCGAAGCGCTTGGTGCCCTTGTACTTCACGTCGATGAACTGCTCGAAACCCTCGGCCTCGATCAGCTTGTGCAGGATGGCCTTCTTGCCGTTGGCCGTGAACTCGATGCCCTTGTCCGGCCCTTCGATGCGCTCCTGGATCCAGGCCTTCTCCTCGGGGTTGGAAATGTGCATGAACTCGACGCCCAGCGTCGAGCAGTAGGTCCGCTGCAGGATGTCGAGCATCTGCCGGATGGTGGCGAATTCCAGCCCCAGCACGTTGTCGATGAAGATCGGGCGGTCGAAGTCGGCTTCCGTGAAGCCGTAGTTCTCGGGGGAAAGCTCGTTGTAGTCCTCCTGCGGCTTGGCCACTCCCAGGGGATCGAGGTTCGCGTGCAGGTGGCCGCGCATGCGGAAGGCGCGGATCATCATGATGGCCCGCACCGAATCGCGGGTCGCGCGATGGACGTCGGCTTCCGATACCGTCCTGCCGGCCGTGGCGGCCTTCTCGCGGGTGCGCTTGTCGAAGTGCTTCTCGACCGTGCCCCAGTCTCCGTCGAGCGCCGAGACCAGCTCGCCATTGGCCTTCAGCGGCCAGTTGGCGCGCTCCCAGGAAGCGCCGCGGGCGTTCTTGCGGACGTCGCCCGCGTCGTCCTTCAGGGCGCCGAAGAACTCGCGCCACTCCGCATCGACCGAATCCGGATCGTCCTGCCAGGACGCATAGAGTTCTTCGATGTAGGTGGCGTTGCCGCCGTAGAGGAACGAGGTGAGGGAAAACTGGTCGTTGGCCTGATCCTGCCGTGCCATTGTCGTGCCTTGCCGGAGCCTGCGGCCCCGTCTCCTTCTTGGTGCGGCGCTTCCGGCCGCTGTTTCCTCGGCGGTCGCCCGCCCTTTGCCCCCTGGCGTCACCGGCCGCTCGCGCGGCCGGTCAACCGATCTCAGCTCTTGAGGGCCTCGAGCAGCGTCTGCCCGAGCCGCGCCGGCGACGGGGAGACGCGGATGCCCGCCGATTCCATCGCCGCGATCTTGTCCTCCGCGCCGCCCTTGCCGCCGGAGATCACCGCTCCGGCATGGCCCATGGTGCGGCCGGCCGGTGCCGTGCGGCCGGCGATGAAGCCCGCCATCGGCTTCCTGCGGCCCTTCTTCGCCTCGTCCTTGAGGAACTGGGCTGCGTCTTCCTCGGCCGAGCCGCCGATCTCGCCGATCATGATGATCGACTGGGTCTCGTCGTCGGCCAGGAACATTTCGAGCATGTCGATGAACTCCGTTCCCTTGACCGGGTCGCCGCCGATGCCGACGGCTGTCGACTGACCGAGGCCGGCGTTGGAGGTCTGGAACACCGCCTCATAGGTAAGCGTTCCCGAGCGCGAGACAACGCCGACCGAGCCCTTGCGGAAGATATTGCCGGGCATGATGCCGATCTTGCACTCGTTCGGCGTGACGATGCCGGGGCAGTTCGGGCCGATGAGGCGCGAGGTCGACCGGTCGAGCCGGGCCTTGACCTTCACCATGTCCATCACCGGGATGCCCTCGGTGATGCAGACGATCAGCGGGATCTCGGCGTCGATCGCCTCGATGATGGCTTCGGCCGCGCCTGCCGGCGGCACGTAGACCACCGAGGCGGTCGCGCCGGTCCGGTCCCGAGCCTCGGCGACCGAGGCGAAGATCGGCAGGGTCTCGCCCTTGGATCCCGTCCAGGTCTCGCCGCCCTTCTTGGGGTGGATGCCGCCGACCATCTGCGTGCCGTGATAGGCCAGCGCCTGCTCCGTATGGAAGGTGCCGGTCTTGCCGGTCAGGCCCTGGACGAGGACCTTGGTGTCTTTGTTGACGAGGATGGACATGGGGCAGTCTTCCCTTCGAACCTAAGCTAAGAAGTCTTGTATGAACGGATTGCAGACCCGCACGGAGCCATAGGACTGACCGTGGTTGAGGTCCTCGGTGTAGAGAACGGCGAGACCGGCCCTCTCCGCGGCCGTCAGGACGAGCCCATCCCAGTGCGAGATGTCGTAGCGTCGCGCCAGCTTGATCGCATGGACGACGTCGGTTGCGTCCAGGCTGACCACATGTTCGTCCTGGAGCGTCTCGATCCATTGCGTGGCCACGTCCGGGCCGTAGGCCAGCTTCCGCCGCAGCACACCGTAGAACTCCATCATCACCTGCGTCGAGACGGTGACCTCACGCGACTGCATCAGCTGGCGGGCGTGGTCTCTCTTTCGCGTGTCCGGACAGGCCGTGTCGGCGGCATAGACGAGGATGTTGGTGTCAAAGAAGGCCGCGTTCACGCATGACCTCCTCGTAGAAGAACTCGCGGTCGAACAGCCGCTCACCGTCTCTCAGGCGGTGGTCCCGCCTGTGGGCATCGGCGTCCGCAGCCTGGAACATCCGGCTCCAGGCTTCCGCCCGCGTCGCGTGCAGCTTTTCCCGTTCGATCTCGCGTTCGAGAAACCCGCGCACCATCGCGTTCACCGTCGTGCGACGCATGGCCGCCAGAACCCGCGCCTTGTCGAGCAGGTCGTCGTCGATGGCGAGGGTGAGGTTCCTGGTCACGGGGGTGTCGCTACACGGATTATGTGGAGCACATAAGCCGCGTCAGGCCGATGTGCAAGCGAAAGCTTCGGCCGGAACGGGCGGCCGCTTCGGCTGCCGGTCCCCGACGGCGCTTCAGCAATAGGTCTCCGGCACGTCCTCGCCCGGGTCCGGCTCGGACGTCTCGAACTTCAGCATGAGACCGGAAAAGCCGGTGGTCGCCGCATGCGGGCTGCCTTCAGGGATGAAGGTCAGATAGGTGTCGCCGGTGCGCGGCATCGGGCAGGGCGGACCCCAGACATAGCTCGTGAGGGTATCGTCGGAATGGCGACTGGCGACCGGCTTCTGGAGCAGGGCGCTCAACTGGCCGGGGCCGATCGGTGCGGTCGCATCGAAATTGTAGAGGTAGCAGCCGATATAGACCCAGGGGTTCGGCGGATCCTCGTCCTCGTCGATGATGAAGGAGGCCCGGCTGACGACGAGATAGTGGTCCTGATCCTGCACGGGCTTCGTCAGGATCGTGTACTCATAGGTCCCCTTCAGTTCGGGATCCTTGGCGGCGTCCTCCGACTTGCCCATCATGACGTCGAGTTCGGGGTTCGAAGTCCGCCCGACCTCGCGCCAGCCTGCCGCCCGCGCGGTGTCGAGCGTGCCCGGATAGCTCATGCGCTGGGGCACGCAGGCCTCGGCGAAGGCATCCACGAAGGCGGTGTCGTAATCGGCGGCGGCGGCGGGTCCGAGGCCGGAGAGGGCCAGAATTCCCGCGACCGCCGCGCGACGCAAGCCGGTCAGCCCTGGACGGCCGCGACGATCTTCTTCGCGGCGTCGTCGAGATCGTCGGCGGAGATGACGTTGAGGCCGCTCTCGTTGATGATCTTCTTGCCGAGGTCGACGTTGGTGCCTTCGAGCCGCACCACCAGCGGAACCTTCAGCCCGACTTCCTTGACCGCGGCGATCACACCCTCGGCGATGACGTCGCACTTCATGATGCCGCCGAAGATGTTGACCAGGATGCCCTTCACGGCCGGATCGGCGGTGATGATCTTGAAGGCGGCCGCGACCTTCTCCTTCCCGGCGCCGCCGCCGACGTCGCAGAAGTTCGCGGGCTCGGCGCCGTAGAGCTTGATGATGTCCATCGTCGCCATGGCGAGGCCGGCGCCGTTGACCATGCAGCCGATGTTGCCGTCGAGCGCGACATAGGCGAGGTCCCACTTCGAGGCCTCGATCTCCTTCGAGTCTTCCTCGGATTCGTCACGAAGCGCCTTGATGTCGTCGTGGCGGAACAGCGCGTTGCCGTCGAACGACACCTTGGCGTCGAGCACGCGCAGGCGCCCGTCCTTCATGACGATCAGCGGGTTGACCTCGAGCAGCGCCATGTCCTTCTCGACGAAGGCCTTGTAGAGGATCGGGAACAGGCCCTCGCCGTCCTTCGCCGCCGCGCCCGACAGCGCCAGCGCGCCGTTGAGCTTCGCCACGTCGTCCGCGGTCACGCCGGTCTCGGGATTGATCGCAACGGTGATGATCTTCTCCGGCGTGTCGTGCGCGACCTGCTCGATGTCCATGCCGCCCTCGGTAGACACGACGAAGGCGACCTGGCCGACGCTGCGGTCGACGAGGATCGAGAGATAGAGCTCGCGGTCGATGTCGGCGCCGTCCTCGATGTAGAGGCGGTTTACCTGCTTGCCCTCGGGGCCCGTCTGCTTGGTGACCAGCGTATTGCCCAGCATGTCCCTGGCATGGGCGACGACCTCGTCGATCGACTTCGCCAGCCGCACGCCGCCCTTGGCGTCGGGGGCGAGTTCCTTGAACTTGCCCTTGCCGCGGCCGCCGGCATGGATCTGGCTCTTCACGACGTAGAGCGGGCCGGGCAGCGATTTCGCCGCCGCCTCCGCCTCGTCCGCCGACATGATCGCGACGCCTGCCGCGACGGGGGCACCGTAGCCCTTCAGGACCTGTTTGGCCTGGTATTCGTGGATGTTCATCGGGGCTAGGTTCCCTTACTTCAGGTTCGGAGCGATGCCGACGCAGGCTTCGCAGAGCGACTGCACGGCGGCGACGGACTTCTCGAACATCTTCTGCTCGGCCTTGTTGAAGTCGATCTCGATGATCCGCTCGACACCCGCGGCGCCGATGACGACCGGCACGCCGACATACATGTCCTTCAGGCCGTACTGGCCATCGAGGTGGGCGGCGCAGGGCAGCACGCGCTTCTTGTCCTTGAGATAGGACTCGGCCATCGCGATGGCGGACGCGGCCGGCGCATAGTAGGCCGAACCCGTCTTGAGCAGCGCGACGATCTCGCCGCCGCCCTTGCGGGTGCGCTCGACGATGGCGTCCAGCTTCTCCTTGGTGGTCCAGCCCATCTTGACGAGGTCGGGCAGCGGAATGCCGGCGACGGTGGAATAGCGCACCATCGGCACCATGTCGTCGCCATGGCCGCCGAGCGTCATGGCGGACACGTCCTCGACGGAGACCTTGAACTCCTCGGCCAGGAAATAGCGGAAGCGGGCGGAGTCGAGCACGCCGGCCATGCCCACCACGTGGCTCTTCGGCAGGCCGGAGAACTTCTGCAGCGCCCAGACCATGGCGTCGAGCGGGTTGGTGATGCAGATGACGAAGGCGTCCGGGGCGTACTTCTTGATGCCGGCGCCCACCTGCTCCATGACCTTGAGGTTGATGCCGAGCAGGTCGTCACGGCTCATCCCGGGCTTGCGCGGCACGCCGGCGGTGACGATGCAGACGTCCGCGCCCTTGATCGCGGAATAGTCGTTGGCGCCGAGGTAGTGCACGTCGAACCCGTCGACCGGCGAGGATTCGGCGATGTCGAGGCCCTTTCCCTGCGGTATGCCCTCGGCGATGTCGAACATGACGACGTCGCCGAGTTCCTTGAGGCCGATCAGGTGGGCCAGCGTTCCGCCGATCATGCCGGAACCGATGAGCGCGATCTTGCTGCGTGCCATGTGGTGGATTCCCTCGCGACTGCTTGGGCCTACCCGGCCCGGATGACAGGAATGCGTCTGTTTCTGCCGGTCTGTCGGTCGCCTTCGTCCGGCGGAAATTCGCCCGTCGCATAGCGTCGGGGCAGAGAAAATTCAATCGAAAATTTCCGATCCAACGATTTCAATCGGTTGATACAATCGGTATTTACGTAAACGTCAAAATCCGGAGGCCAAACCTGCGTCAGCCTGAAGGACTTGCGGCGTTTCCTGTCACGTCGGCGCCGCGTGCGAGGCGATCGGATCCGGACTCCCAGGCCTCGCGCCACTCTTCGCTCTGCATCTCGATGAGGCGCGACGCCGTGCGGTCGAACTCGAAGGCCTCTGCGCCGAGGCGGCCGCGGTAGAGGTCGGTCGGAGCCGCCTGCGCGGTCGCGACCAGGCGGACCTTTCGGTCGTAGAGCGTGTCGATGAGCAGGATGAAGCGCTTCGCGGCATTGCGGGTGGCGTCGTCCATCACCGGGATGCCGTCGAGGAAGATCGTGCGGTACCGCTCTGCGATGGCCAGATAGTCGCGGGCGGCAAGCGGCTTCTCGCAGAGATCGGCGAAGCCGAAGCGGGCGGCGTCTCGGACCGCACGCGGGACTGGGACGCGGCGGCCCTTCACCAGGATTTCGTCGGGGTGCTCGCCGGCGCCGTCGGCCAGCGCGCGCCAGGCCTCGTCGAGGCGATGGGCATTGGCTTCATCGGCCGGATACATGTAGACCGGCATGCCGTTCAGCTTCTCCAGCCGGTAGTCCGTCTCGGCGTCCAGGTGGAGTACGTGCGCATGGCGCTTGAGAATGGCGATGAAGGGCGTGAAGAGGGGGCGGTTCAGGCCATCGCGGTAGAGGTCGTCGGGGGCGACGTTCGAGGTCGCGACCAGAACGACGCCTTCATCGAACAAGGCCGAGAACAGCCGCGACAGGATCATGGCGTCGGCGATGTCCGTCACCGAGAACTCGTCGAAGCAGAGCACCCAGGCGAGGTCGGCCAGATCCCGCGCCACCGGCGGGATGGGATCGTCGCCCTTGGCGGTACCGGCCTTGACCGCTGCGCGATGACGTCCGATGCGGTCGTGGACGTCGGCCATGAAATCGTTGAAGTGGACCCGGCGCTTGCGCCGGACCGGCACCAGTTCGAAGAACATGTCCATCAGCATGGTCTTGCCGCGACCGACGCCGCCATGGATGTAGAGGCCCATCACGGGCGCCTTCGCCTGGCGCTTTCGGCCGAACAGCCAGCCCAGCGAACTCGACTTCGCCGCCAGCCGCTTGGCGGCGATCTCCTCGATCAGCCGGTCGAATGCGGAGACCAGCACTTCCTGCGCCGGATCGCGTGTTATCTCGCCGCGCGCCACCTTGCCGGCATAGGCCTGCCGAAGCGTGCGGAAGGGCGGCGGACCATCGCGCGAGGTCATCGGTGCCGTGTCCGGATGTGGCGATTCCCGTGCGTCAGCGGCTGAGCGAGATCGGCTGACCGGACGTCATCTGGCCGTCGAAACGTTCCGGGCTGGACGCGTAGAGACGTGCGAGGAGACCGCCGTTGCCGTCATAGAGCGACAGCTGCTTGCCGGCGACGTTCCAGGACTTCACGCCATCGAGCGGCACGGGACAGCGCAGCGGTCCGGCGCGGAAGCCCTGGCCGAACTTCGTCTGCGGCGTGGCCACCCGGCATCCCTGTCCCGCGACGGTCGCGTTCCAGACGCCGGCGACGCTGCCGGCCGTCAGATCCGGGGCGCCGGCCGGCGCTGCAGCGTTCGGGTCGAGCGCGGCGACCTGGGTTCCCTCGCCCGTGGTGCCGGGGGCGGGCGGAAACGAATTCGCATCCGTCGGCGCGGACGGCGGCGGCAGATCGCTCGTGACCACGGCTCCCGAGGGCGCCGGCTGGAGCGGCTCCGGACGCGTGTTGAGGGAACCGATGCGGCTGCTCTGGCAACCGGACACGAGGGCGAGCGCGACCAGGGCAGCGGCGGCGAGGCCGGTCTTCGTCGATCCGGCAGTCGAAAGCATCATGCGTGATCCTCCATGAGGACGAGGGGGGAACCGTACCGTCCCGCTGCGCGAGTCGGCCAGAAACATGGCATTGTTGGGTCGATAACACGAAGAGGGACCGGATTTCACGTCCCCGGCCGGAAAATTATCCGGCGCCGTTCCGCGCCGGGATCCGGCGCGGTCCGACGAGTCGTATGCCGGTCGCCGCACGGCCGAAAGGAAGGCGTTTGACCGGCGGCACGGCGTGCACCATCTCACCGTAGGATGCGGTCCGCGACACGAAAAGGTTCCCATGAACAGACGGACTCTGATGAAGTGGGCGGGCATTGGCGGGCTGACGGCCCTTGCTGGAGGTGGTGCATTGGCGGCGAAAGGCAACGGCAGGAATCCCTATTACGACGGCGTCCCGAGCGATCATTTCGACGGCCGCGTCTTCTTCAATCCCGACGGAATTCCGCCGAGGGATTTCAGGGACCTGCTGCGTTGGCAGTTCGGCGGGGGCCGGAAAGACTGGCCGAAATCCTGGCCGAGCCCGTTTCCGCAAGCCGTGCCCGAGCCCCTGTCGTCGGACGATGATCTGCGGGTGACGATGGTCGGCCACTCGACGGTGCTGATCCAGGCTGGCGGACTGTCGTTCCTGACGGACCCCGTCTGGGCGGACCGCGTCTCTCCTGTCTCCTTCGCCGGGCCGCGGCGCGTCAATGCGCCCGGCGTCGCCTTCGAGACGCTGCCGCGGATCGACGTGGTGCTGCTCTCGCACAACCACTACGACCATCTCGACCTCGCGACCCTGAAGCGGCTGAAGGAGATGCACGATCCGCTGGTGGTGACCCCGCTGGGCAACGACGCGATCCTGCGCCGCACGGCACCGACGATGCGGATCGCGAGTGGCGACTGGGGCGACGACCACCATCTCGTGTTGCCGCATGGAGAGGCCCGGATCCACATCGAGCCGGCGCATCACTGGTCGGCGCGGGGAACCGGCGACCGCCGCATGGCGCTCTGGGGTGCCTTTGCCGTCGAGACCGCCGCGGGCAAGATCTACTATGCCGGCGACACCGGCTTTCATCGCGGCATCAACTACCGTGCCGCGGCGCGCAAGCATGGCGGGTTCCGTTTCGCGCTCCTGCCGATCGGCGCCTACGAACCGCGCTGGTTCATGGAAGGCCAGCACCAGAACCCTCAGGAGGCGGTGGAGGGGATGCTGCTCGTCGGGGCACAGTTCGCGGCGGGGTGCCACTGGGGCACCTTCCGCCTGACGGACGAGGCGATCGAGGAGCCGCGTGATCATCTCCACGCGGCGCTCGACGCGCGCAGGCTCCCGCGCGAGCGGTTCCGGCCTATGCTGCCCGGGGAAGTCTGGGACGTGCCGGCTGCCTCGGGGTGAGGGAACAAAACGGCTTTCGCCCCATTTCCCCCGCGACGAAAGCGAGGGAAGTACGATGCTCGACTGGATCCTGATCCTGCTGGTCGTCGCGGCGGTCGCCGCGCTGCTCGGCTTCAACACCATCTCGGGCGCGGCCCTGACCGGCGCGAAGCTGCTGATCGGCCTCGTCCTGATCCTGTTCCTGCTGGTGCTGTTCGGGATCATCGCCCTGGCCTGACGGGCGGCGTCGTACTGGTAATCCGGGGGCGATTCCGCCATATAGCGGGCTGAGCAGAACAATTCCGGTCCCCGGCCATGTCCAACCGCGCCCCCTTTGCCAAGATGAACGGGCTCGGCAACGAGATCATCGTTGCCGACATGCGCGGGCGCACCGGACGGGTCACGGCGGCCGCAGCCCTGGCGCTGGCGGCGGATCCGGCCACCCGGTTCGACCAGATCATGGCGATCCACGATGCCCGCACGTCCGGCACCGGCTGGTTCGTCGACATCCTGAACTCCGACGGTTCGTCGGCCCAGGCGTGCGGCAACGGAATGCGCTGCGTGGTGCAGGCGCTGGCGGCCGAGACGGGGCAATCCCGCTTCACCTTCGAGACGGTCGCGGGCATCCTCAATGCCGAGGAGCACCAGGACGGCCTGATCTCGGTCGACATGGGCCGGCCCAGGTTCGGCTGGAAGGACATCCCCCTCGCCGAAGAGTTCCGCGACACGCGCGCCATCGAGCTGCAGGCCGGCCCGATCGACGCGCCGGTGCTGCATTCGCCCTCGGTGGTGTCGATGGGCAACCCGCATGCGATCTTCTGGGTCGATGCGGACGTCTGGAGCTACGAACTCGACAAGGTCGGCCCGCTGCTCGAGAACCATCCGATCTTTCCCGAAAGGGCCAACATCACCATCGCGCAGGTCACGTCGCGCGATGCGATGACGATCCGCACCTGGGAACGCGGCGCCGGACTGACGCGCGCCTGCGGCTCGGCGGCCTGCGCGGCGGCGGTGGCCGGCGCCCGGACCGGCCGGACCGGGCGCAGCGTGGAGCTGACCGCCCCGGGGGGATTGCTGCGCGTCACGTGGCGCGAGGACGACCACGTCGTGCTGACCGGCCCGGCCGAATGGGAGTTCTCGGGCCGTTTCGATCCTCAGACCGGCGCCTGGACGCGCGAGACGGAGGATGTCCGGTGATGGCGGACGATCGGACCGGCATCGACGTCGTCACCTTCGGCTGCCGCCTCAACACCTACGAATCCGAGGTCGTGAAACGCCAGGCCGAGGCGGCGGGTCTCGGCGCGCTGTCGGGCGGCGCGGTGATCTTCAATACCTGCGCAGTGACGGGAGAAGCGGTGCGTCAGGCGCGCCAGGCGATCCGCAAGGCGCGCCGCGAAAACCCGGCCGCGCGCATCATCGTCACCGGCTGCGCCGCGCAGACCGATCCTGCGAGTTTCGCCGGCATGGACGAGGTCGACCTCGTGCTCGGCAACGAGGAGAAGCTCAAGGCGCAGAGCTACCGGGCGCTGCCGGATTTCGGCGTCAACGACACCGAGAAGGTGCGCGTCAACGACATCATGTCGGTGACCGAGACCGCCTCCCACATGGTCGACGCGATCGAGGGCCGGGCGCGCGCCTTCGTCCAGGTGCAGAACGGCTGCGACCACCGCTGCACCTTCTGCATCATCCCCTACGGCCGCGGGAATTCGCGATCGGTGCCGATGGGCGCGGTCGTCGAGCAGGTGAAGCGGCTCGCCGGCAACGGCTACCGCGAGGTGGTGCTGTCGGGCGTCGACATGACGAGCTACGGCGCCGACCTGCCCGGCACGCCGCGGCTCGGCAGGCTGGTCCGGACGATCCTGCGGCAGGTGCCGGGCCTCGACCGGCTGCGTCTCTCCTCGATCGATTCCATCGAGGCCGACGAGGACCTCATGGAGGCGCTCGCGACCGAGCCGCGGCTGATGCCGCATCTTCATCTGTCCCTCCAGGCCGGCGACGACATGGTGCTTAAACGCATGAAGCGGCGCCATCTGCGCGCCGATTCGATCCGCTTCTGCGAGGAGGTCCGGCAGTTGCGGCCCGACGTCGTGTTCGGCGCCGACATCATCGCCGGCTTCCCGACGGAGACGGAGCCGATGTTCGAGAACTCGCTGCGGATCGTGGAGGACTGCGGTCTGACGCATCTGCACGTCTTTCCCTTCTCCCCGCGCGAAGGAACGCCGGCGGCCCGGATGCCGCAGGTTGCCCGCCGCACCGTCAGGGAGCGGGCTGCGCGGCTGCGCGAAGCCGGCGAGCGCGCCTATCGCCGCCATCTCGATGCGCTGGCGGGAACGGAGCAGCGCGTGCTGGTGGAGCGCGAAGGACTCGGCCGGACCGAAGGCTTCACGCTCGTGGCGCTCGGCGACGGCCTGCCGGGCGACGTGCTGACGGTGCGGATCGTCGGCAACGACGGCACCAAGCTCGTTGCCGCGCCGCTTCGAGCTGCGGCGGCCTGAGGGACCAAGCATGGCATTCGGCTTCATCAAGAAGGTCTTCTCCTTCGGAAAGAAGGACGCGGAAGAGGTCCGCGAAGAGCTGGCGGAGACGCCGGCATCGCCCGCCCCCCTGTCTGAAAAGGCTTCCGAGCCGCAGCCTTCGACGCAGCCGGAGCCGGAGCCGCGACCGCTGCCGGAGGTGGGGCCCGCCCAGCCGCGACAGCTGCCGCAGACGCCGCAGGTCCCCGAACGGCCCTCCGTCGACGAGACGCTCCCGGACCATCCTCGTCCCACCGGACCGGCCACACCCGCTTCGGCCGATGATCACGAGCCGGCGAGCGGTGGGCCGCAGCCGGCGCGGGAGGCAGAACCGCATCGGCCGGAGCAGCGCGCCGAAGACCTCCGCTCGCCGGCGGGCGAGAGCGACCGGACGGGCAGGATAACCGTCGGCAGGACGGTCGAGCGCAAGGCCGCCGACGGACCAGCCGTGCCTCCGCCCGCGGTCCGCCCGACCTGGTTCCAGAAGCTCCGTGAAGGCCTGTCGCGCTCCTCGCGGGAATTGTCCGGCTCCATCGCCGGCGTCTTCACAAAGCGCAAGCTCGACGAGGACACGCTGCAGGATCTGGAGGACGTGCTGATCCGGGCCGATCTCGGCATGGAGACGGCGATCCGCGTGACCGACGCGCTGTCCTCCGGCCGGTACGGCCGCGACGTCTCCGACCTCGAAGTCCGCACCGTCATGGCGCAGGAGGTCGAGAAGGTGCTGAGACCGGTGGCGGTGCCGCTCGAGCTCGACCTGTCGGTCAAGCCGCACGTCATCCTGGTCGTCGGAGTCAACGGCACCGGCAAGACGACCACCATCGGCAAGCTGGCCGCCAAGCTGACGGCCGGTGGGCTGAAGGTGATGCTCGCCGCCGGCGACACGTTCCGCGCCGCCGCCATCGAGCAGCTCAAGATCTGGGGCGAGCGGACGGGCTCGCCGGTGGTCGCGACGAAGCTCGGCGCCGACGCGGCGGGGCTGGCCTGGGACGCCTTCGAGAAGGCGAAGGCAGCCGGATCCGACGTGCTGATCATCGACACCGCCGGCCGGCTGCAGAACAAGACCGAGCTGATGGCGGAGCTGGAAAAGATCGTGCGGGTGCTGAACAAGCACGATCCCGACGCGCCGCACACGGTGCTGCAGACGGTCGACGCCACCACCGGCCAGAACGCGCTCAACCAGGTCGAGATCTTCCGCAACGTGGCGGGCGTGAACGGGCTGGTGATGACCAAGCTCGACGGCACCGCGCGCGGGGGCATCCTCGTCGCCATCGCGGCCAAGCACAAGCTGCCGGTCTATTTCATCGGCGTCGGCGAACAGGTCGACGACCTCGAACCCTTCTCGGCGAGCGATTTCGCCAAGGCGATCGCAGGCGTCGGCTGACCGCCGCGCGCAGAGCCCGCCGACAAGCCCGCAAGGACAGGACGACGATGCCCGAACCGATCCTCGAGCGCGACCCCGCCGACCCGAAGCGCAAGCACATGAACCCGATGCTCAAGCTGGCGCTCGAACTCGGGCCGCTGCTCGTGTTCTTCTTCGCCAATTCGCGCGGCGAATGGCTGGCCGAGACCTTTCCGGTCCTCGGCGAGTTCGGCGGCCCGCTGTTCGTCGCCACCGGCCTGTTCATGATCGCCACGGCGATCTCGCTCAGCGTGTCCTGGCTGCTGGTCCGGACCTTGCCGATCATGCCGCTGGTGTCGGGCGTGGTGGTCTTCGTGTTCGGGGCGCTGACGCTCTGGCTCCAGGACGAGGTGTTCATCAAGATGAAGCCGACCATCGTCAACACGCTGTTCGGCGTCGTGCTGCTCGGCGGCCTCGCCTTCGGCAGGTCGCTGCTCGGCTACGTCTTCGACGAGGCCTTCAAGCTCGATGCCGAGGGCTGGCGCAAGCTGACATTGCGCTGGGGCGTGTTCTTTCTCTTCCTGGCCCTTGTCAACGAGGTCGTCTGGCGGTTGTTCTCCACCGATGCCTGGGTGGCGTTCAAGGTCTGGGGCATCATGCCCATCACCCTGATCTTCACCTTCAGCCAGATGCCGCTGATCATGCGGCATTCGACCGACGACACGTTCAGGAAGAGGTAGTCCCATGGAGTTCGTCACCAGCCGCGAAGACCTGCGCCGCCTCTACAAGGCGCCCGGCGACGGGCCGATCCGGAAGGAACTCCCGCTTCTCGACCGGCATTGCCGCGCCTTCATCGCCAGGAGCCCGTTCCTGCTGATCGGTTCGTCGGATGGTCGCGGGAACGCCGACGTCACGCCGCGCGGCGACAAGCCGGGCTTCGTCGCCGTGCTCGACGACCGGACGATCGCGATCCCGGACCGACCCGGCAACAACCGGCTGGATACGCTGGAAAACGTCGTCGCCGAACCGGCCGTCGGACTTCTGTTCCTGATCCCGAACATGAACGAGACGCTGCGCCTCAACGGCCGGGCCCGCATCACGGCGGACGAAGGCCTGCGCGAGCGCCTCGCCGTCGACGGCAAGCGTCCCACGACGGTGCTCGTGGTCGAGGTGCGATCGGTCTACATGCATTGTGCCAAGGCCTTCCTGCGCTCCAACCTCTGGGCGCCCGACACCTGGCCCGCCCGTTCCGAGATGCCGACGCTCGGGGAAATCCTCAAGGACCAGATCGCCTACGCGGCGACGGCGGCGGAAGCCGACGAGGCGCTTGCGGAGGCCTACGCGAAGTCGATGTGGTGAGGACGCGCGCGGCGCGTCGCTTCCCTCACCGGGGACGTGCGTCGCCGTTCTCGCCCGGCGGATTGGCGAAGGGCGCCACGCCCCTGCCATCCTGCACCATCCGCTCGTGGCGCAGCATCCAGTGCACGGTCGGAAAGGCGAGATCGCCCCAGGGGATCTCGTCCCAGGAGAACAGCGCCACGTCGAGGCTCTCCTCGCCGGCCGAGAAGGCCGGCTCGGCCAGCGTCGCGCGGTAGATCAGCTGCACCTGGCTGAGCCGCGGCACCGAATAGATCGCGAGCAGCCCGTCGATCATGAGCGCCGCGTTCGCCTCCTCGCGGGCCTCGCGGCGGGCGCCGTCCTCGGGCGTCTCGTGCAGCTCCATGAAACCCGCAGGCACCGTCCAGAAGCCGTGCCGCGGCTCGATCGCCCGGCGGCAGAGCAGGATCCTGCCCTCGTGCCGCACCACCGAGCCGACCACGATCTTCGGGTTCTCGTAATTGACGAAGCCGCAATTCTCGCAGACGGCGCGCTCATGCGTGTCGCCGTCGGGGACGGTGCGGGCGAAGACGGGCGGGAGAGGGTAGACCATGGGAGCGCAAGATAGGGCGAAGGTGGAGGGTTGCCAATCGGGGGAAGCGGCGGAGAGGAGCTTTGGCTGGGCCAACGCGCGTGGCGTCTCCACCCCACCCCTGGTCCCTCCCCGCAAGGGGGAGGGGAAGCCGGTCATCCCGCCAGCGCCTTCTCGATCCGCGGCATCAGTTCGTCCGTCACCACCTGCGGCGTGAAGGGGCCGACGTGTTTCCACAGGATGGTCCCGTCGCGGCCGACGAGGAAGGTCTCCGGGACGCCGTAGACGCCCCAGTTGATCGCAGTGCGGCCGGCGTCGTCGGTGCCGATGGCGTCGTAGGGGTTGCCCAGTTCGCCGAGGAAGCGGCGCGCGTTCTCCGGCTTGTCCTTGTAGTTCAGCCCGGCGATGAGGATCCGCTCGTCTTGGCCGAGCTGCATCAGCAGCGGGTGCTCCTGCCGGCACGGCGCGCACCAGGAGGCCCAGACGTTCACCAGCGTCACCTGGCCCTGCAGGGCTGCGTCGGAGAGACCGGGCAGGCCGGTGCCCTCGAGCGGCGGCAGGTCGGTCTTCGGTGCTGGCTGGCCGATCAGCGCGGAGGGAATCGTCGAGACGTCGCGGCCCGACAAAAGCTGCGCCAGGAACAGTCCGGACAGGGCGAGGAACAGCGCGAGCGGCACGAAGACCAGCCAGCGCCGCGGCCGGGTTGCCCGGCTGTCTTCGACGTTCATCGTTCGGCCGATCCGGCGCGGTCGGAGCGGCGGCGCACGCCGCGCGCCTCGAGTTCGGCGAGTTCCGCCTTGCGGGCGCGCTGGTCGACCAGATTCCAGGCGACGATGCCGAGGATGCCGAGTGCGGAGATGCCGTAGGCGGCGGCGACGAAGACTTCGTGCGACATGGGGTCAGGCCGCCCTTGCGTCGGCGCGCCGGGCCGAGACGCGGCGCATGGCGATGACGCGGCGGCGCCAGATCTCCGTGCGCATCGCCATGAGGTGCAGCGCGAAGAACAGCAGCGAGAAGCCGAGCGCGCAGACGAGCAGCGGCCACAGCATGGAGGAATGGACCGTCGGGCCGTCGAGGCGGATCACCGAGGCCGGCTGGTGCAGGGTGTTCCACCAGTCGACCGAGAACTTGATGATCGGGATGTTGACGAAGCCGACCAGCGTGACGATGGCCGCCGCGCGCGCCGAGCGGCCGGGGTCGTCGAGCGCCCGCGTCAGCGCGATCAGGCCGAGATACATCAGGAACAGCACGAAGACCGATGTCAGCCGCGCGTCCCACACCCACCAGGTGCCCCACATCGGCTTGCCCCAGATCGATCCGGTGATCAGGCAGAGCGCGGTGAACATGGCGCCGATCGGGGCGGCCGCCTTGAGCGAGACGTCGGCCAGCGGATGGCGCCAGACCAGCGTGCCGATCGCCGAGGCGGACATGATCGAATAGCACATCATCGCCAGCCAGGCGAAGGGTACGTGGATGTACATGATGCGGACGGTGATGCCCTGCTGGTAATCTTCCGGGGCGGCGAAGGCCATCCAGATGCCCGTCGCCAGCACGACCGCGGTGAGGCCGGCAAGCCACGGCAGGACGGCGCTGGCGAAGCCGACGAAGCGCGTCGGATTCGCCAGGTCGCTCCAACGTCCGACGGCTGGAATGGTCTGGCTCATGGTTTCTCAATAGAGAGAGTTCGCGGCGCCCGCAATTGATGGCGATCAAAGGGGCGTGATTTGGGCGAAGGGTCGCCTGCGGCGGAATGGCTCATGCGCCGCGGGCGAGCGGCTCCAGGATCGCCATCGCGTCCGCCGCACGGGCCTCCGGCACGAAGAGATGGTCGTGGTGGAAGGCCGAGACCGGATTGACGCCGATGCCGGCGGCGGCCAGTCGCGGCAGGATGGCGGCGAGGAACCCGACCGCCTCCAGCGACGAGTGGATCTCGAGCACGATCCGCCGGCAGGGGAAGGTGAAGCCGAGGCCCGCCCGCTCGGCCTCCGCGCGCGGCAGCACCAGCGTCGTGCCCTCGGCCTCGGCAAATCGCATCAGCGGAGCGAGCCCCGCCGGCTCCGGGCTGCCCGGGGGCAGCGTGGCAAAGACGTAGACGGTGTCGTCGAGCCGCGGCGACATGGCCGCGAGCAGCCGCACGAGGTCGGTTTCGCCTTGCATCAGTCCGCCGACCATCGGAGCGCCGCCGCCGCCGCCACCGGGCCGAGGACGGCGAAGAACAGCGTCATCGCCGTCATCAGCAGGAACGGCGGCAGGAAGGGGTCGGGTTCGGTGACGGCGCCGTAGCTCGCCGAGACGCCGAAGATCAGCACCGGGATCACCAGCGGCAGCACCAGGACCGAGACGAGCAGACCGCCGCGCGGCAGCGAGACGGCGACCGCCGCACCCGCCGCGCCGATGAAGGCGATGGCCGGCGTGCCGAAGAGCAGCGTCAGCGTCGCCGCGCCGATGCCCAGCGGCTCCATGTTCATGAACAGGCCGAGCAGCGGGGCCGCGACGACCAGCGGCAGGACGCTCGCGGTCCAGTGCGCCAGGCATTTCACGAACACCGACAGCGCCAGCATGCGCCGCTCGCCGGCCATGATCAGGAGGTCTAGCGAGCCGTCGTCGCGGTCGGCCTGGAACAGCCGGTCGAGCCCGAGCAGGCTCGCCAGCAGCGCGCCGATCCACAGGATCGCCGGGCCGATGCGGGCGAGAAGGTTGAGGTCCGGCCCGACGCCGAAGGGGATGACGGCCACCACGGCGAGGAAGAACAGGATACCCACCAGCGCCCCGCCGCCGGCGCGGATGCCGAGGCGGACGTCGCGGACGTAGAGGGCTAGCATCAGCGTTGACCCTCCCCCTTGCGGCGTCCCGTCCCGGACCATGACAGGGCGAGGTTCCGTCCGGCAGGGCAGAGGGGGGTACGACTGGACGCTGCCATGTCAGACCGTCCCCATCCGCAGTTCCTGCGCCCACTCCAGCCCGAGCGGCAGGTGCGTCGCGGCGAGGATCATGCCGCCGTCCTCCAGATGCGCGGCCATCAGCGCGCCGAACTGCGCCTCGGAGGCGCGGTCGAGCCCGGCGGTGGGTTCGTCGAGGATCCAGACCGGCCGGTAGGAGACCAGCAGTCTCGCGATCGCGATGCGGCGCTTCTGGCCGGTCGAGAGATAGCCGAGCGGCAGATGGCCGATGTCCTCCAGCCCCACCATCTGCAGCGCCTCGGCCACCGGCAGGTGCGGCTCGCCCTGGTAGTCGCGCCAGAAGGTCAGGTTCTCGGTCACGGTCAATGCCGGCTTCAGCGCGTTCTGGTGGCCGAGATAGTGGCAGGCAGACATGACGTCCGGCCAGTCCGGTTCGCCGCCCTCGAGCCGCACCGACCCGCCTGCCATCGGCAGCAGCCCAGCCACGATGCGCAGCAGCGTCGATTTGCCCGATCCGTTGGCGCCTGTGACGAGCAGCCCTTCGCCGTCCGACAGGGCAAAGGAGATGCCCGAGAAGATCGTCTCGCCGCCCCGCTCGCCGTCCAGTTGGTCCGCCACGAGGCGCATTGCGGATCGTCCCTTTCTGGGCTGAAAGTCGCATGTGCGACGCAGCATAATTCCCGCGCGCGACACTGGAACTCTCTTTAGAAATTCTCTAAGAGGTCAGCAACCGTGCCAGCGGTCGGCATGGACACCAATCGAGCCGGACCGGCGCATCCCCGCCTTGAACGGAGGAAGCTCCCGGAAGCGGACAGCGGAAATGACCGTACCCGCACCTTTGCGCGTGATGCACTGGCGTCCGTTTCCACCTCGGCAACGAACAGTTAGGGATCGTACGTGTCAAATTCTCTCGACAGCTTCAACTGCCGCCGGACCCTGAAGGTCGGCGACAAGGACTATACCTATTTCAGCCTCGTGGAGGCCGAGAAGAACGGGCTCGACGGCATCGCCCGACTGCCCTTCTCGATGAAGGTGCTGCTGGAGAACCTGCTGCGCAACGAGGACGGCCGCTCGGTCACGAAGGCCGACATCCAGGCCATCAAGGCCTGGCTGGTCGACAGGGGCACCGCAGGCCACGAGATCGCGTACCGCCCGGCGCGCGTGCTGATGCAGGACTTCACCGGCGTGCCGGCCGTCGTCGACCTCGCGGCAATGCGCGACGGCATCAAGGCGCTCGGCGGCGACCCGCAGAAGATCAATCCGCTGGTGCCGGTCGACCTCGTCATCGACCACTCGGTCATCGTCGACGAGTTCGGCACGCCGATGGCCTTCAAGCGCAACGTCGACCTCGAATACGAGCGCAACGGCGAGCGCTACCGCTTCCTCAAGTGGGGCCAGCAGGCCTTCCAGAACTTCCGCGTCGTGCCCCCCGGCACCGGCATCTGCCATCAGGTCAACCTCGAGTATCTCGGCCAGACCGTCTGGACGAAGGACGAGGACGGCGAGATCGTCGCCTATCCCGACACCTGCGTCGGCACCGATTCGCACACCACCATGATCAACGGCCTCGGCGTGCTCGGCTGGGGCGTCGGCGGCATCGAGGCGGAGGCGGCCATGCTCGGCCAGCCGGTCTCCATGCTGCTGCCGGAGGTGATCGGCTTCAAGATCACCGGCAAGCTCAAGGAAGGCGTCACCGCCACCGACCTCGTGCTCACTGTCGTGCAGATGCTGCGCAAGAAGGGCGTGGTGGGCAAGTTCGTCGAGTTCTACGGCGAGGGCCTCGCCAACATGACGCTCGCCGACCGCGCCACCATCGGCAACATGGGTCCGGAATACGGCGCCACCTGCGGCTTCTTCCCGGTCGACAGGGAGACGCTGAACTACCTCACCGTCTCCGGCCGCAAGGCCGACCGCATCGCTCTCGTCGAGGCCTACAGCCGCGCCCAGGAGATGTTCTGGATGCCGGGCGCCGTCGAGCCAGTGTTCACCGACACGCTCGAGCTCGACCTCGGCGAGGTCGTGCCGTCGATGGCCGGCCCGAAGCGCCCCGAGGGCCGCATCCCGCTCGAAGGCATCGCCTCGGGCTTCGCGCAGTCGCTGGTCAAGGAGTACAAGAAGGACGCGTCGGAGGCCGACAAGCGCTGGAAGGTCGAGGGCGAGGACTTCGATCTCGGCCATGGCGACGTCGCCATCGCGGCGATCACCTCCTGCACCAACACCTCGAACCCCTCGGTGCTGATCGGCGCAGGCCTCTTGGCGCGCAACGCCAACCGGCTCGGCCTGAAGCAGAAGCCATGGGTGAAGACCTCGCTCGCGCCCGGCAGCCAGGTGGTCGCCGAGTATCTGGAGAAGTCGGGCCTGCAGAAGGAGCTCGACCAGATCGGCTTCAACCTCGTCGGCTTCGGCTGCACGACCTGCATCGGCAATTCCGGCCCGCTGCCGGCGCCGGTGTCGAAGACCATCAACGACAAGGGTCTGATCGCCGCCGGCGTGCTGTCGGGCAACCGCAACTTCGAGGGCCGCATCTCGCCGGACGTCCAGGCCAACTACCTCGCCTCGCCGCCGCTGGTCGTGGCCTACGCGCTCGCCGGCACCGTCGCCAAGGACCTGACCACCGAGCCGATCGGCCAGGACCGGGACGGCAGGGACGTGTTCCTGAAGGACATCTGGCCCTCCAACCAGGAGATCCAGGAGTTCATCCACAAGCACGTCACGCGCGATCTCTTCGAGCAGAAATATGCCGAGGTGTTCAAGGGCGACGAGAACTGGCAGGCCGTGCAGGTTCCCGCCGGTGAAACCTATGCCTGGGACGACGCCTCGACCTACGTGCAGAACCCGCCCTACTTCGTCGGCATGGGCCAGAAGGCCGGTGACGTCACCGACATCCGGGGCGCGCGCATCCTCGGCCTGTTCGGCGACAAGATCACCACCGACCACATCTCGCCGGCCGGTTCGATCAAGGCCGCCTCGCCGGCGGGCAAGTATCTCACCGACCACGGCGTGGGCGTCGCCGACTTCAACCAGTACGGCACGCGGCGCGGCAACCACGAAGTGATGATGCGCGGCACGTTCGCCAACATCCGCATCCGCAACTTCATGCTGGGCGAGAACGGCCGCGAGGGCGGCTACACGATCCACTATCCCTCGAAGGAGGAGATGTCGATCTACGACGCCGCCATGCAGTACAAGCAGGAGGGCGTGCCGCTGGTGATCTTCGCCGGCGTCGAGTACGGCAACGGTTCGTCGCGCGACTGGGCGGCCAAGGGCACCAACCTGCTCGGCGTCAAGGCGGTCGTCGCGCAGTCCTTCGAGCGCATCCACCGGTCGAACCTCGTCGGCATGGGCGTCATTCCCTTCGTCTTCGAGGAGGGAACCTCCTGGGCTTCGCTCGGGCTGAAGGGCGATGAAACCGTGACGATCGACGGGCTGGAGACCATCAAGCCGCGCCAGACCATGGTGGCCAGGGTCACCTATGCGGACGGCGCGACGCGCGAGGTACCGATCGTCTGCCGCATCGATACTCTGGACGAGCTCGACTACTACAAGAACGGCGGCATCCTCCAGTACGTGCTGCGCGACCTCGCGGCCTGAGCGGCCCGACCGTTCGTCCTGATCGATGAGGCCGCCGGGAGCGATCCCGGCGGCCTTTTCTTGCGGTCAGGCCGCAGCCGACGGGCGGAAAGCGGCAGGGGTGCCGCCCGGCCGGCCGTACCGGGCGACCGAGGCCAGCAGCACGCCGAGCATCAGCCCGTTCAGCACGTGCCAGAGGAAGTGCGTCCCGATCGGCAGGGCGTCGCACACGGCCGCGTCGACCGAGCGGAAGGTGGCCGAGACGACGAAGATCGCCGCGGCGGCGAGGTCGTACCATCCGGCCGGGTGGCGTCTCAGCACCAGCAGGACGCCGAAGACGGTGAGCGCCAGGAAGGCGGGGAGATAGCCCGAGGTTCCGTTGCTCGCCGCCCGCACCCAGTCCGGCAGCAGCGCGGTCAGCCCGCCGGCCACCGCGTAAAAGGCGACGAAGGCGAGAGCGGTCATCGGCCGCGACAGGCCGACGAAGCGTCTGAGGTTGAAGACGGTCAGCCCCAGCGTGAATGTGGCGATGGGCACGACGTCCATCCACACCGTCAGCCCGTTCGCGAAGGTGTGGAACAGCGCCGACCCGATGCCGATGGCGATCACCCACCAGCAGAGAAGTTCGGCGAAGCCGCCCGCGCGGTGCCGCCGCGCCTCGCGCAGGCCCCACAGGCCGGCCATGATGAAGGCAAGGTTGCTGATCGCGTTGAGCGGCTCCGCCCAGATTCCCGGGCCGGTCCGCTCGCAGTATGAATCGATCGCCCTGTAAAGCGTTTCCATGCGGTCCTCGATGCGCGCCGGCGAAGTATGCAGGCTCAGCGTCTCACCGCAACGTGACTTCCTGTTGAACTTGCCTGCCGACTATTGTCTGAATGCGCTGGAGCGGGACAGCGATCGTCCCGAAAGCACCGAGATCGACATGACACTCAGCCGTCACCTCAGGCTGGCGCTTGCCGCCGCCACCCTGCTTCTCACCCATTCCGCGGCAGCGGAGGCGGGGGAGAGGCAACGCGGCGTGGTCGAACTCTTCACCAGCCAGGGGTGCAGTTCCTGCCCGCCTGCCGACGAGAACCTCGCGGCATTCGCCCAGCGCGACGATGTCATCGCGCTCGCCTATCACGTCGACTACTGGGACTATCTGGGCTGGAGCGACACGCTGGCGAGCCCCGAGAACACGCAGCGCCAGCGCGACTACGCGACGGCCCTCGGTCAGCGATCCGTCTACACACCGCAAGCCATCGTCAACGGAACCGCGCATCGCAACGGCGCCGACAAGGCGGCGATCGAGCGTCTGCTGGCGGAGACCACGACGAAGTCGATGCAGGTGGACGTCTCGATCCGCAAGAGCGCCGACAGCATCGTCATCGAGGCGACGCGGGGCACCGGAGACGGGGGTGAGGTCAGGGCCAACCTGATCCTCGTGTTCTTCGATGCCAAGACGCTGGTGAAGATCCTGCGGGGCGAAAATGCAGGCAGGACCGTGGTCTACTGGAACGCCGTGACCGGGTTCCAGGCCGCCGGCATGTGGCATGGCGACGACCTGCGGCTCGAAATCCCGATGAGCGAGTTGCGGCGGAAGGGAACCGGCGGATGTGCCGCGCTGCTCCAGTCGCTCGGCAGGGACGGCGCGCCGGGACCCATCATCGGCGCGGCCGTCCTGAAAAATCCGAGCATGTGAGCCGGGCCGCCGCGATGCGGGGCGACCAGGCCGAGAGGCCTGGCGCCCCGTCGAATGGGTTGTTGCCGAGTGGTTCGGCCCGGCGAGGGCACCGTGGGCGGGGGGCTTGGGGTTACGGAACCACCACCGGACCGAACCGTCTCAGGCAACGACTGGATGTTCGTCCCCCATTGGGGCCTCAAGCGGGACAATTCGGGGCGGGAATGTGGCGGCCGATCACCAATTCGGTCTCCCAGTTCTTCAACGTGACCGCCGCGGCTCCCCCGGCCCTTGCGCCGACGTCTTCGCCGTCCCACGCACGCGACCCGGAAGCCCAGCGGAGGAATTGCCCGACGGCCGGCACGGGGGTTGAAATCGCAGCCCGAAAGGGCAAACTTCGTCCTGTCGCAGAACTGTCATGGAAAGGCTGCCTCATGGTCGATCGCGCGAAAGGTTCGGAGGACGGGGAGGGGTCCGCGATGCTGATCCCGCTGCAGGCCGTCCGGCGCGAGCGGGAGGCCGTGGCGGTGACTTTCGACCGGCGGGAGCTCGACCAGATCCTTCGCATCTACGGGCGGATGGTGGCGGCCAACGAGTGGCGCGACTACGCGATCGACCATCTGCAGGACCGCGCCGTCTTCTCGGTGTTCCGCCGCACCAGCGAGGTGCCGCTCTTCCAGATCGTCAAGGACCCGAAGCTCGCGCGCAAGCAGGGCGCCTATTCGGTGGTGGCCGCAAGCGGCCAGATCCTCAAGCGCGGGCACGAACTGGCCCGCGTGCTGAACGTCTTCCAGCCGGCCCTGCGGCTGGTGGGAGCCTGACCGGGCGCTAGCCCGCCGCCGTGAAGCTTCGCTCGGGCAGCGAATTCGGGTCGGGCGGCGATGCCGTCCCGCCGTCGAGCGACAGCTGCATGAAGACGGTGTCCAGCCAGCGGCCGTGCTTGTAGCCGGACCCTTCCAGAAGGCCCGCGTGGCGGAAGCCGGCCGCTTCGTGCAGGCGTACGGACGCCTGATTGCGTCTGCCGTCGCCGATGACGGCGACCATCTGGCGGAAGCCGAGCCGCGTGCATTCTCCGATCAGGGCCGAAAGCAGAAGGCGACCGGTGCCGCGGCCCTGGGCGGCCGGCGCGAGATAGATCGAATCCTCGACCATGAAGCGATAGGCCCTGCGCGGCCGGAAAGGTCCGGCATAGGCATAGCCGAGGATGCCGTCGGGACATTCGGCGACGAAGTAGGGATAGGAGCCGGCGGCGAGCGCGTCGAAGCGGGTGCCCATCTCGCTCTCCGACGGCGGCTCGAGCTCGTAGCTCGCGGTGCCGTTGGCCACCGCGTGGCCGTAGATGGCGGTCACGGCGGGAATGTCGGCAGGTGATGCGGGACGGATTGCGACGAGGCTCATGGGCGGTCCGGCACGTTGCGGGGTCGGACGAGTGTGATCCGGACGCAGCCGCAAAGAAAAGGGGCGACCCGAAGGCCGCCCCTGACATTCCGTTGGTCCAGCAGACGCTATTCGCGGTTGCCGAGGAACTGCAGCAGGAACATGAACAGGTTCAGGAAGTCGAGATAGAGGCGCAGCGCGCCCATGATGGCCTTGCGGCCGGCGACGACGTCGTCGTCACCCTCGAAATACATCTCCTTGATGCTCTGCGTGTCGTAGGCGGTGAGGCCGGCGAAGACCAGCACGCCGATGCCCGAGATCGCGAACTGCAGCGCGGACGACTGCAGGAAGATGTTGACGATCATCGCGATGATGATGCCGAACAGCCCCATCACCATGAACGAGCCCAGTCCGCTCAGGTCGCGCTTCGTGGTGTAGCCGTAGAGCGACAGCGAGCCGAAGGCGGTGGCGGTGATGAAGAATGTCTGGACGATGCTCTCGCCGGTATAGACGAGGAAGATCGTCGACAGCGACAGCCCGACCAGGGCGGCATAGGCCCAGAAGGTGGCCTGGGCCGCAGCGACGCTCATCGTGTGCACGCGGAACGACAGGAAGAAGACCATCGCGAGCGGTGCGAGGATCACGACCCAGCGAAAGCCGCTGGCGTAGATCAGTTGCCCGAAGCCGGTGAGCTGCCCGTCGGCGACGGCCAGATTGAAGCTCCCCCAGGCGGCCAGGCCGGTGATGGCGAGGCCGAGCGCCATGAGATTGTAGACCTTGAGCATGTAGCTGCGCAGGCCTTCGTCGATTCCGGCATCGGCGCGGGTGCCGGCCCCGGCGACGCGCGCATTGTAGTTGCGGAAGTCAGCCATGTTTACCTCTTACAGCCTCTCGTCCCGTCCGGTGTCGGGCGGCCCCGGCCTTCGCGCGGAACCCCAGGCGCCGCTGGCGGGACTCCAGCTTGCCTGCGCATGAATATGATAGCAGATGCCAACCGGGACAAGGCCCGTTTCGGCCCGCAATCCGTCGTGAGGCCATTCCGGCAGCGCGGGAAAGCCCCGCGGTGCGGCGCCTGGTCGGTTCTCCTAGAGATTGCGCAGGACCGGCGCGGCCTTGTGGCCCAGCACCCGCCAGGTGCCGAGCAGGCCGAAGCCGACCGTCAGCACCAGCGCGATCACGACCGTCGAGGCGGCGACCTCCGGCAGGAAGCTCGCTGGCAGGTTCATGATGCGCGCCACGACGAACCAGGCCGCGACGCCGCCGGCCGCCAGCGCGAAGGTGGCGGTGGCGAGGCCGATCAGCATGTATTCGAGCGTGAAGGCGCCGATCAGCGTCGTGCGCGTCGCCCCCAGCGTCTTCAGCACAACGGCGTCGTGGACGCGGGCGCGGTTGCCCGCTGCGAGCGCGCCGGACAGGACGAGCACCGACGCGATCAGCGCCACAGCCGCCGCCGCCCGGATGGCGGTGGCGAGCTGGCCGACGAGCTGGTTGACGATGTCGAGCGCGTCCTTCACGCGCACCGTCGTCACCGCCGGGAAGGCGCGCGTCACCTCGTTGAGGATGCGGGCCTCCTGCTCGGCGGTCGATCCCTGGTCCAGCAGGGTGGCGAGCCAGGCGTGCGGGGCGCCCGCGAAGGTGTTGGGCGAGAAGACCATCACGAAATTGATGCCCATCGATTCCCATTCGACGTTGCGGAAATTGGCGATGCGGGCGGTGATGTTGCGGCCGAGCACGTTCACGGTGATGGTGTCGCCGAGCTTCAGGCCGATCTCACGGCCTTCCTCTGCCGAGAAGGAGACGAGCGGCTCGCCCGCGTAGTCGGCCGGCCACCACTCGCCCTCCGAAAGCGTCGAGTTCTCGGGGACGTTCTTGGCATAGGTGATGCCGCGGTCGCCGCGCAGCACCCAGCGTCCCTCCGGCGGCACCTCGATCTTCTGAACGTCGACGCCGTTCAGCGCCATGACGCGGCCGCGCAGCATCGGCACCTCGACCAGCTTGCCATCGGGCGCGAGGCCCTCGACGAGGCGCGAGAAGTCGTCGATCTCGGCGTTCTGGATGTCGACGAAGAAGAAGTTCGGCGCGCGCTCCGCGAGGCTGCCGCCGATCTGGCGGCGCAAATTGCCGTCGACGAGGGCCAGCGTCACCAGGAGCGTCAGCCCGAGCCCGAGCGACAGCACCACCGACGGGGTCAGCGCGCCCGGGCGATGGATGTTGCCGATGGCCAGCCGCAGCGCGGTGGACCGCACGCGCGGGCTGCGGCGGGCGAGCGCCTGGACCAGCGACGCGACCACCCGCAGCACCAGGAAGGAGGCGGCGGTGGCGACGATGAAGATGGCGGCGATGCGCCGGTCCGTGGAGAACCCGATCGCCAGCCCTGCGAGGGCGAGCGCAATCACGCCGGCGGCAGCCATGTAAGCGAAGCGCGGCAGGCCGCTGGCCTCGAAGCCCATCTCCCGGAACAGCGCGGTCGCCGGCACGTCGCGGGCGCGGCCGAGCGGCAGGATGGCGAAGGCGAGGGTCACGAGGATGCCGAACAGGGCGCCCATGCCGAGTGCGTCCCAGTAGATCGACGCCTGCGCCGGTACCGGCAGGACGCCGGCAAGCGCCGCGCTCGCCGCGAAGGGCAGCAGCGCGGCCAGCACGAGGCCGACGACGATGCCGACCGCCGCGATCAACAGGATCTGCACAAGGTAGACGGTGAAGACGAAGGAGCCGGACGCGCCGAGACTCTTGAACGTGGCGATGACGCCGCGCTTGCCTTCGAGATAGGCGCGGACCGCGTTGGCGACGCCGACGCCGCCGACGACGAGCGAGGTCAGGCCGACCAGCGTGAGGAACTGCGAGAAGCGCTCGATGTTGGCCGACAGCGCCGGCGCGGCGTTTGTGCGCGAGCGGATGCTCCAGCCGGCCTCCGGAAATTCGGCGGCGGCGCGGTCGCGGATGTCCTGGATGACGCCTTCGCCGGCACCGGCGGGCAGCCTGATCTTGTAGGCATATTCAACGAGGCTGCCGGGCTGGACGAGCCCGGAGGCGGTCAGGCCGTCCATCGACACCATCAGGCGCGGCGCGAAGCCGAAGCCGTCGGAGACGAGGTCCGGTTCCGCCTCGATGACGGCGCGCAGCTCGAACATCTCGCCGCCCAGACGGACGCGCGCGCCGGGCGCGATGGCAAGGCGGTCGAACAGCAGCTGCGGGGCGGCCGCGCCCCAGGCGCCGTCGCGCTGCCCGAACAGCGCCTCGTGGTCGAGCGCAGGGGTGGTCTCGAGGCTGCCGTACAGAGGGTACAGGCCGTCGACCGCCTTCACCTCCACGAGCGTCTGGTCGGACCCGTCTTCCAGCCGCGCCATGGAGCGCATGTTGGCGCTCTCGGCGACGGGGCCGAAGCTGCCGAGGAAGCCGGCCTCCGCCTCCGTGACCTGCCGGTGGACGAGCTCGAAGCGGACGTCGCCGCCGAGCAGGGTCTGGCCCTCGCTGGCGACCCCCGTGGTGATGGAGCGGGCGACGGAGTTGACTCCGCCGATGGCGGCGACGCCGAGCGCGATGCAGGTGAGGAAGATCAGGAAGCCGGACAGGCCGCCGCGCATCTCGCGCAGGGAAAACCGCCAGGCGAGGTCGAGGGTGCGGGTGAAGCTCATCGCCGCCGCCTCACGCCGGAACGGCGCGGATCTGGCCGCTCTCGATGCGGCCGGAGCGCATCGCGACCTGGCGCGCGCAGCGGTTGGCGAGCGCGGGATCATGCGTGACAAGCACCAGCGTCATGCCCCGCTCGGCCGCCTTGGCGAAGAGCAGGTCGGCCACCTGCCGCCCGGTGGCCTGGTCGAGATTGCCGGTGGGCTCGTCGGCGATCAGGATCTTGGGGTCGGGCGCGAGCGCCCGCGCGATCGCCACGCGCTGCTGCTCGCCGCCCGACAGTTCGCCCGGATAGTGGGTGACGCGGTCCTTCAGGCCGACCGCTTCCAGTTCGCGCGCGGCGACGTCGAAGGCGTCGCGGCGGCCGGCGAGCTCGAGCGGCACCGCGACGTTCTCGAGCGCCGTCATGTTCGGGATCAGGTGGAAGGACTGGAACACGATGCCGACGTTGCGGCCGCGGAAGGCGGCTACGGCGTCCTCGCTGCGGCCGGTCAGCACTTCGCCGGCGATGCTCACGGTGCCCGAATCGGTGCCTTCGAGCCCGGCGATCACCATCAGCAGCGTGGACTTGCCGGAGCCGGAGGGGCCGACGATGCCGGTCGTCTCGCCGGCCGCGACCTGCAGGCTGACCTCCTTCAGCACGTGGACGCGCGAGGCGCCCTGGCCGAGCGTCAGCGAAACGTTCTTCAGGTCGATCACTGCTTTTGTCACCGGAAGCGGACCCTATATGGTTGGAGGAATCGTGGTTCGGATGCGGCGGCGCGAGCGGTCGGCCCGGTCAGATATGGGTGGTCGTCAATGGCTTTCAAACAGGTGCTACGCGTTTTCGCCGCCGCCGGATTGGTCTGGGCGGGATCGATCTTCGCTGTTGCCGCCGAACCCGTCGATATCGTCGGTTTCGGCGACAGCCTGATGGCGGGCTACCAGCTCGATGCCGGGCAGTCCTTCCCCGAGAAGCTCGAAGCCGCCCTGCGCGCGAAGGGCCACGACGTGACGGTGGCCAATGCCGGCGTCTCGGGCGACACGACGAGCGGCGGGCTGTCGCGGCTCGACTGGTCGGTGCCGGACGGAACCGACCTCGTGATCCTGGAACTCGGAGCCAACGACATGCTGCGCGGGATCTCGCCCGAGATCACCGAGCGCAACCTCGACGCCATGATCGCGCGGCTGAAGGAGCGCGGGATCGCAGTGCTGCTCGCCGGGATGGTGGCGGCGCCCAATCTCGGCCAGGACTTCATCTCCTCCTTCAACGGCATCTTTCCGCGGCTGGCCGAGAAGCACGGTCTCATCCTCTACCCGTTCTTCCTCGACGGCGTCGCGGCCAATGGATCGCTGCTCCTCCAGGACGGGATGCATCCCAATGCAGACGGCGTCGATCGGATGGTCGAGAACGCGCTGCCCACCGTGGAGAGGGCGCTGGCGACGCTCGACTGACGGATTGGCGGTGCAGCGCCGCCGGCCCGGAAATACGGGGACAGTTTACTTAATTCGGCTCGAGAACGACTGGAGAAGGCCCTGAATTCTGCCGAATTGAGTAAACTGTCCCCGCATTTCCTCCTGCCTGCCGACCGCCGTTCCAGAATGCCGCTCCGAAGGGCGGCGGCAGGGTGCGCTGCAGCATGAATCGCCGGGGGCGCCGCAGACGGGCTTGCCGTTCGAGGCATTCGGTGGTTCGCTGGCGATGACGGAGCGATTCGAGGAGGCTGCCATGCCGCGACTTTTCACCGCCCTCGAGATTCCGCGCGATGCGGCGCTCTCTCTGTCGCTGCTGCGCGGCGGCCTGCCCGGAGCCCGCTGGATCGACGTCGAGAACTACCACATCACGCTGCGCTTCATCGGCGACGTCGAGGGTCACGTGGCTGACGACATCGTCAACGGGCTCGACCGGATCAGCCGTCCCCCCTTCGAGATCAGGCTGTCGGGCGTCGGTGCCTTCGGCAACAAGAAGCCGCACGCGCTCTGGGCCGGCGTGGCTCCCTCCGCGGAACTCGCCGCGCTGCAGGGCGAGATCGACCGCATCTGCCTGCGCAACGGCGCGCCGGCCGACGCGCGCAAGTTCACGCCGCACGTCACGATCGCGCGGCTGCGCAACACCAGCCCGCTGGAACTCGCGCCCTATCTGTCCGGCCATGGCGGCTTCGCCACGGCGCCGTTCAGGATCGGCCGCTTCGTGCTGATGTCGTCGCGCGAATCGGTCGGCGGCGGCCCCTACATCGTCGAGGAGGCCTGGCCGCTCGACGGAGCGCGGGCGGGCGGCGAGCGCGCCGGGGCCGAACCCTTTCCGGCGTGGCGCTGAGATGGCGGCCGCCCGGCTGGACGACGCCGCGATCGCGCTGGCGCTCGCCGAACTCGACGGCTGGAGCCTGGTCGAGGGGCGGTCGGCGATCACCCGGACCTTCACCTTCCGCAATTTCAACGAGGCCTTCGGCTTCATGAGCCGCGTGGCGCTGGCGGCGGAGAAGATGGACCATCATCCGGAGTGGTCGAACGTCTACCGGACGGTGGAGGTGACGCTCTCCACCCACGACGCCGGCGGCATCACGGAGCTGGACGTCAAGCTGGCCCGCAGGATGGACGGCTTCGCCCGCGGCTGACGCGGTCGATCTTGCGCGCGCGTTTCGGCGTCACCACATGTTTCCCATGACCGAGACCCTCGATCCGGACCGCATATCCGACATCCTCGCCCCCGTCCCGGCGGCAGAGGAGCGTCGGCGCGAACGGCGCGTCCGCGAGGGGCTGTGGCGTACCGTGCGGCGTGCCGCCGGACGGATTCCGTTCATGGACGAGGTGGTCGCCGGCTATTTCTGCGCGCTCGACGAGCGCACGCCGACGCGGGTGCGCGGAACGCTCCTCGCCGCGCTCGCCTATTTCGTCCTGCCGCTGGACTTCCTGCCGGATTTCATCCTCGGCCTCGGCTTCACCGACGACGTCTCGGTGCTGCTCGCCGCGCTGGGCGCTATCCGGACGCATATCAGGCCGGCCCACCGCATCGCGGCGCGCGATTTCCTGGACGACCTCGCCCGCGACGACGCTCCCGCCGACCGACCACGCTGATCCGGCTCAGGCGTCGACGTCGACCCTCGGATCGGCCTCGATCGCCTTGCGCAGCCGGCCGAAAGCCAGCCTGATCCGCGATTTCACCGTTCCGAGCGGCAGGCCGGTCCGTTCGGCGATCTGGCTGTGCGACAGGCCCACGAAGAAGGCCAGCCGGATGAGTTCGACCTGCTCGGCGGGCAGAGCGGCGAGCGCCACGCGCACACGTTCGTCACGGGCGTTGGCATCCATCGCGACGTCGGGGGCTTCCTCTCCCTCCGGCTGCAGGATCGGGTCGTCGGGATCGATCAGGTGCGAGCGGTCGCGGCGCAGACCGTCGATGCGCCGGTTGCGGGCGATCCGGAACAGCCAGGTGGCCAGCGAGGACTTGGCCGGATCGAAGAGATGCGCCTTGTGCCAGAGCACGGCCATCACCTCCTGCGCGACGTCCTCGGCCGAGCCGCCATCCATCCCGAGCCGCTGGAGGTAGCCGTTGATGCGCGGCGCGAAATGATCGAACAGCGCGGCGAAGGCCTCGCGGTCGCGCCGTTCCGCAACCAGGGCTGCAAGGCGTGCATACTCTTCTCGCGGCCCAGTCGTCATTGTCCTCAGGCTCTTCGCCCGCTCGCCGGGCCGTCGTTTCCGCCGAAACTACGTAGCTCGACGCCGCGGCGCAATATGGCTTCTCCCAAAGGCACCGAAACAGGCCGCCGTCGTCCCGCGCGGCGACAAACTGTTGCCGTTTTCATCCGTTTCACATTTCGTGAAGGCCGTTCAGCCCGTGCGCATCCTGCGCCAGCCAGGCACCGGCATTCGCGGAATCGGATGATGAGCGCCGAGTTCACCATTTGGTAACCGCGATTAATTCAATATGAAGCGAGTCGGTCCCGGAGGGACTCCTTCGGATTCGCTCGATCAGGACACACCAGGACAACGGCAGGACAATATGCGTGCACTGATTTCGATCGCAGCTGGCATCGTGGCGATGGCCGTCACGGGGCCTGCCCTGGCGCAGTCGGCCACCAAGGTCGGGCAGTACAACGACTGGGGCACCTATTCCTACCAGGCCGACGCCGGCAAGGTCTGCTACGTGCTGTCGGTTCCCAAGGAGAAGCAGCCGTCGACCCTCGACCATGGCGACATCTTCTTCTTCGTCAGCCAGAAGCCGGGCCAGAACGTCGCCTTCGAGCCGCAGTTCATCGCCTCCTACGCCTTCCGCGAGAATTCCAAGGTCACCGTCAAGGTGGGCGACAAGTCGTTCTCGCTGTTCACCAAGGGCAAGTCCGCCTGGCTCGAGAACGCCGCCGAGGAGCCGCAGCTGGTCGCGGCGATGAAATCGGGATCGGCTATGCAGGTGAGCGCCACGTCCGGCCGCGGCAACCCGACGAACTACTCCTTCTCGTTGCGCGGCATCTCGGCGGCGCTCGACTCGATCTCGGCCTGCAAGTAAGGCTGCCGGCGGCGCGGCACCGGGCGTCCGCGGCCGGAGGGCCGGCCCGGCAGGCGGGATCGTCAGTCCTGCAGATGCGCCAGGCCGGCCAGCGCGATGCCGGCCACCTCGGCCGCCCGCCTGACCGTGTCTTCGCCCGCATGGCGG
>Ga0208243_1000261_pt1 | contig 35872 bp, 32 predicted proteins | sample Subbio2Aug_QV12A_FD_184826 | JGI IMG/M metagenome (GOLD analysis project Ga0208243, IMG submission 184826) | Serpentinite rock and fluid subsurface biosphere microbial communities from McLaughlin Reserve, California, USA - CR12Aug_QV12A (SPAdes) | ecosystem: Environmental > Terrestrial > Deep... | reverse complement strand
ACCCCAAGCCAAAAGCACAAGGGTAAAAAGTAGTATAACGAACTTATTCTTTATACTGAATTGTATAATCTTATCTAACATTGAAATATATATAATGAATTAGAAAATCAGCAAATAGGGTATTTGCCATTGTTCGTGCTAGTGCACAACTTTCTAACCCGAAATTACTCGGGCTTCATTATACTATTTGAGGAGGCTGCCAAATACTTCCGTAGAAATTGGAAGCAAACTTTGAAGAGTAGGTTGGTAATTGGGTTTTGATGCTTTTTGAAACAAAAGCAAAACTAAAAGTATTAATTTTAAAATAACTTACAATTTGCGAACCACAACAATTGCAACTACAAAAAGGAGAACATAGATCATTTTTTTTATTGTGGTCATGAGATTTTTCATTGTGATTAGATGAAATTTCAACTGCTTTGTGAGCCGCACTATTTACTTCTATATCGGCACAAGGCAAACATGACAGTGCTACCAAATAGATTGATAATATGTAGTTTAATAATTTCACGATTGTAAAAGTAGTATATTTTTTTGTTAAGCTGTAAAAAAATATGCAGTTGTAATTTATGATATTAATTTAGTTCTTCAAGTTCATTACTGATATTTACTCTTGCCTGCTTTTCGTATTTATTGAAAAAGTATTCTGTTTTGTAAATAGTGCTCATTTGAAGGAAATGCTGAAGTGCTTTTTTTCTTCCGTTGTTGTACATGAAATCAGGATAGATGGAATATTCTTCGCGAATCTTTTCTGTATATTTCTGATAATCAAATTGGCCTTTCCCTAATATTGCCAAATCTGCATCTATAAGATAATTTGTATCGTTGTCTTCCGATAGTTCATGTAGTTTGGTTGCCAATATCATATTAGCACATTTTGCAATTTTTTCTGCCGGATAACCAATTTCAGAAAGCTTTTGCATTGCAAGTTTAGCGCTGTCGCCTTCATTGGTACTACTCGATGCTTTGTAGATTATATCATGGTAAAAAACCGCTAACAGCGTAGTATCCCAATCTTCAATCTTGTCTTTTACTTCGGTCAAATCAACAATTATTGCTTCTAAATGATCAATTGTATGATACTGTCTTTTAGAGTCAGAATATTTTGTGAATATTTCCAACCACAAGTTAGTGGCCAATTCTTTATCCTTGGAATATTTGTTTACGAGCTGTAGGAATGTATCTGTTAGCATTAGAAAAGAAAGAGGGTAAAGTTACTCTTTAATGATGAATTAAAAAACGCTCCATGTAGGTGGAGCGTTTTTTTGATGAATAAAAGATTAATGAGCAAAGTTATGGTGGGATACCACTATAGAATCATGCTGATGGTGGTGCGTTTCGGTATGCTGGCCGCCGGAATGATGATGTATAGTATCACCGTGATGGTAATTATTATGCTCATGTACATAAACTGAATCATGGTGATGAAAAATACTGTCATGATGATGGTATAAAGGACCACTGTGGTGAATGTTCAATTGAACATTAGATTCAACCATTTTGTTTAAGGATACGTCATAGCTGCTGCTGCGGCAGTATTTTCTGTTTCAGCGTTGTCGGAGCTATTGCAGCTTGCTATAAACATGGCTGCAAATGCTGTTGCGATAATTGAAGTTTTTTTGTATTTCATAGGTTTTTTTATTGATTGTTAGTCAGTTAGCTAATATATAAAATTTTTAATTTCCATGTAATTTTTGAAAGTCTTTATTTAAGAAGTGTGGAGTCATAATTCATCAATAATTCAAATTTAGGCCGACACCAAATCCCATATCACTGTCGTAATGGGTTCTGGCACTTAAATTCCTTGTGAAGATATATCGCAATCCTGCCATGTATTCTTTATCAGTATTCCACATCAAATCCATTCTTATTCTTTTGGAGACTGGGATATCCGTTCGTTCTAATTGAAACCTAAAATTACCATCAGTAAATACCTCGGCCTGTGCTTTAATTAGCATAGGCAAAGTATATTCAATACCCGCGCTTAAAACAGCACGTTTGTCTTTGGTATTGGATTGTCCGAATATGTTTCTTTCGATATCATCTTCATCCATTTTGCGGTAGCGCCAATCGAAACCAATGAATGGCATCAACCATTGCATTTTGCCAATATACCTACCAATATGTGTTTCTGTTTCGTAACCGTGATGGTCATTGTAACCCAATCGCCATTCTGTTCCGATACTCCAACGCGTATTACTAAACATTGCCATACCGTCATTTCCGTTAGTGGCAAAATCGTTTTCGGTCATGAAATGAAATTTTCGGTCATCGGCAAATAATTTTCTTTGTGCCAATTTTGGGTTTGGGATTTCGGGGTTTGGAGGTGAGTTTTCATAGCTAAAAACCCTGCCCATTCCGCTCATCATGTGATACAAAATATGGCAATGAAAAAACCAATCTCCTCCATCTTCACTAGCGGCAAATTCAATTGTATTGGTTTCCATTGGCATAATATCCATTATGTTCTTCATAGGTGCATAGTCACCGTTACCGTTAATAACCCTAAAATCGTGGCCATGCAAGTGCATTGGGTGGCGCATCATGGAATTGTTATGTAGCACAATGCGCAAAATCTCGCCTTTTTTAATCAGGATTTTGTCAGATTCTGAAACCACTTTATTATCCAGACTCCAAACATAGCGGTTCATATTCCCGGTAAGTTCAAATTTGAGTTCCCTAATTGGAGCATCTTTTGAGAGTGCAGTACTTGTTGGAGATTTTAGCATCGCATAATTTAATGTTACTATATCGGCAAGCGCATTGGGATTGTACTTGTTTGCCATATTGTGACTATCATGCCCGGTGGAAGGTTCGTTTTTATCACCCGTATCCATAGGCATTTCTTTTGAACTCTTTTCTTGAGGGCCTGTAATCTCGGGATACATTACGGCATTCATGTCCATTTGGTTCAATGACATCTGCATTCCCATATCGTCAAGGTCTCCATTCATTTTCATCATATCGTTCATCATTTGCATCCCTTCGAAATATTTCAATTTGGGTAAAGGCGAAATAAGTTGCTTGATACCATTGCCAATGTAAATTGACGCAGACTTTGTCCTGTCTTCGGGTGTAGCCAAAAATTCATAGGATGTATTTTCTGCGGGAATGGTCAGGATGACATCATAGGTTTCAGAAACTGCAATTAGCAAACGATCTACCTCAACAGGTTCTACATCATTACCATCACTGGCGACAACAGTAATTTTGCCTCCGGCATAGGTAAGCCAAAAATTACTGGAAGCTCCGCCGTTTGAAACACGTAATCTTACTTTATCCCCTGCTTTAAACTGTGAAAGCTGACTTTCATTTTTACCATTGATTAAAAACTTCTCATAGTACACATCGCTTACGTCCATGGCGTTCATTCGTTTCCATTCATTAACAATTTTGGTCTTGAAATAACCTTGTTTTATGGCTTCGGCATAGCTTTGGGTTGTGCCTTTTTTTATTGCAAACCAATCTGAGGCATTGTGTAGCATTCTATGAACATTTTCAGGTTTGATATCGGTCCATTCGCTTAATACAATCGGAATGGTTGGGAGATCATCTATTCCTTCCCGGAAATTGGGATCGGAGTTTCGTTTGTTCATCACAAAAGAACCGTACATTCCGATTTGTTCCTGCAATCCGGAATGGCTATGGTACCAGTGTGTGCCGTGCTGGCGGATTGGAAAAGAATACTTGTAAGTACTATGTGGTTTTATTGGCATTTGGGTAAGGTTAGGCACTCCGTCTTCCTTATTAGGTAAAAACAAACCATGCCAGTGTAATGAAGTTTCTTCATCGAGTTCATTATGGACATAAATCTCGGCAGTATCACCTTCGGTAAAAGTCAGTGTAGGCATTGGAATTTGCCCATTTACTGCTATTGCTCTTCGTGATTTTCCTGAAAAATTCACTACGGTATCACGCACATATAAATCGTATCGGACTACTTTTGGTTGCTCATCTTTTATCACTCTTTTTTTTGCAAGTGGATTCACTGTTACGTTTTCCATGTTTCCCATATCATGGTCTTTTTCCTTATCCGCTTTATCATTTGAGGCTGACTTTTCTTTTTCAGGAGCTGGCTTTTCCTTTACCAACGCCATTCCGCATTTTGGGCATTTTCCGGGTTTTGGAGAATGGATTTCGGGATGCATTACACAAGTATAAAAAGTTTGGTGTGGTTTATCCTTATCCATATTGTTCATGTCGTGGTCTTTAGCCGGTGCTGCTTTTTCTGAGGCAGGAGCTTTGGTTTTTTCAGGTGCCGGTTTTTTGGCAGGTGTAACGGCTTTTGGTTTTTCTTTTACCAACGCCATTCCACATTTTGGGCATTTCCCAGGTTTTGGAGAATGGATTTCAGGGTGCATAACACAAGTGTAAAAAGTTTGCTGTGAGTTGCTTTGAGCAACAACAAATTGATTTATAAAAAAAAGAAAAACGATAATTGATAATTTGGTTTTCATGACTTTATTTTTTTAACAATATTTCCCAATCGGCTATTCTTTTATTTAGTGTCTCGATTGTAGCTTTCATTTTTTCCTTATCAGCCAAAGTAATTGCTCTTTTTGCTGCTGCTATTGCATTAGTGTAATCTTTTAATTCGGATGCTATTTTTTGTCTCAAATTTGGGTAATAGAAGTTTTCAGGATTTAATTTTTCTGCTTCCAAAAGCCAAATTATTGCCTGTTTATAATCTCTATTTGTGCTGTAATAATAATTAGCTGCCTGAAACAATAAATTGGCATCCTGGGTTTTTCCTATTATGATATGTTGTTCTATCAATGCTACTATTGTATCATCTTCTTGGCTTTTTATTGGTATTTTAACCATCGTATTTTCCCAAAGTATTTTCAGAAATGCTTCACCCTTACTGTTGATGTCATTTAAATCGATTGTAAATGTTTCATAGAAGTTGGCGCTCTTTTCGACAGGAACTTTAAAGCGCATCACATCCTTTTTTTCATCATAACCAGTTTCGCCATGTAAAGTGGTGTCTGTATTGATGATAATAGTCCACTCATTGGCTGAAGGAATTGTGAATATTGAATAACTACCTGTTTTTAATACATTGTTGCCAAATGAAATATCTTCGGAAGTAGTTATTACAGTACAATCACTTGCCCCTGTTCGCCAAAGTTTATCAAATGGTACTAACTCCCCAAATATTTTTCGTCCTCTGACTAAAGGTCTGCTATATGAAATTTTTATTTTTGCGCTACCCACTTCTTGCTCATACGATGCTGCAGGGCTAGCTGCAGTTACTCTAATTTGAACTTTGTCTTGTGCTGACAGTATTACAGATTGCAAAAGCATAAAGCTTAATAGGATGTTTTTTTTCATTTATTTTAATTTTTAAATATGTTGGAATATTAATCTAATTCTTTAAGCTTAGCTTTCATTTTGTTAGCTTCCGCATGCTGCCCTGTACTATTTTTAGCAGCACTTTTCACCTGATTGAATAGGTGGACATTTTACAGTGCCATAGCTGCAATAAACACAACAATCACCTTGTTTAGGTTTCACTATTTTTTTACAGTTTTCGCATTCATAGAAGAATTGACAAGCATCAGTAGGCATCATTTCTTCTTTTTTGTGACCGCAATGTGGACATGTTATTTTTGATTTCAGTTCTACTGATTTACCGTTGTACATCGTGCAAGTATTACAGCCATAGTGAAGTTTGTTTCTATGATAATTGACTATTGTAGCGATAAGAAGCCCGAACATACCAGTATATAAAAAATAGGACTGATAATCATTATTACAAAAGTAATAGCTATAAAAAATGATTATTGTACTTGGAATAGCTATCAACAAAGGATATAGGCATCTATGCAGGCGATAGGAAAGAAAAAAGCCAACTAAAGATAATAGGACCATCCCTTGAAAAATCCACATTGTCCAACCTCCAAAAAGTTCAAAACTACCTAAACCTAAAGCAGATGCTACAAATGCAAAAAGAGGGAAACAGCAAGGCGAAAGCAATGCTGTAAAGAACATCCCGATTGTTCCTAATTTATCTATGTTATTTTTTAGTTTCATTCGTGTTATCGTTAATTATTATAGTTTTAAACCTCTTAGTCTCAAGGCATTGATAATAACAGATACGGAGCTGAAAGACATTGCCAAAGCTGCAATCATAGGAGATAGTAAAATTCCGAAAACCGGATATAACACACCAGCTGCAATTGGGACACCAAGTACATTATAGAAAAAGGCAAAAAATAGATTTTGTTTAATATTTCTCATAACAGCATGGCTTAAATTCTTGGCTTTTACGATACCCTGTAAATCGCCTTTGACCAGAGTTATTTTGGCACTTTCAATAGCGACATCTGTTCCTGTTCCCATTGCTATTCCAATGTTGGCTTGTGCCAATGCCGGCGCATCATTTATACCATCGCCAGCCATGGCTACAATTTTGCCTTCTGCCTGCAATTTTTTAATTTCTTTGAGTTTGTCTTCGGGTAAGCATCCAGCTTTATAGGTTTTTAATCCCAATTCATCAGCAACTGCTTTAGCTGTATTGACATTGTCACCAGTCATCATGATTACTTCGACACCCTGGCTCATTAATTCTTTTATGGCTTCTTTGCTAGAAGTTTTAATAGCATCTGTTATAGATACAAAACCAACAGCTATGTTATCAACGGCAATGTAAGAGACTGTTTTTCCTAATTTTTGTTCAATAATGATTTTGTTCTCTAAATCGTCAGAAACTGTTGCTTTAACTTGTTCCATTAGTTTTTTATTACCTAATGCTACTTTTTTACCAGCAACTGTTCCTGTAACTCCTTTTCCGGCAACGGCTTCAAAATCTTTTACTTCGATTAAAGAAATGGATTTTGTTTTGGCATAAATTACCACAGCTTGTGCCAATGGATGTTCACTATATTGGTTTAAGGAAGCAATGCTTTGCAATAAGTCACTATCGTTGTTATTGGATGCATAAATTTTTTCGACAGATGGTTTTCCTTCGGTGATGGTTCCTGTTTTATCGGTAATTAAAACATTAACCTTATTCATGTTCTCTAAAGCCTCAGCATTCTTTATCAAAACGCCTGATTGTGCTCCTTTGCCAACACCAACCATTACTGACATGGGAGTTGCCAGACCCAGAGCACAAGGACAGGCTATAATTAATACAGCAATAGCATTTATAAAGCCATACACCAATGCTGGTTCGGGACCAAATTTTGCCCAAACAAAAAAGGTTATTGCCGATATAATGACCACAATTGGCACAAAGTACTTGGAGATACTATCTGCTAATTTCTGAATTGGAGCTCGTGAACGACTGGCATCATTTACCATTTGCACGATTTGAGATAGCAAGGTTTCGGAACCTACTTTTTCGGCTATCATCACAAATGATTTGTTTCCGTTTATTGTTCCGGAAATTACGTTATCGCCTTTCTTTTTATCAACCGGTATTGGCTCACCAGTAATCATGGCTTCATCTATACTGCTTTCCCCATCGGTTATTTTACCGTCAACAGGAATTTTATCTCCGGGTTTTACTCTCAATAAATCGCCTTTTTTGATGTCGTGGATTGATATTACTTTATCACCGCCATCAATAACCAAAGTAGCTTCAGTTGGCGCAAGTTTTAATAATTCTTTGATAGCTCCGCTGGTTTGGCTGTGTGCCCTTGCTTCGAGTAATTGTCCTAACAAAACTAAAGTCAGAATAACTGTTGTTGCTTCAAAGTATAATAATACAGTTCCGTGTTCTGTTTTGAATTCACTTGGAAAAATATCCGGAAAAAACATTCCGACTAAACTAAATAGAAAAGCCACTCCTGTACCGATTCCGATAAGGGTAAACATATTCAAATTCCAAGTGATTATTGATTTCCAGGCGCGAACAAAGAATATCCAACAGGCATAAAAAACAACAGGAAGCGATAATAGTAATTGTACCCAATTCCATTTTGAAGCAGCCATTAATTGCAATAGAGGATTGTTGTGTGCCATTTCAATCATGGCAATGGCGAAAATGGGAACCGTGAACAACACTGCAATTTTCATTTTTTTTACCAAATCTTTATACGTTTTTTGGTCTTCGCTTTCGCTTGGTTCCATTGGTACTAAATCCATTCCACAAATAGGACATGAACCCGGAGTTTCGCTGATTACTTCGGGATGCATGGGACATGTATATAGAGTTTTAGCAGTAGTTAGCTCAGGTGCTTTGACTAAATCCATTCCACAAACGGGACAATCGCCTGCTTTATCATAAACTTTTTCACCTTCGCAATGCATTGGGCAATAGTATTTCCCTTGAGCATTACCTGGTATATTAGCCTCTTTTTTATGATCATGATTATGAGAGGAACAACATGACTTTACAGCGGATTCTTTAGTTGTAGTATCTATTATTGTTTTTCCATTACTCATTTCTATGGTATATTTTCCAACGGCGGTTAGTGCTTCCTGCAACTGTGTTGTTGGAACGTGCTTTTCCATAGTTATTGTGGCTATCGGTGGATTCAATGAAACTTTTGCCTCAATACCTTCAATAGTATTCAATGCTTTTTCGACTTTAGAGCGACAACCATCGCAAGTCATTCCGGTAATGCTGTAAGTATGTATCATCTTTTATATTATTTTAATACAAATTTCTATCATAACTGTTTTATGCATTTGCACAATTTTGGGTTTGATTTGCAAGATTTATAGATCTTCAATTTGCTTTCGTTTGATGGTTTTTATGTTCTTGAAGTGAGTTGGTGAAAAGCCGGTCACTTTTTTGAATTGGTTACTTAAATGCGATACGCTACTATAATTTAATGAATAGGCTATTTGACTCAGCGATAATTCATCATACATAATCAACTCTTTTACTTTTTCAATTTTTTGATTGATGAAGTATTTTTCAATTGTTGTGTTTTCTACTTCGGAAAAGAGATTGCTTAGGGTATTATAATCTTGATGAAGATGTTGGAACAGAAACTCTGACAGGTTCGTTTTTAAATCATTATTTTTATTTTGGACCAAATCAATAATCAATGTTTTAATCTTATCGATTGTTTTACTTTTCCTGTCATCAATCAAATCAAAGCCAACAGCACGAAGATTTTTTAGCAATTCGTTTTTTTGACTTTCATCAATATCATTTTTCAATTCGACTTCACCCAATTCAACTGCAATAGGATTAATGCCCATATTTTCAAATACAGATTTCACTACCATCTTGCAGCGGCTGCAAACCATATTTTTTATGTACAGTTTCATATGATAATGTTTAAATTGATTTAGCGATTTTATCCATTATTGAATGGTCTGAGCCGAATTTGCAAATTGCATCACAATTGGCCCTTAATTCTGAAAAAAGGATGTACTTAATATTCATTTTTGAATTTTTTATAACAGGTCTGTTAAGTTGTTGAATAACATCTTTTTCGCGATTGTCAGGGATTATGATATAAAAAACTTCATCACCATCAGAAATACTGAAATAAAGGTCGGAAAGGCGTAAAATACCTGAGTAAATACTGGTGCTTTTTTCAACTTCAAATGCCCCAATAATATTGTTTGTTCCTTTTTCAAACCATAATACATCTATGAGTTTAATGGTGTTTTGCGTGTCTTTATCACAGGGCAATTCAGGAAATTTATTTATAGCCATAAAAGAAAAACTTTGACCATTGAAGGCTTTGCTTTTATCATTACTTGCCGGGGTAACATCGAATCCTAATGACGCTCCAATTTTCAATAAATGGTATTGCATCTCACTATGCAGATTATCTTCCTTTTTTTCTTCTATAATTTCTTTTTGGCGTTTTACTATGTTTTTTTCAAATTTATAACGCTCTTCTTCACTCAAATAGTCATCATTTCCTATGAGCATTTTTTGAGTGCCAATTTCAAAACACAAGCCTGCGATTGCACCTAAATCATTGGACAGTTCCGATTTGAATTTGGAATTTGTTTCCAGTAATGTCTCTCTAATTTTTAAGTATTCACTCCAGCTTCCGAGTTTTTTTTTGTCCTTGAACAAGAAATTAAAACCGTTTACAATTGCCGTGTTGAAAGGCGGAAACCAGGTTGGGTGCAAGAAATACAAAATACTGGCAACGGCCGGACCAAGTCCCTTAATTTTAAGTTCGTCGAGTTTTACAATTTCCCTAAGCACCTGTTCTTCGTTTTTTGCATTAATGCAATTTTCCAAGAATTGGCCAAAAGCAATTTTATTGGTTTGATTTTCATAGATGTCAGGAATTCGGAGTTTTGGTTTCCAATAAAAAGGATGTGAAACCCCTACAAATACCTGTTTTTGCTCGGCAATACAATTGAGCACAAATTCTAAGCTGCTGTTTTTAAAATCATTTGGAAATGATTTGTTTTTTATATCTTCAACAACCTGAATAATGCCTCGACGGATAGTTCTGAACGCTTTTAACCGTTGGTCATTATCCACAAACCAAGTATTATAAACACTTTCTGAATCGTTTTTGTATTGCTGTATTATTTGATTAAAATTGTTCATCCTTACTGTTTAAATTACATTTTCATGCCTTCCATCGGGTCGCTGCCTTTGCGGAATTTATATTCGCTATTGATGGCATAGGCTCCTGTTATCACTACTTTTTGACCATTGGCAATTTTTGTTTTGATTTCTATAAGTCCATTGGTTTCAATTCCTGTTTCGACCATTAGATTTTCATAAACTCCCGGTTTTTTTTCTACCCAGATGTAGGATGCGTTTTCTTCTCTAATTACTGCATCAGTAGGAATGTAAATTCCTTTACCGCCGGAAATCATCAATTTTGCAATGGCCTGCATTCCCGGTTTTAAGATTAGATTTTGATTAGGGACTTCAAATCGAATCAATAGTAAACGGGTTTCCGGGTTTATTTCGGGATTGATAAATGAGACTTTAGCACTTATAGATTTATCGGGAAAATCGGCAAAAGTTATGGTAGCATTTTGACCTATTTTAAGACTATTGAAATAGTTGATATTAACTTGTGTTTCGAGCCAAAGTTTACTTAAATCGGTTACTTTAATTATTGGAGTTCCTTCCATGACATAACTGCCTTCAACGGCAGTTATTTCAGAAATTGTACCACCGACAGTGCTGTAAAATGTGGTATAGGGCGAAACATCTTTGTTGCTTTTTATATTCTCAATTTGAGTGTTGGACAAACCATAGAACATGAGTTTTTGTTTGGCCGCATTCATTATGTTTTTTGCATTTTTTCCAAAATCACCGGGCATCTCCAATTGTTTAAAGGCAGTATAATAGTCTTGTTTTGCTATTGCAATATCTTCACTGTACAATTGATATATTGGCTTGTTCTTGGATAGGTAATCACCAGTAGATTTGAAATACAATTTTTCAATTCTGCCCATTGCTTTTGAAGAAATGGTTTTTGATTCTTCTTGATTGAAAGTTAAAACACCGGTGTACTTTTGTTCTACATTATTTTGGGTTTGTTCGATAACCTGAGTTGTGATATTACCTAGTTGAATTTGTTGCTTACTCAAACTTATTTGGTTAACCTCACTGTCATCCTGTTTTATGGGTGTTAACTCCATGTGGCAAATAGGACACTTCCCGGGTTTGTCTTCTTTTACTTGAGGATCCATAGAACAGGTATAAAAAGTTGTTTCTTTCTTATCATGTTGTGAGTGGTCTTCTGCTTCTTTACCATGCTGAGAATGGTCTTCTTTTTTAGGAGAATTACAAGCTGTAAGTACCATGACAAGCAATATAATGATGCCTATTTGATTTAATTTTTTCATACTTACTCTGTTTTAATAAAGCTTTCGCTATCGATTAAATATTGGGCATTTTTTGCAATGGTGTCTTTAACTGAAATACCATCAATGATTTGAATATACCCGTTCATTTCAAATCCTGTTTTTACCGGTATTGCTTTAAAACCATTTTGAGATTTGATAAAAGCGATTTTTTTATTACCGGTACTTACTAATGCGTCTTTTTGAACCCAAACACTGTTTATTGACCGTGTTTTTATAACACCTTGCAATCTCAATCCTATTGGCAATTTGAGTGTGTTATTGTTTAAATAAACTCTTATTCTATTGGTTTTGTCGGCGGCATTAAATTGTGTTTCAATAAAATTGATTTTGGCCTCTATTGAGTTCTCCTCATTGAGTTCAGAAGTTATTTTAATGGCTTGATTAACCTTAATAAGACTACTGCTTTCTTGTGCAATATTGAATATTCCCCAAACTTTATCGGTATTTACTAATTTAAAAACAACCTCTCCTTTTTTGACATAGCTTCCTTCTTTTAAGTCAAGCTTTTCAGTACTGCTGTTTATACTTTGCATCCCTGAATTTGATGATGCATCCATTGTTTCTGTTCCCATGACAATTCCATTTGAAGGACTGAAAATGGCTAATTTAGGATTGGCCTTTTTGGAATTAGCTAAAGCGTTTATTTGATTTTGAGTCATACCATAAAGCAATAGTTTTTGTTTTGATGCCTCAATAATTGGACGGTTATCACTATCATTTGAAAGTAAATAAATGAAGTTTTCTTGCTCTGTTAAAAGTTCTGGACTGTATAAATCAAATAGTTTTTGTCCTTTGCTAATGCGCTGGTATTTAAAATTCACGTATATTTTTTCTATTCGTCCACTTATTTTTGCTGCAATATTTATGGCTGAATTTGGGTCATAAGCGATAATACCCGGAAGATTGATTTCACCGCTTATGGTTGAATCTACTGCGGTAGTGGTTTGAAACTTGCCCACTACAAAGTTATCCGTTGGCTTGATGACATTATCAATATTATGGTCTTCATTAGAATGATTGTCGGTAACTTTTTTTACTAAAGTCATTCCGCAGATAGGACAGTTTCCCGGTTTGTCTCTAATAATTTGCGGATGCATTGAACAGGTATAGACAACGTTTTGATGAGAGCTTGCGTCATGTACTTCTGGTTTTATGACATAGAAATAAATAGCAGAACCGATTATTGCTATTGCACCTAGAATCAAACCATATTTTATATACTTATTCATAGTTACTTAATTTCGAGTTGTTTTTCGATTTCTACCTGAGTGTTGAGTATGGATTGCAATTTGTCGAATGCATCCATTTGAGCCATGTTCAAAGCTTCCCAAGCATCTAGGACAACAAATAAATCGCCGGTGTTGTTTTGCCAAGCTAATACCGCTGTGTCATAATTTTTGCGCAATGAAGGGATAATGCTTTTTTCGGAGATAGTGTATTGTTTTTTGAGGTTTGAAAGTTCTGTATTCATGCCCGAAATCATCCCAACCGTTTCATTTAAAATCATTTGTTTTTGCCAATTGAGACTTTCGTTTTTAATTTGAAAACTACTGATATTGGCTTTGTTCATTTTAGTTGACCAAGGCATAGGTATAGTCATCATACCCATTAGTGAGAATTGTTGTGGCTGCTGCCCAAAAGCAAACATGTGGTCATATTTAACACCAAATTCGGGCAGAAATTTTGATTTTTCTGCGTCAATCCTAAGTTGGTTTATTTCCATAGTTCTTTTGATGGCATTGATATCGCTTCGGTTTTTTGAAATTAAAGTGGTGTCTGATAGTTGTGAATTGTACTCTTTTAGTTCGAATGTTTCTTCAATTTCAAACATGGTGTTTTTATCTCTTGACATTAACGTGTTGAGCATTATTCTTTTTTGTGAAATATCATTCTGAAGCATAATAATCATACTTTCCAACTCATTGTATTGCGATTTTGCTTTATAATATGTTGGTAGTTTATCCATATTGTACTGGTATCTTATTTCCATGCTTTTTATCATGTAGTTTAAGAGCAGTAAATTATCATTGGCTACTTTGACTTTTTTGTTTAGTACAAGCCATTGATAATAATTTGTCTTGGCTATAGCATAAAGCTGATTTAAAGTGTAATTTTTGTTTTCTTTTTCAACCGAAGACATGGCACTCATGTACTTGTATTCGGCATTTTGTTTTTTGGCATTGGGAATCATTTGTGAAACACCAATCATATAACTACCCATGCCGGGACTCATTTCATCTGCTTTCCACATTTTTGTATTGTAGGGTGTCATAAAAAAACCGGTTTCTACTTGAGGTGCCATCCAGCTTTTTGCCCCTTTTGCTGCGGCATCCATACTTTGGATATCGGCATCATACATTTTTAGCTGCGGATTATCGGTTTTGATTGTGCTCAAGATATTATCCAGTGAAACAATCTGTGCATTAGCAATTGTAAAGCTTAAAATCAAAAAGCTTATAACGATATAATATTTATTCTTTAACATCTATAAGTTCTATTTTGCCTTTAGTTTTTAATTCGTGAAGTTTCACCATTTCAAAAACAATAGGAGTTACTAATAATACATAAATTGTAGAAGTAATTGTCCCACCAATAAGCGGAACTGTGATAGGTAGCATCACATCGGCACCAGTCCCCGTTGCCCAAAGTATTGGGATAAGACCAAACAAAGAAACCGAAACCGTCATTAATTTTGGTCTCAATCTTTTGGCTGAACCATCGACGATATATTGTTTCAAGATGTCTTCAGTAATGGTTTGTGAACTGTTCCCATATTTTTCGACCATTTTGTTCATCGATTCATTCAAGTAAATAGTCATCAACATTGCTGTTTCAATGGCCATTCCGAAGAGGGCAATAAAACCAACCGCAACCGCAACAGATAAATTTATTCCGTAGAAATAGACCATAAAAACACCACCAATTAAAGCAAAAGGTACTGTTATCATAGTAATTAGAGATTCTTTCATGGAGTGGTAAGTAAAATATAAAATAAGGAAGATAATTATCACCACAATTGGTAGTATGATGCTTAGCGTTTTATTGGCTCTCAACTGATTTTCCCACTGGCCACTCCATTCAATGTAATATCCTTTTGGCATTTTAGACATCATTGAATTTAATTTTTTCTGAGCTTCTTTCACAGTACTACCTAAATCTCGATCACGTACATTAAACAGCACACTTCCCCGAAGCATGGCATTTTCGCTATTTATCATAGGCGGCCCATCGCTTATTTTTACCTCTGCAATGGTTTCTAAAGGAATTGGGCCATATTGCATCGTTTGGACTTGCAATTTTTTCAGTGCATCAATACTGTTTCTATATTCTTGTGCATATCTTGCATTTACAGAGAAGCGTTGTCGTCCTTCAATTGTAGTTGTCAGTTTCATTCCTCCGATAGCTGCTTCAACAACTGCATTAATATCGTCAATTGAAAGGCCGTATCGTCCCAACATTTCCCTTTTGGCTTCAATATCGATGTATCTTCCGCCGGTAATTGGCTCTGCATATAAATCTTTTACACCCGAAGTACCTTCGAGTGCTTTTTTGATTTTTTGAGATAGTGCATTAATAGTATCTAAACTTTCTCCGTAAACCTTAATCCCAACATCGGTTCGGATACCGGTAGAAAGCATGTTTATTCTGTTAATGATAGGTTGTGTAAAGCCGTTGGTTACTCCAGGAATTTGAAGTTTATTGTTTATTTCGGTAATGATGTCATTCTTCGTTTTTCCTTCTCTCCATTCACTTTGAGGTTTTAATAAAATGATGGTTTCAATCATGCTGATAGGGCTGTTATCTGTAGCTGTATTTGCTCTACCGGCTTTTCCTAACACATGGTCTACTTCGGGAATTGATTTTATTAGTTTGTCTTGAACCTGCAATATTCTTTTTACTTCCGAGTTTGAAACATCGGGCAAGGTAACCGGCATGAAAAGTACTGAACCTTCATCCAATGGTGGCATAAACTCGGAACCTAAACGAGTAAACATGACTAAACCGACTAGTAAAGCTACTACATTAATTCCTAAAACCGTTTTCCTCCATTTCAAACAAAAAACCAAAATAGGAGTGTATACACTTTCCAGTTTTTTATTGATTGGGTTTTTATTCTCAGGACGAAGTTTACCTTTTAATAAAAAGCTTATAAGCACCGGTGTGAGTGTAATGGCTAAAAAAGCATCAACGATTAGAATGAATGATTTTGTCCAAGCCAAGGGACTAAATAATTTTCCTTCCATACCTGTGAGTAAAAAAACCGGCAGAAAAGAAGCAATTACGATTAGTGTTGAGTAAAAAACACCCGGTCCTACTAACTTTGATGATTTTTCAATTAGTTGAAGTTTTTCATCAGAGGATAAAGGGTCGTGTTCCTTTTTAAATAAATTTTTAATTTTTTCTATCATCATACCAATTTACTTGTTATCAATCATTTCTTCTTGTTTCTCTGAGATTGTCCTGTAGGCGTTTTCAACCATTACAATTCCATCATCCACAACAACTCCAATAGCGAGTGCAATACCGGTTAATGACATAATATTAGATGAAATACCAAATGCTTCAAGCAATATGAAGCCAATTGCTACGGATATAGGAAGTTGAATTAAGATTATAAGGGCGCTTCTCCAATGGAACAGAAAAATTAAGATAACGAGTGAAACTGCTATCATTTCTTCTATAAGTGTTCCCTTGACAGATTCAATAGCTTTTTCGATTAACTCGCTTCTGTCATAGGAAGTTTTAAATTTCACTCCTTCGGGCAATCCTTTTTCAACTTCTTTCATCTTTGCTTTAACCGCTTTGATGACTTTATCAGCATTTTCGCCGTAACGCATTACCACTATACCGCCTACGACTTCCCCAGTTCCGTTTTGGTCAAAAATTCCAAGGCGTAAATCTCCACCCATTTGTACTGAACCTATGTCTTTTACCTTCACAGGGATAGAATTGTAATTTTTAATCGAAATATCCTCGACATCTTTACTGTTCTTTATGTAGCCTAAACCTCTAATGATATAAGACATATTACTCATTTCAAACTTTCGGCCGCCTACATCATTGTTATTAGCCTTAACAGCATTCATTACTTCCATCATGCTGACGTTATAATATTGCATTTTTAGCGGGTCTAAAACCAATTGGTATTGCTTTTCAAAACCTCCGAATGAAGCAACCTCTGCTACACCGGGAACTGTTTGCAGTGCAAATTTCACATACCAATCCTGTAAAGCGCGTTGTTCTCCCAAATCCATTCCGTTAGCTTCCAAATGGTACCAAAAGATATGGCCAACACCTGTACCATCAGGACCTAAGGTTGGAACAACATTTTGTGGAAGTAAACGTTGGGCATAATTTAATCGTTCCAACACACGGGTTCTTGCCCAGTAGGTATCTACATTGTCTTCAAAAATGATATAGACAAAGCTCATCCCAAACATGGAGGCTCCCCGTATATTTTTAACTTTTGGTATCCCTTGAAGATTAGAAACCAAAGGATAAGTTACCTGGGCTTCTATAACCTGTGGGCTTCGACCCATCCACTCCGTAAATACAATCACTTGATTTTCGGATAAATCAGGGATGGCATCTATAGGATTTTGTCTGACGCTATAGATTCCCCAAGCAAATAAACAAGCCGAAACCAGTAGCACAATGGCTCTGTTTCTAAGTGAGAATGTAATTAGTTTTTCTACCATTTTTTGCCTTTTTCTTTCTTTAAAATAAAGTTAATCAATTCATTTCTTTTATATTATGATATATATCACATATTCAAAAGATAACAGCGTTCTTAATCTTCCGATAAACTGTTGCTTTCATTTATTGAATTAATCCAGGTAATTATTTCTTGTTTCTGGGTTTCATTAAGTACTGCATTGTGATGTAATATTGTATAGGAGCTCAAAGGCATCTCACCTGATTTAATTTGCTTACTTATCGCTTCTAATTTGCTTTGCTGCTTTCGATTGGAATAACTGCCAAACTCGTTAAAGTTTAATTCTTCTTTCCCCTCCTTAATATGTGACTCTACAAACATTCTGGCGGGTTGAACGTAATCATACCACAAGTACTCGGTGTTATTGCTGTGGCAATCGTAACAAGATGTCTTGATTAGTTTTGAAATATTGCTTGGCGCATTGGTTGTAATAAGAAAATCATTTGTATAATCCTGCCCCAGATTTTGATTCAGAGCAGGCTGATAGAATTGTATTGCTATCAATACCAAAAAAAGAGCAATGCCTACTTTTTTTAATTTCCTTTTCATTTTATAACGTTTTTTTCACACTACCACATGTAAGCATTTGAGAGCCATAATATGGATTTTTGATTTCTTTGGTTTCGCTAATCCAAATGGCGCCTTTACCGTCGTCATACATTGGACAATGGTCTTGATACAATTTTTTGTTTGAGCCTAAAAGTTTTATTAAATCATTGATGTCTTTACTTAGTATTGCAAAATGTTCACGTTGATGGGCTATTTTTCCTGCGTTGTCTCCGATATGCTCAGCATGTTCCTTAGCATCGCCAGCAATGTCTGTATATTCCTTTTTCTGGGCAGCCGTTAAACCGGATGCGTCAGCGGAATTGAACGTTTTATACAATTCTTTACCTGCGGTGGCAGCACCGTTTGCATCATCTTTGGTGAGTGCATTCTTGATTTTTAGATAGTTTGCAATGATTTCGTCGGTAGAGAATGCAGATGTTGCATTTGCTGCAGTTTCATCAGCTGTGGGTTGAGCCGCATCATCATGGGTGCTATCATGGGCCGGCTGACCTTGTGCAACCGGCTCTGTTAATTCCATACCACATTTGGAGCATTTTTCTCCTTTTTTTCCTGTTACTTCCGGATGCATTGGGCAGGCAAATAATTGACTTGTACTCTCGGTACCTTCTGTTGCATTTGTTTCTGTTTCTTTAGCTTTGTTGTTACAAGAAACCATTGTCATTGCTAAAATAGCTGTTAAAAAAAGTGTTTTCATGATGTAATGTTTTTTAGTTATTATTAAATAATTTTTCATTTGTAGCTATGTTCAGTACCTTGTTCGTGGTAATGTTTAGTTATTTCTTTAGGAAAATGTTTAAGTTTTCTTTCTTTAGAAAACATAGTAGAGATTGATTTTCCTTTGACTTTAAAAGTTAAATAAATATCAGTATAGGCATATGCATTTATTTCATTTACAATAAAAGTATCCTTATCTACATTTGTCAATTCTACTTTTTTTGATTTCCCGTCGGCAAATATTAGTGTAGTTGTTCCTGTTATTTCAGAATTGCTGATTGGTGTCAATTTTTCATCATAAAAGAAAAAATATACTTTGTTATCCCTTATTAAAGTTTCGACATGATAACTTTTTACTTTTTTGATAATTCCATTATGAGGGCCATTAGAGTTGTTTCCGTTTTGTGCGAATAAATTCATGATTGGCATTATTGCAATTAATAGTGCAATAAGTATTTGGTTGCTTCTTTTTTCAGTTTTATTCATTATTCAATTTTTTAGAGTTAATTTTAAGAAATTGATTGAAGCTTAGCTTAATTTTTTATAAGCTTTGTAATATGAATAAGTTCCTATTGATGTATTAATAAAATCAATTTCACTTATCTCTTTAAATCCTGCATCAGAAATGTATTTTGTCAACAATCCGTTTACATTGTCAGTGGTAGTTTTGAAACCGTCTAGTAATTGAACTACGTAAAAGGAGAACCGCATCCATTTTGTTTTTGCTTTACCCCAATCTCCAATGATTAATTCTCCATTAGGTTTAAGTATCCTATTAATTTCCAGCAAGCATTTTAATTTTGTAATCCTATCTAACTGATGAAAAACAAGCGAACTATATACCTTGTCAAATGAATTGTCTTCAAATGGTAGTTTATTTCCATCATACAAAAAAAGCTGAGCCTTAATTCCGTACTTTTTTAATTTATACTCTGCTATTGACTTAATCTTAGGATCGATGTCAACGCCTTGTATGTTACAATTAGGAAAGCGCTGTTTTAGAATAATGATGTTTTGTGCGGTTCCAAAACCAAACTCTAATATTTTCTCATTCTCTTGAGGATTGACAAAATCTACTAACTTGTTTCTGAATTTTTTCTCAGGCATAGTTAATTTGATTGCTAAATCGTAATAATCGCTTAAAAAATCATAACCTAATGCCGGAATAAATTTTGTTGTACTCATCTTGGTTTTATTTTGTTAAATCGAAAAAAGTATAGTACAGATTGAAATAAAATCCATTCGGTGCTGAACGTACCATTGAACTTAGCAGTTCTTGGCGGTATGCTAAGTCCAATCTTGCCTGGCTATTGAAAATAAATTGTATTGCAGGTACTACATCTATATAGGATTTGCCATTTTCGTTAATTGTTTGACCGACAAATTCTAACATTACATTAATATTTGTTTGCTTGTAACTGGTGTATTTTTTTGGATACATCAATTTTCCAAAAGATAAGGTATAATTGGTGGCATTGTCACCCATATTATCAGGGAAAGGATAATCAGGTTTGTTGTCAAATGCTTTTTCAAAACTTACAGACGAACTAATTGCCAGTTTTTTAATCAACTTAGTGGCTACAAATCCACCTTCGAAGCCTGTGTTGTGTCCTAAGATTTCTATTTGCTCTTGGTGAATGTCAGCATTATTGAAACTATATCTTCCAAATGCTGCCATCCGGAAATGACTGTTGAGGTCATCGGAGGAATAGAAACGATATTTTGTGTAAAAACTACCTCCTTCGGTAACCAGTTGGTTGCTTCTGTTACTTATAAAAGCAGAAGCCCGGAACATGATATTCTTGTTAAGTCCATAAGTTACTTCGGGCATGAAATGGTAATTATAGCCTGATTTCATTTCCTCTTTGAAAAGCGACTGCATCACATTAACTGCCAAAGAATTTGCCGGAACATTACTGGCCGGATCAGTTACCACGAATAACTCCTGACTAGTAATGTTTTGGCTGCTTATTGCAATTAAAAATAAAATAATCTTTCTCATTAATTTAGAATTTTTATATGGAAATCATCTTCATTGTTTGAAGCATACGTTTCGACATTCTTGTATGATTTGGATAATTTTTTGAATTCCTTTTCAGTCACATAGCCTTTGTCTACTACCTGAAATTGTATTTCGGTGCCGTTGGCCGTGTTATTATTAACCAAAATATAAGTACTTTGGGTTATGGTTTCGGGTTTTGCTGTCAATACTAATGTTCCGATAAAAAAACCTGCTTTTTCCACTTTCTCCTTAAATACTTTTGGGCTTAATGTATTGCCTTCAGTCAGCGTTACCGTAAACGTATTGGTGTTTAAATCGGTTTCTACATTAACTACTTCGGGCAATGTTTTTAGCTGTTTGTTTATGGCATTGGAGCACATAGAACAAGTTAAACCAGTAGCCCTGATTTCGGCTTTCACAATTTGGGCGTTACTCTTTATTGAGAACATCAAAACGATTGATGCTACAATTACACGCACTTTATTTATTTTATTTATTTTCTTCATTTTACTCTTTTATTAATTTCATTATTTCTTCTTCTGTTGGATTCTTCGCTATTAGGACACCTTCGGGATTAAATAGGTATTTTGACGGTAATTCATCTACTCCGAAAACTAAGGCTGCATTAGCATCAAATCCCTTTGGGTCTATCAATTGAGTGAATTTTATTTTGTCTTTTTCAATTGCTTTTAGCCATTTATTGATATCGGTGTCTATTGATATTCCAATTATTTCTATTTTATCAGGGCTAACCTCATTATGAAGCTTTACTAATTTTTTATTACCCAATCGGCAAGGCGCACACCAAGATGCCCAAAAATCGACAAGCACGTATTTTCCTTTAAAAGATGAGGTGTTTACATCGCTGTTGCTATTACTTTTTAGTGTAATTGATGGTATTGTATCACCTACTTTAATCTGTGCATTCATCGAAAGCGCGACCAATATTAATAGTGCTGTAAAGTATTTTACTTGATTTTTGAATAACATATTAGTACAATTATTTTTTATAAAACTAAGTCCTATGCCAACATAAGACTTAGTCTATTAAAGTGTTACATTTTTATAACAATCCCATTTGGCTTTCTTCCAACATTGATTGTTTTTGTTACTGAATGATTAGTGGTATTTACAACAGAAACTGTATTAGCAGTTTGATTGGTTACATAAGCAGTATTACCATCTGTTGTGAATGCAATTGCATGTGCACCGGCACCAGTATTAAATGAGCTTCCGTGCATCCACATATTCATTCCTGCATCCCAAGTCCAATAATGCACTTTTCCAGCCATTGGATCTGAAACCCATAATTCATTTTTAGGACCGTTATATGATGCTATTCCCGGCATGAAACCTAAAGTAATTGTTTCATCTACTGAGTTTGTTGCTACATCAATTACAGAAATAGTTTGTCCGTCTTCATTGTCTACATACATTTTACCATTGCTTCCAGTCCAAGCACCAACTGGGTTATCTCCAACGGCAATAGTTGTGATTATCGCTTTGGTTGCCGTGTTTATCACTGTTATGCTATCATCATCACCATTTGCAACGTAGGCTTTTGTGCCATCTGAAGAAAATGTTAGTTCAGCAGCCATCATTCCGACATCGATTGTATTCAATAAGGCATTAGTTGTAGCATCATATACCAAGACTTTACTATTCATTTCATCCATTTGAGGTACCCAAATTTCATTTCCGTTGGGAGAGTAGATAGTATTGTGATTCATTAAGGGCAGGTTGATGTTCTTTACAATTGAACCATTCATAGCATCAATTACTAACAATTTTCCTGTCATCCCTGCTGTCATTAATCCTGAATGTCCTGCACTCAAATCCATTCCCGGAACACCAATAGCTAAATGATTTTGATGTGATGAAATGTGATGTGGCCACATGATCATATCTGAACCGCTTCCCATTAATTCTATGGTTCCGGTTACTTCATTATTACTTAACTTGACTACTGAAACTGAGCCGTCTTCTCCGTTTACAATGTATGCCGCAGGATAATCGACATTTAATGTCATATCCATGTTGTCATCGTTGTTATTACAAGAGGTTAAAAATATTGCTCCAATAAATGAAGCTATCATTGATAAATTTTTCATTTCTATTTTTTTTAGGTTATTTAATAGTTTCTACTGTTTTTCCACAGTTTAACATCATTGACCCATAGTATGGGTTCTTTACTGCATTTTCTTTGCTCAACCAATTAGCGCCTTTACCATCGTTGTACATTGGACAGAATTGAAAGTAAACTGGTACTTCGTATTTTGCTGTTTTAATTAATGTGTATATGTCTTTTGACAATGAGGTAAAGTGATCACGTTGGTGTTTTACATCTTTTGTATCAGCTATGTGTTCTGCATCTTCTTTTATTGGATTTAAAACCTTCATCCAAACCATGTGCACTTCCATATCAAGCTTGTCCATTTTGACGTTATTTACAGCTGTTAAAAGTTCTTTTGAAGCTGCTGCAGCTTTTGTCCCATCAGAAGTAATCAAAGCATCTTTCAATGAGAAATAATTATCAAATACTGCTTTTAATTGATTTTCATTTTGAATTACGGCAGTAGTTGTTTGAGAATGGTTCCCGTGATTGGAATGTCCATCGTTGCCGGCAGTAGTTGTGTTTTCTTCTTTTACTGGAACTTTTGCTACTCTATCGTATTGACAACAGCCGTGAAGATTGTTGTAAACCTCATCAGGCGCTAGAAATTTATCACTGTCATAACCAGCTAACGCAATTCTTTTAAGTATTTCATCCTGATTTGTTACACTAGCATCATAAGTTAATGTTGCCATTTGGGTTTCCTGGTTCCAATCTACTTTAGCAATTTTTTTAATACTTCCTGCTTTTTCGATTGTAGTTTCGCACATTCCACAGTTACCATAGACTTTAACTGTTTCGGTTTTTGCATTTTTTATTTGTGCGTTGATAGAAGTTGATAGCAACATTACAGCTGCTACCATTATTTTTATAAATGAGCTTTTCATTTTTAAATAATGTTAGTAATCAAAGTGTTTACCTTGATTGATTGATAAAATAAATTTGAATAAATAACAGTTGCGAAAGAAATAGTCATGCAAACCAAATAATGGTATAGCAAAAGGTATTCTAAAACTGTTGTGAATTGGATAGCAAAACGCTATGAATTTGACACACTTATGGCTGTCAAAAATTGGATTTAGCTTATTTTAGGGATTAGCCAAATGGAATAAAAACCATCGGAGACTGATGGTGTTGCATATGAAAATTTAACTTTTCCGATTGAAGAATAGTTAAACATATTGACTTTAAAATTAATTTCTGATAAAAAACTTACTGAAGAAGGTGGGCAGGTTGAAGTACAACCACATTTTGAATGACCACAATTGCCTTCGCAACCTTTGTTGTCATTACTTGACTTGCCATTGCTTTCACAACAACTCTTTTTTTCTTTTTTAGCAGAAGAAGCTTCTTTTTTACAAGCGTGTTTTTCTTTACCACTACCACAAGCTATAGCATTATCAGGCATAAGGAATATGCCTAATAAAACTAAAAATATAAAGTGGTATCTTCTCATTTGAAAAATTATCAGCACAAATATAGCTAAATATAATCAAAATATAATTAAAAATATGTTAAAGCTAAATTAATCGAAAAACATCAGCATTTTATGTATAGTTGTATTATTACCCTTTTGGTTGGTATAAGCGCAGGATTAAAAGTATATTAAAACAATAGTACATTAACTACATAAAATAATATATTTGCAATATGAAAGTAATGGTCTCCATATTGTCATTTATTGTAGTGATTCTTTCGACATTGCCTTGCTATGCTTATGATAATGAGGTAAAGCATCAGATTGAAAAACAATGTGATGACCATTCACGTAAATGTGATGATACCTGTAATGGTAACTGTTCTCCCTTTTATTCCTGTGGAACTTGTATTGGTTTTGTCTTCAATTTTACATCATCATTGTTGATTATTAAACCTATTCCAAATACTACTTCTGAACTTCCTGTTTCTTATAACAGCCCTTTTCATTCTGATTTCTTTTGTAAAATTTGGCAACCGCCTAAAAAAGCATAATGTTTTATACTGGTAATTTTTACCGGTCCAACAGATGATTTTACTATCTCTGTATTAAAATCTATATATAAACATTAAGCAAATAAATCATGCAAAAATATTTTTTTATTATCCTGACAGTATTTATTGTCGGGAGTGCTCAAGCACAAAATAGTTTGAAAGCAATTATCAAAAGTGAACAAACAAAAGAGCCAATTTCAGGTGTATCAGTAACTATTAACAGTATAAACAGGTATGTCTCGGATGATAACGGTGAAATATTTATTGAAAACATTGCAGATGGAGAACAAAAGTTAAATTTTTCTTCAATAGGTTATAAAACCAAAACCATAACATTAGTTTTTCCTCTTCCTAATAATGATGATTTGGAAGTCTTTTTAGAGTCGGAAGTTGAAGAAATGAAGGAGGTTGTCATTACTTCAACTCGAAGCAGTAGAACTATCAGGGATATTCCTACGAGGGTTGAATTTATCGCAGGTGAAGAATTAGAGGAAAAAGGCAATATGAAACCTGGTGATATAAGAATGTTACTGAATGAAAGTACAGGTATCCAAACACAGCAAACCTCTGCCACATCAGCCAATTCATCTATTCGCATACAAGGACTTGACGGAAGATATACGCAAATCCTTAAAGACGGATTTCCTTTATATTCAGGCGCATCGAGTGGATTGGGCCTTTTGCAAACCCCACCACTGGATTTAAAACAAGTTGAAATTATTAAAGGATCGGCTTCCACATTATACGGTGGTGGGGCTATTGCTGGATTAGTAAACTTGATTTCAAAAACACCATCTGCCGAAAGGGAATTGCGTTTTCATATCAATGGTACGTCAGCATTAGGACTTGACATCAATGGATTCTATTCTCAACGTTTTAAAAAGGTAGGTCTAACTCTGTTTGCTTCTCATAATAGAAATGCACCGTATGACCCTGCCGATATTAAACTGACAGCCATTCCTAAATTTGAGAGATTCAATATTAACCCGAAGCTATTTGTATATTTCAACGACAAAACCAAGCTTGATTTTGGGTTAAATACAGCCTTTGAAAATCGTATTGGAGGGAATATAGATTACATTAAAGATGGAGGTAATACAGGGGCTTATTTTGAAAAAAATGATACCCGTAGGATTAGCACTCAACTAACCTTTACACATCAATTGAATGAGAATGACCGTTTGACTTTCCGCAACAGCTTAAACAATTTTAATCGTGTAATTTCTATTCCAAATTATACGTTTGATGGTATGCAAAACAGTACTTTTTCAGAAATTACTTATTCACACAATGGGAAAATTTCAGATTGGGTTACAGGAGCAAACCTTTGGTCGGATAACTTTTCAGAAAAGTCAAATACTTCATTCCCTTTGAGAGATTACAATCAGATGACTTTCGGTGCATTTGTTCAAAATACTTTAAAGGCTAAAGAATGGTTACACATTGAAACGGGCTTGAGAGGTGATTATATTGTTGATTATGGCTTTGCATTCTTACCTAAAGCATCCGTATTGTTTAAGCTCACAAACAAACTTTCTTCCCGTATTGGAGGCGGATTAGGCTATAAAACCCCAACTATATTCACCGATGAAAGTGAAAGAATTCAATACCAAAATGTCCTACCAATTGATAGTGATTTCAATAGTTTGGAGAAAAGCTACGGAGCTAACTTCGATGTGAACTATAAGACCAATATTGCCGATGAGATTTCGTTTAGCATCAATCAATTGTTTTTCTACACCCGCATTAGTAATCCACTGATATTGACTCCCTTTTCAAACGGAACATTTCAGTTTATTAATATTGATGGGCATATTGCTACCAAAGGTGCAGAAACAAATATTAAATTGGGTTATGATGATTTCAAGTTATTCTTAGGATATACTTATACTGATGCTCTAATTAACGAAAATGGCATTAAATCCCAAAATCCGCTCACAGCAAAACACCGCCTTAATAATGTTTTGATGTATGAGATTGAAGACAAATGGAAAGTTGGATTGGAAGCTTACTATTACAGTCCGCAAAAGCTAAATGATGGTTCTACAGGGAAAAATTATTGGGTTTGCGGTATAATGATTGAAAAACTGTGGGAGCATTTTTCTGTTTATTCTAACTTTGAAAATATTACCAATACAAGACAAACAAGGTTTGGCAGTATCTATACCGGAACGATTGACAATCCTGTTTTTAAGGATATTTATGCTCCGTTAGATGGGTTTGTTATCAACGCAGGGATTAAAATTAAGCTGTAGCGATATGTATAAGAGTATTTATAAAATAGCAAAAATGGATTGTCCCAGTGAGGAACAATTGATACGATTCGGGCTAAACGGTATCGAACAAATTCAACAGCTTAATTTTGATATTCCCAATAGAAAGCTTGAGGTATATCACTTGGGAAATGTTGAGATGATAACCGACAAAATTAACAGCTTAAATCTCGATAGCAGTTTAGTAAAAACCGAAACAACATCTGATAATATTAAACAATCAGATGATACTTGCCAAAGAAAACTTCTTTGGCAAGTATTAGGTATCAATGCTTTTTTCTTTGCCTTGGAAATGGTTACAGGCATTATTTCGAATTCAATGGGGCTTGTTGCCGATAGTTTGGACATGCTTGCCGACAGCATCGTTTATGCACTTGCTTTATTTGCTGTAGGTGGTGCACTTACACGAAAAACCCGTATCGCAAAAATGAGTGGCTATTTTCAATTGATATTGGCAGTATTAGGATTTATCGAGGTGCTACGAAGATTTTTAGGTTTCGCTGAAGTACCAGTATTCCAAACCATGATAATAATTTCCTTACTGGCACTTTTAGGGAATGCAATAAGCTTGTATCTACTACAAAAATCGAAAAGCAAAGAAGCTCACATGCAGGCAAGCATGATATTTACATCAAATGATGTAATTGTCAATATTGGGGTCATTATAGCTGGTGTTCTGGTATATTTTACTAATTCTAAAATTCCTGATTTGGTTATTGGTGTTTTTGTATTCGTAATTGTGGGCAAAGGTGCTTTAAGAATTTTAAAACTATCCAAATAGATAATTTGTTATCTAAATTTCGAATTTGGTTTATTAATTTCATCGAGGTAGTATTGAAGATCATATAAGTAAATCAGTTCGTCATCCTCGTGTTTGGGCATTTGAGCCAGCTGGACGAAATTGATATTTTCTGCCATTGATTTTTCGCCGAGCAAATCCTGTAGCATAATATTGATCAAAGTTTGTAAATTTTTATTTTGTGAATAGATAGTGAAGTTCTTCAGGTAAACAATCATATCTATTTTTTTCTCGCCGTCATATTCAAAAGGAATAAATTTAAGCTCACTTGTTTTTAGGGTTATATCCTGAAAAATGTATGGTTCGTCTATTCCCGCTTCGATATCGTCAATATCCTGCCGTGGTTGGATAAGTGCGGTGAACTTCCAATCCCATAACCTAGGGGCGGTTTTTTCGAGTTCAATACATTAGGACAAAACGGGACAAATAAAACGGGACAAAAGCCTGTTTTTATTTCAGGAAACGGCTCTGACCTCAGCAATGATGAGGTTTTGAAAGGAAGGGCTAAACGCAAATTTATCACACAAAGTATGATGCTAAGCCTGATGGATGTAGCACAAAAAAAAGGTGATATTGAAAAGCAGAAAAGTTATTGGAATAGCTATTATTGCCAAAATCGGGTTACAAGTGTTGATGGTCGGTTGTATGGCAACTACTGTAAAAATAGATTTTGCGCTCTTTGTTGCAGCATAAGGAAAGCTGAAATCATAAACAGATATTATCCGATTATTGAGCAATGGGAAGAACCGTATTTTGTAACCTTAACCGTCAAAGCCTGTTCCGCTGCAAGGTTAAGAGTGATAGTCAAAAAAGTTATGCAAGGATTCCAAATGATAAAGGAAAGACACAAAAAGAATTTCCAAAGAGGAAAAGGAATCAAACTTATTGGCGTTAAATCGTTGGAATGCAATTTCAATCCGACTAAGAAAACTTATAACCCTCATTTGCACCTCATCGTTGCCAACAAGAAAATGGCTGAAATACTGATACAGGATTGGCTGAAATTGTGGACACCAAAATTTGCCCAAAGACAGGCACAGGATATGAGGGAAATATTCAATGCAGAAACAGGACTGATAGAGATTATAAAATATGGTAGCAAAATATTCACCGAACCGGATATAAAGAAAAAAGGCGAAAACGCTTCTTATCAAATTTATGTTTCTGCTTTAGACAATATCCTTACTGCTATGAAAGGCATCCGCATTTTTGAACGTTTTGGTTTCAATGCTGAGAAGAAAGAAGAAATCACAATTAAAGAGCCTCAGCCGGTTTATAATTCTGAACAATGGGAATTTAACCCACATCTTTTTGATTGGCAAAATATAGCCACAGATGAGGTTTTAACCGGATATAAGCCAAAACCTCAACTTACAGCTATATTGTCAAACTGTATTGATATTACTTCCCAATAAAGTTAGAATTTCATTTTCTGAATTCTTACCGCATTTAGTATAGCCAATAATGCTACACCCACATCAGCAAAAACCGCTTCCCACATTGTAGCCAAGCCACCTGCACCAAGAATCAAAACAATTCCTTTTACTACAAAAGCCAATGTGATGTTTTGCCAAACTATTCTTTTGGTTTGCTTCCCGATATTGATTGCCATTGGAATTTTACTCGGTTTATCATCCTGAATAACCACATCGGCAGTTTCAATGGTAGCATCACTACCTAAACCACCCATTGCGATACCAACATCACTTAACGCAACTACCGGAGCATCATTTACACCATCACCAACAAAAGCTACAGTTTCATTTTTGGCTTTGATTTCTTTGACCTTATTCACTTTGTCTTCAGGCAATAAATCTCCAAAAGCATTAGTAATGCCTAACTTATCAGCAACAAACTTTACAACGGTGCTTTTATCACCACTTAGCATAGTGGTTTTTACATTCAAAGCCTTAAACTTATTAATGGCTTCCTGAGCATCTTTTTTGATTACATCAGCTATTGTGATATAGCCAACAAACTTTTTATCATAGGCAATAGCTATGAGTGTATAAACGATTGAATTTGGGTCAACATCATAGGAAATGGAATGTTTGTCCATCAGCTTAAAGTTACCTACTAAAAGGGTTTTGTCGTCAACGGTTGCTTTCAATCCTTGCCCTGCAATTTCCTCAACTTTTCCAAGTTTGATGGAAGTATCAACTTTTCCAACAAATTCGTGAATGGCAGTCGCTACCGGATGAGTGCTTTGGCTCTCTAAAGCATTGACCATTTGCAGTATTTCCTTTTCCTTAAACTGTTTATCAAAAACAACTTCCTGTACTTTGAAAACGCCTTCAGTCATTGTGCCGGTTTTATCCATCACAACATTTTGAACGGTTGCTATCACATCAAGAAAGTTGCTTCCTTTGAATAATATTCCGTTTCTACTTGCAGCGCCAATTCCACCAAAATAGCCCAATGGAATAGAAATCACTAAAGCACAAGGACAGGAAATAACCAAGAATATCAACGCTCTGTACAACCAATTTGAAAAGATGTAATTGGTATCAAAGAAATATGGCACAAAAGCTATCAATACAGCCAATAACACTACAATAGGAGTATAGATTTTGGCAAACTTCCTGATGAATAATTCGGTAGGTGCTTTTTGTGCTGTGGCATTTTGCACCAACTCTAAAATTTTGGAAAGCTTACTATCTGTATAAGCAGTCGTAACTTTTACCTGAGATACTTTGTTTAAGTTAATCATTCCGGCTAAAACCGTATCGCCTTTGGACTTTGTATCGGGTTTACTTTCACCTGTTAAGGCAGCGGTATTGAATGAAGCTGAATCAGAAATCAATTCACCATCCAAACCTAATTTTTCACCTGATTTCAATTGGATTATATCACCAATTTTGGCATCGGCAGCTTTAATGGTTTGCGCTTCAGACTTAACTAAAATGGTAACCTCATCAGGTCTTTGGTCTAATAGGGATTTGATGTTCGCTTTGGCTCTTGTTACGGCTAACGTTTGGAAAACCTCACCAACGGAATAAAACAGCATTACTGCCACTGCTTCGGGATATTCGCCAATGGCAAAAGCCCCGACAGTAGCAATAACCATCAAAAGAAATTCAGAAAAGATTTCCCCTTCCTTAATGCTTTCAAACGCTTCTTTTATTACTGGAAAACCAACAGGAATGTAAGCAACTACATACCAAACAATCCTTATCCATCCGTTAAACCAATCAGCAGGTAAAACATTATCAAAACCTATGGCAGCTAAAAGCAATACCAAAGAAATGATTGAAGGCAAAAACATTTTGAAAGTGCTTTCATTGGCAGAATGACTATGGTCGTGACCGTCATCATCTGAATGTTCCTGATGTTTTTTACTCTTAGGAGTGCAGCAACCGTCATTCTCAATCAAATCCTTTGCACCTGCTTTGGTATAGATTTTTTCTTCCTGAGTGCAACAAAGCTGCTTTCCCTGAGCATCATATTTGTGTTGATGTGCCATTGTGTTTTGATTTAAGTTGAGCAACAATTTTCTCCTTCCTGAATAGGCGGACATTTCACAGAACCATAACTGCAATAAACACAGCAATCACCTTCCAAAGGTTTAAGCACCTTTTTGCACCTTTCACATTCGTAAAAGAACTGACAGGCATCTGTAAGCATTATTTCTGTTTTTTTATAGCCACAATTTGGGCAGGTTAGTATCGATTTTAATTCAATCGGCTTACCGTGTAATTTGTTTCTGTAATAGTTTACTCCGGTAGCAATGAAAATTCCCAACATTCCTAAATAAATAAAAGTTGCATTGCTGTTAATTAGGAAGCCATAGAAAATAAACAAGGCACTTGGTACAGCAATAAGTAAAGGATATAGGCAACGATGTATGAAATAGGAAATTATTAATCCGGCAATGGAAACCAAAACCATTGTTAGGAATATCCAAATTGTCCATCCGCCAAATAATTCAAAATTGCCCAATCCAAATGCTGATGCCGCAAAAGCAAACAAGGGAAAACAACAAGGGGAAAACAGGGCTGTTATAAAAAGCCCTATTGTTCCTAATTTGTCGATGTTATATTTGATTTTCATATTTCTATGCTTTACAGCACCCGTCTAAGGAAGCCAATCCTTCTTCAGTGGCTTTTACCTCATCGGCATCATAGCCTAATTTTGCAATCCCTTGTTTGATTTCCTGTAAGGTCGTTTTTTTTGGATTGTAATAAATGGTAAAGGTTTGTGTCTTATCGTCAAGCTCATACATTTTAACGCCTTTTATTTTGAGCATTTCGCTATTGAATTTTAATCCGCAGGTTTCACATTGTTTACAATGGTCACAGTGTAAAGTTGTTTTGATTACAGCTTTTTGGTTGCTCTTTTGAACCATAGCCGAATTGGAAACAAACAGCATTACTGCCAAACAAAAAATCGATTTTAAAATTGTAGTTCTCATAGTGTATATTTATATAATTGAATTTATTAATGTTCGTGTTCGCCACCGCCTTTGGACTGCGCCAATAGATAGTAAGCACCTTTAATCACAATTTTGGCATCAGAAGGGATTTCTTCAATTACTTTCACTTCGGTATATCCTAAATCGGTTGTGCCTACTGCCACCTCAACGGCTCTGAAATGAATTTCCTTTCCTTCTTTATGGATTTCACCTTCTTTGTGTTCGTGTTCTTCAGTTTCTTTTTTCGCTACTTCTTCGTGTCCTTCTTCCTGAATGTAAATAAAGTACTTATCTCCGTTTCTCACAACAGCATCTTTAGGTAATGCCGGAACAGTCTGATTTGAGATATTAATATTGGCAGCAACATACATTCCCGAAATCAAATCTTTAGTACTGCTTGTGATTTTGGCGTGAACGGCAACTGTTTTGCTTTCATTAGAGAAAGATTTATTGATTCCGAATATTTTCCCTTTGATGGATTTATTGGATTGATTTGTCAATACAAAATCAACTTCCTGCCCAACAGAGATTTTACCTAAGTCTTTTTCAAATACATTCAAATCGAGGTGCATTTGTGTATTGTCAACGACTTCAAAAAGCGTTATCCCTGTTTCTGCAAAAGCTCCTTTGGTAATACTGATTTTACCAACATAACCGCTAATTGGCGCAACTATCGGTACTAAGGAAGTGCTGCCATTCGGGCTAACATTTAACGCCTGTAATTTGTTTTTAGCCGCCTGTGCTTTGGCTCTTTCTGATGCCAACTTCGATTTCACTTCCTGAAATGCTTTTCGTGGATTTACATTTTCATCCGTTAGCGTTTTTTGGCGTTTATATTCCTGCTCCAAATATTCAATATTGGCAACAGCCGACTGATATTCTTCCTGCATTTCTGAAACCTCAAGATTTTGGATTGTAGCCAATGTTTTGTCCTTAGTTACAAATGTTCCTTCCAAAACATAAATATCCTTTACAACGCCACCAATAAGCGTAGAAACATCAGCCCTGTTTTGTGGCGGTACTGCTGTATAGCCATTGGCTTTGATAATAGTGTTGAGGTTCTTCATTTCAATACTTCCGGTTTCAATGCCGATTGTTTTGGCTTGTGTTTCGGTTAGTGCTACTTCTGTTTCTGACTTTTCTTCTTCGTGTTCTTCCGCAGCTTCTTTTTTACCACAGGAAACGAAAAAGAATAATGAAAAGGAAAGGATAAGTAGCGATGATTTGTTAATGATTATATTTTTCATTTTACTTGATATTAATTGTTAAGGATGGATGGGAATTGCAACTGAATGGCACTCTGATTGTAAAGATTGACCGCTTCAGCATTTTGCTTTTTAATGTCAATAGCCTGATTTAAGAAGCTGATATATGACCAATAGCTCATATCACCATTGGCATAGCTTTTTTGTGCTGTATTAATGATTTGATTGGCATATTCCAAACCTTCATTCTGATAATAGTCGAGGGCTTTTTTCTGTTTGTCATATTCATTCTGCAATTCCTCTTTTTTCAGCTTCAGGGTTACCTTATTCCTGTCTAACATCAATTGGGATTGTGAAACATTGATTTCTGATGCTTTCGCTTTTGCTGTATTAGCTCCACCAAACAAAGGAATCTGTAAACCGGCTGTAAATCCCTGAAACATTGATTTAGTGTCAATGGTTTGGGCAAAATATCCCAATCCTAACTTTGGTGTTCTTTGCGCTTTGAAAACATCCGTTTCCTTTTGATTGACCAAAACCTGTTGAGAATAGAAATCATTCACTAAATCATCTATTTTCGAGCTGTCAGCATTCAAAGAAACTTTGTATTGCAATACAGAAGAAGCATCAGGAATAATATCATTATCGCTTTGTACAAAGTATTGCAATTGTTTCTGATAAATAGCCAAATCATATTCAATCTGCGCTTTGATGGTTTCGATTTCCTTTACTTTGGCTTTGGCACTGATAACTTCGATTTTACCGCTTTCTCCGGTTTCAAAACGCAGTTCAGCATTTTTGAGAAACTTGGTGTATATCTCATTCAATTCATTGTTCAGTTTTTGTAATTCTACACCATACAAATACTGATAGTAAGCCAATGTAACCGCCTTTTCAATTTCATATTCAGATAGTGCTTTTCTCTTCTCAGCCAAGTTTGCCAATTCTTCCTGTAACTGCCTGTTAGCTTTAGTTACTTTCCCGATTGGAAAATACTGCTGAACCGAAACGTTATGGTCATAGGCATCACTGTTGAATTGTCCGCCCTGATACTGAATTTGCAAAGGGTCAGCCTGAAAAGCACCTTTTTTAAGTGCTTTTTGCTTCTCAATTTCCTTATCAGCTATTTTCAAAGTACTGTTGTTCTTTTTGGCTAATTCAACAGCTTGTTCCAATGTTACTGTTTGTGAATTTTGAGCAAATGAAAATGTACTCAATAGCAATATCACCCCTGTAATTAATGAAGTTTTCATATTTTTTCTTCTTTTGATTCCTTTTTCAAATAATAAATAGAGTATTGGCAAAACAATCAATGTTAATAATGTAGCCGACAATAAACCACCTATGACCACTGTTGCCAAAGGCTTTTGAACCTCAGCACCACCGCTGTTGGATAATGCCATTGGCATAAACCCTAATGATGCAACAGCAGCGGTCATTAAAACAGGTCGCAACCTTGTTTTTGTACCTATCAAAACCCTTTGTAATGGGTCTGTGATGCCTTCTGTTTTGAGCTGATTGAAATAAGATATAAGTACAATCCCATTTAAAACCGCAATACCAAATAAAGCAATGAAACCAATTCCGGCTGAAATACTGAATGGCATCCCTCGAAGCCATAAGGCAAAGACACCGCCAATAGCAGAAAGCGGAATTGCAGTAAATATCAAAAGAGATTGTTTGATACTGCCGAATGTGAAGTACAGTAACACCAAAATCAAACCTAAAGCAATAGGAAGTGCAACAGATAGCCTTTTGTTTGCTTCGATGAGGTTTTCAAATTGTCCACCATAAGTAATGTAATAACCGGCAGGAAGTTTAAAATTGCCATCCAATTTAGATTGGATTTCTTCAACTACGCTTTTAACATCCCTTCCACGAACATTCAAACCAACTGTAATTCTTCGTTTACCGTCTTCACGCACTACCTGAACCGCTCCTTGCTCATAGCTTATTGTGGCTACCTGAGAAAGTGGGATTTGTTGCCCATTCGGTAATGGAATGAATAAATTGCTCACATCTGAAATATCACTTCTATTATCTTTATTTAATCGCACCACAACATCAAAACGTTTCCCTTCTTCATAAATCTTACCTGCACTCTCTCCGGCAAATGAGGAACGGATGATTTGGTTAATATCACTGATATTCAAACCGTATAGAGCTATTTTGTTATAGTCATACTTTACAGTGATTTGTGGCAATCCTGCCACCTTATCGGCTTTCAAATCGCCAATCCCATCAATAGATTTAATTTTTCCTATTAGCTCTTTGGCTTTGTTATCTAAAACCTCTAAATCATCACCAAAAATCTTAATAGCAACATCACTTC
>Ga0208243_1000260_pt1 | contig 35944 bp, 36 predicted proteins | sample Subbio2Aug_QV12A_FD_184826 | JGI IMG/M metagenome (GOLD analysis project Ga0208243, IMG submission 184826) | Serpentinite rock and fluid subsurface biosphere microbial communities from McLaughlin Reserve, California, USA - CR12Aug_QV12A (SPAdes) | ecosystem: Environmental > Terrestrial > Deep... | reverse complement strand
AGGCGTTTCGTGGCCCATCTCAGGCCCGCGGCGGAGAGGGCGAGGATGATGAGGGCGCCGAGGACGCCCCCCGCCGCGCCGAGGGCAAGCTCGGGGATGCCGGAAAGCCAGGTGGCGCTGCCGATCAGGGCGACGGAGAGGACGGCGAGGGCGGTCAGGTAGCGTTTGCGGGGCCAGGCGCGAGTGCCGGAGCCGCCGCGATACAGGGCGGCGGGACGGATGCGCTCGGTCCGGGCGAGCGGGAGGAGGGTGAAGATGAGGGCGGAGAGGGTGCCGTAGAACGCGGCTTCCAGCAGCGCGCCCGCGGAGAGGCGGATTTCGGCCGGGAAGGGGAGGGAGGCCTCGATCAGGGGGGCGGCCAGCATTGGCGCGAGCGCACCGAGGGCGAGGCCGAGGGCGATGCCGAGGGCCGAGAGGATCGCGGTCTGCCAGAGATAGCTGCGGAAGATCAGGCCGCCTTCAGCCCCGAGGGTCTTCAGCGTGGCGATGGTTTCGACCTTGCCGTCGAGATAGCTGCGGATCGCGGCGGAGATGCCGACGCCGCCGACGGCCAGCCCCGCAAGGCCCACGAGGACGAGGAAGCTGCCGATCCGGTCGACGAAAGCCTCGATCCCCGGCGCGGCGCGGCGGCTGTCGGTCCAGCGCATCCCCTTGTCGCGGAAGGTGGTTTCGGCCTCGTCCTCAAGCGCTTGCAGGTCCGCGCCGGGAGGCAGGACAAGACGGTAGCGGGTTTCGTACATGGAGCCTGAGGCGAGGAGGCCGGAGTTGGCCAAGGCGTCGGAGTGGACGACGGTGCGCGGGCCGAGGGTGAAGCCGGTGGAGGCGCTGTCGGGCTCTCGCGTCAGGGCGGCTGTCAGGTGGAACTCTTGCGTGCCTAGGCGGAAGGTATCCCCGATGGCAAGCGACAGGCGTTCGATCAGGACCGGGTCCATGATCGCGCCGGGCAGGCCGTCCTGGACGGCCAGCGCCTCGGCGACAGGGATCGGCGGGTCGAGCTCAGCCGCGCCGGTCAGGGGCCAGGCGTCGTCGACGGCCTTGATCTGGGTGAGGGCCTGGTCGCCCTCGATCAGGGCCATCGAGCGGAAATCGTAGACTTCCGAGACCTGGGTGGCGATGCGCTCCATGTAGGCAAGCTCATCGGCGTCGGCCTGCCGGTAGGTGAAGCGCATCTCGGCGTCGCCGCCGAGGATGACGGAGCCCTGGTCGGTCAGGCCCTGCTGGATGCCGGTGCGAAGGGTGCCGACGGCCGCGATGGCCGCGACGCCAAGCGCGAGACAGGCGAGAAAGACGCGAAACCCGCGCAATCCGCCGCGCAGTTCACGGCGGGCGATGGTGAGAGAGAGGCTCATTCGGCGGCTTTCGCGAGGGCGTCAGGGGCAAGGAGGCCGTCGGCCAGCCTGATCACCCGGTCGCAACGGGCGGCCAGTTCCGGGGCGTGCGTGACAAGCACAAGCGTCGCGCCGTGGCGGTCGCGAAGGCCGAAGAGAAGGTCCATGATCGCCTGGCCGTTGACGCCATCGAGGTTGCCCGTGGGCTCGTCCGCCAGAAGGATCGCGGGGCGCGGGGCTGCGGCACGGGCGAGGGCCACGCGCTGCTGTTCGCCGCCGGACATCTGGCTGGGATAATGGTGCATCCGGGACCCCAGGCCCACGGCGGTCAGTTCTGCCTCGGCCCGGGCGAAGGCGTCCGCCGCGCCAGCCAGTTCCAGGGGTAACGCCACGTTCTCGAGCGCGGTCATCGTCGGAATAAGGTGGAAGGATTGGAACACAACCCCCATATTCCCCCGACGGAAGCGGGCGAGCGCGTCCTCATTCAACGCGGTCAAGTCCTGCCCCAGGGCAAGCACCTTGCCGCCGGTGGCACGCTCCAACCCGCCCATGAGCATGAGGAGCGACGACTTGCCCGACCCAGATGGCCCGATCAGCCCGACCGTTTCCCCCTTGTGGACCGAGAGCGAGATGCCCTTGAGGATCTCGACCGGGCCGGCATTTCCGGCGAGGGTGAGCCGCGCATCCGTCAGCGAGAGGACGGGCAGCGCGAGGACGGGATCGGTCATGCAAAAGGTCCTTCGGGTGGGTCGTTCTGTCGGATATGGCGCGGTGCGGCGAATGCGCAATGCTGCACTTGCAGTCTTGTCACTGTCAAGTTTGGCAATGGCCGAGCCGGTCACGATCGTGGCATTGGGCGACAGTCTGACGGCCGGTTATGGGCTGGCGGACCAGAACCAGGGGTTTGTCCCGGTGCTGGATGCCTGGCTGAAGGCGAAGGGACATGAGGTCACGGTGCAGAACGCGGGCGTGTCCGGCGACACGACGGCGGGGGGGCTTGCGCGGGTGGGCTGGGCGCTGGGGCCCGAGGCGGACGGCGTGATCGTGACGCTGGGGGGCAACGACCTTCTGCGCGGGATCGACCCTGCGGCGTCAAAGGCGAACCTCGACGGTATCCTGAAGGAAGCCGCCGCGCGGAAGCTGCCGGTCCTTCTGGTGGCGATGAAGGCCCCCGGCAACTTCGGGCCGGAATACAAGGCTGCGTTCGACGCGATGTACGGCGAATTGGCGGGGACCTACGGCGCTCTCCTCGCCGAGGACTTCTTTGCAGGCCTCCGCGCGGCGGGGGCGGACCCGTCCGATCCGGCGTCGCTGGCGACCTTCATGCAGGCGGACGGGCTTCACCCGAACCCGGAGGGCGTGAAACTGATCGTCGAAGGGCTGGGTCCGAAGGTCGAAGAGCTTTTGGGTCGGATCGGCGCGTAAGCGTCATCTGAGGATGCGCCGCTGCAGTCCGGGATCGGGAAGCGCACAAAGATCGGCGCGGCCGAACAGGCGGTAGCGGTTGCGGGCAAGACGGCGGTAGAGCCAGTCGCGGGCCGGCCTTGGGACGAGCCTAAGGATCTGGGTCGCCAGGCCCATGCCGCCGAAGCGGCGACCGGCGCGGAGGACGGCCTCGAAATCCTTGTGGGCGATCCCGGCGTCGAGGAAGAGCCAGCTGGCCGGATCCTGCGGGTCCAGCCCGTAGTGGCGAAGAAGCGCGGCGCCAAGCGGCGACTGGATCGGGCAGATCCGCGTTGTGCCCGCCCGGTCAAGCCGGTGGATCATCCGCGCGCCCCAGCTGCAGATCGCGCACTCGGCATCCATCACGGCGACGGGCGCACTGTCGTCGAAGGCCGGAACGGCGGGATCGTCGCGGTAGGAATGGCGCATGGGGGCAGGCTGCGGGATCGGGGGTCCCGACGCAAGGCGGTAGAGCGCCGCAGTCAGCGGTTGACGATCAGGTCAAGCCCGTGGCGCGAGAGGCGCTCTACCCCGTCCGGTTTCACCAGAACGGAGTGGCCGAGGGTCATCGCTTCGCCGGCTTCGCTGTCCATTAGGATCATGTGCAGGAAGAAGACCTGACCTTCCTGCATGATCAGGGGGTTGCCCTCGTAGAACATCGGGAAGTCGACCCAGATCGGGTTGTAGACCGCGCCCATGCCGTAGCCGCAGGCCTTCAGGCGCGCGTGCGAAAGGCCGCGGGCATCGAAGACGCGGGCGTGGGCGTCGTAGACATCGCCCATCGGCGCGCCGGGTCGGATCGCCGCTTCGCAGGCTTCCAGCGCCTCGACCGCGGCCTCGTGCATCCGGCGGTGGTGGGTTGAGGCCTGGCCGATGACCAGTGTCCGCATCATGGCGGCGTGGTAGCGGGCATAGGCCCCGGACCACTCGAGGGTAAGCTGGTCGGTCGCGGAGAGGTGGCGGCGGCCGGAGTAGTAGCGGCAGAGAAGCGCGCCGGGGCCGGAGCCGAGGATGAACTCGTTCCCGGCATAGTCGCCACCTCCCTTGAAAACCGCGCCCTGCATGGCTGCGAGGATGTCGCCCTCGAAGGCTCCGGGCCTTGCCAGCGCGATGGCCTGGTCCAGCGCGTCGTCGGAAAGGGCGGCAGCGCGGCGGTGCATCTCGACCTCGGCCGGGGATTTGACGCGGCGCAGGGCCCGGATCAGGTCGGAGGCGTCGATGAGCCCGGGGATCGCTGCATGCAGCGCGCGGCCGCTGCGATCGGTCAGGCCCACGGTGTCGGATTCATAGCCGATGGGGCCGGTGACGCCGAGGTCGGACAGAAGACGGGCGAGGTCCCGGGCGGGGTTGGCGCCTTCGATGTCCTGCCAGATGTGGATTTCCTGGGCGCACAGGGTGGACGTATGGAGGGCTTGCCGCAGGTCCGGCGTGCGGGTCAGAAGGTGGAGGTCCCCGCGGGCGGTCAGGACCATGCACTGGAACATGGCGAAGCCGAAGGTGTCGTAGCCGGAAATCCAGAAGTGGCTTTCGGGCGCGAACATCAGAAGCGCGTCAAGGCCCTGGGCTTGCAGGGCGGCACGGGCCTTCGATTGGCGGGCGGCGTACTCGGCCGGGGTGAAGTGCAGCGGCATGGCCGCAGTTGGCGCCAGCGGTGCGAGTCGGTCAAGTGTTGCATCCGGGCGCTGGCCGGGCCACCAAAGGGGTCGGAGGTGCGGCATGGCTTGGGAATTCTGGATCGACCGGGGGGGCACCTTCACGGACGTGGTGGGGCGGGCTCCGGACGGGCGGCTGGTGACGGCGAAGCTTCTGTCCGAAAATCCCGAGCGCTACCCGGATGCCGCCGTCCAGGGGATCCGGGACTGTCTGGGGCTGCGCGATGGCGATACGATCCCGGACGGGGCGATTGCCGCCGTCAAGATGGGCACCACGGTCGCAACCAACGCGCTTCTGGAACGGAAGGGCGAGCGGGTCGCGCTGCTGATCACGGAGGGGTTCGGCGACCTGCTCCGGATCGGAACCCAGGCGCGCCCGTCGCTTTTCGACCTGAACATCCGGCGACCGGACCTTCTATATGAACAAGTGTTCGAAATTCCGGGCCGGCTGGACGCTGAAGGGTTGGAAGTCCGGCCTCTGGATGAGGCTGCCGTGATCGCTGCACTGCAGGCGGCGCGGGCGGACGGGATTGCCGCGGTTGCCGTCGCGCTGATGCACGGGCATGTGAACCCGGACCACGAGGCGCGTGTGGGGGAGCTGGCGCGGGCGGCTGGGTTCACCCAGATTTCCCTTTCGCACCAGGTGTCCAGGCTGGCGAAACTCGTTCCACGGGGCGATACCACGGTGGTCGATGCCTACCTCTCGCCGATCCTGCGGCGATATGTGGCGCAGGTGGAAGGCGCCCTTGACATGGGGCGTGCCACGGGGCGGCTCCTCTTCATGCAATCGAACGGCGGTTTGACCGAAGCCGGGCGGTTTCAGGGGAAGGATGCGATACTTTCGGGTCCGGCAGGAGGCATCGTGGGGATGGTCAGCACCGGCGAGGCGGCAGGCTTCGACAGGCTGATCGGCTTCGACATGGGCGGGACCTCGACCGACGTGAGCCACTACGCTGGGGTTTATGAACGTTCGTTCGAAACCGAGGTTGCGGGTGTCCGGATGCGGGCGCCGATGATGGACATTCACACTGTCGCGGCTGGTGGCGGATCGATCTGCTTCTTCCGGGATGGACGCTTCCAGGTCGGTCCGGAAAGTGCCGGGGCGAACACGGGACCGGCCAGCTATCGCCGCGGCGGCCCCCTGACGATCACCGACTGCAACGTCATGCTGGGGCGGCTCTCGCCCACGCATTTTCCAGCGGTTTTCGGACCCGGCGGCGATGAGCCGCTTGATGTCGGGATTGTGCGGAAGAAGTTCGCAGAGCTGTCGCGCGAGGTGGCGGACGTCACCGGGCGAATGGAGCCACCGGAGGCAATCGCGGAAGGGTTCCTGCGGATTGCCATCGACAACATGGCCAATGCGATCAAGAAGATAAGCGTTCAGCGCGGCCATGACGTGACGACCTATGCGCTGCAATGCTTCGGGGGCGCAGGCGGACAACACGCCTGCGGCGTGGCAGACGCGCTTGGCATGAAAACGGTTTTCATACATCCTCAGGCCGGCGTGCTGTCGGCTTTCGGCATGGGCCTTGCGCAGCTGCGGGCGCTGCGGGAAGCGCAATTCGACGCGCCCCTGTCCGCGGTCGCCGAGGCGCAGGAGCGGATCGATGCATTGGCGGGCGAGGCGTCGGGAGAGCTGACTTCCCAAGGCATTGCTGCGCCTCTGGTCACGCGGACGGCCCATCTGCGCTATGAGGGGCAGCACCAGTCGCTGCCCGTGCCATTCTCTACTGCAGAGGAAATGAAACGAACGTTCACTTTGGCGCATCTGGCGCGGTTCGGGTTTGCTTCGCCGGAGCGGGCGGTGCTGTTCGAGATGCTCGCCGTCGAAGCCGAGGGCGGCGGTGCCGCATTGCCGGACCTTGCGCCGGTCGACGGTGCCGGTCGGCCGGTCGAACACCTTCGGGTCTGGACCGGTGGTCGCTGGATGGAGGTGCCGCTCTATCGGCGCGAGGAGTGTGGCTCGGCAACGCGAGTTCCGGGGCCTGCTGTCATCAGCGAGGCGACGGCGACGACGGTGGTCGAGCCGGGCTGGGAAGCGACGGTCGACGGGCAGGCCAACCTGATCCTGCGGAGGGTCGTGGAAATGGCGCGGCCTCCGGCGGCGGGGACCGAGGCGGACCCCGTCCTGCTGGAAGTGTTCAACAACCTTTTCATGTCGGTCGCCGACCAGATGGGGGCGACGCTTGCCAACACGGCGTGGTCGGTCAACATCAAGGAACGGCTGGATTTTTCCTGCGCGATCTTCGACGCGGCGGGGGATCTCGTGGCAAATGCTCCGCATGTTCCGGTGCATCTGGGGTCCATGTCCCACGCAGTGAAGACGGTGATCGCGGCCGTCGGCGCCACGGCACAGGAGGGTGACTCCTGGATGCTGAACGCACCCTGGAACGGCGGCACGCATCTGCCGGACGTGACGGTGATCACACCGGTTTTCGTGGACGGGAACGCGGCGTTCTGGCTGGGCTCACGCGGGCATCATGCCGATATCGGCGGCCGGACGCCCGGCTCGGCCCCACCCGACAGCACGACGATTGAGGAGGAAGGCGTGGTGATCGACCTCTTTCCGCTTGTCGTGGGCAACGCGCTGCGCGAGGGGGAAACGCGGGCGCTTCTTGCCTCGGGGCGTTGGCCGTGCCGGTCGATCGACCAGAACATGGCCGACCTGAAGGCTCAGGTTGCCGCAAACGAGACGGGGCGGCGTGAGCTTCTCCGGGTCGTGGCCCTGCATGGAGCAGAGGTCGTGGCAGCCTACATGGGGCACGTGCAGCGCAATGCCGAGGAAAGCGTGCGCGCCGTCATCGACCGTCTGCATGATGGATCGTTCGTTTATCCGATGGATATTGGAACGAGCATTCATGTATCGGTAAGAGTTGATCACGAGACAAGATCCGCCGTCATCGACTTCACCGGTACCAGTTCGCAGCACCGGGGCAACTACAACGCGCCCCAGGCAGTGACGCGCGCAGTGGTGCTTTATGTCTTCAGGACGCTGGTGGGCAAGGCGATCCCGCTGAACGAAGGCTGCCTGAAGCCGCTGACGATCATCGTGCCGGAAGGGACGCTGCTGAATCCGGTGGCCCCCGCGGCGGTCATTGCGGGGAACACCGAGGTAAGCCAGTCGGCCTGCAACGCGCTTTACGGTGCGCTGGGGGTCGTGGCGGCTGCGCAGGGGACGATGAACAACTTCATCTGGGGCAATGACCGGTTCCAGAACTACGAGACGATCGCTGGCGGCACGGGGGCCGGTCCGGGGTTCGACGGTTGCTCGGCGGTACAGAGCCACATGACCAACACGCGGATGACCGATCCCGAGATCCTGGAAAAGCGCTTTCCGGTGCGGCTGGAGGCGTTTGGAATCCGGATGGGTTCGGGTGGGTCAGGGCGATGGCGGGGAGGCGACGGGGCGGTGCGGAAACTGCGGTTCCTTGCGCCGGTCACGGTCACCACGCTGTGCGGCAGCCGGAAGGTTGGTCCCTTCGGAGGCGACGGGGGCAATCCGGGGGCGGTCGGAGAGAACATCGTGCACTGGCCGGACGGGCGCGTGGAGACCCTGCAGGGCAATGACGAACGCGATCTGCCTTCGGGCGCCGTCTTCGAAATGAGGACGCCGGGTGGGGGCGGCTGGGGCCGGGGGTAGGCGGCGCATTGCCTTCCGGTTGCTGCGTCGATTGTCGTGGGTCGCGACGCCCCGCATAGTCGCGGCGGCAGCAAAGGGAGGCCACGATGCTGAATGCGAAGTCTCTGCTGAATTCGGTTCTCGGCAGCTTGTCCCAGGCAAGAGGCGGCCAGGGCGTCAAGGGGTTGACGGACAAGGCCAGGCAGACGTGGGACAACCAGTCGACGCTGGGCAAGGGGGCCATTGCCGGGGGGCTTCTGGGCATCCTTCTGACCAGTGGCGGGCGGCGCATCCTGGGTACGGGGTTGAAGGTCGGTGGAATGGCCGCCATCGGCGGGCTGGCCTACAAGGCCTACGAGGATTGGAAGAACGGCCGCAGCGGTGAAGACCGGGCGGCCCTACCGGCGCCCGAGGGCAGCGCGTTCAACCCGGACGGCGCTGCGGCGGACGACCTGGCGACCCGCATCCTGCAGGCGATGATCGCGGCGGCCAAGGCGGACGGGCATGTGACACCCGAGGAGCGGGCGGCCATCGACGGACAGCTTGGAAACCTGGGACTCGGGGATGAGGCAACGGCGCTCATTTCGGACGAACTTGATGCGCCGCTGGACGTGGGGCGCATCGCGGGACTGGCGCGGACCGAAGCCGAGGCGACGCAGATCTATGCCGCGACCCTGCTGGTGGTCGACGAGCAATCTCCGGCCGAGAAGGGCTATCTGACCATGCTGGCCGCGCGGATGAACCTGGACCAGGGGCTGGTCGACCGGCTGCACGCCGAGGCGGCGCGGCTCTAGTTCGCGTAAGTCGGGTCTTCCGCGTCGAGGATGGCCCGAAGCTCGCTGAGGTGGGCCGCGGCGAAGCCGGGGTAGGCTTCCCATTCACGGGCCGTCTTTTCGGCGACGGCCTCGGGCAGGACCCGCAGCGGGCGGCCGGTCTGCAGGGCACGGATATAGGTCTCGGCCGCACGTTCAAAGTAATAGAGGCGGTTGAAGGTCTCGGCCACGGTCCGCCCTATGACGAGCACCCCGTGGTTGCCCATGACCATCGTGGTGATCTTCGGGTCCGAGAGAAGCTGGGCACAGCGGGCGCCCTCGGCCTCGAACGCCATGCCGCCATACTGGTCATCGACCACGTGGCGGTTGTGGAACATCGCGGTGTTCTGGTCGATCGCCGGAAGCCGACTGTCGGCAAGGCTGGCCAGGACGGTGGCGTGGACGGAATGGACGTGCATGACGCAGGCCGCGTGGGGGCAGGTGCGGTGGATGGACCCGTGCAGGCCCCATGCCGTCGGATCCGGCGCGTCCGGACGGGACATCGTGGCAGGGTCGTTGGCGTCGATCTCGACCAGCGACGAGGCGGTGATCCGGCTGAAGTGCCGACCGTTCGGGTTGATCAGGAAACGGGTGCCTTCCGGGTTCACCGCAAGCGAGAAATGGTTCGCCACGGACTCGTGCAGGCCAAGCCTCGCAGTCCAGCGGAAGGCGGCGGCGAGGTCCTGGCGGAGGTCCAGGAAAGTCATGTTGGTGTGACGATTCATACAGAGGCCTTTCCGCGAATCAGGCATGCACCCATTTGAAGGCTGCATTTCGAAGCAGAATAGGTTAACACCTTCGGCATGGGTACAACGCTTCTCAGGGGGTGAGTCTTGCAACCTGCACGCGGACTGGATGCCAAGCGTCGGCAACCTTGGCTTGAATGTGGCGTGGTTTGCTAGTTTTTCCTGCAAGTTTCCTTTATTCGGGCGAATGCTCTCCGCATTGTTCAACGAGATTGGCAGAAGGTAGTGGAGGAGTGCACGTGCAGACTTTCATTCAGACCGGCCGCCAGCAGGTTAAGCAACACACCCTTGGTGTGCGGGTCATGCTTCTGACCGGACACTCCAGCGGCAGCACGGCACGGCGACTTGCCGACTACGGCTGCTTGGTGGAGACGAACGACGACCTTGAACAGGCGGTCGCGACGATCCTGGAAGACCCGTTCGGCTATGATCTCTTCGTGATGGAGTGCGACGGGTTCGGGGGCACCTCGGGTGCCGAGCAGGCGATTGCCGCTATGATAGCGGGAGATGCGCGGATGCGGGTGATGCTGGTCAGTCGGGATTTCGACGTGCCGGCCTATCCGCTGGGGCGCCGCACGGCGGTCTGCCTGCCCGAAGATGTGTCGGACGCCAGCTTTCGCATCGGCTTCGACCATGTTCTGCGCGACCGGGCCGCGCTGACGATGAACTGAAAAGGGTTGGGGGCGGACGCGAACGGTCCGGACCGCCCCCAGGTCGGCTTACGCCAGCGCCAGGTTGGTCGCGCTTTCGCGGCCGTCACGACCGGCTTCGATGTCGAAGGTCACGGCCTGGCCGTCCTTCAGGCCACGCAGGCCGGCACGCTCAAGCGCGGTGATGTGGACGAAAACGTCCTTCTTGCCGCCTTCCGGCGCGATGAAACCATAACCCTTGGTTTCGTTGAACCATTTCACGGTGCCCTTGGCCATCGTGAAGTCTCCTGTCAAAGTACCGCCCGCGGAATGCAGCGGCTTGGCCCCGTCAGCTTGTAGTCGATTGCTGTGGCCGATGGTCGGAGACAGTGGTCGAAAAGTTAACGTCGCAAGGCGGAAGATAGGCAAATTATCGCCCGAATCCAAGCGGGAATCCTGAAAAATGCGTGTGTCGGCAGCTTGCGGACAAGGCTTTTCAAGGGTTTGGCTGACACGGTCGCGCCGGACGGTGGCCAGAGGGCAAGGCGAGGAGGCTCGTATGGCGTCGGCTGACTGCAGAAACCGCTTCCCGCTTTCCGCATTTCCACTTAGGTGGCGCCTGGCATCCGAGGGTGGGCGCAGGGGCGGGGAATGATCTTCACGGTGGCAATCGACGGACCGGCTGCGGCGGGGAAGGGCACGATCAGCCGTGCCGTCGCGCAGCGCTTCGGGTTCCGTCACCTGGATACCGGGCTTCTCTATCGCGCGGTCGGGGTGAAGGGCGGCGATCCCCGCGAAGCGGCGCGCTGCCTGGTGCCTGCGGACCTTGAGCGCGGCGACCTTCGCACGCTGGAAGCCGGTCAGGCCGCGAGCCGCGTGGCCGCCTTGCCCGAGGTTCGGGCGGCCCTGGTGGAGTTCCAACGCCGGTTTGCGCGGTCCGAGGGGGGCGCAGTCCTGGACGGGCGCGACATCGGCACCGTGATCTGCCCTGAGGCCGAGGTGAAGCTTTACGTCACCGCCAGTCCCGAAGTCCGCGCCCATCGCCGCTGGCTGGAGCTTGGTGGCGACGAGGCCCGCGTGCTGGCCGAAGTAAGGGAACGCGACGCGCGCGACATGGGTCGGGCGGATGCTCCCCTGAAGCCCGCCGCCGACGCGGTGCTGATCGACACGTCCGAGCTTGGGATCGACGAGGCCGTCGCAGCGGCCGTTGCCGTGGTTGCGTCACGGCTTTCCGGAACTTGAGCGCGCCTGGCGGGTTTCCCTGAAAAGGAGCCTGCCGATGCCGATCCGATCCTTCTCTGATCTTTGGGATTTTATCCGCGACCTCAAGGACGAGATTGTCCGGGACCGTGTTCTCGCCGTGGCAGGCGGCGTGACGTTCTATGCGCTTCTTGCCATCGTTCCGGCAATCACTGCGCTGATCTCGGTCTTTGGCCTGGTGCTGGACCCCGCCGATGTGCCCGGATTGCTGGACCCGATGACGTCGCTCCTGCCAGAAGAGGCAGAAACCTTGATCACGGATCAGGCCACACGGATTTCGGGCAAGGCCAACGACACGCTGTCCCTGACGGCGCTGATCGCGCTGGTCATCGCGCTCTGGTCGGCCAATGGCGGCACCAAGGCGCTGATCGAGGCGCTGGGGATCGCCTATGACGTGAAGGAGACGCGGGGGTTTGTTCAGCTGAACCTCGTGGCTCTGGGGTTCACGCTCGGAGCCATCGCCTTGGTGATCGCGCTGGGCGTGCTGGTGGCGGCGCTGCCCTTCCTTGTCGATCAACTGGGGCCGGTGGGACAGGACCTGATCCTTCTCATGCGCTGGCCGGTGATGCTGGCATTGCTGCTCGCCGTCCTGGCGGCTCTGTACTACTGGGGTCCGGATCGCCCTGACGCCGAGTGGTCGTGGATCACCCCGGGCGCCGTTGTGGCCGCGATCGGCCTGATCCTCGCCTCGGCCGGCCTCGGCTGGTATGTCTCGAACTTCGGCAGTTATGACGAGACCTACGGCTCGCTCGCCGCCGTCGTGGTGCTGATGCTATGGATCTGGATCTCCACGGTCATGGTGCTGCTGGGGGCCGAGATCAATGCCGAGCTTGACCGACGCACCGCGCCGCGTCGCAGCTTTGCACCCGCGGTCTGAACGGCGGGCCGGTTTTCCTTGCCAGGTCCCGGGGATCGGATTATAGGCCGCCCATCCAGAAGGGACTCACGCCCGCCGGTTTCCGGGGGGCTTGTGTTTTTTCGTTCATGGACAAGACCGGCGGAGCCAACCGCATGGCCAGTGAAAACAAGAGAAAAGGAAACTGATCTATATGTGCGCTAAAGCAAGCATGGAAGACTTCGAAGCCCTCCTGAAGGAAAGCTTCGAGATCGACACCCCCGAAGAGGGCACTGTCGTCAAGGGCAAGGTCATCGCCATCGAGGCGGGCCAGGCCATCATCGATGTCGGCTACAAGATGGAAGGCCGCATCGACCTCAAGGAATTCGCGAACCCCGGCGAGGCTCCGTCGATCAACGTCGGCGACACCGTCGAGGTCTATCTGGACCGCGTGGAGAACGCCCGCGGTGAAGCCCAGATCTCCCGTGAGAAGGCCCGCCGCGAGGAAGCCTGGGACCGTCTGGAAAAGGCCTATGCCGCCGAGCAGCGCGTCGATGGCGCGATCTTCGGTCGGGTCAAGGGCGGCTTCACGGTCGACCTGGGTGGCGCCGTGGCCTTCCTGCCCGGTTCGCAGGTTGACGTCCGCCCGGTGCGTGACGCTGGCCCGCTGATGGGCATGAAGCAGCCGTTCCAGATCCTGAAGATGGACCGTCGCCGTGGCAACATCGTTGTCTCGCGCCGTGCGATCCTTGAAGAAAGCCGCGCCGAACAGCGCGCCGAAGTCATCGGCAACCTGACCGAGGGTCAAGTCGTCGACGGCGTGGTCAAGAACATCACCGAATACGGTGCCTTCGTTGACCTCGGCGGTGTGGACGGCCTGCTGCACGTCACCGACATGGCCTGGCGCCGCGTCAACCACCCGTCGGAAATCCTGTCGATCGGCGAGACCGTCAAGGTTCAGGTCATCAAGATCAACAAGGAAACCCACCGCATCAGCCTGGGCATGAAGCAGCTCCAGTCCGATCCGTGGGATGCCGTCGAGAAGATGTATGCCATCGGCACGGTCCACAAAGGCCGCGTCACCAACATCACCGACTACGGCGCCTTCGTGGAGCTGGAAGCCGGCGTCGAGGGTCTGGTTCACGTCTCGGAAATGTCCTGGACCAAGAAGAACGTGCACCCCGGCAAGATCGTCTCCACCTCGCAAGAGGTTGACGTCATGGTGCTGGAAATCGACAGCGCCAAGCGTCGCGTCTCGCTTGGCCTGAAGCAGACCCAGCGCAACCCGTGGGAAGTCTTTGCGGAAACCCACCCGGTCGGGTCGGCCATCGAAGGCGAAGTCAAGAACATCACCGAATTCGGTCTGTTCGTCGGCCTCGACAACGACATCGACGGCATGGTCCACCTCTCGGACCTGTCCTGGGACCAGCGCGGCGAAGAAGCCATCCAGAACTACCGCAAGGGCGACACGGTCAAGGCCGCCGTCACCGAAGTGGACGTCGAGAAAGAGCGTATCTCGCTCTCGATCAAGGCTCTGGGCGACGACACCTTCACCGATGCGGTTGACGGCGTGAAGCGCGGCGCGGTGATCACCGTGACCGTGACCGCGATCGAGGAAGGCGGGATCGAGGTGGAATACAACGGCGCCAAGTCGTTCATCCGCCGTTCGGACCTGGCCCGCGACCGTGCCGACCAGCGCCCCGAGCGCTTCCAGGTCGGTGACCACGTCGACGTCCGCGTGACCAACATCGACCCGAAGACCCGCAAGCTGGGCCTGTCGATCAAGGCGCGCGAGATCGCCGAAGAGAAGGAAGCCGTCGAACAGTATGGCTCGTCCGATTCGGGCGCATCGCTGGGCGACATCCTGGGCGCGGCCCTCAAGGACCGCGGCTAAGGCTCCGCGACAAACGGAAGCAGCGGCCCCGCCACCAGCGGGGCCGTTTGCGTTTCTGGAATGAGCCCAGCCGCGTGTTCCCGGTCTCGGCGGCCTCCGGGCCCCTTTGGCGCAGCCGTTCAGGCAGGCGACGGGGGGATCACGCCGCCTTTTCTTTGCCTGGTGCTGGTCGAGGTCGCGGACCTGGTCTTCTCCATCGACAGCGTGCCGGCGATCTTCGCCGTCATGCCCGACCCGCTCACCTCCGGACCCCGAACATATTCGCGATCCTGGGCCTGTGCGCCCGAGTGCTGATCTTCATCGGCGCGATGATCTTCCTGGGCGACATCCTGTGGACGAAAAGTGCCCGCGTTGGTGAACCTGTCGGTCGCGCTGGTCCCGCTTACGCGCGGTCTGCTTTCCCTGCCGTGGCAGACCCGCGGGAGTGCCTTGGGCGAGCACGGCCAGCCGTCGGCAGCCTGCAGTTGACAAGGACGGCCCCGCCCGGCGCGGGGCCGTTTTCATTTGCGGGACAAGCCCCGGTTTTTGTTTGCCCGAACACGAATCCTGCCGCTATAGTCGCGCGAGAACAACATAGTGGCGGCCGCCTGCCAGGGGCCGAACCACAGGGGGGACTACGGATGATCCGTTCGGAACTTATCCAGAAAATCGCGGATGAGAATCCGCATTTGACGCAACGTCACGTCGAGCGGATCGTCAACACGGTCTTCGAGGAAATCATCGAGGCGCTGGCCAAGGGAGACCGGGTGGAGCTGCGCGGCTTCGGCGCATTTTCGGTGAAGGCCCGCGACGCACGTGTCGGCCGCAATCCCCGGACCGGCGAGGCGGTGAAGGTCGATGACAAGAAGGTGCCGTTCTTCAAGACCGGCAAGCTTCTGCGCGATCGGCTGAACGGCAAGTAACCCCCCTTTGCCTTGCACCCGGTCGGGATCGGGCAGATAGTGCACCCGAACCCCCGGGGGCGCTGACATGATCCGTTATCTTCGCATTCTCCTGCTGGTCCTCTTGGGCCTCGCGCTTCTGACCGTTGCTCTGGCCAACCGCGCGCCGGTCTCGGTCCGGCTTCTGCCAGACGACCTGGCCGCGCTGACGGGGCTGACCTGGGCGATGGAGCTGCCGCTCTTCCTGGTGATCTTTGCCGGGATCATCGCCGGCGTGCTGATCGGCTTTGTCTGGGAGTGGTTCCGCGAATACGGCCACCGCGCCACCGCCAGCCAGAAATCGCGCGAGGTGGCAAGGCTGGAGCGGGAACTGGCGGTCCTGAAGGATGCCACCTCGGTCCCGCCGAAGGACGAGGTCCTGGCGCTGCTGGAAAAGCGTTGATGGGTGAGGTCAGGGTCAAGATCTGCGGGCTGAAGACGCCCGGGGACGTGGCCGCCGTGGCCAGGGCCGGGGCGGTCTATGCCGGGTTCAACTTCTTTCCGAAATCGCCGCGCTATGTGACGCCCGAGACTGCCAGGGCACTGGCGCTCGCTGCGCCAGACGGCTTGTGCAAGGTCGCGCTGGTGGTCGATGCCGGCGACGCGACGCTGGACGCGATCGTGGCCGAGGTGCCCTTGGACATGCTGCAGCTTCACGGGCACGAGACCCCCGCCCGGGTGACCGAAGTCAAGAAGCGCTACGGATTGCCGGTCATGAAGGTGATTGGCGTGGCCGAGGAGGCGGACCTGGCCCAGCTTCTGGACTATCAACTGGTGTCGGATCAGATCCTTGTCGACGCGAAGGCCCCGAAGGGCGCGGTCCTGCCGGGCGGCAACGGGCTGACCTTCGACTGGCGGCTTCTGGTGGGCCGCAAGTGGCTGAAGCCCTGGATGCTGGCGGGCGGGCTGACGCCTGAGAACGTGGCTCAGGCGATCCGGTTGACGGGCGCGCGGCAGGTGGACGTCGCGAGCGGGGTGGAAAGCGCCCCCGGCGTGAAGGATGCGGGCAAGATTGCCGCCTTCGTCGCGGCGGCGGGCTGACCCTATCGTGAGCTACTTTTCCAACCGCAGCTTCAACCTGGTCTATGTCCACGCCGGCCTGCAGGCCTTTGCTTCCTATGGCGGCGAGGCCTTCGCCTTCGTCTACCTTCTGAAAGAGGGCATCCCGGCCCCGCTAGTCCTGCTGGCCATCGGCGCGATGTTTGGCAGCCGGATGATCTTTCGCCAGCTTGTCCTGCCCCTGGTCCGCCGCGTGGGCCTCCGCCGCGCGCTGGTGGTGGCGATCCTGGCGGAGGCCGCGACCTATCCGATCCTGTCGCAGATCACCGGGACGGGCTGGTTGCTGTTCGGTTACCTGGCGCTCTGGGCGCTGAGCAGCTCGCTCTACTGGACGACCTACCATTCCTATGTTGCGCTCATGGGCGACACCCATGCGCGTGGCAAGCAGACCAGTGCCATCGAGCTGATCGGCATGGGCATGGGCATCCTCGCCCCCGCCCTCACCGGCCTTCTCCTGACGGCCTTCTCGCCCGAGGTCGCTTTCGGAACCGTCGCGGCGGCGATGGCGCTGTCGATTGTCCCGGTGCTCTTGGGTCCCGATCCAGCGGTGGCGGATCAGGCCGAGATGCCGCGCGAGGCAAGGGTGGCGGCGCGGACGGTGCTGTTCGCGGATGGCCTGCGCGCGGGGTCGTTCCATTTCACCTGGCTCATCGCGCTGTTCCTGACGCTGGGGTCCAGCTACGCGGCCTTCGGGGGCGCAATGGCGCTGAGCGGTCTGGCGGGCGCGATAGGCGGGCTGATCCTGGGCCGGGCCATCGACCTTGGACGCGGGCTGGGTGCGGTGCAGATCGGCTTTGCCGCGCTGACGCTTGCTGCGGTGGCGCGCCTGTTCGGCTGGCCGGTGCCAATGCTCGCCGTCGCGGCCAATGCGCTTGCGGCGCTGGCCTGGCCGCTTTACGCCACCGCGTTCAACGCGCGGGTCTACAACCTGGCCCGCCAGTCGCCCTGTCCCTTGCGGTTCCACATCGTGGCCGAGGGCGGCTGGGACCTTGGCACTTGCCTGTCCTGCCTGGCCGGTGCGGCGCTTCTCTACATGGGCTTTGACTACTATCTGCCGCTGGCGATCGGCGTCCTTGCCTGCGGGCTGGGCTACCTGACGATTGCCCGGACCTTCCGGCCCGCGGCCCAGCCGGCGCAGTGAGGCCTTTCCCAAGCCGCCTTGGGGCGCTACATCGGGGATAACGAAAGAAGGGGACGGATCATGGCCGAGGACGGGTTGAACAGCTTCATGACGGGACCGGACGAGGCGGGCCGCTTCGGCCTCTTCGGCGGGCGCTTCGTCTCCGAGACGCTGATGCCGCTGATCCTGGAGCTGGAAGAGCGCTACAACCACGCAAAGACCGACCCGACCTTCTGGGCCGAGATGGACGACCTGTGGAAGCACTATGTGGGCCGCCCGTCGCCGCTTTACTTCGCGCCCCGGCTGACGGAACACCTCGGCGGCGCCAAGGTCTACATGAAGCGCGACGAGCTGAACCACACCGGCGCGCACAAGATCAACAACGTGCTGGGCCAGATCATCCTGGCGCGGCGGATGGGCAAGACCCGCATCATCGCGGAAACCGGTGCGGGCCAGCACGGGGTGGCGACGGCGACGGTCTGCGCGAAGTTCGGGCTGAAATGCGTCGTCTACATGGGCGCGCATGACGTCGAACGCCAGGCGCCGAACGTGTTCCGGATGAAGCTTCTGGGGGCCGAGGTGATTCCGGTGACGAGCGGTCGCGGCACGCTGAAGGACGCGATGAACGACGCGCTGCGGGATTGGGTGACGAACGTCCGCGACACGTTCTATTGCATCGGCACGGTGGCGGGGCCGCATCCCTATCCGGCGATGGTGCGCGACTTCCAGTCGATCATCGGAAAGGAAGTGCGCTGGCAGCTGGCCGAGCAGGAAGGCGAGGGGCGCCTTCCCGACGTGGTGGTCGCGGCCATCGGTGGCGGGTCGAACGCGATGGGGCTCTTCTATCCCTTCCTTGACGACAAGTCGGTGCGGATCGTTGGCGTCGAGGCGGGCGGCAAGGGCGTCGATGACCGGATGGAGCATTGTGCCTCGCTGACCGGCGGGCGGCCGGGCGTGCTGCATGGCAACCGGACCTACCTGCTGCAGGATGCCGATGGGCAGATCCTTGAGGGCTTCTCGATCTCGGCGGGCCTCGACTACCCGGGCATCGGGCCGGAACATGCCTGGCTGCATGACGTGGGCCGGGCGGAATATGTCTCCATCACCGACGCGGAAGCGCTGGAGGCGTTCCAGCTCTGCTGCAAGCTTGAGGGAATCATCCCCGCGCTGGAGCCGAGCCATGCCTTGGCCCAGGTCATGAAGCTGGCCCCGAACCTGCCCAAGGACCAGATCATCGTGATGAACATGTGCGGTCGTGGCGACAAGGACATCTTCACGGTGGCGAAGCACCTCGGCGTGCAGATGAAGGTCTGACCGCCCCGCCAGACCCCTGATTCCGGCCCCTGGTGCGATTCCGGGGGCCTTTTTCATTCTCTGATCCCCCGGCTCGACCGCTCGGGTCGGATAAACCCAGGTTTATGGTCACAAACCGGATGCCTAGGGCCGGCAGTCTAAACCACCGTGCAATGTTCGGATGCGGTTTTGGCTGGCCTTCTCTCTCCATGCCCCGGTGACGACAAAACGGGAAGTGGGGCGTTCAGTGCAACGTGATGGAGATTGACAGATGAAACTGAGAAGCAAGCTTCTTACCTACACGGCCGTGCTCGCCCTGTCCGCAGGTGCCGCCTTTGCCGCCATCGACGGCAACAAGCTGGCCGACGACTACCTGGCCGAGGGGTACACCTTCGTCGAGGTGAAGATCGGGCCGACCCAGACGAAGGTCGAGGCGTTCAGGAACGGCCGCAAGGTCGAGGTCGTCTACGACAACGCGACCGGCAAGATCATCAAGCAGGAAGACGAGGCGGCGGACGACGATGACGCCACCCGCACCGGCAAGGACGTGAAGTCCGTCAAGAAGGACTTCGAGGATGGGGACTACGACAGCGACGACGATGAGGACGAAGACGACGACAGCGACGACGATGAAGACGAAGACGACGATGATGATGACGACGACGATGATGGCGACGATGACGACGAAGATGACGACGACGATGATGATGACGACGATAGCGACAACTGAAGTCGCCGTCTGAACGACGGTCTGGGCCCCGGTCTTGCCGGGGTCTTAGCCATGTCGCATAGTCGGCGTGAACCTGGGTGGGGTAGAACATGAAACGCAGAGCGTTTCTTTTGGGGCTGGCAGCGGGAAGTGCCTTGGCATTTCCGGCCCTGGCCCAGGACTTGGTGGACGACATCGTCGCCCAACTGAAGCGGCAGGGCTTCAGCTCGGTGGTGACCGAGCGCACCCTCTTGGGGCGCGTGCGTATCGTCGCGTCGCGGGGCGACGGCATGCGGGAAATCATCGTCAACCCCCGGACGGGCGAGATCTTGCGCGATCTCTGGACCGCCAAGTCGGGCGGCAAGGGCAAGGTCGAGATCATCGACGACAACTCCGGCAAGGGAGGTGGCGGCAGCGGTGACGACGACGATGATGATGATGACGACGATGACGACGACGACGACGACGACAACAGTGGCAGCGGCGGCAGCGGCGGCGATGGTGATGACGACGACGATGACGACGACGACGATGACGAAGACTGACACGGTCCTCGTGAAAGCGGGTCGGGCCGCACTGTGAGGCGCGCAGTCCCCTTTATCGCGATCTTCGTGATCCAGGCGCTTTGCGCGTTCTTCTTCGTATCCGATATCCTGTCGTCCTTCTTCGGTTTCCAGACCACGCCCATCAGCTGGGAAATGCGCGAGCTTCTGGAAATCGGCGCGGCCTTCGGCCTGATCCTTGGCGTGGTCATCGGCGGCATGATGCTGCGGCGGGCCTTGCGGGAACGGCACAAGGCCGAGGAGCAGCTGCGCCGTGCCTCCGGTGCCTTCATGGACCTTCTTGCCGAGCGGTTTGCCGAGTGGGGCCTGACCCCCTCCGAGAAGGATGTCGCACTCTTCGCTATCAAGGGGATGTCGACGGCCGAGATCGCGGCGCTTCGGTCAACGTCGGAGGGCACCGTGAAGGCGCAGACGAATGCGATCTACCGCAAGGCCGGGGTCAGCGGGCGGTCGCAACTGCTGTCCCTGTTCATCGAGGACCTGATGCGGGACGACGGCGCGGTGCGGCCGATGCCGCAGGCGGTTGCCGGGGCGGTCGCCTCAGTGAAGTGAGGGCGGCCCGCCCTCGACGCCTTGCATCCCGAACATCAGGCCCCGCCCGATCCGGTGTGCAAGAGCAGACCATGCGGCTGCCGTCTCGGGCGGAAGTTCAAGCCGCAACACCCGGTCGAAAAGGCCGAGCCAGACGTCGAACATCCCCAGCCGGACGTTTCCAGCGGCGCGGTGGACGGCCAGCGGGTTCCCGTCGTAGCTGCGTTCATGCAGGATCGCGTTCCGCCAGAACCGCGTGATCTTCGCCTCGTGCGCGGGCCAGTCCTTCACATGGGCCGCAAAGACCGGGCCGAGGCCGGGATGCTCGCGGATGCAGGCGTAGAAGGTCGCCACGACGCGTGCGATCTGGTCCTCGGTGATGTCGAAGCGGGGCGGGATCATCCGTCTGGTGTCGTGCCGGCGGGGAAGGGAGTCCAGCCGGTCAGTCGGTGGCGTATTGCCGCAGGATATCCAGCGGGACGATCCCCAGCGTCGCCTGGTGGGTCGCGGCAAGGCGGACCCTGGGGGCGGCGCCTTCCTCGTGGGCCTGGAGGAAACGGGCGGCGCAGAGGCACCACTGGTCGCCGGGCTTCAGGCCCTGGAACCCGTATTCGGGGCGTGGGGTGGACAGGTCGTTGCCGAGGTATTTCGAGAGGGCGAGGAATTCCGCCGTCATCAGGGCGCAGACAGTGTGGAGACCGCGGTCCATCGGGCCGGTGTTGCAGCAACCATCGCGGAAGAAGCCGGTGACCGGGTCGGTGGAGCAGGACTCCAGTGGTGCGCCGAGGACGTTGAGGGACGGGAGTTTCATTGGGTCAGCTTGGCAGGTCGGGGCCGGGCTGTCCAGCCTTGTCCAGCGGTGCGCCAGTGACAGATTCAATGAATTCAATCTCTTGTACCTGGGCATCAGGAAGTGTTTACCGCCGGGCCCGGTCGCCTGGATAGCCTGCGATGGGCGGAATCATGTCGCCTGAGACCAGGGCGGAAAGGATGCGCGGCAGCGGCCAGAGGCGGGATAGTGGCGACAGGAGGTGGTCGCGCAGGGCCGGCAGGATGCGGCCGTGTGACTGGTATTGCGGGGTGAAGGCGGCCGAGAGGGCTTGGTAGAGGCCGAGGTGCCACCGGCGGGAGTTGTGCCAGGCGGGCAGAGCCTCGTCCAGCGGCAGGCGCAGGGCCAGGGCAAGGGCCCGGGCATCGAGAAGCGCCATGTTGGCCCCCTGGCCAAGCTGGGGGCTGGCGCGATGGGCCGCATCGCCGATGTGGATCAGCCGCGCGCCATGTGGCCTGGCAAGAGTTCCGTGGCTGTAGCGGGCGGGGGTGAGCTGGGCCTTGTCGGTGATCCCGTCCAGAAACGGCATCATCGCGGGCCAGAAGCCGGTAACCTCGGCCTTCCAGTCGGCGAGGTCCCGGGCGGGCCAGGCGTCAAGCTCTGCCCGGGACAGCGACCAGAACACGGCGGCCCTTGGGGTCGGGTCGCCGGGCAGGCGGCCGATGGGCAGAATGCCGGCCATGCGGGAGGCGCGGTGATAGCGCTGGCGCAGTTCGGTGCCGGACAGGTCGGTCCCGGGCCAGGGGACATGAGCCCAGACGGCCCCGAACGGCAGCGGCCTGGCGATGAGGGGAGAGAGCCTGGAGCCTGCGCCCGACGCGTCGACGATCAGGTCGAAGGGGCCATGTTCGCCCTCGTCGGTCGTCAGGTGGATGGCGGTCTGGGTCTCGCGGATGCCGGTCGCGGTGTGGCCTGTCTGGGGTACGACCCCGGCGCGGCTGGCCGCCTGCCAGAGGCAGTGGAAAAGTGCTGCACGGTGCATGGCAAGGCCGGGCTCGGCTGGTCGGTAGGCGACATCGAGGGCGATGCGCTGGCCGGAGTGGCCGAGCATCCGGGTGAGCGGGGCACCAAGGCTGCGGGCCTCCTCCCCCGCGCCGATGGCGTCCAGGACGGCAAGGCCGACGGGCTGGACGACGAGACCGGAGCCGAGCGGCCTCGCGGTTTCGAAACGTTCGAACAGGCTGACGGCATGGCCGTCGCGGGCAAGCTCGGCGGCCGCGGTAAGGCCGCCGATCCCGGCCCCGGTGATGGCGATGCGGTAGCTCATGCGGGAAGGGGTGGCAGTGGTTTGCGGCTTTCGCAAGCGCTTCGGTGTCGCGGGTGGCGAGCGGGTTCGACATGGAGCGCTGGCGCGCAGGTCTTTTGTCTCGTCGTCGGGCTTCGCCTCCTCCTCGGCGTGCCTCCGGCGGGGATATTTGGGCAAATGTGAAAGGCAGCGGGGCGGGCTGGACCCCTGTCTGGCCTTTGTCTATAAGGCCGCCCATGCAGATGTGGTGGGTTCATCCGGCGCGAATTACTTGCCCGGCGGGCTGAGGCCCGGCCGGGTTCGTCGTCTTGCCGCTGGTCCGTTCCGGGCCGACCCGCCCCTGATCCTTTGAGGTTCCCCTCCCATGTGCGCCGATACTGCCGCTGTTGACTACCGCGAGACCGTCTTTCTGCCCGAGACCCAATTCCCGATGCGGGCGGGCCTCCCTCAGCGCGAGCCGGAATGGCTGGCGCGGTGGGAGCGGATCGGGGTCTATGACCGGCTGCGAGAGCGCGCGGCAGGGCGGGCGCCCTTTGTGCTGCATGACGGCCCTCCCTATGCCAACGGGCACCTGCACATCGGGCACGCGCTGAACAAGGTCTTGAAGGACATGGTGGTGCGGTCCCAGCAGATGATGGGCCGCGACGCCCGATATGTGCCGGGCTGGGACTGTCATGGCCTGCCGATCGAGTGGAAGATCGAGGAGCAGTACCGCGCCAAGGGGCTGAACAAGGACGACGTGGACACCGTGGCCTTCCGGCAGGAGTGCCGCAAGTTCGCCGAGGGCTGGATCGACGTCCAGCGCGAGGAGTTCAAGCGGTTGGGCGTCACGGGGAAGTGGGACAAGCCCTACCTGACGATGGACTACCACGCGGAAGCCGTGATCGCGGACGAGTTCATGACGTTCCTCATGAACGGGACACTTTACCAAGGGTCGAAGCCGGTGATGTGGTCTCCGGTCGAGAAGACCGCGCTGGCCGAGGCGGAGGTGGAGTATCACGACCATACCAGCCATCAGGTGTGGGTGCGGTTCCGGGTCGTCCACGGGGATGCGCTGTTCACCAAGACGCCGACGGATGTGGTGATCTGGACGACGACGCCCTGGACCATCCCGCAGAACCGGGCGGTCGCCTTCGGGCCGGAGATCGCCTACGGGCTCTACGAGATCGTCGGGCGGCCGGAGGACAGTTCGGCAACCATCGGGCATCGGCTGATCGTGGCGGACAAGCTGGCGGATGCCGTGTTCGGTCAGGCGAAGCTGGTCGGACCGGAGATGGTTCGTCGTCTGGGCGATGTCTCGGCGGCGGACCTTAAGGGCGTTGTGCTGTCGCATCCGTTCCGGGGGGTCGAGGGCGGTGCGGGCGAGTGGGACTACGACGTCCCGATGCTTCCGGGCGACCATGTGACTGATGACGCGGGGACGGGCTTCGTTCACACCGCCCCGAGCCATGGCGATGACGACTATCAGCTGGGCGTGAAGTTCGGGCTGCCGATGACCTACAACGTCGAGGCGGATGGGTCCTATCGGGCCAACCTGCCGCTCTTTGGCGGACAGCACATTATCACTCCGGATGGCAAGGAGGGGCCGGCGAACGTGTCGGTCATCAAGCAGCTGGCCTATTCGGGGGCTCTGTTTGCCAAGGCGAAGCTGAAGCATTCCTATCCACATTCCTGGCGGTCGAAGGCCCCTGTCATCTACCGCAACACGCCGCAGTGGTTCGTGGCGATCGACCGGGCGCTGGATGACGGGATGTCGACCTATGGCGACACGATCCGGAAGCGGGCGCTGAACTCGATCAATCAGCTGGTGGAGTGGACGCCTTCGACGGGCCGCAACCGGCTGCACTCGATGATCGAGGCGCGGCCGGACTGGGTGCTGTCGCGCCAGCGCGCCTGGGGTGTGCCGCTGACCTGTTTCGTGAAGAAGGGGGCTTTGCCGACCGACGCGGACTTCTTGCTGAAGAACGCCGAGGTGAACGCGCGGATCAAGGCGGCGTTCGAGGCCGAGGGCGCCGATGTCTGGTATGTGCAAGGATTCAAGGAGCGGGTGCTGGACGGCATCGTTCCCGCGCAGGATTATGAACAGGTCTATGACGTGCTGGATGTCTGGTTCGACTCAGGGTCCACGCATGCCTTCGTGCTGCGGGACCGGGAGGACGGGTCGTCGGACGGGCTCGCGGACCTGTACCTGGAAGGCACCGACCAGCATCGCGGGTGGTTCCATTCCTCGATGCTGCAGGCCTGCGGAACCAAGGGGCGCGCGCCGTATCGGGGTGTACTGACGCACGGGTTCACGCTGGACGAGAAGGGCATGAAGATGTCCAAATCGCTCGGCAACACCGTGGCCCCGCAGGAGGTGATCGGCGAATACGGCGCGGATATCCTGCGGCTTTGGGTGGCGCAGTCGGACTATACGGTCGACCTGCGGATCGGGAAGGAGATCCTGAAAGGGGTCGCCGACAGCTATCGCCGGCTGCGGAACACCATGCGCTACATGCTGGGTGCTTTGGCGGGGTTCTCCGAGGCGGAGCGGGTGGACTATGCCGACATGCCCGAGGGCGAACGCTTCATCCTTCACCGGCTGGCGGAACTGGATGCCGAGGTGCGCGAGGGCTACGCGAAGTACGACTTCCAGGGCGTGTTCCAGAAGCTCTTCACCTTCTGCACCACGGACCTCTCGGCGGTCTATTTCGACATCCGCAAGGACAGCCTTTACTGCGACCCGAAGGACAGCCTGACGCGGCGGTCCTGCCGGACGGTGATGGACATCCTGTTCCACCGGCTGACCACCTGGCTGGCCCCGGTCCTCGTCTTCACGATGGAGGAAGTCTGGCTGGAGCGGTTCCCGGGCGAGGAAAGCTCGGTCCATCTGGTCGACTTCCCCGAGACACCGAAGGCCTGGCTGGACCCGGTGTTGGCGGCCAAGTGGGACAAGGTTCGCGAGGTTCGGCGCGTGGTAACAGGTGCCCTGGAGGTTCAACGGACTGCCAAGGTGATCGGGTCCAGCCTGGAGGCCGCGCCGACGGTCTTCGTGACGCCCACCATGATGCAGCTCTTGGAGACGGTGAAGTTCGACGAGTTGTGCATCACCTCGTGCATCTGGCTGTCGACGAAGCCCGCGCCGGAGAATGCCTTCCGCCTGCCCGACGTGGCCGAGGTCGCGGTGGAGTTCACTCCCGCCAAAGGCCAGAAGTGCGAGCGTTGCTGGAAGGTGCTGCCGGACGTTGGCACCCACAATCACCCTGGGACCTGCCAGCGCTGCAACGACGCGCTGGGCTGACGAGGGACGGCTGAAACTTTTCGGCTGAAACCATGGTATCCTGCCCGCAAAGGGGAGGATGCCATGATCTACACAAGTCCCTACCCGCCGATCCGTCTGGTCGGCGAGAGCATCACCGAGCGGGTCCTCAGGGGGCTGGCCGGGGACCCTGACCGGGTGGCGATGATCGACGGGCCCACGGGGCGCGAGGTCACGGCGGGGGCGTTGGAGGCGGGCATCCGGCGGCTGGCGGGGGGCCTCAAGGCGCGGGGGATGGGCAAGGGCGACGTGGTCGCGATCCTGGCGCCGAACTGCCCGGAATATGCGGTGGTCTTCCACGGCGTGGCCTTTGCCGGGGCGACGATCACCACGATCAACCCGACCTATACCGCCACGGAAGTCGCGCATCAGCTGAAGGATTCCGGGGCGAAGCTCTTGGTCACGATCCCCGCCTTTCTGGAAACCGCGAAGGCGGCGGCGGAGGGGATCGAAGTCGCGGTGATCGGCGAGGCGGAGGGCGCAACGCCCCTGGCTGCGCTGATGGGCGAGCCCCTGTCGGCGCAGGTGCCGGTTGACGATGCGGTCGATGTGGCGGTGCTGCCCTATTCCAGCGGGACGACGGGCCTGCCCAAGGGGGTGCGGCTGACGCACCGGAATCTGGTGGCCAATGTCGAGCAGTGCCAGGTCTGCTTTCAGGTGCAGACGGGCGAGAAGGTGGTGGCCTTCCTGCCCTTCTTCCACATCTACGGCCAGACCGTGCTGATGAACGTCTACCTGGCCACCAGCGGGACGGTGATCACCCTGCCGCGCTTTGACCTGGAGCTGTTCCTGCGGCTCTGTGTCCACCACTCGACGCCGACGATGTTCATCGCCCCGCCCGTCGCGGTGGCCCTGGCCAAGCATCCACTGGTGGACCAGTTCGACCTGTCGCCGGTGAAGCGGCTGGTCTCGGGTGCCGCCCCCCTGAGCGCGGAGGTCGCCGAGGCGGTGACGCGGCGGACGGGGGTGCAGGCGCGGCAGGGCTATGGGATGACCGAGATGAGCCCGGTGAGCCATTCGGTGCCGTTCGGCAGATCGGTGCCGGGGGCGATCGGGGTGGCGGTGGCCTCGACCGAGTTCCGGGTTGTCGATCCGGCGACGGGGCAGGATGTGGCGGCAGGGGCGGAGGGGGAGCTTTGGGTGCGGGGGCCGCAGGTGATGCCGGGCTATCACAACCGGCCCGAGGCGACGGCGGCGACGTTGACGGAGGATGGCTGGCTGAAGACCGGAGACCTGGCGCAGGTGGATGCCGAGGGGCACGTGTTCATCCGTGATCGGCTGAAGGAGCTGATCAAGGTCAAGGGCTTCCAGGTTGCGCCGGCGGAGGTCGAGGCGGCGCTGCTGACGTCACCGATGGTGAAGGACGCCGCCGTGCGCGGCGTGCCGGACGAGGAAGCGGGCGAGGTGCCGGTGGCCTTCGTCGTGCCCGCCGAGGGGGCGGAGGAAGCGGCGATCCGGGCGCATTTGGCGGGGCAGTTGGCGCACTACAAGCTGCCGAAGCGGATCAGCTTCATCGAGGCGGTGCCGAAGTCGGCCTCGGGCAAGATACTGCGACGGATGCTGCCGGTGTGAGGGCTCGTCGAAGCCCTTCGGGCACTCCTCGCGGGTCGACCGACGAGAGACTGGAAGGATCGAGGAGGCGTTGGCTGGGAAAAACTTCGCCGAGGGTGGGGTGCCCCCGGCGAAGAGTCAGGCCGACCTCACGGGGAGACCGCGGGGCGTCGGCGTCGAATGCAGGCGGGTGGTCTTGACCAGCGCGTCGAAGAACTGCTCGCTGCTGCGCAGCGCGCGGAGGTCTTCACGGGTCAGGCCGATGTCCTTGAGCAGATGGTCGTCTTCGCGTTCCAGCAGGAACGCGGTCGACCGGCGCAGCTGCAGATGGGCGAAGAGGCGGGCGAACATCTTTCAATCTCCTATGCTTGAGACCCGAAGATAGGGACGGGTTTGACATTTCACAAACGAATAGGTTTGATGGGTGACATGAGTCTGACTCATGGGTGACGGATGCAGCCGCTCGACAGCGACCTGATGCGGAGTTTCCTGGCGGTGGCCGACAGCGGGTCGGTCACGGCGGCGGCGGGGCGGCTCTTTCGGACGCAGTCGGCGGTCAGCCTGCAGGTCAAGCGGCTGGAGGAGAGCCTGGGGCAGCCCCTTTTCGAACGGCAGGCGCGGGGGGTGGTGCTGACGCCGCGGGGGGAGCAGCTGGTGCCCTATGCTCGGCGGGTGGTGGCACTCCTGGACGAGGCGGCGGTGGCCTTGCGGGAGAAGCCCCTGGTCGGGCCGGTGCGGGTGGGGATTTCGGACGAGTATTCGGGCACGGTGCTGCCGCGCGCCCTGGCGGCGTTCGACGAGCGGCATGAAGGGGTGCAGGTTTCGGTCAGGGTCGACCATTCCTCGGCCCAGATTGCGGCGCTGGAGGCGGATGAGATCGACCTCGCGGTGATCTACGACTGGGAATATGTGCAGGAGGGCGAGCTGTTGTGCATCGACCCGACGGTCTGGGTGACATCGGTCACGCATGCCCAGCACCTGCGGCGGCCGGTGCCGGTGGCGCTGTACTTCCAGTCGGAATGGAGCCGGGACTATGTCGAGGTGTCCTTGAACCGGCTGGGGATCGACTGGCGCGCGGCCTGGGCCTGTGACATGGCCGGGGGGTTCCGGGTGGCGGTGATAAACGGGATGGCGATTGCGCCCCTGTCGCGCAGCACGATCCCGGCGGGGTGTCGGGAGCTGACCACGGAAGACGGCTATCCCATCGTCGACAATGCGCGGGTCGTGCTGCGGCGAAACCCGCGGGGCACCTCGCCGGCGGTGGAGGGTATGGCCGAGGTGCTGCGGGCGGCATTTGCCCCCTTGCGGGACGGCGCGCGGTGATCCGGGCGGGGATCACGGGGCCGTTCGGGCCGGTGACCCTGGTGGAGCGGGATGGGGTTCTGGTGGGGGTGGAGTGGCGGCTGCCGGAGGCGGCGGGGGACAGCCCCTTGCTGCGGGAAGGACTGGCGCAGTTGCAGGCCTATTTCGATGGGCGGCTTCTGCGGTTCGACCTGGCGCTCGACTGGGGCACGGGGCTGAACGAAAGCGTCCGCCGGGCAATGGCCGCGATCCCCTATGGCGAGACGCGGACCTATGGCCAGATCGCCAAGGCGGTGGGCGCCCCGGCCCAGGCAGTGGGACAGGCCTGCGGGGCCAACCCGCTACCGATCCTGATCCCCTGCCACCGGGTCACCGGAACCGGCTGGTTCGGCGGGTTCTCGGCGCCCGGCGGGGTAGAGACGAAGGCGGCGCTGCTGCGGCATGAGGGGGCGCTTCTTCTATGAGCGACCGGGTGCGGGCGGCCATTCTGGACCTTGCGCTGCAGCGCGGGCGGGGAAAATCGTTCTGCCCGTCCGAGGTGGCCAAGGCTCTGGCCCCGGAGTGGCGGGAGCTGATGCCCGAAGTGCGGGCTGTGGCTGCCGGGATGCCGGAAGTCTTCGCCACTCAGGGCAGGGTGGAGGTTGACCCCGTGACCGCCCGGGGGCCGATCCGCCTGCGGCTGCGCTGAGGCTGCCCCTCGGGGGATGGCCGCCAGGGCAACTGACCCCATCGACGGCGCGCATCTGGACCTATCCCCCGCTTGTGTCGCCCCGCACAGAGGGCTAGCCCTTCCGGTAACGGATTTGCGACAGGTGCGCGTTGACCCTTGGCATCTTCCTGGCCGTCCTTGGTGCGGCCTTCCTTCATGCGCTCTGGAACGCGCTGATCAAGCTTGGGACCTCGAAGGTTGGCGGGATGGTGATCCTGTCGATCGTGGAGGTGCCGATCGGTCTTGCCGTGGTGATGCTGACCCCGGCCATCGACCCGGCTGCGATCCCCTGGGTCATCGCGGCAGGCTGCACGCATTTCGCCTACAAGTTCTTCCTGACCTATGCCTACGACCGGGGTGACCTGAGCCGGGTCTATCCCATCGCACGCGGTGCCGCGCCGATGATCGTGGCGCTGGTCGGGGCCGGATTCCTTGCAGATGCGGTCAGCACGCAGGAATACATCGCCATCTCGGTGCTGGCGGCCGGCATCCTGCTGATGGCGCGGGGGGTCTTTACCAGTGGCGAGGACCGCAAGCTTCTGCCCTTTGCGCTGGGCTCTGCCTGCGCGACGGCGACCTATACGCTGATCGACGGCATGGGGGCGCGGGTTTCGGGCTCTCCGGCCGCCTATGTGGCCTGGGTCTTCGTGGCGGATGGAATCTTCTTCACGCTGGGGATGCTGGCGCTTCGGGGACGGGAAGTGATCCCGCGCAACTGGCATGCATGGCGCATGGGGTCGGTAGCCTCGGCGGCAAGCTACGGGGCCTACGCCGTGTCGATCTGGGCGATGACCACCGCCCCGATCGCCGTGGTCGCGGCGCTCCGGGAGACGTCAATTCTTTTCGCTGTGCTGATCGGTTGGCTGGTCTTCGGTGAACGGATGACGGGGGAAAAGGCGGTTGCCGCCATGATCATCGTGGCGGGGGTCATACTGATGCGGCTGTGATGGATCGCTCGTCGTGCGCCTTCGGCTTCTCCTCGCCGGGCGTCCGCGCGGCGTGACGGCGAGGCGGAACAGGATCACCTGACCCGGCGGATGCCCTCGGGGATGACCTGCTGCACGATCCCGGCCAGCAGGAGGTAGAGCGAAGTCAGCACCAGAAGCCATTTCGCCACCGGGCCCTCGTTGAAATCCCACCATGCGGCCCAGGCCGCAAGGGCGATCCAGGCGACGCAGACGGCAATCGAGATCTCGTACCAGCGGCTGGTCCGGACCGGGTGGATGAACTTGAGGTTGGTGAACATCGTGATGGTCAGCAGGATGACGACCAGAAGAATGATCGCCTCCCCCGGCTTTGTCGCGAAAAGGACCAGGACCACCATGTTCCAGCACGCGGGGAAGCCAGCGAAGCTTTTATCCTTTGTCTTCATGCGCGTATCGGCGAAGTAGATCACCGAGCCGTAGCAGATCACGATGATCGCCAGCCACCCGGTCCAGCCCGGCAGAAGGCCCGACTGGAAAAGCGCGAAGGCCGGGATGAAGACATAGGTCAGGTAGTCGACGATCAGGTCCATCAGAACGCCGTCATAGGTCGGCCAGTTCTTGTGGACCTCGAATTTCCGCGCGAGCGGGCCGTCGATCCCGTCAACGATCAGCGCGACGACGAGCCAGAGGAACATAAGGCTCCATTCCCCCTTCACGGCCGCCAGCATGGCGAACATGGCCAGCACCGCGCCGGTGGCGGTGAGTAGGTGGACGGAGAGGGCTTTAAGTCTCGGGCTCATCGCGTTCTTGATGGCGGATAACGGGTCGGGGTGCAACTGTGTGGTTCCGCACTCAGGCGCGGGGGTGGGCTTTTTCGTAGACTTCCATCAGCCGGGCGGCGTCAACGGCGGTATAGGCCTGGGTGGTGGAAAGCGAAGCGTGGCCGAGCAGTTCCTGGATAGCGCGGAGGTCGCCTCCGGCGGACAGGAGATGCGTTGCGAAGCTGTGCCTCAGGGCATGCGGCGTGGCCGTTGCCGGTAGGCCGAGCCGGAGACGCGCGCGTTCCATCGCACCCTGGATGAGGCGAGGGTTGACCGGGCCGCCGCGTGCGCCGCGGAAGAGGGGTTCGGTCGGGAGAAGGTCGAAGGGGCATTGGCGGACGTAATCCGAGACCGCGTCTGCCGCGGCGGGGATCACCGGAACGGGCCGGGTCTTGCCCCCTTTGCCGGTGATGCGCAGCGTCGGCGGCAAGGGGTGGTCCGCGCCGGTGAGCGAAAGCGCCTCGCTGATCCGCAGGCCGAGGCCGTAGAGGAGCGTCGCGATGGCGATGTCGCGGGCGGCGATCCAGTCTTCGCGGGCATCCGCACCGATCTCGGTCAGAATATCCCTTGCACCGTCTTCACTCAGCGGCCGGGGGAGCTTGCGGCGGAACTTGGGGCCGCGGGCAGAGAGGACGGTGGTGGCGTCGGCCCCGGTGCGGTCGGCGGCCCAGGCGGTGAAACCCTTCACGGCCGAGAGGGCGCGGGCGAGGGAGCGGGGGGAGAGGCCGCGACTGCGTTCCTCGGCCATCCAGGCGCGGAGGTCGGTTTGGGTCGTGCGGGCGACGGCGCCGATTCCCTCGGCCCCGCCGCGGTGGGCCGAGAGAAATTTCAGGTAGCGGGTGACGTCGCGGCGGTAGGCTTCGACGGTGTTTTGTGCAGCACCCTCAAGGGCTTGCAGGTGCGACAGCCACTGCGCCAGGGCCGCCCCCAACGCGGGGGCGAGGAAGGGGTCCGTCAGCCCAGCCACCGGCGCATCGCGCGTTCGAAGACGCCCGCGAAAAACTGAAGGAGATCAGTGCCATGCGTGGACCTGAACTGGGTCGGGTCCTCGGAGGCGAAGACCAGCATCCCCGGCAGGCGGCCCGGGCCGAGGTCGAGTTTCATCAGGGCTTCGGACTGGATGTCCTCGGCCCGGTCGCCGTAGATGTTAACGGCCAGCGCGGTGACCGAGCGGAGCACGACCTGCCGTCCGGGACCGTTGCGGCCATTGGTCAGGTAGTGTCCGACAAAGCCCGCAGGCGCCACCTGCAGCACGCTGCCGAGGCGGCGCAGGGTCGGGTCTGCATTGCCGTCCTCATGCAGGGTCTCCAGCACCAGTCGCACGACATCGACGCGCAGGGTCTGGGCCACCTCACCGGTCAAGGCCTTGATGAAGCTTTCGAAATTCGTGGGCTCCATGAGCTGCAGCACGGCCCGGTGAACCTGGTTGGTGCCCGCCAGGTTCTCGTAGGCCGCAGCGATGACCGAGCGGTGCGTGTCCTCCAGCCGGTCAAGCCGGGTCTCAAGCCGCTGCATGGCGATGCCGCGGAGGTCGACGATGTTGCTGCCGAGGCTGCGGTCGTTGGCGGCGACGAGGGCGTTCATCACGTCGCGGTCTTCAAGGATGCGCTCGGGTTCCGCAAGGATCCGATCGCGGAGGTCGGGTTCGATCATGGTCGGGCCGGTTTCCGAAGGATTCCCGCAGACTATAGGCGGAAGCTCATGTGGATGGCGACTGTTTTCCTGCGGCCCAAGCGGCGGATGGGGCAGGGATGCAACACTGGGATCCCGACGGCATCTGGAATGCGTCTGGAAAGCGGCCATACGTGCGTATGGGTCGGCAGGCGTTAACCTATGCGCGGGAAACTGGGGGCCGCACAGGAGTCCGCCATGCCCGACCTTCGAAAACAGACCCCCCGGCAGCGCGCCCAGATGACCTACATGATGGACGTCATGCGGCGGCTGGAATGGGACCTGCACAACACCATCGAGCTGACGGGCCGCATTCCCGCCGAATGGCACGAGATCGCCACGGCCACGCCCCGGTCCGCGAAGGTCAAGGTGACGCTGGACCTGGAGCGGGACGTGCTGAAGTTCTTCAAGTCGATGGGCGAGGGCTATGGGCCGCGGATCAACGATGTCCTGCGCAGCTTCATGCACGCTCGGCTGGCCGGGGTGATCCGGGGGGCCGAGACGCTGGCGCATTACCGGGAGCGGGAGGAAAGCTGGTCGGGCGAGAAGCCTGCCTTTGGGGATGTGGCGAGGGCTATGGGCGGGGCGTGGGAGGATGTGGGGCCTCCGGTGGTGCAGGCGGACCGGGCGGTCGTGCAGGAGGCCGCACAGAAGGCGGTGGCGGAGGGGGAGGAGCGGGTGTTCAGCGGGCCGTTGGTGAGGTGAGGGGGGATAAGGCGTGCTGTGAGGTCAATGAGCTTGAGATATCCGCTTCATGTCTTGGGTTAGTAGCCGTGTCCGCCCACTGGATGCAGCGCAAGTCTAGTGAGGATTCGAGATTGATTTCAAAAGAAAACTCACCTACCTAAAAGGGGTTGACGAAAGCTGAAACAAATTGCTGTTGAGCAGCCTCACAACGACTCTTATTGCGGTGGGCACGTCCGCTGGCGTGGACGTGATCACTCGTAGAAGTACAAGCCCTAGATTGAAGTCGCTGGGAGGTGCTTACAGAGTCTTTTCACTTTTCGAGCCAGCACAGCAACTTACGAATGCGGTCCGAGTCGCGGCGTACTCGGACGCTGTTTCAATAGTCTGTCACGAGATAATAGTAGAACTTGCTTCCAAAGAGCTAGCGAGTAAATTCGTTTATTCTGGCGCCCTAAATTACGAGTTGATCTCAATGGCTGAGGAGCTTGTCCTTAGCATAGACTTTAGCCGTGACGTGCCTTCCAGCGTCGACTGTCTAGGGTTCTCCCAATACATTGTTGAGCAAGATTTGGTCTCTCAAGACTATATGGAGCATGGGCGGGGGCTTGCGAATATTTGTCACGAGTCGGTTGCGAAAGGCGTAAAGGCTTTCCTAGCTGCGCGCGAACTGTGCTTGCACGAGGAGGCAAAACTGCCTCGCAAGCACTATAACTGGTCGATCGATCCACTCCCAATTGGTAGATTTAACAAGATACTTGGGAACGTCTTTTGGGCCCCTCCACCAGAGATTGGCCTTGGAAGTTCCAAGATACGGACCGATTTGACATACGTGGGCACCTACCGAAGGAATAGCGCCGAAGGATACGGATGCCTAGAATGGGATAGTGGCACTAGGTATTTTGGCCAAGTTCGTGATGGTCATGTTGTTGGTTATGGTGGCTATTTATTTGGAGATGGTGGAAGTTACTTCGGCTATTGGCCTGTGAACAGCACAAAGAACCTTGGGGCCTACATTTCGCCTAATAAGGATAGAGTTATACTCGGTGTAGGCAGAGGAAGGATGCCAAATTCCTACGGGCGTCAAATTGGTCTCAAGGATGGCGTCGATTCTTTTTCTGCATTCTGGCACAACGGAGAGCCGCAACATCGCTTTGAATCTTTAGCGGAAACGAATAAGAAAATTGCATCAAGTATGTGGTCTCAGTTCACTACTGATTTAAAGGCAGAGTATGAAGGTCGAGCCATGATGGACGAGGCCAAGCAGAAGGTCACAGACGCAGCATTTCTAACGGCCTTGAGGCCATTTTTATAGATTGGCGTAGCAACTTTCGTTTCCGTTGCAATATATCCCATCCACTTCTCCTCGATGGGGAGAGGTGTGAGATGCTAGTGTAGGCGCGTTCTACACGCCGCGCCCGATACTTGATGCGGACTACCAGCCTGAATGAAGGCCTCGGTTCAGGGCCGGGGCGTATAGGGAAGCCGGTCTGAAGTCCGACCTACGGGGTGTGCGATGGTCGGGTCAGGCCCCGACATACTGTCATCCCCGCGGAGGCGGGGATCCAGGGTGGAACGGTGGAGGTGGATCCCCGCCTGCGCGGGGATGACAGGTGGTGTGGGGTGGCAAGGGGGGCGGGGTGTCCGCCGTCCCGCTTACAGGATCTTCTGACCCGTCTTCGCCCAGTCGGCGGTGAACTGGTCGAGGCCCTTGTCGGTCAGCACGTGGCTCGCCAGCGCCTTGATGACGTTCGGGGGGGCGGTGACGACGTCGGCTCCGATCAGGGCGCAGTCCTTGACGTGGTTGGCGCTGCGGATCGAGGCCGCAAGGATCTGGGTCTTGAAGTCGTAGTTGTCATAGATCGTGCGGATGTCGCCGATCAGGTCCAGCCCGTCGAGGTTGATGTCATCCAGACGCCCGATGAAGGGCGAGATGAAGGTGGCCCCGGCTTTGGCCGCGATCAGCGCCTGGTTGGCCGAGAAGCAGAGGGTGACGTTGACCATGAAGCCCTCGGACGACAGGGTCTTGCAGGTCTTGAGGCCGTCCCAGGTCAGCGGAACCTTGACGGCGATATTGGGGGCGATGGCGGCCAGTTTGCGGCCCTCGGCGATCATGTCGTCGGCTTTCAGCGCCACGACCTCGGCGGAGACGGGGCCCTGGACGAAGGAGCAGATTTCCTTGGTGACTTCCAGGATGTTGCGGCCGGATTTCAGGATCAGCGACGGGTTGGTGGTGACGCCGTCGACCATGCCGAGGTCATGGAGCTCGCGGATGGCGTCGACGTCGGCGGTGTCGATGAAGAATTTCATGATGGCCTCATAGGGTTTTCGCGCGGGGGGCGGTTGCGGCGGGTGCCGCGCGGGGGTTGAATGCTCTCGGGGCGCGGTTTAGCCCAAACGGCGGATGAGCGAAAGGTTTCAGGTGGCGGACCGGGTCTATCAGGCGGGCGATCTGGTTGGCGTGCTGACGACGGAGCCGTTGGGCCGCGTGCTG
>Ga0208243_1000259_pt1 | contig 35972 bp, 41 predicted proteins | sample Subbio2Aug_QV12A_FD_184826 | JGI IMG/M metagenome (GOLD analysis project Ga0208243, IMG submission 184826) | Serpentinite rock and fluid subsurface biosphere microbial communities from McLaughlin Reserve, California, USA - CR12Aug_QV12A (SPAdes) | ecosystem: Environmental > Terrestrial > Deep... | reverse complement strand
CGCCCACCGGCAGGAAGGTGGTGTCGGCCGCCCCGCGCAGCAGGCGGTTGAGCTCGTGCAGCTTGCCGCGCTTGCGCTCCCACCCCATCCATTTGCCTTCGGCCGCGTTGAAGACGCGGCGACGGTGGAGGAGGAAGAAGCGGTTTCCGCCCGCAAGCGGTTCGTGGCGCCGGTTGAGGCGGGCGATCGCCTCGGCGGCGATGGCGAGCAGGTGGGCATCGCCCTCCGTCTCCTCCCGGTCCGCATCCACCCCGTCGGTGAGGAGCGCGAAGGCCAAGTCGCCGCCGACGCCGGACAGGTGGTGCACCTCGAGGCGCTCCACCTGCTCCAGGAGGTCGGCTTCGCTGGTCAGGAGGGTCGGCACGGCGACGAGGGTGCGCAGCGATGGCGGGACGCCTTGCTTGAGCGCGAGTCCCGGCAGGATCGTGGCGCCGAAGCTCCAGGTCATCGCGCGGTTGACCAGCGTGGTCGCCACCTCTGTCGCGGGCAGGAAGCCGATCAGTGCGGCAGGCACGAGCCAGAGGCCGTCGAGGCCGGAGCGCGACAGCAACCACAGGGCGGCGGCAAGCAGCATCGCCGTGACGAGCAGGATCGACCCGACATAGCCGCCGATGCCGAGACGCGTGTTGAAGCGGCTGATCCGCAACCGGGCGGGCGCCTTGAACCCGATCGCCCGCTCGAGGGCCTGGCGGCCCTGGGCGATCAGATGGAAGCCGGGATCGCCGGTGCGCCCGGCGTCGTCCAAGCGGCCCTTGTGGGCCTCCCTCCCGCGTGTCGCGTCGAGCGCCTGGTCCGCGATCTCCAGCTCCGAGAAGGCTGAGCCTCGTGCCAGTTGCTCGATCGCATTCCTGTAGAGGTCGCGTGTGGGGAAATCCATGTCGGCGAAGGCGCTGTGCGCGCGCAGACGCGTATCGACGAGGCTGACGCTCTCGAACATCTCCGCCCAGTCGATGTCGGAGATGAGCCGCATGCTGGTGACGATGTTGCGCACCGTGACGTTGGATGCGCCCTGCCTCTGTTGGGCATGCTGAACGACGTCCTCGACCGACACGCCCTGAAGCGCGAGGCGCTCTTCCAGCCAGCCGAGCGCGGGCGTCGTCGCCGGATCCTGGTTCCTCAGCTGCTTTGCCAGATGCGCGGCAAATACCTCCGACAGCGGTTCCGGCGAACGCGAGGCGATGTCCGTGTCGAGCGCGGTCTTGCCGGAACCCGACAGGAGGAGCTGGCCCGACAGGGCCGCGGCATCCGCGCGTGCAGCCCGGCCTACCGTCATCTGATCGGCAAGCCTGCGCAGGTTCTCGACCAGGACGATGCGCAGCGTGATCGCCACCGCCCATAGTTCGCCGATCGTCAGCGGCTGGACCCGCTGGTAGGCGATCAGGAACTTCCGCAGCTTCTCGCGGTCGAAGAGGCTGTCGGTGTGCGCGACGAAGGCCCAGGCGAGCCCGAGCACCCTTGGGTAGCCCGCGAGCGGCCCGTCGGCCAGCTTCGGCAGCTGTCGATAGTAGCCCGGGGGAAGATCATCCCGGATCTCGCGGATCTGCTCCTCGACGAGATGATAGTTGTCCAGCAGCCATTCGGCCGCGGGAACGACACCCCTGCCGCTTTCCAGCTCGGTTGCGGTCGCCCTGTAGGCAGCGAGCAGAACAGCGGCATTGTCGTCGAGCCTCGTGTGCAGGGACAGGACGCTCGGCGGCCTGTCGGTCACCGCCTGCGCGACAGCCAGGCTCTCGGCGTGCTGCTCGAGGCGTTCCTCGCTGAAGAGTTCCTCCCTCACCGGCCCTCCGTCGTTCCACGGCGGTGACGACGAGCGGAGCCCCAGGAGGCGGTGGATCAATGACAACGCGTGCCTTTCCAGCCGATGCGGCTGCGCCGGTATCGACGAATTCTTTCGAGGTCTCGCCGGAAGGAGGCGGAGACCGGGCGGCAGGTGGATCTAACACCTGCCCCGGTTGTCGCGGCGACTTCAGTGCCGCCAATTGGGCTGCGCCGGCAGGTCGCCGGTGACGTCGACATGCGCGGAATCGCTGGCGTCGGGCAGCTGCTTTTCGGAGAAGCGCAGCCGGAGGCGCCTTCCGTCATCGGTAAGGAGATGGAGATCCGCGCGACCGAACACCAGCCGCAGCATGTCCGGCGGCATGCGGAGTTCGCCGCCGCCAGTCACGCCGCCCTGCCTGGTCAGGAAGCCTTCGAAGTCGTAGTCCGCGCGTGCGAGGATCTCGTCATCGCATTTCAGGTTGCCTGCCCCCCGAAGTACACCGAGATACTGCATGTAAGCGATCCTTCCGTGGGTTTCTGTGATGACGAAGCGCCTGAGCGTCCTCATCGTTCCTTTTTGCTGGTCGAAATCGTGGCCAGATCCGGAGTGCCGGCCGCATGGCGACCAGCGCTAAGGACGCCGGTTCACCGGAAGTCGGCCGCCGTCAGGACGTACATCGTCCTGCGGGCGCTTCCGTAGATCTCGCGAGCGACGTCGTGGATCGTGGCGCGCGCTGCGTCGAAGGCGGCAAGAAAGTCCGCTTCGCCGCCGGCCGCTGGAATAAGCGCGTCGGTCTCCACGAAGAACGGCACCTCGATCATGCCGTCGTGTCCGACGAAGCGGACCCGACGGCGGACGTCGTCGTAGCTGCGGCTTCGGTTCGGAAAGGCGAGTGCCATGACGCAATCCTTTGCGTGGTGAGTTCGTCTGATGCGGCGGCGCGGGGAATGCCGGCGCGTGCCATCAGATCAACTTGGTGTCTTCTGCCGCTTGACCGTCGCGTCGGCGGACGGCGTTGGTGTCGGATTTCTGATGCCGGTCCTTGGCGGCCTTGCGGATACGCTCGAAACGGTTCTCCTCGCCTTCCTTGGGCGGAGATTGGGCGTCGGTCTTCTTCGTGAAGGTGATCATTGGTCGCACTCCTTGGATGGCTGGGACAGGCGCGCCGGGACGACGTGCCCCGGCGACTGCCGCTTGGGTCGAGCCGGTCCTACGCGGCAAGAGCGGTCGAGCAGGCTTCGGCGCCGAGCCTGTCGGGGTTCGTCTGCCCCGGCATGGTCGCCCAGCCGCCGGCCACGATGAACTGGCGCTTCTTGTAGCCGTCGCTGATGGCCTTGAACTCGACGAGGCGCGCCGCCGCGTCCGGCGCCGCGTTGAAGCGTTCCACGCAGATGGCCGACGCCAGTTCGCCGCGCGCAACGTCGCCCGCGGTCGCGGCCGCCGTGCGCGACGTGCCGCCAGTCACCCAGCCGCCCCAGCTGAACCCGACGACGATCACCGCGACGGCCGCCCCTACGCACGCCCAGGCGAGCGTCGATTTCGTCGGCTGGTAGTCGTCCCAGCGCTGGGACATGGTCTTGTCGCTGCTGTTCTGCATGGCCATGGACGTGCTCCTTGCTGATCGTTGTGGAAGATCGGCCTTGCGGCCACGATGGCCGAAGGGTTTGCGTGCGCTCAGTATCCCATGCCGCCGCCATTGGCGGCCGAGGGCGCTTCCTTGGGCGGCGCGTCGGCGATCATCGCCTCGGCGGTGATCAGCAGGGCCGCGATCGATCCGGCGTCCTGCAGGGCGGTTCGCACCACCTTGGCGGGATCGACGATGCCTGCTGCGATCATGTCGACATAGGTCTCCGTCTGGGCGTCGAAACCGTGATTGTGATCTTCGCTGTCGTTGAGCTTGCCCACGACGACCGAGCCTTCGACGTTGGCATTCTCGGCAATCTGGCGCACCGGCGCTTCCAGTGCCCTGAGCACGATGGAGATGCCCGCCGTCATGTCGGGATTGGAGCCCGATAGCGCCGACAGCGCTGACCTGGCGCGCAAGAGCGCCACGCCGCCACCCGGCACGATGCCTTCCTCGACCGCCGCGCGGGTTGCATTCAGCGCGTCGTCGATGCGGTCCTTCTTTTCCTTGACCTCGGTCTCGGTCACACCGCCGACGCGGATGACGGCAACCCCGCCGGCAAGCTTGGCCAGCCGCTCCTGCAGCTTCTCCTTGTCGTAGTCCGACGTGTTCTCCTCGATCTGCGCCTTGATCTGCTGGATGCGCGAGGCGATCGCGGCCTTGTCGCCGGACCCGTCGATCACGGTCGTCGTGTCCTTCTCGATCACAACGCGTTTCGCCCGCCCGAGCATGTCGAGCGTGACGTTCTCCAGTTTGATGCCGAGATCCTCGGAGATCACCTGGCCGGCGGTCAGCACCGCGATGTCTTCGAGCATCGCCTTGCGCCTGTCGCCGAAGCCGGGTGCCTTGACCGCCGCGACCTTCAGGCCGCCGCGCAGCTTGTTGACCACCAGCGTGGCCAGCGCCTCGCCCTCCACGTCCTCCGAGATGATCAGCAGCGGCTTGCCTCCCTGCACCACGGCTTCGAGAATCGGCAGCATGGCCTGGAGGTTGCCAAGCTTCTTCTCGTGGATGAGGATGTAGGGATCGTCCAGTTCCACCCGCATCTTCTCGGCATTGGTGACGAAGTATGGCGAGAGGTAGCCGCGGTCGAACTGCATGCCCTCGACGACGTCGAGTTCCGTTTCGGCGGTCTTGGCTTCCTCGACGGTGATCACGCCCTCGTTGCCGACCTTCTCCATGGCTCTGGCAATCATCTCGCCGACCGTTTTGTCGCCGTTCGCGGCGATGGTGCCGACCTGCGCGATCTCCTCGGACGTGCTGACCTTCTTCGACCGCGCCTGGATTTCCTTGACCACGGCGGCGACGCCCAAATCGATGCCGCGTTTCAGGTCCATTGGGTTCATGCCCGCGGCGACCAGCTTGGCGCCTTCGCGCAGGATCGAGGCGGCGAGAACCGTTGCCGTCGTCGTGCCGTCGCCGGCAAGATCATTGGTCTTGGAGGCCACCTCGCGCACCATCTGCGCGCCCATGTTCTCGAACTTGTCCTCGAGCTCGATCTCCTTGGCGACGGTGACGCCGTCCTTGGTGATGCGCGGTGCGCCATAGGATTTGGCAATGACGACGTTGCGGCCCTTGGGACCCAGCGTCACCTTGACGGCGTTGTTGAGCAGTTCCACGCCGCGCAGCATGCGGTCGCGCGCATCGCCGGCGAATTTGATTTGCTTGGCAGACATGATGTTCGTCCAGTTCGGTCTTGAGAATGGGGGATCGGAGCGGTCAGGCGGCCTTCTGGGCTGCCGGTTCGGAGCTCTCGACGATGGCCATGATGTCGGCCTCCTTCAGGATGAGGAGATCCTCCCCGTCGATCCTGACTTCCGTGCCCGACCACTTGCCGAACAGGATCAGGTCGCCGGCCTTGACGTCGAGGGGCGTGATCTTGCCGGTCTCGTCGCGGGAGCCCGGGCCGACGGCGACCACCTCGCCTTGCTGCGGCTTCTCCTTGGCGGTGTCGGGAATGATGATCCCGCCCTTGGATTTGAGTTCACCTTCGGCGCGCCGGATGACGACGCGGTCGTGCAGTGGACGGAATATCATCGGATATCTTTCTGAGGCCGGCGCATAGGGCGACCACGCCACATACATAGTCCTGCTGGCACTCGATTGATAGGAGTGCCAGAAATATTTCAGATCCCTACCGGGAGAAATCGTGGCTTCTTTTGTGAATTCTATCTTGTTTAATTTCTCGCCATTTTCGGTTTTTTCCAATATGATTATGATCTATCCAAACTTATGCGAGACAATATCATGTACATCTTCTATTTTTTCCATATTTTTGAAGATATATACTTTGTTCGGATGTTGCCGAGGTCAGAAGCGCCAGTCGCGCAGCCGCTCATCCAGATCGTCGCGAGAATGAGGACGGCGAGCTGCGGCTTCCAGCTCCATCGTTGGACGTCATTGGCTTTCTCCGTGGTCTCAAGGCGTTCCGCAAGGCGACCCGTGCGTTCACCGGAGCGCCGAAGCGAAAGCAGGAACAGGAGCGCGGCGATCACCGCCGCCGCCGTTTCCAATCGTCAAGCCGCGCGTAAATCGTGACCGCGATGCCACCGAGCGGCACCGCGATGAGCACTCCGCGCAGCATGTCGAAATACTGGATGAGCGGCGGGATCAGGGGCTGTGTCTCGGGTAAAATGTTCTGCGCAACGTCCACGCCCGCCGCAGCAAGCGGCGCCATACAGGCCGCTACGCCACAATTCATGGTGCGGCTGCCGGCCAGCACCTCGCGGCGGGCGACGTTTCGGTAAGCGAAGGCGGTCAGCCGGACCGAGAAAAGCGCACTCCACTGGCGGAATGGGCCAAGGTCGATGTGAGGAGGCAGGGGCTCGCGAACGGCAGGTTCGGAAATGCATACCCGTCCGCCGAATGGCTGAAATGGCGCATTGCCGCTGTAGACGGTGCAAACAAGCCACTACGCGTCACCGCTGCGCTGAGCTGCGCCGAGCCGGTAGTCATCGACCTTCTCTGATCAGTCCGCAGGTGCTGTGTCTGGAATTTCAGCGATCGGTACGTCAACCAGCGTTTCGACGAGGCGCCGCAGCTCGGACGGCGTTGTCCGACCGGCGACGACTTCGTGGTACGGGATGCCGGCCCGCCGCAGCGCTTCCTTCTTGACGGCGTCGCGGGCTGCAGCAGCACCCTGATGATGGCCGCCGCCCTGGTACTCGACGGCGTGGCGCGGATGACAGTTCTCGTCGACGAGGAGAAGGTCGATGCGCTTCGAGTTGATGCATCCGTAGGCCGCCGGATCCTTGCAACGTAGGATCTCGCCGAGAGAGACCTGCGCCATAACCTGCCAGCCAGGATTGCGGTCGAGGACCATACGGTCGAGTTCCTTGAAGACCCGTGCCTCGCTTCTGTTGAGAATCGGCTGCATCGAGAAGTCCGCCGCCATGACGATGCGCAACTGATCAGCGGCGTCCGGCTTCTTTGGCGCGAGTGTTTCGGCGGTCGGCGCGAGGGGCGGGCTGTTGATCGCCGCCTGCGGTCGAGAACGTTCCTGATGCCGTCCGTTCCGCTCGCGCCAAACCCGCCGAGCCATGGCCGCCCGCATTTTCTCCAGCGTGATCCCAGCAACGACCCCCAGCAGCAACGCGGCGATGAGGATCAGCGGTTCAGCGAATCGGGCGATGGTTTCGACAGCCATGTCGCGATCATGACGATGGTCCGCAAATACAACCTTAACAGGCATGTCAAAAATGTTCGCAGTCTCGCTGAATAGAGATGCCGCTGCGCTTCAGTGGAATGACGCGCGGAAGCTGGTCGGCGTTAGCGCGACATGCGCCTGAAGCGGGGGATACAGTTCGAAGGCTTTCGGAGCGCGGGCGAAGTCCCACAGCCGCAGCAGGCACCACTCGCCCCGGCGGTCATCGGCGACCGCGAGTTCGTTGGCGGTGATGTGGAAGGGCGTCCGCTCCCAGCCGTTCGTCGTCTTCACTTCGATCAGCCGTTCCTTCCCGTCGGCGTGGAATGAGGCGATGTCGAATCCGGCGCCGTCGCCCGTCTCCTCTGAAGTCCACTGGACGCGCTCTGCAAGGTCGCTCCGACCCGCGATCCTCAGCGACTGGCGTTCGTGCCGCAGCACGAGCTTCTCGCCAGCGTGGCCCAAAGCGCGGTTGCGTTCGTCGCGTTCGGCGACATTGTAGCGACGTGCCACCGCCATCGCCTGTTCGAGTCCTGCTGGTTCCGGAGCATTGGACAGCGCCGGCGCAGGACCGATCCACAGCGCCGGGTTCTCGGCCAGGTGGTTCATCGCAGCCACGGAGGGCGGGCGCGTTGTCCAGTCCGGATGTCCCGCGAGCCAGCGTTGGACCGCGTCTTCCAATGCGGGACGCTGGTAGTTGACGCTGGCCTGTAGCCGACGATCCAGGTTTCGCCGAGGCCGACCAGCACCGCGCTGATGTTCTGGTGCTTGTACTCGATCGATCCCTCGCCGCGGCCGATCCGGTCCTGGAGCGTCCGCCTGTGCGCTGTCTTGCTGAACGGCTGGCCCGCGAGTTCCTTCGCCAGCATGGCGAAGTAATCCGCGACGATCGCGTCGTTCTCGTCGTCCTGCCAGGTTCCCTCCGCCATGGCGCGAGCCTAGCGAGGTCCGTGCAGCCTGTCACCTTGCCTGTGCCGGGCGTACAAACCGCGCCTCGAAGAAGCTGGGAATTCATTTCCTGCGCGCGGAAGCGCTGTGTTCGCAGGTGGCCTTCGACCCGCAATAGCGTGAATCGAAAGGCGCGTTTTCAATAGGCTGCTGGTGCGGGAAAGTTCCGGGCTCTCAAGCCGAAAGTGTCGTGCTATGTATCGCGGACAATATCGTTGATGGCTCGCTGCGGGAAAACCCGCGGAACAGGTTGATTTTCTGCGTAATTGGGAGAGAGTCCCCCCCCCTCTCCGCCGTCCCCTCTCCTGACTTCCCCCGCTACGATCTCAGACGAACCAATCTTCCTGTGAGCAGCCGTTCACCTGCGTGATCCGTGCACCATAGGCCGAGAGGCTTGCCAATCTGTCCGGATCCCTGTACGCGAGTACGTATTCGGAATGATGCAGATGTCCGGATTTTGCAGCTCGGGAGCAGTGACTTAGCGGTTTTCGGGGGTTCGAATCCCTCGTCCGCTACCACTTCCGGACCGGTTTCCCACCTCATTGAAATCAATGGCTTGCACAAGGGCGTTCGTAGGACCCGCGTGTCGCCAGGCTCGTGTCGCAGTGCGGTAGCCAGGGGCTGAGGGTCGCGCTGGCATGGACGATCTCAACCGTCGCGACGGTCGCTGCTGCCTGCAGTTGCGTCTCTCACCGTGCCGGCGACACTGTTCGGGGTGACGGCCCTGCGACGGACCCTCGACACGAACGATCTGCCGACCGCACCGGAGAGTCCGAGGAGCGCGACGCTGAGCCGCCTGAAATCGCGTCGTCGCGTTGCGGAGCTGATGGGGGAGCGATGCGAGACGGCTGCGGGGCGTCGAACCCGGCAGCAACAACCATGTCCGGTGCGTCTCGCGCGGCCGGATGGTTTTTTCCGGCACATGGTCCCGGACGGCTTTCCCCATCCGTCTAGAAGGCGAGCGGGTCGCGACACCGGTTCGCCGTGCTGACGACGGCGGCAATTCGGATCGCCGCGCGGAACGGGGGCTTTGGTGGCTGAAAGCAGAAGCAGAAGAGGGACAGGCAACAAACGGCGCAGCCGCAGGCTTGCGCTTCGCGCCGGCGCCATGTCGGCGCTTCCACCGACCATGCCGGCCGGCGCCCGGGCCGCCGTGCGATCCATTTCCGTGCCTTCCGGCCCTCTGACGCAGGCGCTTGACGGCCGCGCTGCACAGGCCGGCCCGCAGATCCTTCACGATGCACCCTTGGCGCGGGGGAAAACGACGCGCGGAGCGGGCGACAGGCCCGCGTCCGCGCATCGCCTCCCGGACGGCATCGAACGCCTTGTCCCGACGTGGCCGTGATCGCGAGCCGGCCGTCGAAAGCCACCTCGACCGGCGGCCCCGCCGTCAGCGCCGATGGCGTCCGCGCGACCTCGCTCGCGGTCTTGCTCCTGCTCGTCCTGGCCGCTTCGGTCTGGTCGGTCACACTCGGGGCGTCGCATGTTTCGGTTCCGGACGTCCTTTCCGCGATCTTCGCCTTCGACGGCTCGCGCGAGCATCTGGTGGTGAGGTCGCTGCGCCTGCCGCGCGTTCTGGCCGGGCTCCTGACAGGTTCCGCGCTCGCCGTCGCCGGCGCGATCATGCAGGCGGCCACGAACAACCCGCTCGCTTCGCCCGGCCTGCTCGGCATCAACGCCGGTGCGGCGTTCGCCGTGGTCATGGCGACGAGCCTCTTCGGGACAGGATCGGGAACGAGCGTATGGTTCGCGTTCGCGGGCGCGGCGGCGGCCGCGATCGTCGCCTATGGTCTCGGCTCGGCGGGACGAGGCGGAGCCACGCCGCTCAAGCTGGTGCTCGCCGGCGCGGTGCTGACGACGTTCCTGAGCTCGCTCACCACCGCGATCCTGATCCTGGACGAGACCACGCTCGACACCGTGCGCCTGTGGACGGCCGGCTCGCTGTCGGGCCGCACGATGGCCCAGGTCGCAGGCGTGTCGCCATACATCCTGATCGGCCTTCTCGCTGCCATGATCTTCCGCCGCCATATCATGACCTTGAGCCTCGGCACCGGGATCGCCCGCTCGGTTGGGCAGAACCCGATCCTGTGGCGCGGCCTCGTCGTCGTCATCGTCATCCTGCTCGCGGGTGGCGCGGTGGCGCTCGCCGGCCCGGTAGGCTTCGTCGGCCTGGTCGTGCCGCATGTCGCCCGCCTGACGGTGGGCGTCGACTATCGCTGGATCATACCGCATTCTGCCGCCGGCGGCGCGCTGCTTGTCGTCATCGCCGATGCCGTGGGCCGAACCGTCCTCGCCAGCCACAGCTTCCCGGTCGGTGTGACGATGGCCATTCTCGGCGCGCCCTTCTTCATCTGGCTGGCGCGCAGGAACGGGGGGCGTAGGCCATGAAGCGCGTCGTCGCCTCCCTGGTGCTGATCCTCGCGCTCCTCTTCCTCGCCAGCATCGGCTACGGGGATCATCCGGTGACCATCGAGGAGCTGATCGCGGTCCTCTCGCGACCCATCGGCACCAATCCGCAGATCGAGATGATCGTCTTCGATCTCAGGCTGCCGCGTGTGCTTCTGGCGCTGCTGGTCGGAGCTGGTCTCGCCGTCGCCGGAGCCATCGCCCAGGCCGTCATGCGCAACCCGCTCGCCGAACCCGGTATCCTCGGTATCAATGCAGGCGCGGCACTTGCCGCCGTGATCGTGATCGTGGCGCTCCACGACGCGCCGATCCATCTTCTGCCGTGGGCCGGTTTTGGTGGAGCAATGGCGATGGCGGCCGCGATCTACGGGCTGTCCTGGCGAAACGGCACCACGTCGCTGCGCATCATCCTGATCGGGATCGGGCTGTCAGCGCTCTCCGGAGCCGCCACCACGTTCCTGGCCGTGTCTGGCGATATCCACGACGTGCAGCGTGCCATGATCTGGCTCGCCGGCAGCGTCTATCATGCCGACCGGGCCGGCGTGCAGGTTCTCGCCTTGTGGCTCGTCGCGCCCCTGGCGCTCGCGCTGCTGTCGGCGCGCGAGCTGGATCTGATCCGCTTCGGCGACGACGTGGCGCAAAGCCTCGGCCAGCGCGTCAACCTGATCCGCGCGCTGATGATCCTGCTCTGCACGCTGCTGTCCGGCGCGTCCGTCGCGGCCGCCGGCCTGATCGGCTTTGTCGGGCTGGTCGCGCCGCACATGGCCCGCCGCCTCGTCGGACCGGCTCACGCCGACCTGATCCCCGTTTCGGCGCTGATCGGCGCGGCGCTGGTCATGGCCGCCGATCTCGCCGGCCGCACGATCATCGCACCGGCGCAGCTTCCGGCCGGCATCGTCACGGCGCTGATCGGCTCTCCATTCTTCGCCTATCTGCTTTGGAGCCGACGCCATCTTGCGACCTGACCGACGCAGCCGGCTCGCTGCCGGGGGCATTTCGTCGCCCTGGAGGGACTTGATCCTTCCATGCCTTCAGGAACCCTCGCCGCGCCGATCGGGCCGGACGGCAGCGGCAGGTCAGCCTAAAGGCGCTTTCAGCCCTCTCGAGCACGGGATTTGTTGCTCCGCAGCGACGGTCCCGGTCGAAGGAGAGCCGCCTTCGAATCCGCCCTCCATCCTCGGTTTCGACATGGATGGATCGACCCTCACACCGAGGGCGACATCCGCATCGTCGTCTACGGCCGCGACGTTCCCGCCGCACAGGCCGCATTCGCCGCCGCAGTTGAAAGGATGCCGCGATCAGTGCTCATGATCGGCCACCGTGCCAGGGCCTTCAGCCAGGCATCGGCCTGCGGCGGGACCAGAAAGGCGACCAACGGCCGGGTCGGCGGCACAGGGGCCGTTGCATTCGTGCTCACGGTGCTGGGCGCGACCTGGCGGGTTTCCGGCCGCCTCTTGCCCGGTGGCATTCCTGGCGGCGCTCGAGCGGATGATGGGGTCGCCAGCGATCGCGCACCTTGACACCCCCGCCCCGATTTTGTTTGGTCATACGACCAAGCAAAATCGACGTCCGTTCCGTACCCTTCATTGATACGCCGGGAGGCCACCATTCTCGATCGACACAATCCCCTCGCCGGCTGGCAGGTCGACCGCCGCGAGATCCGCTTCGTCGGACATGATCTCGAACGCCCCGAATGCATCGTCGCGGAGCGCGACGGGACCTTGTGGAGCGCCGACGGGCGCGGCGGGGTGGTGCGCATCGATCCCGACGGCGGTCAGACGCTGATCCTCCAGTCGACCCGCACGGTCAACGAGGCGCGGTCCTTCGAGGACCGCTACGTCAACACCGCCGGCAGCCTGCCCAACGGTCTCGCCGTCGACGCGGACGGCTCCTTCCTGATCGCCAATTTCGGCACCGATTCGCTCGAGCGCATGACCCGCGACGGGACGACGACGACGCTCCTCGACCGCATCGAGGGCCGGCCGGTCGGCAAGGCGAACTTCGTCACCCGCGACAGCAAGGGCCGGCTCTATCTGACCGTCACCACACGCATGGTGCCGTGGACGCGCCATGTCGAGACGATGAGCCGCGACGGCTACATCGCGCTCATCGACGAGCGCGGCGCGCGCATCGTCGCCGACGGGCTGTGCGGCACCAACGAGCTGCGCTTCGACCCCGACGAGCGCTTCCTCTACGTCGCCGAGACGACCGCGCGGCGCATCTCCCGCTTCGAGGTGCGGGAGGACGGATCGCTCTCCGACCGCGAGACCTACGGACCCGAGAATGTCGGCGGCTTCTGCGACGGCATCGCCTTCGATGCCTTCGGGAACCTGTGGAGCACGCTGATCATGGCCGACCGCCTGATCGCGCTCACGCCGCAGGGCGAGGTGCTGGTGCTGCTCGACGACGGCGACCCGGCGGGCACGGCGGCCCTCGACGCCGCCTGGGCGGCCGGAACCGTCACGCCCGCGGTCATGGCCGGCGCGACCGGGACGCTCTGCCCCTGGATGGCGAGCGTCACCTTCGGCGGCCCGGACCTGAAGACGGTCTATCTCGGCAGCCTGCGTGGCAGCCGCATCCCGGTGTTCCGCTCGCCCGTCGCCGGCCTCCCCCTGATCCACTGGTAGGCGCAGCGCCGCGGTCTTCGCCGCGGCCGGCTTCGTCCCGACATGGAACGGGCCCCTCGCGGGGCCCGTCCGGCCGTCGATCAGGCTGCGCGGTCTACTGCTTCGGCGCATGCTCCCAGATGTATTCGCTCGGGTCGGGTACGCGCGAAATGAAACCGAACTTCGCGAAGTGCTCGGCTTCCGTGGCCCAGGCGGCAGCGTCGAAGCCCGCCTCGAAGGGCTGGATCTCGCGGGTCGCGATGAAGTCCTTCGGCAGCTGGGTCTGCTGCGAGTCGATCTCGCGCACCTTTTCGGGATGGGCGTTGGCGTACTCGTAGGCCAGCGTCATCGCCTCGTTGAAGCGCTTCAGCAGGTCGACGTTCTGGTCGGCCCAGGCCTTGTTGGCGGCGAAGAAGACCGCGGCGGAGTTCTGCACCGCATTGTCGAAGACCTCGCGGAATTCGCGGTAGCCCTGCTGCACCGCCAGATTGTAGAACAGTCCGATGGGGACGCCGGCATCCACCGTTCCGGCCTCGATCGCCGCCAGCACGCCCGGGAACGGCAGGTTGACGAGCTCGACGTCGTCCCGCGTCATGCCGGCCGCCTCGAGCGCCATCAGCAGGGCGGTACCCTGCGGGCTCGCGATGCCCGGCAGGCCGATCTTCTTGCCCTTCAGGTCCGCCATGGACTTGATCGGGCTGTCGGCCTTCAGCATCAGCCCGAACGTCGGGGTCGGATTCTGGTCCTGGGCGTTGAGCACGGCCACGACCGGCATGCCGTTGGCGACCGCCGCCGTCAAGGGCGCGGCACCGGTCATGGCCAGTTCCTTCTGGTTCGACATCAGCTGGGCCAGCGCGCCGTCCGGCGAGGCGCCGACATTGATCTCCACCTTGATGCCGCGCTCCTTGAAGTAGCCGAGTTCGTCGGCGATGTAGAGGCCCTGGAACTGGCCCACCGGCGAACGCTCGACGCGTACCGTGGCGAGGTCCTGCGCCGATGCGGCGCCGAAGGCGGCAAGGGCGCCGATGCCGGCGGTCGCTGCGAGCGCGATGCGGAGCGCCTTTCTGCGGGTCATCCAATTCGTCTGCAAGATTTCCTCCCGTTGATGTGGTCCCGGCCGTGCCGGCGCGGGAACCGTTGAAATCCGCCTAGGCCATGATCTGGCCGAGGACGCGGTTGCGGTATTCCACGAAGCGCGGATCCGACTTGGTTCGGATCTGATCGCGGTCGTAGCCGAGGTCGACGTCGACGCAGTCGACGACGGTTGCCGGTTTGCCGGCCAGCACGACGACCCGGTCGGCGAGGTAGACCGCCTCGTCTATGTCGTGCGTGACGACGATGACGCTGATCTTCAGCCGCTTGCGCAGATCGAGGACGAGGTCCTCGAGCCCGAGCCGCGTCTGCGCGTCGAGCGAGCCGAAGGGCTCGTCCATGAGAAGGATGTGGGCGTCGTAGGCGAGCGCCCGGGCGATCGCCACCCGCTGCTGCATGCCGCCCGAAAGCTGCCACGGGTAGCTTCCGGCGGCGTGCTCCAGCCCGACGTCGGCGAGGCAGGCGAGCGCGATGCGGTTGCGCTCTGCCTTCGGCACGCCCCGTCCCTCGAGCGGGAAGGCGACGTTCTCCAGCGTGCGCATCCACGGCATCAGCGATCCGCGATAGTCCTGGAAGACGAGGCCGATCTCCGCCTGCGGTTCGGAGATGACGGCACCGCCCACGCTGACGCTGCCTTCCGACGGCGCGGCAAGCCCCGACAGGCAGCGCAGCAGCGTGGTCTTGCCCACGCCCGAAGGGCCGACGATGCAGATGAAGGCGCCCGGCTCGACCGTCAGGGTGAGATTGGACAGGATCGAAAGCGTGCCGTAGCTCTTGCCGAGCCCCTTGACCTCGAGAGTCTTCGCCTTCGACAGGGTGATCATGTGCGGCCCGTTCATGTCGCGTGTTCTCTCGCTCAGCCCGCCGCCCGGCCCGACGCGTCCGCATCCTGGAAGTACCAGGCGAGCAGCCAGCGTTCGAGGCGCAGGAACAGGGCGCTCAGCAGGTAGCCGAGCAGTCCGACCAGCAGCGTCCCGGCCCAGGTCTCTGCCATGGCGAAGCGCTGCTTGTTCTCGTTGATGTAGAAGCCGAGGCCGGCGCTGGCGCCGAAGAACTCGCTGATGACCATCAGCACCAGCGCCACCGCGATGGCGATGCGGATGCCGGCCATGATCTGCGGCAGCGCTGCCATCAGCAGCACCCGGCGGAAGTAGAGCAGCCGCGGAACGCGGAAGGCTCGCGCGGTGTCGACGAGCTGCGGGGAGACGCCGCGCACGCCGTCGATCGTGTTGAGGCAGACCGGCCAGAAGCAGGTCAGCGCGATGATGAATATCTTCGGCGCGGACCCGATGCCCATCGCGATGATGACGATGGGCACGATGGCGGCCGGAGGCACCGAACGAAGGAAGTTCAGCGTCGGCGTCACGGCGCGTCGCACGGCGGAGTACTCGCCGATGGGAAGTCCGAGGAGGACGCCGAACAGCACCGCGAACGACAGCCCCGCAGCCATGTTGCCGAGGCTGGTCGCCAGGTCGCCGGCAAGGCTGCCGGACGCGAGGTCGCGCCACAGCACGGCCAGGATGCGGGCGAGCGGCGGGAAGTAGAAGTTCGTCGAGCCAGACGACGCCACGAGCCAGAGCGCGAACAGGCAGACCGGAAGCCACCACAGCGCAACGATGTCCAGGAGACGCCGCGAAAGGACGCGCCTTGTCTTCGCCATGGCCGTCACTCCCCCTTCCCGCGGCGGTTCCAGGAAAGCACCCTGGTCTCCACCCGCTCCCACAGCGCGGTCAGGATCATGCCGAGCAGGCCCGCGTAGAGGACGTAGGCGAAGGCCACGGCGACCTCGTTGTTGACGCGGGCGAGCGATATCTGCTGCCCGAGCCCGGTGATCGGGATGATCACCTCGGTTCCGACAGCCACGAGGATCGACACCGATGTCGCGATCCGGAGCCCGGTCGCGATGAAGGGCGATGCGGCCGGAAGAATGACCTTGAAGAAGCGCAGCCGGAACGGGATGCGGAAGCTCCGCACCGTGTCGACGATGGTCGGCTCCATCCGCCGGGCGCCGTAGATGGTCTGCAGCAGGATCGGAAAGAAGCAGGCGATCGAGATCGAGACGATCTTCATCTGGGCGTTTGCGCCGATGACCAGGACGAGGATCGGCAGGAGCGCGACCACCGGAAACGATCGGCCGAAATCGAGCAGGGTGCGCGTGGCGCGTTCCACCGCGGCGGACATGCCGATGAGGATGCCGAGCGGTATCGCGAGAACCGCCGCAAGCAGCACTCCGGCGACCGCGTCGCGCAGCGTGCCTGCGAGGGCGGCGACGAACGGCGGCCGTCCCCAGATCGCGACGAACTCCGTCGCCACGTCGCGCAGCGGAGGCAGGACGTCCGGATTGAACGTCCCGGCCGCGTCGCCGATGGCCCAGAGGGCAAGCACGGCAAGACCGACGCCTATCTGCTGGATGAGCGCCATCAGTCCTTCGCGCCTCCCTGCCCTTGGCACGCCGCAGTGCGGCGCGATCCAGAAATTGATTGGTTGACCAAGTAATGACACCGATCGACGGCGCTGTCCATGCCCTTGCTTCGCACTGCGCTCTCCTTCGTCAGCGCAGCCGCGCCGCGATGGCGGGCCATGCACGCGCGCCGGCGGCCCGGACGGCCGCGGCCGAGCCCGCAGGGACGTAGTCCTCGATCGCCGACGCATAGCTCGCCCGGCTGCGGCAGGACGAAAGCCAGACGGCCACGGACGGGTATCGGCCCTCCCACAGCTGCGCCATCCCGAGCCGTTCGAGGCGGTCGACATAGGCCGTGAGGGCAAGATCGGAGATCGAATAGGTGCCTCCGCAGAGCCAGACCCCGCCTTCGAGCGCCGCAGCCATGTCGCGCAGGACGCCGGCCAGCACGTGCAGGGCACCGTCGACGAAGACCGATTCGGGCCCCTTCTCCATCAGGTCCCGGCGCTTTGCGGCGATCTGCGGGTTGGGGGTGGAGGCGAGCCACGCCTCCATCTCGGCCGGCGTCCGCCGTGCCCGTTCCTGCTCCCGGATCACCGTGGCGAAGGTCAGCGAGTTGACCGCCTCGTGGATGGCCAGCGTGCGCACGAGCCACAGCCGGCTCGCCGCCGCGGCCGGCGCTTCGCGCGGCATGAGGCCGCCGCCGGCCGTCCGGTCGACATGGTCGACGATCAGGCTCGACTCGCGCACCACCAGGCCGTCGTGGACGAGGGTCGGGACGACGGCGTCGGGGTTGAGCGCGCGGTACTGCGGCGTCATGTGCTCGCCCTTCGTCAGGTCGAGCAGCGCGCTTTCGTAGGAGGTCCCCGTCTCCGCGAGAGCGAGGCGGGCCTTCTGCGAGCAGACGCTGGTCGCGCCGTGGTAGAGTATCATCATCGTCCGCCCCCTTTCGCCGCCGTTCCGGCGCGCGTCGCGCCTTCCGGAGAAACCGCGCCGCTCAGTAGCCGATCGTGAAGCGCTGCCGGACGTGGCGCGGCGTCTCGAGCTCGTCCACGAGCGCCAGTGCGAAGTCCTCGAAGGAGATCGCCGTCGGCTTGCCTTCGGGCGTCAGCAGCATGTCGTCCTTCCCGTAGCGGAACTTCCCCGTCCGCTCGCCGGCGATGAAGCCGCGCGGCGGCGAGATGAAGGTCCAGTCGAGATCCGTCGTCGCCTTCAGCAGGTCGAGCAGATCGCCGCCGCGCCGCGAGTTCGGCTTGGCGAAATCCGGGAAATCGGGATGGTCGACCTCCTGCACGCCGTCCGGATGGAGCAGGCTGCCTGCCCCGCCGACGACGACGTAGCGCTTCACGCCCGACGCCCGCACCGCCGGCACCAGGATTTCCGGTGCGAGATCGACGAAGCGCACGGAGCTCACCACGGCGTCGTGGCCCTTCATCGCCTCGGCGAGCGACGCCTGGCTTCCATCCGTCCCCTTTGCCGTGACCCGGTCGTGCGCCGGCACGTTCTCGGGATGCCGGACGATGGCGGTCGCGGCGTGCCCGCGCCCGAGCAGCTCCCGCAGCACGCGCGAGCCGGCCTTTCCGGTCGCTCCCACCAAGGCAATCTTCATTCCCAACTCCCTTTCGACTGAATGGCGGGCCCGCCGTCAGATCGGCTCGGCGGCCAGCGTGATCATGGCCACCAGCATGCCCTTGTGATCGGCCTCGGGAGAATGGTTGATCTCCCACTCGCCGACCTGGATGGATCCGGCGCTGATCGTCTTGCAGCGCTCGAACCGGCGCTCGTGGAAGGATCGGAACGCGGCATGCCAGCCGTCGCGGCGGCCGAGCTCGTCGGCGAGCACGACGGCATCCTCGATCGCCATGCCGGCACCCTGCGCCAGGTGAGGCGTGGTGGCATGTGCCGCGTCGCCGATCAGGATCACGCGGTCGCGGAACCAGGGCTCGTCGACGAAGACGACCTCCATCGGCTTGTAGACGACCTCGGACGGATCGCGGATCGTCTCGCGCAGCTCGGCGATGATGCCGCCATAGCCCTTCAGCCGGTCGCGCATCAGGGCCGGCAGCTGATCCTCGGGCATGCGCGGATTGCCGGGCTCGGCCGAGGTGACGAACATGTACATCGTATCCTGCGAAAGCGGGCACAGTCCCGCATTGCCGTGCGGCGTCGGGTAGGCGCAGAGATGATCCATCGCCTGCGGCCGCGGGAAGTTGTGGCGCCAGACCGCCTGGCCGGTGAAGCGCGGGCGGTAGCGGTCGCCGAAGAGAAGCTCCCGGACGCGGGAGTAGAGCCCGTCCGCGCCGACCACGAGGTCGTAGCGACCGCTGCGGCCGTCGGTGAAGACGACGTCGACGCCGTCGGCGTCCGGCGTAAGGGACGCCACGCTGGCGCCGAGCGTGACCGTGGCGCCGCGTTTGCGGGTCTCGTCGACGAGCACGTTGTGCAGCGCCAGGCGCGACACGCCGAGATTGGCCGGGTACTCCGGACCCGCCAGCCGCAGGGCGGGAAGTTTCGCGAGCAGCGCCCCGTCGGGTCCGTAGAGGCAGGGATGCTCGAACGGAAAGGCTGCATCGAGGTACCGGTCGACGATGCCGAGATCCGCCATGGCGCGGACGACGTTCGACTGCTGGATGATGCCGACGCCGTAGACCGTCCATTCCTGCTTGGCCTCGACGATGTCGACGGCAACGCCCCGGTCCCGCAGGCCCACCGCGAGGCAGAGCCCGGCGATGCCGCCGCCGACCACCAGCACGTTCCCGACACTAGCCATCCGATCCTCCCGCGATGCCGCCGCGGAATCTTGTTTATACGACCGACCAATTTTGGTAAAGTCCCTTGTCGCGCCGGAATGCGCCCCCGGAACGGCGGGGCTGCGCCCCCGAAAAGGCCCGGGGAACGCACTCCCGCCTGCCGCAGCCCGGGGTCCCTGACGGGGAGACCCGGCCGGCCGGGCTGCCTCGTCCGGGTTCCGGGAACGGCGTGACGAAGGGGGCGGGGCGCATTTTCGGCACGCCTGGACGCATCCGGGCGTTCCGGCATTGCGGATACCGGGCATGACGGTGGATATTCCGCGAATCGGCGTGGCGCTTCAGCACCGGCGCGGGAGGGATGACGGCGACGCGCTGCGGCATGTCGTCGACATGCAGCGCGGGCCGCGCGAACTGGGATGATGGGCAGGTCGAAGGATCCTGCCATGACCGAGAGAGGACGAACCATGACCGGGAAGTCGGGTGCCACGACGAAGCCGGCCGCGAAGCGGCAGCAGAAGCAGGCGACGGACAATACCCGTGACAAGATCCTGGACGCGGCGGAGACGCTGTTCGGAGAGCGCACCTTCGACACCGTCTCCCTGCGCGACATCACCCAGAAGGCGGACGTGACGCTGGCGCTCGCCAGCTATCACTTCGGCACGAAGGAGCGCCTGTTCGCGGAGGTGGTCGGGCGGCGGGCGCATATTCTCAACCAGATGCGCCGCGAGCGTCTCGCCGCAATCGATGCCCAGGGCCGCCTCGACACGCGCAGCATCGTCGACGCGTTCATGCACCCGCTCTTCGAACAGATGGCCAATGGCGCGCCCGGCTGGGAATCCTACCTCCTCATCCTGGCCCAGTTGGGCCAGACGAACCGCTGGCTGCACCTGCTGCACGAGAACTTCGACGACACCGCAGAACTGTTCCTGTCCAAGCTCGAGGGCGCGCTTCCTGCCGTGCCGAAGCCGCTGCTGATGCGGGGCTTCTCGATGGTGCTGGTCGCCATGCTCCAGACCCTTTCGCGCAACCGCCGCCTCGATGCGCTCTCCGGCGGCGCGGTGACCGCGGACGATCTCGATGCGGCCTACGGCGCGCTGCTGCAGTTCGTCGTCAAGGGGCTCGAAGGTCTCGGCAACGCCTGACGGCGCTTTGACTCGGCATCCGCGGATGGATATGAGTTGGTCAACCGACCAACGGAGATCCGCCGCATGGCTTCCCACCTCTTTTCCCTCGAAGGCAGAGGCGCCCTCGTCACCGGCGCGCACCGCGGCATCGGCCTCGCCGTCGCGCGGGAACTCGGCCGGGCGGGCGCCCGCGTCGTCATTTCCTCGATCGACGAAGGGGGCCTTGCCGACGCGCACAAGGCGCTTGCCGTGGACGGAATCGACGCTGCCGCATTCGCCTGCGACGTCGGCGACGACGGCGCGCTCGATCGCCTCGTCGCTGCTGCACAGGCTTTCCTCGGCCGGATCGACGTGCTGGTCTGCAATGCCGGCATCAACCCGCATTTCGGCTCGCTGACCACCGCGACCGACGCGGAATACGATGCGATCATGCGCATCAACCTGCGCAGCACCATGCAGCTCTGCAACCGGGTGATCCCCGGGATGGCCGAGCGCCGCGACGGCTCGGTGATCCTGACCTCCAGCATCTCGGGTCTGCGCGGCAACGGCAGGATCGGCGTCTACGCGCTGTCCAAGGCCGCCGTCGCGCAGCTGGCCCGCAACTATGCCGTCGAGTTCGGACCGGCCGGCGTCCGCACGAACGCCATCTCGCCGGGGCTGATCGACACGGAATTTGCCAGGCCGATCACGGGCAATGCGGACATCCTCGGCCCCCGCCTCCTGAAGACGCCTCTGCGGCGGGTCGGGACCGTGGACGAGGTGGCCGGTGCGGCGGTCTTCCTGGCATCGCCGGCGGGCGCCTTCGTCAACGGCCACAACCTGGTCGTCGACGGCGGCACGACGATCGGCGACTGATCGCCTCAGAAGTCGGCGCGCGGAACCGCGACCGCGTAGTGGCGCACCGCCGGCGGCTCGGCGAAGAACGGGCCGACCAGCGCGCGCCATTCCTGGAAGAGTTCGGAGCCGCGGAAGTCGACCGTATGGTTCTCGAGCGTCTGCCAGCGGATGACCGCTTCATAGAGCGACGGCTCCTCGATGCAGCGCTGCAGGTGCAGGCCCAGGCAGCCCTTCGCCCGGCGAAACACCTCGACGGCCTTGCCGACCGCCGCCTCGAAATCCGTCTCGGAACCATCCTTCACACGGATGGAGGCCACTTCGATGATCATCCTTCAGTCGTCCTTTTCCATCTACCAGGCGAGCGCGCCGCCATCGACGCGGAAATCGGCGCCGGTGACGTAGGTCGATTCGTCGGAGGCAAGATAGACGGCCATCCAGGCGATGTCTTCGGGCTGGCCGAGCCGATCGAGCATCAGCTTGTCCTTCACGGCGGCGACGAACTCCGGCCGCTCGAGCACGGGCTTGGTGGCCCCGGTGACGATCATGCCCGGTGAGATCGAGTTCACCCGGATGCCGTGCGGGGCGCCTTCCATGGCGAGCTGTCGCGTCATGGAAAGCACGCCGCCCTTGCCGGCGGTATGCGCCAACGCCGCCGAGCCCTTCAGCGCGACATAGGCGTTGACGGAGGCCAGGTTGACGATCGACGCCCCGCGCCCGCTCGCCACGAGGTGCGGCCAGGCGGCCTTGCACATCAGGAACACCGTGTCGAGTTCGCCGGCCAGCGTGCGTCGCCAGTGGCGCGTGAAGTCCATCTCCTCGATCCAGACGAAGTCGGCGACGGCGGCCGCGTTGACCAGCACGTCGATGCCGCCCTCGTCTGCGGCAATGCCGGCGACCAGCCCGGCGACCGCGTCCGGATCGGTCAGGTCGGCCTGGCGTCCGGCAAGGTCCAGCCCCTCCTCCTTCAGCTCCCAGTGCGCGCGTTCCAGCGCGGCGCCGTCGATGTCGACGGCGACCACGCGCGCGCCGTGGCGGGCGAACATCTTGGCGCAACCCTCGCCGATGCCGCTGCCGGCGCCGGTGACGACAGCGATCTTGCCGGCGAGCCGGTGCGAGAGTTTTCCTCGCGCAGGAGCCTGTCTGGACATGATGTTTTCCCGCTCACCCGCCCGCGACCATTTCGGACAGCCGCGCATAGCCCGGTATGTGGATCGACGTGCCGCCATCGGCGACGATCGCCTGGCCGGTGATGTAGCGTGCCTCGTCCGACACGAGGAACGCGACGGTGTGGGCGATGTCCATGGGATCGCCGAGATAGGGCGTGAGCGTCTCCTCGGTCACGATCTCGATCAGGCGCGGCGGCAGGTTGCCGAGCGCCGCCGCCGATCCCGTCAGGCCGGGCAGGACGGCGTTGCAGCGGATGCCGCGCTTGCCGTGCGAGGTGGCGATCGACCGCGTCATCTGGATGACCGCCGCCTTCGACGCCGAATAGGCAGCCTGGATGACGTTGCCCTGGAGCGCGAGATTGGAGGCGGTGTTGACGATGACGCCCCCGCCCTGCCCTTCCATGATCCTGAGGGCCTGCCGGCAGCACAGCATGGTGCCGCGCACGTTGACGCGGAAGGTGATGTCCCAGACCTCGGTCTCCATCGACGCCATGTCGAGGTCGCGCCGGGCGAGATCGGGCGTCAGGATGGCGGCATTGTTGTCGAGGATGTCGAGACGTCCGAACCGGTCGAGCGTCTGGGCAAACAGCGCGGCGACGGAAGCCTCGTCACCGAGGTCGACGCCGACGGCCGTCGCAACATGCCCGTCGCGCGCCAGCCCGTCGGCGACCGCCCGCGCACGGGGCAGGTCGATGTCGGCGACGACCACGGTCGCGCCGCGCGCGGCGAGCACGAGACAGGTGGCAGCGCCGATGCCGCCGGCGCCACCGGTCACGATGGCCACGCGACCCTGAAGGGATGACGGCATGAATTTCCTCCTTCGGCCTAAGCGGCAATCTTGAAGACGCGGCGGGCCGTCAGTTCGCTGATCTGGCGGCGCTCGGCGTCGGTCAGCGGAATGGCCATGTAGTCGGCGACCACCGCCTTCTGGTTCTCCATCGGGTGGTCGGCGGCGAACATGATGCGGTCGGCGCCGAGGATGTCGATCGCCGCGCGCAACGGGGCCGCGAAGTTCATGCCGCTGGTGGAGACGGTGAAGTTGCCGCGGAAGTATTCGCCGGGCGTCTTCGGCAGCGGTGCCTTCCCGGTGACGCCGATCTCGAAGGGATAGCGGTTGTCGATGCGCTGGAGCATGAAGGGGATCCCCTCGCCGAGATGGCCGAGCACCACCTGCAGCTTCGGGAAGCGCTCGAAGACGCCGGCTGCGATCATCCGCAGCGCATGCGTACCGGTCTCCACCGCATAGCCCCAGCCGACGGTGAAGCCGGTCATCGCCATTAACCCGTCCCATAGCCCCGCGCCAGGTTCGCGCGGGTGGATGTAGAGCGGTACGTCGAGGGCTTCGACCGCTTCGAGCAGCGGCCAGAACTTCGGATCGTCGAGATACTCGTCGCCCGTGTGCGAATTGATGATCAGACCCTTCAGGCCGAGCCGCGACACCGCCCGCTCGAGTTCCTTCGCGGCCTCGACGGGCGCCTGCGGCGGAGCGACGGCGAGCCCGGCGAACCGGTCGGGATGCGCCTTCGCGGCCTCGGACAGGCGGTCGTTGGCGAGGCGGGCAAGAGAGAGCGCGACATCGGGCGCGAATTTCTGGACGCCGGGGGCGGAGAGCGACAGGATCTGCACGGCGACTCCGTCGGCGTCCATCTCGGCGATCCGGCCGGCACCGATGTCGAGCAGCCTCGGCATGAAGGGTCCCGCGATCGGTCCGGACTTCATGCTCGGAACGCCACCGGCGATGCGGGCCAGTTCGTCCACCACCTCGGGGATGATGAACCCCTCCTCCACCGAGATGAGTTTCGCTGCGAGCTGCGCCAATGCCGTTCCTCCCTGGCCTGTGAACCGCGCGGCGATGCGCGCGTTCTGCAACCGGCCGGCACGCTAGACCAGTCGATGGACGGCATCAACGAAATTCTGGTTGGTTGTATGACCAAATTTCGCTTGAACTGATACGGCCTCTCGCCTATCGAGTGCGCAGGAAGCGTTACGCTGGCAGACCGTGCACCAGCCAGGGAGATTGTTCATGTATGAGCGCCTGATATCGCAGCTTGCCCACGTGAAGGTGGTCACGCCCCGGATCGAGGATTCGTTGTTCTTCTACAAGGAAGTGCTGGGGCTGGAAGAATCCGGCCGCGAGGGTGGCTCGGTCTACCTGCGCGGTTGGGGCGAGCACTTCTATCACAGCCTGGAACTGGTCGAGGGAGCGCAGCCCGCGCTTGCCCATATTGGCTGGCGCGCGCAGGGACCGGAGCATCTGGAGCGGGCCGTTGCGCGGATCGAGGCCGCCGGCGCCGGCATCGGCTGGTCGGACGGCAATGCCGGCCACGGCAAGGCCTACCGGTATCGCGGCCCGGGAGGCCACGAGCATCACCTGTTCTGGGACGTCACCCGGTTCAAGGCCGAGGGCGACCTCGCGCCGCTGTTCCCCAACCGCCCGCAGCGCTTCCGGCCGCGCGGCGTCGCCGCCCGCTCCATCGACCACGTCACGGTCGCGACCGCCAACCCTGAAAAGGACGCGAACTGGTATCGCGACACGCTCGGCCACCGCTACATGGAAGCCACTGTCGCGGATCCGGAAGCCAATTTCGGCGAGTTCGTCGTGTTCGGCATGACGACGGTCTGCGAGCGCTCGCACGACATGGGCCTCGTCGCCGACTTCTCGGGCGCGCAGGGCCGCGTCAACCACATCGCCTACTGGGTCGACCAGCGCGAAGAGCTGCGCCGCGCCGCCGACGTCCTGCTCGACGCCGGCATCGCCATCGAGTTCGGCCCGGGCCGGCACGGCATGGGCGAGCAGGACTATCTCTACTGCCGCGAGCCCGGCGGCCTGCGCATCGAACTCAATTCGGGCGGCTACCACAATTACGAGCCGGATTTCCCGACCGTGCGCTGGACGCCGAGCCAGGGGTCGAACGTCTACTACAAGAACCTCAAGATGCCGCATTCCATGCACGAGAGCTTCCCGCCCGTCGACATGTCGAAGGCGGCCGAGAACATGGCCAAGACAACGCTGTTCGTCTGAACTCCCGTGCCGGCCGCGGTGCGGCCGGCTGCTTTCGAGGCGGAGGTCAGGGGGCCTCCGCCTCGAATTTTTTCCTGCTGGCCAGGATCCGGGCGTCGTTCGCCTCGAGCCAGCGCAGCATGCCCTCGATCAGTCCCACGAATTCGCCCCCCAGCGCCGTCAGCGCATAGTCGACGCGCGGCGGCACGGTGGGCGTCACCGTCCGTTCCACCATCCCGTCGCGTTCCAGCGCGCGCAGTCTGAGCGTCAGCATGCGCTGCGAGATCGTCTTCTCCGCGGAGAGCGCCGCGATCAGCCGGCGCAGTTGGGCGTGGCGGAAGGTGCCGGCCGACAGCACGAGCAGGATCAGCGTCGACCAGCGGTCGCCGAGCCGCGCCATGACTTCGCGCACCGGCGCATCCCGGTCGTGGGCATGGCGGTCCATGCGGCGGGCAAGCCCGGCGAGGCGCGCGCCGGCTGGGTGATGGTCGAGCCCCGCCGCCGGCACCCGCAGGACGGCGGCAAGAGCGGAAAGCTTGACCCGCCCAGCCGCGCTCAGACCCGTCTCCTGCGTGGTCTCATCCCGGCACACGCTGCGTTCCTCCACCCGATCTCCCGCAGCCTTATGGCGCGATCCGGGCGACGTCTCAAGCGAGGCTCAGTCCTGGAAGTCGCCGCGGCGGATGATCTCGACCAGCGTGTCGGAGGCGTCGAGGAAGAACAGCGCCATCGCCGGTTGCTTGACGCCGTCGAGGCGCGGATCGTCCTCGGCCTGCATCGGCACGCCCTTCCCGCGCATGATGCCGACGATGCGCACGCCGCGCGCATGCAGCGTCTCGGCGGCGGCCTGCACGTCCTCCACCGAAAAGGCGATGTGCTTGGTGCCGTGGGTGAGGAGATCGGTGTTGGGCTTCATCCGATCGGCATGGGCCGGAACGGCGCCCGCCTTCTGGAACAGCTCGATGCGGAAGCCGTCGCGCTTCAGGAAGGCGACGGTGGTGCCGATGCCCTTCAGCTCGGCCTTGAAGTCGAGCTCGAAGCCGAACACCTCCGACCAGAATCCGACCGCCTCGTCCATGTCGCGCACGCTGATGCCGACATGGTGCGGGCGCAGATCCGGAAACAGTCCGTCGGCCATGGCTTACCCTCCCCCTCTCGATCTGCGGCTCCGCCCGGCCGATCCCCGATCGGCCCGGGCAGTCACCGGCCAATTGCCGGCCAGGCTCAGGCCGCGTTCTTTCCGCCGTAGCGGCGCACGCGGATGTCGGCCTGCTCCTTGTGGCCGGAAAAATTCTCGATGGCGCAGAGCCGCGAGCAGTATTCGCCGATCATCGCGGAGGCCTCGTCGGTGACGACCTCCTGGTAGGTGCAGGTCTTGAGGAACTTGCCGACCCACAGACCGCCGGTGTAGCGCGCCGCGCGCTTGGTCGGCAGCGTGTGGTTGGTGCCGATCACCTTGTCGCCATAGGCGACGTTGGTACGCGGACCGAGGAACAGCGCGCCGTAGTTGCGCATGTTCTCCAGGAACCAGCGCGGCTCGTGCGTCATCACCTGCACGTGCTCGGAGGCGATGCGGTCGGCCTCGGCGAGCAGTTCCTCGCGCGTGTCGCACAGGATCACCTGCCCATGGTCGCGCCATGCGACGGAAGCGACGTCGGCGGTGGGCAGGCGCTCCAATTGGCGCGCGATCTCGGCCTCGATCTGGTCGGCGATGCGCTTCGAGGTGGTGAGCAGGATCGCCGGCGAAGTCGGCCCGTGCTCGGCCTGGCCGAGCAGGTCGGTGGCGCAGATCTCGGCGTCGACCGTGTCGTCGGCGATCACCAGCGTCTCTGTCGGGCCGGCGAAGAGATCGATGCCGACCTTGCCGTAGAGCTGCCGCTTGGCCTCGGCGACGAAGGCGTTGCCGGGGCCGACCAGCATGTCGACGGGCTCGAGGGTCTCGGTGCCGAGGCCCATCGCCGCGATCGCCTGGATGCCGCCGAGCAGGTAGATCTCGTCGGCGCCGGCCATGGCCATGGCCGCGATGGTGGCCGCGGGCGCGACCCCGTTGAGCGGCGGCGTGCAGGCGATGACGCGCTTGACCCCCGCCACCTTCGCCGTCAGCACGCTCATGTGGGCGGATGCGACCATCGGATAGCGACCGCCCGGGATGTAGCAGCCGACGCTCTCGACCGGCACGTGCTTGTGGCCGAGCCGGATGCCGGGCAGCGTCTCCACCTCGATGTCGGTCATCGACGCGCGCTGCGCCTCGGCGAAGCGCCTGATCTGCGCCTGCGCGAACGCGATGTCGGTGATCACCTCGGCCGGCAGGCTGGCGATCAGCGCGTCGATTTCGGCCTGGGACAGGCGGAAGCGCTCCGGCGTCCATCTGTCGAACTTCTCCGACAGGTCCCGCACCGCGGCGTCCCCGCGCTGCGCGACGTCGTCGAGAATGCTCTCCACGGTCGCGCGCACCTTGCGATCGGCCTCGAGCGTGTCGGCGACGTCGGCGCCGGTCTTCAGATATCGGATCATCATCTCCTCCCGCCGCGCCCGCGGCTCGCCATTTCAATCCGCGGTCCAGCCGCCGTCCACCACGATGGCGCTGCCCGTCACCAGGGACGCCGCATCGGATGCCAGATAGACCACCGCACCCATCACGTCCTCGACCGAGCCGATGCGGCCGAGCTTGATCTTGGAGAGCGTCGCCTCCCGGAACGCGGCGTTCTCGAAGAACGGCCTGGTCATCGGCGTCTCGATGAAGGTCGGGCAGATCGAATTGACGCGGATGCCGGCGGGCGCGAGTTCCACCGCCATCGCCTTGGTCAGGCCCTCGATGGCGTGCTTGGAGGCACAGTAGATCGTTCGGTTCGCGGCACCGACCAGCCCCATCTGCGAGGACATGTTGATGACGGAGCCGGGCCGCTTACCCGCCAGAAGCCGCTTCACGAAGGCCTGCGAGAGGAAATAGGCCGCCCGCAGGTTCAGCCCCATCACCAGATCGAAATCCGCGACCTTGGCCTCCGCCATCGGGCCGGGCTTGTTCGTGCCGGCATTGTTGACGAGAATGTCGTGCGCCTTGCTGGCCTCCATGAACGCCGCCACCGCGTCGAGATCGGTCACGTCGAGCGCGACGGCGGTCGCCTGTTCGCCGCGGGCGCGAATCGCTGCGGCAGCCTCCTCGACCTCGGCGCCCGTCCGGGCGACGAGCGTGACATGCGCGCCGGCCTCAGCCAGCGCCGACGCGCAGGCGAGGCCGAGGCCGCGGCCGGCCCCGGTGACCAGCGCCCGGCGCCCGTCGAGGCGCATGCTCGGCATTGTCGGCAGTTCCATTCTCATGCTCCGGTTTTCGCGTCCCACCGCTCTACCGCGAGCGCGAGCTCCGACGCAAACCGCCCGTCCGTGAGGATGAAAGCCATGCGGCAGATCGTGTCGGTCCGGTTCGTCCAGGCATGGATGGTGCCGCGCTGGACGACGACATCGCCCTGCTTGAGGTGAACCTCGCTGTCGTCGAGCAGCAGCACGATCTCGCCGGACAGGACGATGCCGTAGTCGATCGACTCGGTCCGGTGCATCAGCGGATGCCGGCCCGCCTTGTGGTGCTCGGCGTTTTCGGCCAACCCCACCGCCGCGAACAGTTCGCGCGCCTGGCCCTGGTCGAGTCTGGGGCCGTCCGGCCCCTCCGGCGGCAAGTCGACGATCCGGATCACCGTGCCGTTCTTCGGCGGCGCCGTGTCGGTGCGCCCGAGCGTCGGCTCGTCGAAGGCCGGCTCGATGGGCGCGGGCATTGCAGCGGTGTTCCAGATCTCGTGGAAGGCGAGGCCAGCCTGCACCGTGCTGCGGACGATCACCGGCGGCTCGCCGTCGGCCAGCACCACCGCCTTGCCCCGACCGTCATGCCCGGTCACCACCCGTCGCACGGGGACATAGCTCATGCGGAGGTTCCATTCGTTGACCGGCCAGCGGCCAGACCCAGCGCCCGGGCGGCAAGATCGGCGGCCGTTCCGTCGTGGCGGAAGCCGAGCCGATCGGCGATCGGCGTGTGGAGCGGCGGGTAGGATCCGAACTGCACCTCCAGCCCCGGATTGGGCGCGTAGCTGACGCGGCTGCGGACCGCCTCGCCGAAATGCGCCGCCAGCCCGTCGATGACCTCGTCCATGGAAAGTCGCAGCGCCGGCAGGTTGAACGCGCGCCGGGCACCGAGGCGCTCGAACGGCAGGCCGCCCGCATGCAGCAGATTGTCGACGCAACGCTCGCGCGACATGAACCATGAGGTCGATCCGCGCGAGACCGGGCATGCGAAGTCCTCCCCCGCCGCGAGCGCGTGGAAGATGTTGCTGAGATAGGCCGAGAGATGGCCGCCGGCCTGGCGGGGCCGTGCCACGATCCCCGGCAGGCGCAGGGCGATGCCGTCGATCGTCCCGCGCCGCGCATGGTCGGCGAGCAGCGTCTCGGCCATCAGCTTCTGGGCGCCATAGCTCATCGTCGGCAGCGGAAGGGTCTCGTCGTCGACCCGGTCGGTCGGCAGCGGCACGCCGAAGACGCCGATCGTGGAGGCAAAGACCAGACGCGCCGGCCGCGCCTGCCTGGCCACGCGATCGAACAGCGCGATCATCGCCGCGCCATTGGCCGCCCAGCCGGCGGCGTAATCGCGTTCGGCAGCGCCGCCGGGCACGGCGGCGAGGTGGAACAGGAGGTCGACGTCGCGCTCGAAGATCGCGTCGAGCAGGGCGGGATCGGCAAGATCGCCCGTGACCGTCCGAACCGCGCCCCGCCCCGCGGCAGGGCCCGTTGCCGACGTCGCCAGGGCGTCGACGGCCACGATCTCGGCGACGGGCTCCTCGCGCCCGGGTAGCCCGGCCGTTGCGAGCCGCTCCACGAGGGCAGAGCCGACGAACCCGCCCGCTCCGGTGACGACGATCCTCATCCGGCTCTCCTCCCGGCGCAGCACGCACCTGTATTGGTTGGTTGACCAAATAGGAAGAATCGCCGGCGCTGTCAACGGTCATCGGCGCCGCCGCTGACACTCCGTCGCGCGCGACCGCGCTGCCGAGCGAGGAGGCAGACGCCTCGAGCAGGCGCGGCCGCAACCGGCAGGACGGTGGGACTTGACAGTATTGGTCAGTTGACCAATTAGTCCCCGCATTCACGCCGAGCGCCATCGGGAGGCAAGCACCATGTTCGAACCCTTTCCGGGAAACTACGTCTGGAACCTTTCGACGAACCTCGCCCTGATGTGCGGCGGCAACATCGGCGAGATCGACGAGGCCTGCCGGCCGATCCGCGAGGCGGCCGCGAAAGGCGAGGATGCGGGCACGGCCCTGTTCTTCGATTCCTGGGTGAAGGTGGCGCACCAGGTCCTTGCCAACGGTGCGGCCGACGAGGAGAAGGGCCGCGCGCTTTCCGCCGGCCTCAAGTACCAGCGCGGCGCCGGCTACCTGCTCGCCGCCGAGCGGATGCAGTCGCGCGACTACGCGCCGCGCTGGGAGGCCTACCGCAAGGGCCTCGAGATGTTTCGCCGCGGCGTGGAACTGCAGGGGCTCGCCTGCGAATTCGTCGACATTCCCTACGAGGGCGCGAGCTATCCGGCGCTGTTCGTGCCCGCGCCCTCGCCCGACGGGCGGCCGATGCCGGTGCTGGTTTCCTGCAACGGGCTCGACTCGATGAAGGAGCAGATCTTCGGTGCCGGCAACCCGGCGGCCTTCGCCGCGCGCGGCGTGTCGACGCTGGTCATCGACCAGCCTGGAACGGGGGCTGCCCTGCGTCTCGGCGGTCTCGTCGGACGGCACGATGCCGAGGCCTGGGCGTCCTGCGCCGTCGACTATCTCCTGACCAGGAAGGACGTCGACCCGAAGCGCATCGGCATGTTCGGCCTGTCGCTCGGTGGCTACTTCGCGCCGCGCGCGGCCGCCTTCGAGAAGCGCTTCGCGCTCTGCGCCGTCATGGGCGCCAACCACAACTGGGGCGAAATGCAGCGACGGCGCATGGCCCGCGAGGGCGACCGGCCGGTGCCGCACTACTGGGACCACGTGATGTGGGTCTTCGGCAAGACGAGCATCGAGGCGTTCATGGACTGGGCGCCGGCCATGGACCTGAACGGCGTCGTCGAAAGGATCACCGTTCCCTTCCTCGTGACCCACGGCGCGGGCGACCGGCAGATCCCCGTCGAGTATGCCCACCAGAGTTACGAGCAGGCGGTGAACAGCCCGAAGCGCGAACTCAGGATCACCACGGCTGCCGACTTCGAGGTCGAGCACTGCGGCGCCGACAACGGCACCGTGCTGCGCGACTACATCGCCGACTGGGTGAGCGAGACATTTTCCGAGATGTAAGGCGTCACGCCTCGTCCCAAGGGTTCACGACGCGCAGGCCGACGCTGCGGAACGGCGTCACGTCGCGTGTGGCGACCATGAAACCGTGCTGGATCGCGATGGCGGCGATCTGCGCATCCGGCCCGGCGATGGCTATGCCCCGCGACCGCGCCTTGCCGAGGACGGTCGCGTAGATCCGCGCCGCATTCTCGTCGTAGGGCAAGATCCGATCCGGAAAGATCGCGTTCGTCAGGCTGTCGAGCACGAGTTCGAGAGTCTGGCGGCGGCGCCCCACCGGCATGGTCGCCAGGCCGGCGAGCGCTTCCCCGAGACTGACTGCGGAAAGAAAAAGCTGCTCGGGGGGATAGGAGTTGAACCATCGGGCGACCACGGGATTGCCGTGTGGCCTGATCGGCTCCGACAGGACGTTTGTGTCAACCAGGATCATCCGCGTCCGGACCGACGAATTCAGGGCTGCCGAAGTCGACCGAGCGTGCCGGCGTCATGTCCCGCAACGGCTCGAACTCGACCCCTGCCTCTCTGATCTTGCGCCCGAGTTCGACCAGCGCGGTGCCCAGCCCGACCTTCGGCTGCTGCCCGAGCGCGTCCTGCAGAATCGACCGCACCTCCGCCTCGGCGCTGCGGCCATGCTGCTTGGCGCGCCGTTTCAGCGCCTTGTGGATGTCGTCGGGAATGTTGCGCACGGTCATCGCCGCCATCGGCGCCTCCTCGTCTGACATCAAGCCAGAGGAAATGATATCACGAGCCGCCCGTCGAGGGAACAAACATGTGCCTTCTTCCCGCCCGGCCGCATGCAGGCTAGGCATTGGTCAGTCGACCAACTGCTTTGCAGGGAGGAACCATGAGCGCGAAGTACGACGTCATCGTGATGGGCGCGGGCCACAACGGCCTCACGGCCGCGGCCTATCTCGCCAAGGCCGGCAAGAAGGTGCTGGTGCTCGAGCGCCTCGCCTGGCCGGGCGGCGGCGTGGTCACCCGCGAGATCAACACGCCGGGCTACCGCCACGACCTGCATTCGAGCTGCCACATCATGATCCAGGGCAACCCGATGCTGACCGAGGACGAACTCGGCCTGATCGGCAGGCACGGCCTCGTCTACAACTACTCCGACGTCCCCTATGCCTCGATCTTCCCCGGCAACGAGACGCTGATCACCTACAAGGACCTCGACCGGGCCTGCCAGGAGATCGCGAAATTCAGCGTAAAGGACGCCGAGACCTATCGCGGCTTCGCGCAGCGCTCCATGCAGATGATGCCGATGTTCGTGTCGGGCCTCTATGCGCCGCCGCTGCCGTTCGGCCCGTTCATGGCCATGCTGGACTCCTCTGACGAGGGCCGCGAGATTCTCGACGCGATGAACCGTTCGTCCCTCGACATCATCGACGGCCTGTTCGAGGACGACCGCGTCAAGATCCACCTCCTCAAGCTCGTCACCGAGAACCTGCAGCTGCCCGACGAACTCGGCACCGGCATGGGCATCTACCTGATGCCCGGCATCATCCACACCTACGGCGTCTCGCAGCCGCTCGGCGGCTCGGGCGGGCTCACAGACGCGCTGGTGCGCTGCTTGGAAGCGCATGGAGGCGAACTGCGGCTGGAGACCGAGATCGCGCGCATCACGGTGTCGGGCGGCAAGGCCAACGGCGTGGTGCTGACCACCGGCGAGGCATTGCAGGCCCGCGATGCGGTGATCGGTTCGATGCACCCGCATCTCCTCGGCAAGTTTGTCGACGGCGTGCCGGAGCCCGTGCTCAAGCGTGCGAAACGCGTGAACTCGTCCACGCAGAGCCTGTTCGTCAGCCATTACGACCTGAAGCAGCGGACGAAGTACCATGCCGGCGAGGAGATCACCCGCGCCACCATGCTGGAATACTTCCCCTACGACCGGCTGACGGACCTGCTCGACGATTTCGACCACCTGCGGCGCAAGCGCATTCCGCCGCGTCGGCTGCTCGGCGGCGGCGACGAGACGCATGGCGATCCCTCGCGCGCGCCGGCCGGCGCCGGCATCTTCCACTCGATCACCATGGCGCCCTATGCCATCGCCGGAAAAGGCGCGGCCCACTGGGACGAGATCAAGGACGAATACGCCGCCGAGACGCTGCGGCAGTACCAGCCCTTCATCTCCAACCTCACCGGCGACAACATCATCGCCGCCACCCACTGGTCGCCGCTCGACATGGAGCGCTCGTCGCCCAACTCCTTCGTCAACGGCGACATGCACGGCTGCGCACCGTTCCTCTACCAGACCGTCGGCCACCGTCCGACGCCCGACCTCGGCCAGTACACCGTGCCGGGCGTCGACGGGCTCTATCTCGTCGGCCCCTTCATGCATCCGGGCGGCGGGGTCTTCGGCGCGGGCCGCGCGACCGCCATCAAGATGTTCGACGACATGGGCATCGACTTCGACAAGGCGATCCGCTGATGGCCGGCGAAACTGCGAAGAAGCCCGTCGGCGTGAGAATCGTCGACGGGTCGAAGAAGGAGCTGATGACCGTCTCGGGCATCGAGCGCGACGGCGACATGCTGGTCATCAAGGGCAAGATCTTCGGCACCATGCCGATGACGGCGAAACTGTCGCCGGAGGAGGCGCGCAATGCGCTGAAGATGCTCTCACCGAAGCTCGTGTGGTTCCTGCTGACCTTCCTGTTCCGCTCCACGAAGGCGGATGCGGGGAAGCTCGCAAAGGGATAGGAAAGGTGGAGGCTGCCACTCCGCGGGCAATGCGGCAAGAGCGCCGTCCCTCCGCCCTTTAGCGCAGGTGACCCACGGTCCCATACGGTAGCTCAAGTCAACCCCAGCCTCATCCTGAGGCGCGAGCCCGCACGACGGAGGACACGTCAGTCTGGACATCGGCGGGCGAGCCTCGAAGGACGCGCCGGCCCGGTCGTCCGTCCTTCGAGGCTCCCCTTCGACCAGCTCAGGGTCGCACTTCAGGATGATGACCATTGGCAGACGCCGATGCAGTCGTCGTCCGGCAGCCAGTCGCCACCGTCCTCGCCCGGCTCATCTTCCGCTGCGCTCCTTCGTCCGGAGCGACACCGCGGTCCTCATCCTGAGGCGCGAGCCCGCACGGCCGAGGACACGTCAGTCTGGACATCGGCGGGCGAGCCTCGAAGGACGCACCACGTCACAGCAGCCTTGCGGCAGCAGCGTCTCGGGACCGCCGGCGCGGCCGCCTACGTCTCGACGTCGCCGAGTTCCAGCCCGTCCAGCCGCGCGACGTAGTCCCGCATCATGTCGAAGCTCCAGCCGCGGTTGCGCGCGATCGCGAAGGAGTAGATCAGGAACGGGTGCGCGCGGCACTCGAAGATGGCGCGGACATCCTTCGACGCCAGCGCCGCACGCTCCGCCTCGTCGAGTTCCCGTGTCGCGATCGCGGCGGACGCATCCGCGTCGAAGGCGGCGCGAAATCCGTCGTCGCGGGCGTATTCCCAGAGCACCTTGTCGAGCGCGTAGCGGGTCATGCCTTGCCTCCGTTGAGCGCGGCTTCATCCCAGGCGAGGAAGGCGCAGGCCGGCTGCGCGCCCGTTGCGACGAGGTCGGCGAAGGACGGCCGCGCGCCTGCCGCAACGCCGAAGGCGAGCACGTAGCCGAGGAAGCCAGGCGTGCCGTTGCCATGCGCGAAAAGCTGGTCGAAGCTGCTGCGCCGCGTGATCTCGTCGACGTCGTTGGCCTCGATCAGTGCCCACGTCGTCCGGTCCCACTCCGAAAGGGGTTCGGCCTGCACGCGCAGCATGCCCGGCCCGCCGACGCTGTTCGACATGTGGCCGGTGGCGACGATCGCCACCCGAAGGCCATCGGCGAAGCTTTCCACCGAACGGCGGATGGTTTCGCCCACCTGCCGGTAGCGCCAGCCGGGCGGCACCGGCGGCACCAGCAGGTTGACGAAGATCGGGACGACCGGCAGGTCGTCTGCGGGCCGCAGGAACTGCAGCGGGATGGTGAAGGAATGGTCGGCCACGAACTCGTCCGAATAGGCGAAGTCGACGCCGCGGTTCATGCCGTCCTTCAGGACGTGGCGGGCGAGCGCGCCGTGGATCGGCAGGTCGCTGGCGGCAAGGCCCCAGGCCTTGATCTCGCTGTCGAAGGGTCCGGTCATGCGGGTGGCCTTGCCCACCATGAACGGGGCCATGTTGTTCATGAACCACTGGTTCAGGTGGTCGCTGCCGATCATCACGACGACGTCCGGCCGGGCCCGGTCGAGGTCGGCCCGCAGCCGTTCGAAGTCGGCCAGCGCCGGCAGCGCGCCTGGAAGAGCCTTGCCCTCGGGCGCCAGCCGCGCGGCGATCGGCAGGGGCGGG